>Ga0160422_10000254_pt1 | contig 31369 bp, 27 predicted proteins | sample Fk160mmetaG_FD_108192 | JGI IMG/M metagenome (GOLD analysis project Ga0160422, IMG submission 108192) | Marine microbial communities from the Central Pacific Ocean - Fk160115 60m metaG | ecosystem: Environmental > Aquatic > Marine > Oceanic > Photic zone | place: The Central Pacific Ocean...
CAAATTCTCCAGCTATCAACGCCGGTCCGCCCGATCCGCGCTTCAACGATCTGGACGGTTCGCGTAACGACATCGGTATGTTTGGCGGGCACAATTACATTCCCAATGGTAAAACCACGGACAAACCCATCGTTCTAGGACTCGATGCGGCTCCCACCTTCGTCCCCATTGGTGGCACCGTCACCATCGAATCCACCGGAGCCACCGTGAAGTAACGCTTTTCCTATTTTTCGATCATGAAACCATTCAGCATAGCCTTTCTTCTTACCTTCGTCCTCGGCGGAATCAGTGCCAATGGGGCGACCCACAACGTAGGTGCAAATCAGAGTATCCAAACCGCCGTCAACGGGGCTGCTTCAGGGGACACCATCGTCCTGACCGCGCCAGCCGATTACGATGGGAACGTGACCATTGCGGGCAAGGCCCTGCGCATCGTCAGCTTGCACAGAAACAACCACGACGTTTCGGGCAGCATAACGATCTCGGCCGTCCCCGCCGGGCAGAGCGTGACCTTCAAGAACCTAAGCGTGTCAGGCCACGTAAGCGCGACCGATTCAAGCCTCAACCTTTTGCGTTGCACCATGGGTCAGGAAGTGAACGCGACCAACCCGGGAAATGCGAACACCCAGTTGGCCGTCGTGCAGTCCAATCTCTCGGGCAAACTCCATTCCACCCTGACGAGAACTTGGGTCGGATATTCCGACCTGCGCCAGAGCTACTTCGAAGGACAGGTCGAGATCGTAGGCAATATCTTCGATGGTGCAGGTTACGGGGGAATTGGAATCGATTTGAACGGAAGTTCCACAGTGGCCAACGTTCACAACAACATCATTCGCAAATTCCAGGGCTCTTTTCATGAAAATATTTCCTATAGTTGCATTGGCGTAAGAGTTTCAGGAAACGCAAGAGCTGACATTAAAAACAATGCAATTTATGAAAACAGGGATATGGTGGCACTGAAGTATTCGTAGGCATCGGCATCTTAGTTTCCGCAACTTCCCATACCAGTATCAACTCCAATCTCCTTTTCACGAACTACGTTCAAAATGGAAACTGGAGTTCAGGTGATCGATTCGTTGAATATGGAAACACGAATGTCTACGCACCAAAACAAAACGTAAAAATGCAATACAACGCTTTAGAATTTGGCAGTCATAATTTGGCTCTTGTAAGAGGTGGAGTTGAAAACTCGTTCTCTATTGGAAACAAAAGTGCGGATATCCATATGTTTCTTACCTCTCCAGAAGGTTTAATGGCTGGCAAGGGCGGACAAGACAGTGGCTCGCCTAAGGACGCCGACAAGGATCACGACGGTACCCGCAACGACATCGGGCCCAACGGCGGAAGAAACTATATCCCGGACGGACGCACCACCGACAAACCCATCCCGATCAGTTTTACGATCGCTCCCCAGATCGTCCCCATCGGAGGCACCGTCACCATCGAATCCACCGGAGCCACCGTGAAGTAAATTTTTGATCATGAAAAAATTTAGCATCTTTCTTTTTCTTTTCTCCCTCGGGGCGAAGGGCTTGTTCGCGGATGCGAACACGACCCTGACCGCGGCGGAATACTTCATCGACGTCGATCCGGGCGAAGGGAGCGGAACCGCTTTGCAGGCAGCCGACGGAGCCTTCGATTCCGAGGTGGAGAAGGTTGCCCCGGCCACCCTCAACGCGTCCGCCCTGTCGGTCGGACCGCACCTGATCGGCATACGTTTCAAGGATAATAACAACACCTGGGGCGAAGTCCTCTACCAGACCATTCACGTTTACGATCCCAACCCGGCGGGTGGCGCAGGGGGGGGAGGAGCGGGCGGATTCGCCACCCTAACGGCGGCCGAGTACTTCATCGGCGTCGATCCCGGGGAGGGGGCGGGCACGCCCTTTCAGGCCAAGGACGGGGCCTTCGATTCGGAAGTCGAGTCCGTACTGCCCAAGAACCTGAACGTCACGGGCCTGGCAATCGGGCCCCACCTGGTGGGCGTGCGTTTCAAGGACGACGACAACACATGGGGAGAAGTCCTCTACCAGACCATTCACGTCTACGATCCCAACCCGTTATCGGTTGGCGGAGGGGGCGGAGGAGCGGGTGGATTCGCAGTCGTCACGGGGGCGGAATACTTCATCGGGACGGATCCGGGGGAAGGAAACGCAACCCCTCTGCTGCCCAAGGACGGGGCCTTCGACTCGGAGGTGGAAAGCACCCTCCCGACCGGCTTGTCGCTGGCGGGGTACCCGGTCGGAACCTACCTGGTGGGCGTGCGCTACCGCGATAACGCCAACACCTGGGGAGAGGTCCTTTACAAGACCATCGAGGTGGACGTCGATACCGATGGGGACGGGCTCGCGGACAAGGCGGAGCTTTTCCACGAGACCAATGGTTCCGTTGCGGACACGGACGGAGACGGTTACCTGGATGGGGAGGAGGTCGCCTTCGGGAGCGACCCCAAGGATGCCAACTCCCTCGGCAACCGTTCCCCGCTCGGACTCGATTTCAACGGGGCGGCGGGCATCCCCGAGAACGCCCCCTACGGAACGGTGGTCGGGGATTTCAACTCGACCGACACCGATCCCAACGCCATACTGCGCTTCGCCCTGGTCGGGGGTGAGGGATCGACCCACAACGGGCTCTTCTCGATCCATGCGAACGGCTCGCTGATGACGGCGGCCCAACTGGACTACGAGACCAATGCAACCCTTTTGGTACGGGTCGCGGCCTTGGACGAGCACAATTATTCCTTTGTCCGAAAGTTTTCCTTCGGGGTGATCGACGTCTTCGAGGACCTCGATCAGGACGGCATACCCGACCACCTCGACGACGACGTCGACGGGGACGGGTTCTCCAACGATCTGGAAGTTTCCTCCGGCTCGGACCCACACGATTCCACCCCTTCCCAGACGGTCGACGAAAACCCGGCCAACCACGGGACAAACGGACAGCTTGCGAACAACCCCGGCAACCAGGCGACGGGCTTCCTGCCCATTTGCCGAACCGATCATCCGCACGATCCCGTGAACGGAAAGTGGAACCTGGTCGGCAAGATCCTGACCGACGGAGGATCCGCCGTATCGGAGAGCGGGTTCATGATCAGCCCGAGGATCACCTTCCACAACGCCATCCGCCTGACCGCCCAGCCGGGCCAGGAACCCGGCGGGTTTACCGCCCAATTGGGGGTCAACCAGCTCGAGCCGGGCAAGCTCTACTATTTCCGGGCCTATGCGCTCAATGGGGTCGGCTACGGGACCGGATCGATCAAGAAATTCCGCAACCCCGAACAGGCATCGAACGCCTGGTGGGCACAAATGCCCCCCGCGGGCGGGGGATGGCGCACCTCCGGCTGGTTCGGAACCTTCCGCAGACACCCGGGCACGGAATGGATCTACCACGCCCGGCTTGGCTGGTCCTATGCCGTCAGCGACGGCCAACAGGGCCTCTGGCTCTGGATGAGGGACGAGGGCTGGCTATGGACCCAGCCCGGGGTCCACCCCTACCTCTTCAGGCACCGCTCGGGCAGTTGGCTCTACCTGATGGGCGCCACGGGCGGAAAACCGGTCTTTTTCGACTTCTCCATCGGCTTGCCCCGCTAGGCAAGCACCCGGGGGTCTCCCGCCCCACCCCCGCCCGGGGTACGCAGGACAAGGCAGTCGCCGGCCCGTGCGGTCCGGGAATCGGTGGATCCAAGGACTTCCTCGGTACCGTCCGCCCGGATGAGGACTTGTTCGCCCGGGAGGCCGACTTCCCCACCGGCCAGTCCGTCCGGCCCGGAGGCCCGGCGCTGGGTCAGGAGGGAAAGCTCGACTTCCTCCTCGAACAGGTAGCGGCGCTCGATCCCTTCGCCCCCGTCCCACGAGCCCTTTCCCCCGGAACCGGTCCGCTTGCAAAACCCCACCAGGCGGACGGGAAAGCGCGACTCCAGAATCTCGGGGTCGGTGATGGCGGTGTTGGTCATGTGGACCTGCACCGCCGAGGTTCCCTCCTGCCCGAGGGCCGCCCCGGCACCGCCCCCGACGGTCTCGTAATGGCTGAAGGAAGCGTTTCCGAAGGTCAGGTTGTTCATGGTCCCCTGAGAACAGGCCACCCGCCCGAAGGCGGAAAGGATGAGGTCCACCAGTCTCTGGCTGATTTCCACGTTCCCGCCCGCAACGCCCGGGCAACCGGCGGGATCGTCGGGAAAGGCGGGGTTCAAAAGCGTGCCCTCGGGCAGCACCAGATCGACGGGCTCGAGCAGCCCCTCGTTGAGGGGAAGGTCCTTGCCGATGAGCACGCGCAGGCAGTAGCAGGCGGCGCTGGTCGCGATGGCCTCGGTGGCGTTCAAATTGTCCGGGCGGGCGGAGGCGGAACCGGAAAAGTCGAGGGTGGCCCGTCCTCCGGCAAGGGTCACCCGCAGGGCGAGCTCGTCCCCGTCGTCGAGGGCCTGGCGGGCGGACAGCTCGCAATCACCCGTTTCCCCGAGAAACTTGGCGCAACTGGCGGCGGATTCCTCCCGCAGGGCATCCATCTGGCGGGACAGCTCGCTTTCCCCGTGCTCGCGGGCGAGGGCTTCCATGACTTCCATTCCCCGGCGCAGCGAGGCGACCTGGGCGGAAAGGTCCGCCAGGTTCTCGGCGGGCTGACGGGATGGATGGGGAGCCTTCAGGAGAATTTGCCCGAGCTCATCCATCCTCGATTCGCCGCCCGCGAAAAGCAGGCGTGGGGCGATGACCACGCCTTCCTCGAGCAGGGAGCTCGTTCCCGCGGGCATGGAGCCGGGGGAGACGCCCCCGATCTCGGCATGGTGAGCCCGGTTGGCGAGCAGGCAGAAGGGCTTGTCCCCGGTTCCGAAGACGGGAGCGAGGACCGTGACGTCGGGCAGGTGGGAGCCCCCGTAGGCAGGGTGATTGGAGACCAGGACGTCCCCGGGCCCAAGATCGGGAAAGCGTTCCAAAAGGCGGCGGGCGCAAAGGCCCATCGCTCCGAGGTGGACCGGGATGTGCGGAGCGTTCGCCACGAGGTAGCCGGCTCCGTCGAGCAGGGCGCAGGAAAAGTCGAGGCGCTCGCGCACGTTGACCGAGAGCGCGGTCCGCTCAAGCTGGGCCCCCATTTCGTCCACCAGGCAGAGAAACCGGCTCGCGAAGAGCTCGCGCCGGGCGACGGCGGGAAAGGAGACGCCCGATCCCTCGGATTCGTCCGCCTCCAGCAGAAGGCTGCCCCGCGTGCCCTTGCGGGCGGTCCAGCCCTCCTCGATCCAGAGGGTCCCGAAATCGTCCGCCACGAGGCAGGGACCAGCCAGGCTCTCCCCGGGAGCGATCTCCTCGCGGGAAAGGGAAGCGCCGGCCCCGCACAGGGGACCGTCGGGAAAGGTTTCCTCCTCCCCGGACGGGGAAGCCCCCGCCACCAGGAGGCGGATGGAATGGATTTCCACTGCCCGGCCCTCGGGAAAGTACCCGAAGACACGCTCGAACTTCCGTCGGAAGAGCTCCTCGATTTCCACGGTCTCGGAATACTCGACCTCGAGGGGGACGTCCTGCCCGAGCAGGCGGGCGAAGGCCCGCTTGCCCGCAACCCGGCCCGTTTCCCCGAGCTTGGCCAGAGCGGCCAGTCCCTCGGCGATCATTTCCTCCTCGAGAACGGCGAGGGACCGGGGATCGGGAGGGGCCAGAACGGAGCGCTCGATGAGGCGCTCGACCCGGGCCCGGGAAAGCCCGTAGGCGCTCAGAAGGCCGGAATCGGCGGGGGAGAGAATCTTCGTCATGCCGAGGCGCCGGGCGACCCCGCAGGCATGCTGGCCGCCCGCTCCGCCGAAGGCCTGCAGGGCGTGGCGGGAGGGGTCGTAGCCCTCGGCGGTGGATACCTTGCGGATGGCGTTGGCCATGGCGTCGTCGGCAACCGCAAGGAAGCCTTCCAAAAGCTCCGGGCCCGGCCGGCCGCTTTGTTCGACCATCTCGGCCAGCCTGCCTTGGGCATCTTCGGGGGATACGGGTGTGGAAAAGCGCGAGGGGTCGAGCCGGCCGAGGAGGAGGTTGACGTCGGTCAGGCAGAGCGGCCCCCCGAAGCCGTAGCAGGCGGGACCGGGGTGAGCGCCGGCGCTTTGCGGGCCGACCCGCAAGAGGCCGTCCTCGACCCGGCAGATCGAGCCGCCCCCCGCGGCCACCGTCTCGATCTTCATGGCGATGCTGGAAATGCGGGCGTCCCCGACCTGGTGGGGAGACTGATAGGCGAAGGACCCGGAATAGCGCGAGACGTCCGAGCTGGTCCCGCCCATGTCCAGGTTTATGAATTGCTCGAGCCCTGCGGCCCGGGCGGTCGCCCCCGCACCCACCACCCCGCCCGCAGGGCCGCTCAGCAGGCTGTCGATGGCCCGGTAGCCGGCCCGGTCGATCAGCCCTCCCGAGCTCGAGGTGACGAGCAGGTCGCCCCGCTCGCCCATGCCCTCCCCGACCGAGTCGAGGTAGGCGCTCAGGACGGGGCTGAGGTAGGCCTCGGTAACGGCGGACTCGCAGCGCGGAAGCCACTTGGGAAAGGGATGGGTCTCCCCCGATCCGACCACGAAATCGAAACCGGCTTCCCGCAACAGGGAAACCACCGCCCGCTCGTTCTCGTCGTTGAGGCAGGAATTCATGAAGGACACGGCGGCCGTGCGGTGGCCTTGTTCAAGCGCTTCGCGGGCGGCCCGCAGGACGGAATCGGGATCGGGCGGGCGGACGGCTTGGCCCGAGCGGTCGGTCCGCTCATCGACTTCCACCACGCGGCCTTCCAGGGAAGCCCGCTTGCGGGGAACGAGGTCGAAAAGACCCGCCCGGCGCTGGTCCCCGATCTCGAGCAGGTCGGGAAAGCCCGCGGTAAGGAAGAGAACGGGCGGAGATCCCGCCCCCTCGAGGAGGGCGTTGGTACAGCGGGTGGTGGCGAGGCGCATGCGGCAGGCCGCGGAATCGGAATCAGCTCCGTTGCGGGCGAGAATGAGGCGCATGCCGAGAACGGGAGCCTCCTCGCCGCAAAGAAGCTCGATGGTCGTCCCCGCGGCGATATCGGAAGGAAGGCCGCAATCCAAGACGAGCCGGCCGTCATGGGCCTCCCAGCGGGCGACCCGGCCTTCGAAACGGGGGTTTGCGGGCAAGAGCAGACCGAATCCCACGGGAAATTCTTCGGGCCAGTCCGGCGGACCGGCAAGGAGGAGAGCGTTCTTGGAATCGACCCCCGACACGACCGCGGAGAGGGTACCCCGGGAAAGAACCTTGGCCCGGTGAAGGTTCCCTTGCGGGTCGCGACCGAGGCAATCGGTGAAGGTCCCGCCCGTGTCCACGAAGAATTCCCATGAGGAAAGCTCCTCGTTCTCGGTGGCCTTAGGCATCGCAGGGAGGACCGTCCGCCCAGGACTCGAGCAGGGCGAGGTAATCGGCGGGGAGGCCGATTTCCCGGGCTCCCGAAACGACCACCCCCTGGTAGCGCGGGGTGGGAACCCCGTGCCTGCGGTCCACGGAAAGGTAGACGAGGGCGGATACGCGCCTTGCGCCTTCCAGTTCCTCGAGCTCGAGCGTTTCCTTGGAATAATAGTTGCCGCTGACCCCCTCGTAGCGGTCGAGGGAGGCGACGTGCCCCTCGTCCAGCGTCCAGAGGCAACCCAGGACGAACCCGCCCGGACGCTCTTCGATCCCGGCGTAGCCTCGGCCGTTGATGAAGTAGCTCCAGCCCTCGAGCCGGGCAAGGGGCCCGATCACGGAACCGGGACAGCGGTCGGCCATTTGACCGAGGTTCATGTTGGAACCGTAGGCGAAGTAGACGGTTTTCATTTTCCATGCATCGTGCGGGTCATGGACGGGGAGGCAAGAGGGAAGCTTTCTGGCTTGTCAAGACGGCCCAAAAAGCCATGATGTTTTCAGCGTTAGAAGCCTTTCCCAAGAATTGCTTCCTTGACTCTCCCGATCCTTGCCCAGCTCGGAAACGGACGGAACGGCATCCCGGTTCACCCTGGGATGCGGGTTCGCAACCGCGGATCCCACGTGTCGAGAAACTCATGAAAACAGATGTCCGAACAAGTAAATAAACAAAACATAATCGAAGAAAACCGTTCCCACGACAAGGACACGGGATCGAGCGAGGTGCAGATCGCCCTGCTCTCGGCCCGCATAGCCCACCTCACGGAACACTTGAAAACGCACCGCAAGGATTTCCATTCCCGCCGCGGCCTGCTCATGATGGCGGCCCGCCGGAGAAAGCTCCTTGACTACCTCAAGAAGACGGATCTGAACCGCTACCAGGCGATCATCGAAAAGCTTGGCCTGCGTCGCTAGGAAACCGTCCTACCCACCCCTTTAAGCCCGAAGCCGTACTAGGCCGAGGGCTTCTTTCCTCAAGCCAGCTACTGCCTGCGCTCAAAATAAAGCAGGCCTTTGGGCAAGGAGGAATTCGGAAGGGCAATCCGGTCCGACCGAAAGGAAGAAAAGAACAAATACATACACGCAAGTACGAAAAATGAATCAAAAACATAACGTAACGTCCGAGAAACTCGGCATACAGATATCCTCCGGCACGTTGGCCGGCCTCGCGGGTGGCGCCGTAACCATATCCAAGGGAGAGACCAGCTTGTTCGTCTCCGCAACCGCCGCCGCAACCCTTCGCCCGGGACAGGACTTTTTCCCCCTGACCGTAGACTACCGCGAAAAGTTCACCGCAGCCGGGCGCTTCCCGGGCGGATACTTCAAGCGCGAAGGTCGCCCTAGCGAAAAGGAAATCCTTACCTCGCGCCTTTGCGACCGTCCCCTCCGCCCGCTTTTCCCAAAGGGCTTCCTCAATGAGGTTCAGGTCATCGGCTACCTTCTTTCCACCGACCAGGTGAACGAGGCAGACGTCCTGATGGTAAACGGGGCGTCCGCCGCCCTCCTGATCTCCGACGTACCGTGGGACGGGCCCGTAGGGTGCGTCCGCCTCGGCGAGATCGACGGAGAATTCGTGGTCAACCCGACCAACGAGCAAATGTACGAGTCCAGCCTCGACCTGATCTACGTCGGAAGCGAGAAGGAAATGATGATGATCGAGGGCTCCGCCGAGCAGATGCCCGAGGACCGCTTCGTTGAAGCGCTCGAGTATGCCCACGAGGCCATCCAGGACGTCATCGCCGCCCAGCGCGAACTGGCCGGCCTGTGCGCCAAGGAAAAGAAGTCCTTCGACCTGTGCAACGCTCCCGACGAGGTTCTTTCCCTCTGTCGCGAGATCACCGGCGACCGCATGGAGGAGGCGATTTTCGCCCCGTCCAAGCAGGAGCGCCAGGAAGCGGTCAACGTCGTCAAGGACGAGGCCACCGCGGCCTGCGAGGAAAAGTTCGGCGAGGAATTCGATCCCGACCACGTCAAGATGGCCTTCGAGGTCATCCAGGAAGAGGTTTACCGCAACAACATCCTCAACAAGGGCAAGCGCGCCGACGGCCGGGCTCCCGCGGATCTGCGCGAAGTGACCTGCGAAACGGGCGTGCTCCCACGCGTTCACGGATCAGCAGTCTTCAGCCGAGGCGAAACCCAGTCCCTCGTCATGACCACCCTCGGGACCAGCCGCGACGTTCAGGAAATGGACGGGCTGACCGGTGGGCCTACTGCAAAATCCTTCATCCTGCACTACAACTTCCCCCCCTTCTCAGTGGGCGAGGCAGGCAGGTTCGGGTTCACCAGCCGGCGCGAGATCGGGCACGGCGCCCTTGCCGAGCGCTCGGTTCTTCCGGTACTTCCCGCGGAAGACGACTTCCCCTACGCCATCCGCCTGGTTTCCGAGATCATGTCCTCCAACGGATCGACCTCCATGGCCAGCGTATGCGGCGGTTCACTCGCCCTGATGGACGCGGGGGTGCCCCTGAGCCAACACGTGGCGGGCATCTCCACCGGCCTGGTTACCGAGATGGATGACGACGGCAACATTGCCAAGTACGTCGTTCTGACCGACATCATCGGGGCCGAGGATCACTTCGGGGACATGGACTTCAAGGTCTGCGGAACCCGCGACGGGGTCACCGGCTTTCAGCTCGACCTCAAGATTCAGGGCCTGCCCTTCAGCATCGCCAAGGAGGCGGTCAAGCAGGTAACCGAGGCCCGCATGAAGATCCTCGACGTCATGGACGCCAGCCAGTCCGGGCACCGCAAGGAGCTGCGCGAGCACGCTCCCCGCATCGAGATGGTCCAGATCGACCCGGAGAAAATCGGCGCCCTCATCGGCCCGGGCGGAAAGAACATCCGCCGCATCACCGAGGTCACCGGGGCAAACATCGACATCGACGAGGACAACAGCGGAAAGGTACGCGTTTACGCCAACAATTCGGAGGCCATGGAACGCGCTCTTTCGGAAATCGACCTCGTCACGGGCGAGATCGAGGCCGGCAAGACCTACCGCGGGATCGTACGCGGGGTCAAGGAGTTCGGGGCATTCGTGGAATGTCTCCCGGGCAAGGAAGGACTCTGCCACATTTCCGAACTGGCTGATTTCCGGGTCAACAAGACCGAGGACATCTGCAAGCTCGGGGACGAGATTATCGTCAAGTGCATCGGCATCGACGACAAGGGACGCGTAAAGCTCAGCCGCCGGGCAGCCATGGAGGAAGCCGCGGAAGCCGGAGAGGACGAGCCCACCCCCAACCCCGAGCAACCGGCCGAGGAGGAATCGGCCCCTGCCGACGAGCCCGCCGAGCAAGCGGTCGAGGAAGCGCCCGCCGAGGAATCAAGCGAAGAACCTCAAGCCGAAGAAGCCACCGAGGAGGCCGGGACCGAGGAAGCTCAAGCGGAAGAAGCCGCGGAAGAGTCTTCGGAAGAGGAATCCGGCGAGGAAGAAACCGAAGAAAGGGAGAATTCCTGAATACCGGTTGCCTCCGACGCAACGAATTACTAACAAGAGGGGAGGACGCCAACCGGCGCCCTCCCCTTTTTCATTCACGATGAACACGGAAAAACCACTTGTCCTGGCAACCAACGACGATGGAATCGAGTCCGGGTTCCTCCGCGCCCTGGTGACGGAACTGGCCAAGAACTTCGAAGTCGTGACCTGCGCCCCCGATGGGGAGCGCAGCTGGATCGGCCACGCCATCTCGAGGAACGCAAAGCTCCGGCCAAAGAAGGTCGCCGACTTCCCCTCGAAAGCCTTTTCCCTCAACGGCACCCCAGCGGACTGCGTGAACTTCGCCTGCGGACACCTGCTGGAAAAGGAACCGGACCTCGTGGTCAGCGGCATCAATCTGGGCTACAACGTGACCCTGCCCATGATCCTTTCCTCGGGAACGGTCGGGGCGGCCCTCGAGGGAGCCTTGCTGGGACACCGGGCAATGGCCGCCAGTTTGGCCCTGCCGGCCGATCAATTCGAGGAAATCAGGGAAAGTTGCGGAAGGGTGTCGGGAAAGATCAAGAAGAGCCTCCTGCAGAGCGCCGCAGCGTGCGCCGACTATGCCCGGCAAATGATCGATTCCCCCATGAGCGAGGGTCTCGGCGTGCACAACCTCAATTTCCCGCCCGATTACGACGGAAAAAGCCAGCCCGTCCCGACTTTCGCCAATCCCCTCCGCCTCGGGAGCCTCTTCGACAAGGCTGAAAAGGGAGGCCACTACCAGCTCGTCTACCGTACCGAATGGCTCGACCGGGCCAGCCCGGAGGCGGGCTCCGACCTCTGGGCCCTGGAGGAGGGCCTGGCCAGCGTCTCCCGACTGGATTTCTCGGAGCTTTCCGGAAAAAGATACCTTGAGCCTTGAAACCGGGGGATTCGGGGGCTAGAAGAGGCAAAGGGAAATGTTGCACAAGATCTTCCAGTGGTGGTACCTGAAGACCCGGTCTTCCTACGGCCGTTACTCGAGCAAATTCGAGAGCCGGACCAACGAGAGGGACCTGATGCGCTACTACCACGACTTCGGGGGCGACGGGATGAATTCCAGAAGGTCCTACTGGCTCTACCGGATAGCCTTCAAGACAATATTCTGGACGCTGTTCCTGACGGCCGCGGTCTGGTTCGCCTACGAAAGCTACCACGGGTTGATGATTTACGACGATTAAGCCTCATTTGGCTTGATCGAAGGGGCGGAAAAAGCTATAAACAACCCTTTTTCCCCAATTCATCATGAAGAAGACGCACAAAGGCATCGCCAAGCGGTTCAAGGTCACCGGTACAGGCAAAGTGAAGTTTCGCAAGCCCGGCCAGAGGCACTTGCGCCGCAAGCGTACCACCAAGCAGGTACGGTCGGGACGGCAGGACCAGGTCCTGGCCGATGGAATGGCCCGCCGCGTAATCAGGGCGATCACCTGACCCATTTCCGCCAAAAGATAAGGAGAACTCGTCATGCCAAGAGCACGCAACGTACCCGCTACCCGCAAACGCCGCAAGAAGGTCCTCAAGAAGGCCAAGGGATACTTCGGCAACAAGTCACGCCTCTTTCGCTATGCCAAGGATGCCGTCGATCGTGCCGAGGCCTACGCCTACTCGCACCGCCGCAAGCGCAAGTCGGAATTCCGCCAGCTCTGGATCGTCCGGATCAACGCGGCCTGCCGCGCCGAGGGTATCCGTTACGGCCAATTCATGCATGGGCTGACCAAGGCCGGCATCCAGCTGAACCGCAAGGTCATTTCCGAACTCGCCATTCACGAACCCGATTCCTTCAAGGAACTGGTCGGGAAGGCAAAAGCCGCAATCGAGGCCTAAGGGCCCGTTCTTTTTTTTCGGCGTGGAGAAGGATCTCCAAGCCATTGTCGCCCAAGCGGAGGCAAGCCTTCAATCGATTGCGTCCCGGGCGGACTGGGAACAGGCCAAGGCATCCGTCCTCGGACCCAACGGCGCCCTGACGCAGGCGGCCAAGGGAATAGCCGACCTGCCCAAGGAAGAGAAGCCCGCCTTCGGCCAGGCCCTCAACCAGGCCAAGGGACGGATCGAGGAGCTTTTCGGCAACGCTCTCGCGGCCCTCGACGAACGGGCCGACCTCGAGTCCCTTGGCGAAAAGGTCGACCCCACCCTGCCCTCGACTTCCAGCCTGAACGGTGGCACGCATCCCCTGACAGACGTTCGCCGCAGGATCGTCTCCATCTTCCGAAAGATTGGATTCACCGTGGCCGAGGCTACCGAGGTGGAAACCGAATGGTTCTGCTTCGATGCCCTCAACACGCCCGAGGATCATCCCGCCCGTGATGCCCAGGACACCCTTTTCTTCCCTCCCGATTCGCAGTGGTCCAACGTTTCCCGCAAGGGCAAGGAGGCCCACGTCCTGCGCACCCATACCTCATCCGTACAGATCCGCAGCTTGCTCGGGGAATCCCCACCCCTGCGGATCATCGCCCCGGGGAGGTGCTTCCGTCGGGATACCGTGGACGCCACCCACTCGGCCAACTTTCACCAGACCGAGGGGCTCTACGTAGACCGCAAGGTCACGGTCAGGGACCTCAAGGGCGTACTTGACTATTTCCTCAAGGAATTGTTCGGGGACAAGCTGGAGACGCGCCTGCGGCCCAGTTTCTTCCCCTTCACCGAACCCAGCTTCGAGGTCGACCTGAAGGGCCCGAACCTGGGCAAGCTGAGCGACCGGTGGATTGAGATCATGGGCTGCGGAATGGTCGACCCGGAGGTTCTCCGCCTCGTCGATCTCGACCCGGCCGAATGGACCGGGTTCGCCTTCGGGCTCGGCATCGAGCGCGTGGCCATGATCCTTCACGGCATCGACGACATCAGGCACTTCTACCAGAACGACCAGAGATTCCTGGCCCAGTTCTCAAGCGGATCATGAAGGTAAGCGTCGAATGGCTGAGGGAATACGTCGACTTGCCCGACTGCGCCGACGAATTGGTCGACGTCCTTCCCATGCTAGGGATCGAGGTGGAGGAGGACGAGGAAGATGCCGGCGCCTCGCTCGACAAGGTTGTGGTGGGCGAAGTCCTGAGCAGGGAGCCTCATCCCGAGGCCGACCGGCTGAGCGTTTGCTCGGTAGAAGTCGGCGCCGACGAGCCCGCGACCATCGTTTGCGGAGCGACTAATTTTTCTCCGGGAGACCGCGTGCCCGTCGCCTTGCCCGGGGCCAAGCTTCCGGGAGGCTTCAAGATCAAGAAGTCCAAATTGCGGGGCGTGGCCTCCGAGGGGATGATGTGCAGCGCCAAGGAACTGGAGCTGGGCGACGACGAATCGGGCCTTCTCCTGCTCCCCGGATCCCCCGGGATCGGAACCCCTGTGGATAGCCTTTACGCCAAGGACAAGACCCTCGAGCTCGAGGTAACCGCCAACCGGGGGGATTGCCTCAGCCATATCGGGGTGGCCCGCGAACTGGCCGCCCATTACCAGACGGTCCTCAAGTTTCCCGAGGTTTCCGTCGATACCAGCCAAGTCGACCGGCCCGGCGACGCAAACCTGGTCGACGAGTTGACCCTGGAAACGGTAAATTGCCCCTACTACAAGCTCTACTCGATCAAGGGGGTCAAGATCGGGCCCAGCCCCGACTGGCTCAGGAGCCGGCTGGAATCGGTCGGACTGCGGGCCATCAACAACGTGGTGGACGTAACCAATTTCGTTCTCATGGAGACGGGACAGCCCCTGCATGCCTTCGATGCCTCCAAGATCAAGGGGCGGGCCATCCGGGTGCGCCAGGCCGAGGAGGGAGAGAAGATCACCACGCTGGACGACGTCGAGCGTACGCTCGATCCTGAAATGATGGTCATCGCCGACGCCCAAAGGGCCCTTGTGGTGGCGGGCGTCATGGGGAGCGTGGATGCCGAGGTCGACGATTCGACCGTGGACGTCGTTCTGGAATCAGCCTGGTTCGCCCCGGGCAACGTGCGGGCAACCTCCCGCCGGCTGGGCCTTCATTCGGACAGCTCCCAGAGGTTTTCCAGGAACGTCGATCCGGAGGGGTTGAGCTATGCCGCCGAGAGAGCGGTTTCGCTCATCCTCGAAACAGCGGGAGGCGAACTGGTCCCCGAGCACGTCTGCGCAGGCTCCTCGCCGCGCGCAGAGAGGGCGATTGAAATCGAAAAGAGCTTCGTTGAAGAGACCTGTGGCTTCGAGGTGGACTCCAAGGACTTGACGGGTTCCTGGGAGCGCCTCGGTTTTACCGTATCGGGAAAGGATCCCTGGACCGTCTGCGTTCCCTCCTTCCGCTGGGAAGTGGAGCGGCCGATCGACCTGGTGGAGGAATTCCTCCGCATCCACGGGACGAACGAAATGGAGGTTCCCTCCCTTTCATCCCCCGCCCTTCTGCGCGAGAACGCCCCCAGTTACGACTTCTGCAACCGGGCCATCGACAACCTCGTGGGACAAGGCTTCCAGGAAACCTGCAACTACAGCCTTCGCTCTTCGGAAGAAACGGCTTCCTGGTTTCCCCAGCTGGAATGCGAAAAGGTCGCCCTCCACAACCCTTTGACTTCCGAGCACACGCACGTCCGGCCCTCGCTTCTGCCCGGCCTCGCCGACGTCCTGGCCCATAACCAGAAAAACCTCAACGACCTCCAGGGAGTGTTCGAGACTGGACGGGTCTTCCGTCCCGGGCCGAGAGGAAACCTGGAGTGTATCAGCGTGGCCTTCGCCACCCTCGCCCAACCCGGGTCGAGGCAATGGAAAGAGGGACAGCCGGTCGACTTCTTCACCATCAAGGCCATTTTGTCCAGGCTCATGGCGGCAACGGGACTAAGCCTCCCGAAGGAAGACTGGAAGACCTTGGCCGACGACTCCCCCTGGCAGGACGGGCATTCGGCCTCCACCGGTGACTGCCACCGCAACAAGCTCCAGGTCACGATCGGCATCATCCGCCTGTCCCTGAGCAAGCAAAAGGAGGTACGCGGCCCCGTCTTTGCGGGCGAGTTGCTCATCGACCCCGTTTTTCTGGCCAAGAGAAAAAAACCAGTTGCCTTTCAGCCCTTCAGCTCCTTCCCACCCGCCATCAAGGACTTGGCTCTGGTAGTGGATGGAGCGGAACCTGCCGAAGCGGTCAGGAAAGCGGTCGAGAAAGTGGCCACCGAGGTCGGTTCCGGCGCATTCGAGGTGGGTCCGGTATCGATTTTCGACCTTTTTGAAGGAGAGGGCCTTCCCAAGGGTAAAAAGAGCGTAGCCTGCTCCATGCGCCTGCGGGCTCCCGACCGCACCCTGAGCGAAAAGGAAGTGAACGAGGCTTTCGACTCCATCGTTGAGAAGATCCAGGCGGAAACCCCATACGAACTAAGGCAGTGAAATGAGCGGGCAAAACGAAATGGACATAGACTACGTCTCGAATCTCGCCCGGATCGAACTGACCGCCGCGGAGCGGGAAAAGTTCCAGGGACAGCTCGGCGACGTCCTCAAGTATTTTGAAAAGCTCCAGGAGGTCGACGTGGAAGGAGTCGAGCCCACGGCCCATGCCTTTCCCCGCTACAACGTCTGGGATGAGGACGAGCCAAGGGAAGGCCTCCCCTTGGAATCCGCCCTTCGCAATGCCCCCAAGTCCCGCAACGACCAGGTCGTCGTCCCCAAGGTGGTCGAGTAGCGCGCGTAACGATCATGAACCCGGATTCCCTCATTGCCAAGACCGCGACCGAGTTGGGGCGGGACCTCGAGTCCGGGGCCTGCAAGGCCGAGGAGATCGCCGCCGCCTACCTCGAACGCATCGACCAAGTCGACGGCAAGGTCCACGCCTTTCTCCATCGCGACGATGAGAATTTCCTCGCCCAGGCCCGGGCTTCCGACGAAAGAAGGGCCAAGGGAGAGACCCTCGGGCCCCTGGATGGGGTTCCCGTTTGCCTCAAGGACGTCATCTCGATGGAGGGCCAGCCGCTCACCGCGGCCAGCAGGATTCTCGAAAACTACGTCTCGCCCTACGATGCAACCGTCACGCGTAAGCTGAAGGAAGCCGGCGCCGTCATCGGCGGACGGCTGAACCTCGATGAGTTCGCCATGGGGTCATCAACCGAGAACTCGGCCTACGGTCCGACCCGCAACCCCTGGGACCTGGAACGCGTTCCCGGCGGGAGCAGCGGAGGAAGTTCCGCCGCCGTGGCAGCCCGGGAGGCCCCGCTCACCCTCGGCTCGGATACCGGCGGATCGATCCGTCAACCGGCCTCGCTTTGCGGCGTGGTCGGCATGAAACCGACCTACGGGATGGTCTCCAGGTACGGCCTGGCCGCCTTCGCCTCCTCTCTCGACCAGATCGGCCCCTTCTCCCAGACCGTGGAGGACGCCGCCCTTCTCCTCGAGACGATTTCCGGGCATGATCCGCTCGACTCCACGAGCTACCCCACGGAAGTACCGTCCTATTCACGGGCCCTGCGTGAGGAGACTTCCCCCTGCACCCTCGGCCTGCCCAAGGAATTTTTCGGCGAGGGCATGGACGACGAGGTCCGCCAAGCAGTGGAAAAAGCGATCGATTTCTACAAGGCGGAGGGCTACGAGATCGTCGAGGTCTCCCTGCCCACCACCGATCTCTCGGTTCCCGTGTACTACGTCGTCGCTACCGCGGAGGCATCCTCCAACCTCGCCCGCTACGACGGCATCCGCTACACTTCCCGCAGCGAACGGGCCGAGAATGCGGTCGACGTCTATGCCAAGAGCCGGGGAGAGGGCTTCGGCGAGGAGGTCAAGCGGCGCTGCATCCTCGGTGCCTACGGCTTGAGCAGCGGATACTACGACGCCTACTACCTTAGGGCCCAGAAGACGCGGACCCTCATCAGACAGGACTTCGACCGCGCTTTCGAGAAGGTCGACGCCATCCTGACCCCCACCTCCCCGACCCCGGCCTTCAAGTTCGGGGAAAAGAGCGAAGACCCGATCTCGATGTACCTGAGCGACGTCTATACCATTTCCACCAACCTCGCCGGCCTGCCCGGCATATCGGTCCCCTGCGGCTTTACCGAGGCGGGCTTGCCCGTCGGCCTCCAGCTGATCGGCAAGGCCTTCGAGGAAAGCCATCTGCTGGCCGTTGCGCACGCCTACGACCGCGAGCATCAATTCGGAAGGAGGGCCCCCGAGCTGGGCTGACGGCATGGAATACGAAGCGGTCATGGGCCTGGAGGTGCACGTCCAGCTGGACACCAAGTCCAAGATGTTCACCCGTACCGGCACCGGTTTCGGAAAGGATCCCAATACCCTGACCGACCCCGTCGTGCTCGGGCTTCCCGGGGCCCTGCCCGTGATGAACCGGGAGGCCATCGAGAAATCCATCAAGGTCGGTCTTCTCCTCGGTTGCAAGATCGCGGAGGTCTGCAAATGGGACAGGAAGAATTATTTCTACCCGGACATGCCCAAGAACTACCAGATTTCCCAGTTCGACCAGCCAATTTGCGAGGGCGGCGAGGTGGAGATCGAGCTGCCCGGTGATTCCCCCGCCGTGATGGGAAGTCACCGGATGGTCGAATTGACGAGGATTCACCTCGAGGAGGACGTAGGCAAGCTTACCCACTACGAGACCGATAGCCTGGTCGACTACAACCGGGCCGGATCCCCTCTGCTCGAAATCGTCAGCGAACCGGACCTGTTCTCCCCCGACGAAGTCTTCGCCTACTTGACCTCCCTGAGAAACTCCCTTGTCTCGGCAGGCATTTCGCCCTGCGACATGGAGAAGGGCCAGCTCAGGTGCGATGCCAACGTGAGCATCCGCCCAGCCGGATCTTCAGAGCTTGGAACCAAGGTCGAACTGAAGAACCTCAACACCATTTCCGGAGTCAAGCAAGGGGTCGAGTACGAGATCAGGAGGCAGACCAAGGCCCTTGAGAACGGGGAGGAAATCTTTCAGGAGACGAGAAGATGGAACCCCGAGGAAAAGCGCACCACCTCGATGCGTTCCAAGGAAATGGCCCATGATTACCGCTATTTTCCAGATCCCGACCTCATGCCGGTCAAGATCGACCCGGAATGGGTCGAGCGCGTACGGCTGGAACTTCCCGAAAAGCCCTTCGACAAGCAAAGACGCTACGTGGAGGAGATGAACCTGCCCTATTCCGCCACCTCGGCCCTCTGCGGGGACCGCCCCCTTTGCGAATACTTCGAGAAAGTCGCCAGCCTGACCGAGGACCCCGTCAAGGCCGCCAACTGGGTCGTCAACGACCTCCTGAGGGAACTCTACCAGGCCCGCAAGGATGCAGGAGAGGAAGAAGCCGCCTCCATCGCGGACTGCCCGCTCTCGCCCGAGGGACTGGCCGAGCTGATCACCTTGATCGAGAAAGGCACGGTTTCCAACAACGTGGCCAAGGAGCTTTTCCCGGAAATGTTCGCAACCGGAAAGTCGGCCGGCGACCTGGTTGCCGAGAAGGGCCTGGAAATGAAATCCGATGGGGATGAGATCGAGACCCTCTGTGCCAAGGCCATCGCGGACGACCCCGACGCGGCCGCGAAATTCAAGGGGGGCAAGGAAGGAGCCATCAATGCCCTAAAGGGATCGGTCATGAAGGCAACCCGCGGTCAGGCCAACCCAAAAGTCGTGGACGAGACCCTCCGCCGCCTTCTGGCTGAGTGAAGATCGGGAATCCACCGACACGAGAATGCTTCAGCCTACTATCGCTAATTGAGATTCAGTCTCAGTTTCCGCTTCCAATTATTTTTCAAACAAATTAGGATGGAAAGCTAACTATCGTGATTATGAATTTCCCGCCACTCGTTGCCCGGAATATCTTTCCTTGCCTGGTCCTGTGCATGCCCTTGGGCGCCCAGGTCAAGGAGACTCACAAGATCGTGGAGGAATGGGTCCAGACCAAGCTGCTCATTTCCGAGGAATCCACTAAATGGCAATCGGAGAAGGCCGCCTTGACCGACCTGGAGGATGCCCTCACTCGTGAAGTCGAGGAACTCGACAAGAGCCTCGAAACGTTCCAAAACGAGGAAACGACCATTGAGGAAGAGCGGAGCAAGCTAACGGCCCGCAAGGAGGAAGCGGAAGACTCAACCCGAAAGCTCTTTGAGGAATTGGAGGATTTACGGGCCGAAATCGACTCGATCATGCAAATCCTTCCGGCTCCTCTCAGCGAAAAGCTTGCTCCCTTCCGGGAAAAACTCGGAGAACCGGGAGAGGAACCGGACCTACCCCTGCGGAAAAGGCTGGAGATTGCCGTTTCGATCCTGCAGTCGGTGCACCTCTTCAACCGTTCCGTCACCATGGAAAGAATCGAGTTCACCCTCGAGGACGACAAGTCGAGGGAATTTCTCGTCCTGTATTTCGGGCTCGGCGCGGCCTACTTCGTGAACGAGTCGGGAACGATCGCGGGATACGGGGAACCCGGGACGGATGGATGGGAGTGGACCCGGGATGATTCCTTGGCCTCGGAAGTCTCGGCCGGCGTGGACTTGATGAAGAACCGGGCCCTTCCGCGCTTTCTAGAGTTGCCTCTACCTGCTCCTGAAAGGATTGAGCGATGAAGCCGTTCCTTCCGTTACTCCTGCTTTCCCTGACCATCCTTGCCGGCGGAGCCTCGGGGCAAACCATCCAGCAAGCCAAGGCCTCGGCCGAACAGGACCTCAGGTCCGCCATCCGGGAACTGGGTCAATTACGGGCCAAGATCGAGGGAGAAAAAATACCCCTTGCGAAAAAAGTGGCCGAGCTCGAGCGCGAGGCGGCCGGCAAAAGACGCGAACTGGACCGCAAGCTGCGCCTGCGCGACAACCGGGATGCCAGCCTTATTCAGCTCAAGGAGGAAGTCCGGGAGAATGAAAGCCAACTGGATCAAAGCCTCAGGCTGCTCCAGGACTACGCCCGCAGCTGGAGGCAAAGCTCCCCTCCTGCCGAGCAGGAGCTTTGGAAAACCCCCATAGCGGATGCCTTGAAGAAGGCGGGCAAGGGAAGAGCAAGCCGACTTGGAGCCTACCTGCAGATCACTTCCCTCTCTACCCAGGCAATCCGGCAATATTCCGGCGGTATGATCTTTCCGGGCAACGCCATCATTCCTCCCGAAGGCTCGCGTGAGGACGGTCATTTTCTCGCCCTCGGGCCAGTGCTCTTTTTTGCCGGCGAAAACGGGACGGCGGGCTTCGTCGAGCGGACCATCATTGGAGCAAGCGAAGCCCAGGCCGACCTTACGGTCGAGTCCGTTGCAAGAATAGAGCCCTCACGGCTCCTTCCCACACCCGAGGATACGGCCGGCCTCATCTCCCTTGCCCTTCAGGCCGACTATGCCGACGTCATCACCCTTCCGCTGGATCCCAGCATGGGTAAGGCCCTCATCATGGAAGGAGGGGAACTTACCCCCCTCGAGGAATTGGAAAAAGGCGGAATCTGGATCTATCCGATCATTTTCTTTGCAGGTCTTTCCCTCCTTATCGCTCTCTTCAAGACCCTGCAGATCGTCTTTATCTCAACGCCGGGGAAGGCCCCATCACTCTCCGGCAGATACCGCGGTCCCTTCGAGTCTCTCCGTAAGACGGCTCAGGCCTACAAGGGCAAGCAGTACGAGATTCTTGAGGAAATCCTTTACGAGACCATCATCGACGTACAGGTCAAGCTGGAGAAGGCCCTTCCCCTCGTGGCCGTCACCGCCGCCACCGCACCCCTGCTCGGCCTGCTGGGAACCGTTACCGGAATGATCGACGTCTTCAGGCAAATCACGAATTTCGCCAACCCCGAGAATAGCGAATTGGCCCGCGGGATCTCCGAAGCCCTCGTCACTACGAAGTTCGGCTTAATCACCGCCATCCCATCCCTCATCGCACATGCCCTGCTCTCCAGGCGCGTGCAGGGCCTCGTCTCCGCCATGGAAAGCTTCTCCGCCAGGCTCGTTCACCTCAAGAAGAACCAACCCGAGGAAGATGGAAGTGATTCTTGAGTTCTGGAAGGAGGCAAGCCTGGCTTGGGAAAAGGGAGGCTTCCTGATGCCCGTCCTTGGTTTGCTTTCCCTCTATACCTATTACCTCGCGTTCGACCTGTGGCTGAGGCTCCGAACGGTCATTCCTTCCGATCTCAAGTCATTCCCGCGCGAAAAATGGGATGCCTTCAAGGGAGAAGGCCGGGTAGACGGCATCATGAGGTACTGCATGGGCGATCACTGCGACGCCAAGGAAACGAGGAAGAAATTCGATCAAATCCGGTCCGGAGACTCCTCCTACCTAAACCGAAGGCTGCGCTTCCTCATGGTTCTGGCTACCTCCGCCCCCCTCATCGGTCTTCTCGGGACGGTCGTGGGCATGCTGCGGACCTTCGATGGGCTGAGCATGCAGGATAGTTACAAGATGGACACGGTGGCCAGCGGAATTTCCCAAGCCCTCGTGACGACCCAGACGGGGCTTCTGGTTTCGATCCCCGCCCTAGCCTTCATTCACCTGCTGCAAAGGCGCAAGAAAGCTTGGCTCACCTGCATCAACAGGCTGGAAAGCCTTTCCATGAGGCAAGTTTCCTCCGCTTCCAACCCCTCATGAGCCTGCGAAGAAGAAGCCTCGATGAGGAAGCGAGCGAGTCGATCAACGTCTCTCCCCTAATCGACGTAGTGTTCATCCTTCTGATCTTCTTTATCGTATCCGCAACCTTCGTCACGGTGCCTGGAGTCGAGGTTAAGCGGCCCGAGGCCAGGACCGCACAGTCGCTTCAGAAAAACTCCGTCCTTTTCGCCATCTCCGAGCGGGATGAGATTTTCCATGCGGGCGCCAGGGTAAGCCTCGAAGAAATTCCACGCCTCATAGAAGCCGCCAGCAAAAACCGTCCCAAACCCGTCGTCATTCAGGTCGACCAATGGGCCGATGCCTCCCTTATGTCCAAGGTGGTTGCGAAGGCCCGCAGGAACGCCCCCTCTGTGTCGATCGCCACCCGCAAGTCCCGATGATGGTCAAGAGGCATAGCCCCAAAACGGAGGAAGCCGAGATCAACGTCTCGCCCCTCATCGACATGGTCTTCATCCTGCTCATTTTCTTTATCGTGGCGACTTCCTTCGTGAACGAGATCGGAATTTCCCCAAAGCACAAGGACTCGACCCAGACCATCTCCGACTCCCCGCCCCTCTCCTTCGAGCTTCCGGGCTCCGGCCGGATAACCCGCAACGGCTCCCTCATCCAGTTGGCCGAGATCGCACCCATCGTCAGGACCGCATCCTCCGGCGAAAGCCAATCCGTGCTGGTCAAGGTTTATCCCGGGGCCAGGGCGGGACTGGCTACCCAGGTAATGGACCGGGCTCTCTTGGGAGGGGCCAAGGCGGTCAAGCTAACACCCATGGCTAGATGAATGCCTCCGCTCCAGGCTGGATACCCGGCGTCGGCAAGGAACGCATCCGCGGGGCGGGTTGGAAAAGCCTTTCTTTCGCCCTGCTCGTAACCCTAGGCCTCTTTTGCCTGATTCCCCTTTCCGAGTTCATCCGCCGGGCCGATGAGTGGCTCGTGCGCGAAGTCGAAACAGTTTCGTTTACACCGCCGCCACCGCCCAAGACCGAAATGGAAAAGGAAGTCGAAAAGGAAGCCTTGACCGAGCCGGTTCTGCCAAAGTTGGCCGAGACGCCACCCAACCTCGACGTCGACCTCATGGCCGCGACCCTCGACGTTGGCCCCGGCGACTTCAAGGCCGCCTTCTCACTAGCCACCTACAACCCCGCCCCCGACGGGTTCGGAGACCAGCTGGTCTTTGCCCTGCACGAACTGGACAAGACGCCTGGAATCCTCAAGAGGGGTTCCCTATCCTATCCTCCCAGGCTCAAGAGAAAAGGCGTGGAGGGCGAAGTCAAGTTGCTCGTGCTGATCGACGAAAAAGGCAACGTCAAGGTCCTCGAAGTCGTTTCCTCTTCCCATCCGGACTTCATCGAGCCCTCGCGCAAGGCCGCCGAAAACTCGGTTTACGAGCCACCGACCAAAAACGGGGAAAAGGTAAAGGTTCAGTTTTACCTGCCCATACGCTTCACCCTTCTCGACTAATGAAGGCCTCATACTATCTTGTCCTTGTCTTTCCCTGCCTTTGCGCCGTGGGCTTCGCTCCCGATCCTTCCCTAACGAAGGATTTCTGGAACAGCCCCCAGTTCGTGAGCAGCTTCATGGGGAGCTATGGTTTCCGCAGTGAAATCGAGCCTCGCATCAGCAAGAGCGAGCAATTCCTGCTCCGGGAAGTGGTGGCCAAGTCCGAGAACCAGCTCAAGGAGGCAATCGTCTATCTTGAGTCGAAGATCAACGCTAAAAGCAGCGCCGCCATCGATTTCGCGCTCGCGACCATGTACTACCAGGACGGACGCCTATCCATATCCGCCCAGACTTACGAGAAGGCCTTGCGGAAATTCCCCTCCTTCCTGCGGGCCCGCAAGAACCTCGGATTCGTCTACCTGAGCCTAGGAAGCCTGCAGAAAGCGGGCGAAAGCCTGGCTCAAGCCATTAGCCTTGGGGATAGCGAAGGAGTAACCTACGTGGCCCTCGGCTACTGCCATCTTTCCCTCGGGCGCTACCTGGCCGCCGAGAACGCCTACCGGATGGGCATACTCCTCTTTCCCGAGAGCAAGGATGCCCGCAACGGTCTGGTCAACTGCCTCCTCTCGACCGGCCGTTACCCGGAATCCCTGGCCCTGCTGGACGAATTGATCGAGAAGGACCCGGAAAACGACTTCTGCCACTACGCCCGGGCATCCGCGCTCCAGGGAATGGACCGTGAAAAAGATGCCTTGGTCGCCCTCGAAACGCTCAGAAGAATGGGTAAGCTCAAGACCGCCGGACTCGTTACTATCGGCGACCTCTACCATAACCTCGGTTTGTACGACCTCTCCCTCTCAAGGTATCAGGAAGCCCTCGACAACAAGCAAAAGCTTTCCCTTTCCCAATACGTACGGGTGGCCCGCATTCTCATTCAAAGAGGTTCCTACGAGGATGGCTTCGCCTACCTGCGGAAAATCGAGCAGGCCTTTGGAAAAACCTTCTCCACGGAGGACAGGAAGGAAGTCCTTCTCCTGCAGGCCGAAGTCCTCAAAGCCACCGGCAAACAGAGCGAGGCGGTCAAAATGCTTCGCCAGGTCGTGGAATTCTATCCTCTCGAAGGCAAGGCCCTCCTCCTGCTGGGGCAACATGCCTGGGACGAGAATGACCACGCCCGGGCTTCTCTCTTCTTCGAGAGAGCCGCCAAGGTGAAGGAATGGCAAGTGCGGGCCTTGATCGAGCATGCCCGCATGCAGGTCTCCGTCCGGGAATACGACGAAGCCATCCGCCTCCTGCAGGAAGTTCAGGCCATCGATCCTCAGCCCCGCATCGACCGCTACCTGCAGTCCATCCAAAACCTCGTCCTAAGCTCTCGCATTCAGCCCTAGGGTACCCGAAATTACTTGCAACGCATCAACGCATCATGATATGTTGATGCGTTTATGGCAAAAGGAAGATCCATAAGGGAATTCCTCGAGGAGGGAAAACCTCTCTTCTCGGTAGAGTTCTTTCCACCCCGGGATGAAGCCGGCGGAGAAAGGATTCTGGCAACTGCCAAGAGCTTGGCTCCCCACCAGCCTGACTTCGTATCCATCACTTATGGGGCCGGAGGCGGGACTAGGGCGACGACCATGCGCTATGCCCGCATCCTCCGCGAGGAACACGGCTTCGAGGTCATGCCGCACCTGACCTGCGTCGGGCATACGCGGGACGAGCTTCTGGAGATTCTGGACGACTTCGCCGAGGCGGGCTTTTGCAACGTCATGGCCCTGCGCGGAGACCCACCCAAAGGCGAAACCGAGTTCAAGACCGTCCCAGGGGGACTGAGGTATGGTTCCGACCTGGTTACCCTGATCAGGGAGAGTTTCCCTCATTTCGGGATCGGGGTCGGCGGCTATCCCGAGAAGCACCCGGAGGCTCCGGACATGGCCACCGACTTGTCCCATTTAAAGACCAAGGTCGATGCAGGGGCGGATTTCATCACCACCCAGCTTTTTTTCGACAACCGGGACTATCTCGATTTCGTCGCCGCCTGCCGGAATTCGGGCATCGAGATTCCCGTATTGCCCGGCTTGCTTCCCGTCTTGTCGCTCGGGCAAGTGGAGAGATTCTGCGCTATGTGCGGGACGAGCATACCCGTGGGCCTGCGGCGGAAACTGGAAGCCGAAGACAAGAAGGACCAGCCCGAGATCGGGGCCCAGTGGGCACTCGATCAAGTCAGGAGCCTGCTCCGGGAGGGAGCTCCGGGGTTCCACCTCTATGCCCTCAACCAGTCCGCCTCCACCCTCGCCATCCTGGAAGGGCTCAAGGGGGATTGAGGCTCACATTCCCGAGACCTCGGTGATCTCGGCCTGCTTTTTCAGGCTGTCAAGAAATTCATCGAAGACCTTGTCCTTGCGTCTCTCGAGGAGGTACTCTGCGACTTGATCGGATACTTCCTCGAAAGGGGTAACCTGCGGCTCGGTCCTCTCATGCAGAAGGATCAGGTGCCAACCGAACTGGGTAAGCACGGGCTCGCTCATCTGCCCGGGCTCGAGGGCAAATACGGCTTTCTCGAAGGGAGGAACCATCCGGCCTTTGCCGAAAGCGCCCAGGTTCCCGTCGTTCTGGGGATCGTCCGACTCACTGCGGGCCAACTCCGAAAAATCCTCTCCGCCCTCGATCCGGGCCCGCAAGACCATGATTTCGTCTCTCGCGGCCTCGAGCTCCTCTTCCGAGGAACCCTTCTTGAGGATATGGGAGGCCGTGACCATGGACTCGGCCGTAAACAGATCAGGACGGGAATCGTAATACTTTCGGGCCTCCTCTTCCGTAACGGGGTCGCATTTCGATTCTTCCTCCAGAAGACGGTTGAACTGAATCTGGCTGGTGATTTCGCGACGAAGGTCGTCCTGACTCTTGATGATCGGGTGCCGGCCTTTCTCAAGGCCCTTCTTGCCTCCATTCTGCCTGAGCCATTGCTTCACCCCCTTGCCGACTTCCACGGGATCCACCTCGTATTTCCGCCTCTTGCTTTCCTGGGCCATAAGGGCCTGGTCGACCAACCGGTCGCGGGCGAGGTCGAGGGCCGCCATCTGGACGACTTCACGGGGTTTCCCGGGCATTCCGCGGGCGACGTTGTCGAAGAGGGCTTCCGCCTGCCTCTCGATCGCCCAGTCGGGAATCACGTGGTCATTAACTTTAACAGACATTCGATCATTAATACTTCGATTTTTTTCGATGCCAAGAAGGAAGCGATGACCCGACGAAGAAGCCCGGGCAGCCAAAAGGTTTGACCCCGCAAATTTCCGGTGTAATCCTTACTCCGTTGAAACGATCTCCCACGCAATGAGCAATCCATACCAGGAAACTTGGTCAAGATTTTCGGAGTTTCTGTCCGAGAAGGGCCTTCGCATGACCGACCAGAGAAAGGGCATCGTCGGAGCCCTCTTCAGTCAGGACGCTCATTTCACCGCCGACGACCTCCTCAAGGACGCCCAGAAACTGGATGAAACCGTATCCCGGGCCACCCTTTACCGCAGCCTCCCTCTGCTCGTGGAAAGCGGGATCATCCGAATGGTCGACGTTGGACAGGACAACAAGTTCTATGCCCTCAACAGCCAGTCGGAAAACTTCAAGGCCCAAGTCATCTGCTCGGACTGCAACCGTATCGAGGACATTGATGCCCCCTTCATGGAATGGTACGGCAAGTCGGTCTCAGAGAAACTGGGGCTCAAGGTGAAGGACCAGCGCCTTCAGGTACAGGCGGAATGCCCGGACTTCCGCAAGTCCGGAAAATGCTCCAAGGAAAGCTAGTCCCCTCATGATCAAGGCAACCACGGAAGCGCCTCCGCTTCAGGTTTTCCGTCAATCGGCGGATTCGGTCGTATTGACCTCTGAGCAGAATGAAATCGTCAGGCTCAAGGAGGAGGCCAACGCGGTCCTTCTTTGCCACAATTACCAGATCGAACCCATTCAGCAAGTCGCCGATTACGTCGGGGATTCCCTTGGCTTGGCCCGTCAGGCCGCCGAGACGGATGCCGACGTCATCGTATTCTGCGGGGTACACTTCATGGCCGAGACAGCCAAGATCCTCAACCCCGCAAAGAAGGTCCTCCTGCCCGATCTCGATGCGGGCTGCTCTCTTTCCGATTCCTGCCCTGCCGAGAAACTCGCCGCCTACAAGGAGGAGAACCCGGACCTCTACGTCGTGGCCTACGTCAACTGCTCGGCGGCGGTGAAGGCCTTGAGCGACGTCATCTGCACCAGTGGAAACGCCATGCAGATCGTTGGCAAGGTTCCAGAGGACAGGGAAATCCTCTTCGTTCCCGATCAAAACCTCGGCCAATGGGTCAGTGCCCAAACGGGACGCCAGATGCGTCTTTGGCCGGGTAGCTGCTACGCCCACGTTCTCTTTACCAAGGAATCGATCGAGCGCTGCCGACTGGAGTACCCCGATGCCCCCGTGGTCGCCCATCCCGAGTGCGTGGATTCGGTGCGCGATCTTGCCGACGAGGTTTGCAGCACCGAGAAAATGGTCGGGTTCTGTAGGGATCACCCGTCGGAAACCTTCATCATCCTGACCGAGACCGGAATGATGCACCGCCTCACCAGGGAACTGCCCGAGAAGAGCTTCGTGGTAGGTCCAACAAGCTACTGCGCCTGCAACGACTGCCGTTTCATGAAGATGAACACCCTCCCCAAGCTTCTTTCCTGCCTGCAGCAACAAGGACCCGAGATCATCCTCGACGATCAGCTGATCGAGCAAGCCAAGCTTCCCATCGAGCGCATGCTCGAGTGGAGCTAGTCCCCCGTCAGGATTTTTTCAACTAGCAAAGGGCTGGGATTGCCTCTAGCTTGCCCTCAGTTCCCATGAGGATTTTCTGTTACCGGACAGCTGCTTTCGTTTTCTCGGCTCTCAGCGCGGGCTTTCCCCTCTCAGCCCGGGAATCCCTCCAGTTCAACCGCGACGTCCGGCCCATCCTCTCGGATCATTGCTACGCCTGCCACGGCCCGGACGGACGTTCCAGGGAAGCCGAGCTTCGCCTCGACAAAAGGGAATCCGCCCTTGGAACGAACCTAATCGGAGCCGCCATCGTTCCGGGCAAGCCGGAACTGAGCGAACTGGTCTTCCGCATCGAGAGCGATGACGAGGAGGAACTGATGCCTCCCCCCAAACTACACAAACCATTGAGTGTGGAGGAAAAGAAAATCCTCGTAAGATGGATTGCAGAGGGAGCCGAATACGAGAAACACTGGTCCTTCGAGAAACCCCAAAGCCCAACGCCGCCCAAAACCGGACTTTTCTCCAAAGCCGTCAACCCCATCGATTCCTTCGTCTTCGGGCAACTGGAGAAACAGGGACTGGAACCCTCCTCCCCGGCCAACCGCGAAACCCTGATCAGGCGCGTGACGCTCGATCTTACCGGGCTCCCTCCTTCCCCGGAGGAAGTCGTTGCCTTCACGAGGGACAAGGAGGCAAAGGCCTATGAGCGCCTGGTCGACCGTCTCATGGAGACCACAGCCTATGCCGAGCGAAGGGCGCAGGATTGGCTCGACCTGGCCCGCTATGCGGACACAAGAGGCTTTGCCGACGACAAGACGCGAAACGTTTGGCCCTGGCGGGACTGGGTGATCCGGGCCATCGACCAAAATATGCCCTTCGACCAGTTTACAATCGAGCAATTGGCCGGAGATATGTTGGCCGACCCCACTCCCGAGCAGCTGCTGGCAACCGGCTTTCACCGCAATGCCCCGCAAGCGAGGGGAATGACCTATCCTGTGGAGGAATACCGCATCAAGGGGGTGATCGACCGCGTCAACGTAATCGGACGAGTCTGGCTGGGGCTCACTTTGGACTGCGCCGAGTGCCACGACCACAAATTCGACCCGATTACCCAGCGGGAGTACTACTCCATCCTGGCCCTCTTCAACAACGTCGAACACAGCGGTTCCGGCTTCGGCCAGGGAGGACCGACCCTCAAATACAAGCTTCCCAAAAAGATCGAGGAACCAGACAAAGCCTCCGACCGCCAGAGGTTGCAAAGAGCTCTTGCCCGCGCCCGCAAAGAGCTTCCCGAGCCTTCCTTGATCAAGAACGAACAGGTGATCGGAAAATGGGACGAACCGACCGTCTTGAAGGATCCTGAAAAGTATGCCCTCACGGGTAGTCTCACCATATCCGCAAAAATTCGTACGAGGCAACCTGTTGCCGATATCGTCTCTAAGTACGACTGGCGGGGCAAGCAGCGCAGCTACGTCTTCGGCATAGGAGGGGAAGCGGACCGGGACGGCATACCGGGGCATCTGTTCTTCTGGGTATCCTCTCGGGCGGAGACCTTCAACGGGATAACCGTCTACGGCAGTCAGCCGATCAACGACGGCGAGGAGCGTCAAGTGGCGGTCGAGTTCGCGGCCGGCAAGTCGGTCCGCCTTTTCGTCGATGGGATCGAGGACAAAGCCGTCCGCTTGAAGGGAAAGGTTCCCTCCTTCATTGCCAAGTCGGATCGCCCTCTCGCCATTGGCTCGGGGTACGACGGCAGTCCGGATGCAACTGCCTACCGCTTCGAGGGAGAACTATCCGAGGTTCGGATCAGCGACCGGGCTCTTGGTGATGAACTTTCTATCGGACGAGCCGGTGATAAGGTGGCTGCCCTTCGGGATGAGTTGCGCAAACTGGATGGGCCTGAGAGTTCGGAGGAGACGGTCGATGCCGTCCCCATCATGCGCGAACGGGCCAAGCCGCGCGAAACCTACGTGCACGTCCGGGGAAATTTCCTCAACAAGGGAGAGCAAGTGGCTCCCGCAGTCCCCAAATTCTTCGAGATTCCCCAAAGCTTTCAGCCCCGCAACCGTCTGGAGTTCGCCCGCTGGCTGGTGAATGGGAAAAACCCGCTTGTCGCCCGGGTCGTGGTGAACCGATTTTGGCAGTCCTACTTCGGCCACGGCTTGGTCCGCACCCCGGACGACTTCGGAGCCCAGGGGACCCCTCCCACACACCCCCAGTTGCTCGACTGGCTGGCCAGCGAGTTCGTCCGGAGCGGGTGGGACTCGAAACATATTCATCGCTTGATCGTAACATCCGCCACCTATAGGAAATCCGCCCGCATTATCCCCGGAACCCTCAAAACGGACCCCGAGAACCTTTGGCTCTCCCATATGCCCCGCGTCCGTTTGCCGGCGGAGCAAATTCGCGACCAGGCCCTCGCCGTAAGCGGACTCCTGAATCGAAAAATCGGAGGGTCTCCCGTTTTTCCCGTTCAAACGGCTGGTTATTGGGAAAGGCGCGTATTGCCGGGAAAATGGAAGGAAAGCCCCGGCAAGGACCGATACCGGCGCACCATGTACACCTACTGGAGACGAATGGCCCTCCACCCCACCCTCGAATTGCTCAACGCTCCGGCCAGGGAAAACTGCGTGGTGCGCAGAAACGTCTCCAACGTCCCGACTCAAGCCCTTGCCCTCCTCAACGACCCGATCTTCGTCGAAGCCGCCTCCGCCTTCGCCCGACGGTTATTTGGCGAGGTGAAGAACGACACCGGCAAGCGACTGGACCGGGCCTTCCGGCTGGCTCTCGGAAGGTTGCCCGACCAGAGCGAACGGAAGGCCTTCCTCCGCTTTCTGGAAGAACAAGTCGAGGATCTGGCCAAGGACGAACAGGCCG
>Ga0160422_10000256_pt1 | contig 31297 bp, 30 predicted proteins | sample Fk160mmetaG_FD_108192 | JGI IMG/M metagenome (GOLD analysis project Ga0160422, IMG submission 108192) | Marine microbial communities from the Central Pacific Ocean - Fk160115 60m metaG | ecosystem: Environmental > Aquatic > Marine > Oceanic > Photic zone | place: The Central Pacific Ocean...
GGTCCCAAAATACCACAAATTAATGTTGCAGCAATAATACCATCAAATCTGTCCATAAACCCGCCATGTCCAGGTATAATATTTGAACTATCTTTTACTTTACATTTTCGCTTTATAAAGCTTTCGAATAGATCGCCAACTTGGGAGCAAAAAGAAAGTAAGATGGCAAACAAGAATAGAGACTGTAAGTTGTATGAAAATTCTACAAAGAAACCTAATTCAATAAAGAAGTACGTACAAACTAAAGCACCTAGCCAGCCCGATAATATGCCCGCCCAGGTTTTGCTTGGTGAAATGCTAACAAAAAATTTTGGCCCGCCAATTAAGCGACCTCCAAAATAGCCAAAAGTATCTGTTAGGACTACAACACAAACAAGCCATGCGACAAATAAATTTCCAAAATCACTTCTGAGTTCTATTAAATAAAAACCGCCCAGAATAATAATCATTGAATAGACAACCCCAGCAAATTTTTGGGCGCGCATAAGAAAGTATTGGCAGGCCGACGAAAGGGTTAAAACAAATAAAAACATAATCCAGCTAGCTGAATAGTTTAGCAATAGAATAGTTACAAGAGCGACAATTGAGGAATATTTTGGAACTCCCGGTAATAGCGGATTCTGCATTTTAGCTAATTCGTAATGCATGATAAAAACTAGACAGATTACTGCAAATTGTAAAAAAATCCCACCAAAAAAAATTGCTAAAAAACCAAAGAAACCTAGAACCACACCAGAATATAGACGAGATGGTAAATCACTCCACCGCGCTACTTTCATGACGCTAGCAAGCCGCCGAAACGACGCTCCCGGGCCCCAAAAGTAGACACAATTTCCTCAAAATCTATTACTGTAAAGTCTGGCCAGAGAGTTTTCACGAACTCATATTCAGAATATGCCGATTGCCATAATAGAAAATTAGAAATTCTGGCTTCTCCTGAAGTCCGAATAACTAGATCAGGATCTGGCAAGACATAGGTGTCAAGGTATTTAGCCAAAGTTTGTTCATTAACGGAGTCTGGTTTGAGAGTTCCTCTCGCAACATCGTGAGCCATTCGCCTACTGGCTCTGGCGACCTCATCTCGTCCCCCATAATTAATTGCGATAGTTAAATTTACTAGGGAATTTTCCGACGTCATATTTTCCAGTTCATCCATTAATTGCACCAACCTTGGCTCAAGCCGCAAACGATCTCCTATAAACCTAACACAAACACCGGCCTCCACTAATTTCTTTGCTTCGCTTAAAATATATCTCTTAAATAATTTCATCAAACCGGCTACCTCTGTCTGTGTACGCTTCCAATTTTCCGTAGAGAAAGCGAAAACAGTAAGGTATCGAACCCCAAGTTGAGGACAGGCTTCAACAATTTCCCTTACTCGCTTTGCGCCAGCCTGATGCCCATAAAGACGTGGCTTGGCTCTCGCTTTTGCCCATCTACCGTTTCCGTCCATTATTATGGCAACGTGCTTAGCTTTACAAAGTGGTCCTTGATCTTCTGGCATTTTGGTATCAGTCAAACCTGCATAATCTCATCTTGTTTGGTATTAAGAAGGCTATCTATTCGATTAACATAATCATCAGTCATTTCCTGAACCTCACCTTCCCAAAACTTTTGATCATCTTCAGACATTCCATCTGATTTATTTTTTTTTACCTGATCCATTCCATCTTTTCTAATGTTACGAATTGATATTCTTGCTTGCTCGGCATATTGAGCTGCAACTTTGCTAAGCTCTCGCCTTCGCTCCTCATTCAGCTCGGGAATTGGAAGCATAATCAAAGTTCCATTCATTTGGGGGTTAATACCTAAACCACTCTCCCGAATTGCTTTATCTACTAATTCTACCAAAGACTTATCCCAAACATTTATTGTTACCATCCTAGGTTCTGGGACATTTACGGTGCCGACTTGATTAATCGGCGTCTTCTGACCATAAGCTTCTACCATGACTGGATCTAACATTGAGGACGAGGCCCTACCTGTACGAAGCGAAGCAAATTCAGACTTCAATGCAGACATTGCTCCATCCATCCTACGCGTTAAGTCATCAACATCCAACTCAAATTCTTCTGACATCTCTCTACTCTTTTCAGTAAATTATTGCATAAGAAGTGAAATCATCCTAGCAATTCTCTTGTACTTTTGTGTAAGTACCATTTCCAGCTAAAATAGTCTTGAAGCCGCCAGGCTCCGTTAATGAAAAAACTATAATTGGCAACTTATTGTCTCGAGCTAGGGCGATTGCCGAGGCATCCATCACTTTCAAATTCTGAGATAGCACCTGGTCATAAGAAATTTGACCAAACCGTTTTGCATCAGCGTGTTCAACTGGATCTTTGTCATAAACTCCATTTACTTTAGTGCCTTTAAAAATAGCGTCGCAAGCCATCTCACTAGCTCGTAACGTCGCAGCCGTATCTGTAGTAAAATACGGGTTTCCAGTTCCCGCAGCAAAGATACAAACGCGTTTTTTTTCCAAATGCCTAACTGCCCTACGACGAATATATGGCTCACTAATTTGGTCCATCGGAATGGCACTGAGCACCCGCGTGTAAACACCAACACTTTCTAAGGCGCTCTGCATGGCTAAAGCATTCATAACAGTTGCAAGCATACCCATATAATCCGCAGTAGTCCGCTCCATCCCTTGCGCGCTACCTTGCAAACCTCTAAATATGTTTCCTCCGCCAATGACCATGCAGATTTCAACATCAAGCTCATGAACAGATTTAACTTCTCTCGCTATTCTCTCAACAGTCGGCGGGTTCAATCCGAAACCCTTATCGCCCATTAGTGCTTCGCCGGAAATTTTCAGCATTACCCTTCTAAACTGAGGAACTTTGCTGTCTGGTGAGGCCATTTTTATCTCCGTGCTTATTAGATGAATGATTAGGACAAAACAGACGGGATAGCTAACATTATTTTTATCATTTAAAATATTTCTTGGTTTATCTTAGAATACTTTATAAAGCACAAGATTATGACACTGGCTATATCTGAAAGATTTGTAAAGAAAGTAGGGGAAAGACCAATCTTGTTGGTTGGCCCCACAGCATCTGGAAAATCCAAAATTGCTATGTCCTTAGCTATTAAATTAGAGAGGCACATTATAAATGCCGACGCACTCCAAGTTTATAGCAACTGGCGTATTTTAACTGCTCGTCCAACAATAAAAGACGAAGAAATAATTCCGCATCAACTATATGGACACAAAGCAGCTGATGAAGAATATTCAGTTGGGCATTGGTTGCGAGATATATCAAATATTTTAACAACGAATAGAAAAGTCATAATAGTTGGTGGCACTGGGCTATATTTTAGTGCTCTAACTGAGGGTCTCGTTAATATTCCAAAAATTTCTGATAAAACAAAAATAATACGTAAGAAAAAACTTATAGACCGTGGGATCCAAGGTCTAGTAGAAGATCTTGATAAGGAAACTCTAGAGAGTATAGATATTAAGAACCAAATGCGCGTTATAAGAGCTTGGGAAGTTTTCAAAGAAACTGGTAAATCGTTAAAAAATTGGCAAAGTGAGACCAAGGCTCCAATTTTACCACTGACCGAATGCCAGTCTTTAGTTATTAACCCAGACAAAAATGATTTAGACAAAAAAATAAGAGATCGTTTTGAAAAAATGATTGAAATGGGAGCCTTGAATGAGGTTAAAAAAAATCTTGGTACGCTCAATAGAAGTAATATTGCAAGTAAAGCTATTGGAGCTTCTGAACTGATTTCATATTTAAAAAATGAAGTTTCATTGGACGAAGCAATCACAAATGCATCAATTGCTACGAGGCAATATGCAAAAAGGCAAAGAACCTGGATCAAAGCTAGGATGAAACATTGGGGTGATGTGACCGAACTTTTCAAGTAAAACTAAAATATTTAATGACTATATAATAAATATCAAAAATGACTTTAACTTGTCACTCTCTTAATCGAGATTTGTGGGGTAACTAAAAATGATGTGTGGTATACTTACGAAAAATGCCGATAGACAATATTGACTCTTAACAATTTCGATACTGAATGACTCGTATAATTAAAGTACTGGGAATTTTTGGTATGCCTTCTGTTTATAGTAATTGTCAGTTGCCATAGACACGGAGAGATTAATGGCGCTGACGAAACTCTGATTTACTCAAATATATTAGTCTAGTAATAGTTCAGGCCGGTTTCTAAAATAATCGAGGGCTTCTGGGTTAGCAAGCGCTTCCTTATTTTTTACCTCTTTTCCATGAACAATATCACGAACAGGTATTTCAACAATCTTACCTGATTTCGTGCGTGGTATATCTTCTACCTGAAGTATTTTTGCCGGTACATGGCGACTCGTGCAATTATCTTTTATAAATTTTTTAATAGTAGCAATCATAGTCTCAGATAAAATGCTTCCTTCTCTTAACTTAACAAATAATACTATTCGAGTATCACTTTCCCAGTTCTGTCCAATAACTATACTTTCCAACACTTCGTTGATCCTGTCGACTTGTCTGTATATCTCAGCGGTCCCAATCCTAATACCTCCCGGGTTCAACGTTGCATCAGATCTGCCATAAATAATATATCCGCCATCAATTGTTTGCTCGGCAAAATCACCGTGAGCCCATACGCCGTCAAAACGATCGAAGTAGGCTGCATGGTATTTCTTACGATCAATATCATTCCAAAATTTTACCGGTCTGGATGGAAATGGCTTCGTGCATACTAATTCACCTCTTTCTCCTCTACTAACCCTACCTTGATCATTCCATATCTCCACTGCCATACCTAATCCAGCACCCTGGATTTCTCCACGTCTTACTGGAAGTGTGGGAACCCCTAGAACAAAACAAGACACAATGTCTGTTCCGCCTGAAATAGATGCTACGTGAATAGAGCCTACATTTTTGTAGATATAGTCATAGCATTCCGCGCTAAGTGGCGAGCCTGTTGAACAAATAACCTTTAAATTAGCAAGTTTAAAACTTGTACTTGGTTTTACGTTATTTTTCATTAACGTTTCAATATATTTTGCCGAGGTACCAAAAAGGCTAAACTGCTCCTCGTCAGCAAACTTCCAAAGAACGGTATTATCTGGATATGTGGGAGATCCGTCGTAGAGCATAATAGTTGCACCTGTTCCAAGTGCTGAGACCAACCAGTTCCACATCATCCAGCTGCATGTTGTAAAATAAAATACTCTATCGCCCGCAGAAATGTTTGTTTGAAGCTGGTGCTCTTTCAAATGCTGAACAAGAGTACCTCCATGCCCATGTACGATGCATTTTGGCACCCCGGTGGTACCAGAAGAATACATTATATAGAGCGGATGATCAAAACCTACACGCTCAAAATCAATTTCGGTTGGCTCATACTTATCTAAAATTTCCTGATAAGACATTGAATTATTTATACTAATATCATCCACACATGCATAATCAAATTTAACCACCTGCTTTAAAGTGGGCAATCTAGCGGTGAAGGACTTTATTTTACCTAAACAATTATGTAATTTTCCATTATAGAAATATCCATCCACGCAGAACAGTACCTTAGGTTCAATTTGTCCAAACCGATCGATCACACCTTGTTCCCCAAAATCAGGTGAACAGCTAGACCAAATGGCGCCAACTGAAGCAGTGGCTAGCATTGCCACTATTGAGCCAGCGAAGTTTGGTAGAAAACCTGCCACTCTGTCACCTTTAGTCACACCTAGTGCTCTCAGATGCTGTGCTGTCTTACTTACTTGATTATATAGCTCAGCAAAACTGAGGGTTTCTGAAATACGATCTTCGCATCTGAATATTAAAGCCTCATCATCACTTCGATTTTTCAACATATTTTCTGAAAAATTTAACTTCGATTGCGGAAACCATTTTGCGGAAATAATGTTATCTCCCTCGTATACAGGCCCCCGCCATTCACCTTTTACTTCGCAGAAGTCAATTATAAGTCGCCAGAACTCAGGATTTGATATAGAAAAATGATGTAATTCATCATATGATCGGAACTCTTTGCCAATATTTTTTGTGACGAAGTCGGTGAATTTTTTTAAGTTTGAATTCAAAATTTGATCTTTTGAAGGTATCCAAACAACTGCCATTTCCCTTATACCCCCATAATAAAATCAAACTGTAAAAACTATTTTGAAAAGTATGGCTCCTTTTTAATCATAATTAGCAGCATTAAACAGCTCAAAATTAATAAAGGAATACACAGCGAAAAAGACCATCTAAGACTATATACCTCTCCAATAAAGCCAAGAATAGGAGGTCCTAAAAGAAACATTCCAAAAGCAAACTGGGTCAGAGATGCAACATTCGTTTCTGCCGGACGATCATTTCTTGATGCCGCTATTGAAATAGACATTGGAAAAATTACTGCACTTCCAGCTCCCATACATAGGAAACCCAATATTGCTAATATACTTGAACTCGATAAAACAACTAAAAATACGCCTATGAACATAAAAACTAAGCTTACAATACTGATCAAAATAGCTCCAAATTTATTAATTAAATTATCACCAAAATATCTTACAAAAGCTTGAGAGAACGCAGCCATTGCTAGAGAAAAACCCGAAACACCAGGAGATGAACCGTGTATTTCTCTCATAAAAATTACTGACCAGTCAATGCTAGCACCTTCCACAAGCATTGCTGACGTAGTGAATAGAACCATCACAAATATAGGTCCAGTTGGCATAGAAAACTTAGTAATTTTTTTAAAATTTGAGTGTCTTGGAGACGCTACAACATAATCCTCAAAAATTATTTTTGATGTAACAAAAGATATTAAGCAAATTAATAAAAAATGAATTTCTAACATTACTTTAAATTGTGAAAATAAAGCACCAACCACTGCGGCCAAAAAAAATCCAATAGACCAAAAAGCGTGGCTTCTATTCATGATGCGGCTGCCCAAAGCATGCTCAACTCGGTCAGCCTCAAGATTAATCGCCACCTCCACTACAGCGACGAATGCACCGCACACTGTTAAAAAAAAAGCAAAAAATGCGATTTGATTTATTGAAACAGCTGCAAATTGCATAAAGCAAATTGATGGAATGCCGAGACAAATAATACTTTTTAATGGAATGGCACGGACCAACCTATCTGCGAATACAAGTGTAATCTGAAGCCCCAGAGGAATACAAAGAAGTAAGAACCCTAACTCAGCCTTATTAATCTCCAAAGAATTTTGAATGTCATCCAAACGAGGAAACATTGCCCCTAACGAAAATGCGTAAATAAAAAAACCCACAAAAATTATCATTTGAGGATTTCTCTTTATGATCTGTATTACTTCTGGATTATTCACATTTATCCAATTTTAAGACTACTTTACAAAAATAGGAATGTCATAAATGTGCCTAGAACTAAAGAGTATTTATACCCAAATAATCTTTTAGTAAAATAATCTTTTGAATTGCATCAGCGTTACTTGGAAAAATATTTAATAAATCTTCATAGGCTTTGAGAGCGCTTTCCGGATCTCCCAATCGTAGGTATATCATGCCGAGCCCAGACAACGCCCCAAAATGTCTAGGTTCTAGAGCAAGAACCTTTTCAACATCTTTTAACGAACCTTCAAAATCCCATGCCATAAATCTAAGAGTTGCCCTCTTATTCCAGGCCTCTGTAAAATTTGGGTTTACTTCTATTAATTTTGTGAAAAGCTTTTCAGCTCGATCCAAGTTACCTTTTGACATTGCAGCTATACCCTCAGCCATTAGGTTTTTTTCTTTTTCATTTTTGTGAGCAGCAGTCCACTCTTTCCATAATTTTTGTACTATTGGGTTTGCTTGATCCATTGATTGCACGCGCCCAAGTTGGTCTAACAGAGTTTGGGTTTTAGAATCTGCTTTTAAAACCGACGCGGACATTATCCAAAGAGTCGCCATCATACTTTTCATAAATATCGTCATTCTTATAAAATAGCTCTTTACCTAGGGTGAGCAAGTTAAAGTCTTTAATTTAAATTCAGAATATTAGATTGAAAATAGTTATTAATTAATTTTACGCTTCCATTCCCATCTTGGAAATGCTGTATTCAAATTATTGCTTTTATCGGAAAGGAAAGTGTCATGGCGGGTTCAGTAAATAAGGTAATCCTAATCGGAAATTTAGGTCGCGATCCAGAAGTCCGTAACTTTCCAAATGGAGGTAAAGTTGCAAACTTTAGTATTGCTACATCTGAGACCTGGAAAGACCGGAATACTGGTGAGAGACGAGAGCGGACTGAATGGCACAATATTTCAATTACGAATGAAGCGCTTGTCCGCGTGGCAGAGCAATATTTAAAAAAAGGTTCCAAAATTTACGTGGAAGGTCAGCTAGAGACACGCAAATGGCAAGATCAATCAGGAAATGATCGATATACTACCGAAGTAGTTTTAAGGCCTTACAGAGGCGAACTTACAATGTTAGACAGTAGAAACGCCGGTTCTGATCTACAAGGGTCGGATTATTCACAGGTACAAAATACATCTCAAAATAGTGATTTTTCAAATAATGACCAAGAAAATTTCTCGTCTAACGACATGGATGACGAAATTCCATTTTAACACGTTTATTAACGTTCCAAAGAATCTTGCAGCACCTCAATTATCAAATTTTTACTTACATTTTCTTGCACCATAGCTCTTCCTATATCACTAGCCAAAATGAATCGGATCACTCCATTCACAACTTTTTTATCTTGAGCCATTAAATCATATATTCTCTCTGTATTTCCTCCAAAACCATTTATTTGGGAAATATCAGTTGCAATATTTAAAGACTTGAAATGCTCTCTAACCCGACTTGGCACCTCCTGCGAACACAATCCAAGTCTAGCAGACACATCAAACGCTAAATTACAACCGATTGAAACACCCTCTCCATGTAACAATATATCACTATAGTTTGTTATGGCTTCCAACGCATGGCAGAAGGTATGTCCAAGGTTTAATAGTGCACGCTCGCCATTCTCTCGCTCATCATTTTCGACAATTCTAGCCTTTATTTGACAAGATCTTTTAATAGCTTCAATGAGAAGTTCAACATTGCCATTAATTACTGCATAAGCATTTTCTTCCAACCAGCAAAAAAATTGTTCATCGCCAAGTAGTCCGTATTTAGCCACCTCACCATAACCGGATAAAAAGTCTCGATCAGGAAGTGTGCCTAATACTTCAGTATCGGCAAGAACAAAAACTGGTTGATGAAACGCACCAACTAGGTTTTTTCCAAGGCTCACATTGATACCTGTTTTTCCACCAATAGAGCTATCGACTTGTGCCAATAAGGAGGTAGGAATTTGAGCAAATCGCACTCCGCGTCTTACGATTGCTGCAGAAAAACCAACTAAATCGCCTATGACGCCACCACCCAGAGCAATCACCAAATCATTACGCTCCACTTTTTGTTCTAAAATCCATTCTACAACTCGTACAACATACTTCCAAGATTTTGTACTTTCTCCACTAGGAAGAACTAAAGACGAAACGGATACTCCCGCCAATTTCAACGAACTCTCAAAAGGGCGTAAATGTAATGGTGCAACATTCTGGTCTGTAATTACAACAACTCGATTTTGCGATAAAAATGGCGTAATTAGTGTACCAGAATCTTTTATTAAACCGTGGCCAATTGTAATATCGTAGGAGCGTTTTTCTAGCCCAACTCTTACCTTTTGCATTAAATTATTCCTCAAACAAGTTTGGATATAACCGCAGCCTGTCAATTACTTTTTGAGCCATATCGTCCACTGTGTAACACGAGGAGGCCTTAACTGATATATCGGCTTTTTTATATATAGGCTGCCGTTCGACATAAAGCTTTTTCAAAGTCTCATAACGATTAAGGGACTTTAAAAGAGGTCTGGTATCCTTATTTTTTACTCGCGACCACAGTAAATCCAACTCTACATCTAACCATAGCGAAACACCAAGTAAGTTTATTGCCTGCCTATTAGCCTCTTGTATAAAAGCTCCACCACCCGTGGATAGAATGGTCGGTGAGCCCTTCATCAAACGCAGAATTACTTGTGCCTCTCTTTCTCTGAAAAATTCTTCTCCATCACGAATAAAAATTTCTTGAATTGACATATTTGCCGCCTTTTCAATCTCTGTATCAGCATCAAGAAATGGAACCCCTAACTTTGAGGCAACTACTTTTCCCACAGCAGTCTTTCCTGCTCCCATCATACCAATGAAGGCGATAGTTTTTTTTAATTTTTTTGTCATATTTCCTTTATCAAGAAACTAGTTTTAAATTTCAATGACTGTTTGTTACTAGATGAACTTGACAATACTTTCAGTAACAAATTCAATAATGTAAAATAGTAGGATAAAAATATGGGTAAAATTGTTAAGTGGCTATTCTATTTTACTGCTACAGGAGCTGTAGCATTAATTATCTTTGCCTATATTGGACCTTTTTTGGGATTTGATTTCACCCCAGAAGAAAAAACCATAATAATACCCGTGGAGCTTCATGAGAACTAAAGCCAACTTAATTTTTACATTTATATTTATTACAGCAGGCTTTGCTGGGACTGCTTCATCAAAGTTCTTCGAATATAATTTATACCAAGATAACGGCCCAATTATAACTAATTCTCTCAAACGAGTCTCTATGGCTCAATCAAACCTACCCGAAATTGAAGTAACTAAATTAGATGATGTGAAACGCAGCTCAGTTGGTTTATTGCCACCAACAGTTACGGGTTTTCCAACTAGTTTGTGGAAGGAAAGCCAAGCAGACGATTTGGTAGGACTATTACGCAATCTGGGCTCACCAAGTTCGCCAGCGGTACAGAAATTACTGTTTCAAATGCTTTTAGCAGAGGCAGAGGCACCGCTAACAACAGATAGCGCAGAAGAGTTTTTATCTGAACGAATATCGATTTTGATGGAATCAGGAGCGATTGATCCTGCGATAGCACTATTAGAAAGAGCTTCTCCCTTACCGCCAAAGCTCGTGCCCAAACTGTTTGAAGCCTCACTTCTTGGTAGTCAGTACGAGCCCGCTTGTAAGCAAGTATTGGATCTTGGCGCCAACTATCAGAATGACGCCAGTCGAATTTACTGTTATGCACTTGAGGGTGATTGGCTTACCGCATCGCTGATATACAACACATCGAAAGCGCTTAATAATACTGAGGCCTCTACGCTGTCGCTCTTGGGGGAATTTCTGGAGATTGAAGAACCCTCAGAACAACTATTACCCCTAAACGAAATAGCTCTAACTCCATTAGATTTTAGGTTATATGAAACACTTGGCTACCACATTATTCGAAAAAATTTGGGTAATGCTTTTATTTTTGGTGATTTATCAGGTGATAACGGATGGTACGCACAACTTATAGCCGCTGAAAAGCTAGCAGAAAATGGTGTTATTGATGCAAATAGATTTTTGGGAATATTTACAGCTCACGATCCGCCATCCTCTGATGGCATTTGGGAAAGAGTGAGGGCAATACAACATCTCGATAAAGCTCTTTCACTTTCAGCTAGTACTAAAGAAGTGGAGTTAGCGCTTGAGAATGCTTGGAAATTATTTCAATATTCTCCAAACTCTTCAATTTTCGCGGAAGTATTCACCCCAAGACTGTTAGACATAGAACTAACTCCAAGTTCAGAGATTATGGCTATTAAAATTGGAATGCTTTCCTCTAGCTTTGATGTGATAATTTCAAATTCAATGGCGATTAATGCTCTGGAACCGATTGTATTTGCATTCACGAACAAAGAGGCAAAGTTTGTCAGGCCTACGACAACTCTCGAAAAAACTCTTTTGGATGCATTTTATCGCCCACGAGTACCCAGTTATGCAAGATTACAACTTGCAGATGGAAAATTAGGAGAAGTTATATTAAATGCTCTGATACAGCTAGAGCGTGGTATAGCTGGTGATATGCAAGATTTACTTGAGTCAATATCTACACTTCGACATGTTGGGCTGGAAAGGGTGTCCCAACGCACTGCGCTATGGTTAATATTGAGTGAAACTTAGCTATGAGCAAAGATCTTATTTTTTCCTTTTTGGAAGCCAAAACCGTAGATACAGACGCTTCAGAAAACACTATAAAATCGTACAAACATGACTTGATAAGATATTTTGATTGGATAACTTATTGCAAAGTTCAAATTTTAGACGTGGAGCTATCGCAGATTGAACTATACTTGGTAAATCTTAAAGATTGTGGGCTTTCAACTGCAAGCCGCGCTCGTCATTTATCAGCTATCAAACAATTCTATCGGTTTGCTGTTGAAGAGGGGTGGACGCACACAAACCCAGCTCTGCAGATATCGAGTCCGGGCAAATCAAAAAAACTTCCTCAATCTGTGACAATAGAGGTTATAGAGAGACTTCTAGATACGGCCGGTGAAGAAGCAAAAAACAAAAGTTTAAGGGCTCGGAATATTTGTTTGATGACGCTTTTGTATGCTACCGGAATGCGTGTTTCAGAAATGATGTCACTCCCAATAGACGCTGTAAAGGGAAATCCCAAAATGGTTCTTGTATCTGGGAAGGGATCAAAAGAACGTCTGGTTCCTTTATCAAAATTAGCACGCTCTTCCATTAAAATATGGATAGAAGAACGTAAAATTTTACTGAAAGCAGCAAAAACACAGACTTATACCCATAATTCAAAATATTTATTTCCATCGAATAGCAAAAGTGGTTATCTAACTCGTCAATGGTTCTTCAAGAAATTAAAGAAGTGGGCAACTCTTGCCGGAATTGATCAGAACAAGGTAAGTCCTCATGTAATTAGACATGCGTTCGCCACACACCTTCTCGCCAATGGAGCTGATTTACGAGTAATACAAACTCTACTAGGCCATTCAGATTTGGGGACAACTGAAATATATACCCATGTCGTAGACGAACGTCTACGGGATTTGGTGTTCAATCACCATCCACTGTCTAATAAATAATTATTAATTAGAATGCAGGGATAAGCATAGAAAATTGATTATAAAATTTAATATTCTTTGATAATCCATTTTGATTTTTGTGGACAATTAACTATAACGGCGTCTTTATATCGCATCATAAATAAACTTAGGAAAAGGCATGGAAAGCGGTTTAACTATTTTAGATCAAAGTTTTTGGATAACGATCGGGGCAGTATTTTTTCTGTTGCTCCTTTCTGCTATATTCTCAGGTAGCGAGACGGCGCTGACCGCCGCTTCACGTGGGAAGCTGCGCACACATGCAGATAGAGGGTCACGAGGTGCCAAAAAAGCATTAAAAATTACAGAAGACACAGAAGGACTAATCGGATCTGTTCTGCTAGGTAACAACTTAGTAAACATCTTGGCAACGTCTCTGACAACAGCACTTTTTACTCAAGCTTTTGGAGAAAGTGGCATCGCACTTGCTACATTAATAATGACTGTATTAGTGCTAATCTTTGCCGAGGTTCTGCCCAAAACTTATGCCATAACTAATGCTGAACTAGCTGCAGCTAGAGTTGCTGGATTCATTCATTTGATAATTAGGATTTTATCTCCAATAGTAGCGTCTGTCAGGTTTTTAGTAAGATTAATCTTGCGGGTCTTTGGAGTTAAAACAGATCCTAATAGCCATATATTAGCTGTGCGCGAAGAAATTGCTGGAGCAATTCAGCTTGGTCATTCGGAAGGTATTGTTGAGAAGGAAGATAGAGATCTGATCTTGGGAGCCCTAGATCTGTCAGATAGAACGGTAGAGGAGATAATGCTCCACAGGTCCAATATAGAAATGATTGACTCAAGTGACGAACCAACCAAAATTTTATCACAGTGTTTAGAAAGTGTTCACACTAGACTTCCAGTCTTTCTCAATGATCCAGACAACATAGTCGGGGTAATTCACGCTAAAGATTTAGCTAGAGAAATGTATAAAGTTATAAATGAAGACTCTCCAAACATTAATAATTTGAATAATTTTGATATTGGTCATGTGGTAATGGAACCCTATTTTGTACCTGACACCACTTCCCTAGATGACCAAATGAGACAATTTTTACGCCGTAGAGCACACTTTGCACTTGTCGTCGATGAATATGGCAGTCTCCAAGGTTTAATTACGCTTGAAGACATTTTAGAAGAAATAGTAGGTGAAATATCCGATGAATTTGACCCAAAGGATACCAACGACATACGGCAATCGAATGATGGCTCTTATATTCTAGAGGGATCAACAACTATTAGAGATCTGAATAGAGCTAATGATTGGTCATTACCTGACGACGAAGCGAATACCTTAGCAGGATTGGTAATGCATGAAGCACAAATGATACCCACCATTGGGCAAGTATTTAGATTTCATGGTTACCGTTTTGAAGTCATTGAAAGAAAAGCAAATAGAATTACCTATATAAAGGTTACCTCTATTTAAGTAGATAGTTTGGTAACTTTTATTCGGCTGCTGTAATTTCTTTTTTGAAAATCAAGTCATTTAAGTATTGGGCAGTATAGCTTTTTGCGTTCAAAGCAACTTCTTCAGGACAACCTTCTGCAACAACTTGCCCTCCTCTATCGCCTCCCTCCGGGCCTATATCAATTATCCAGTCAGCTGTTTTTATTACATCAAGATTATGTTCAATAACAATGATGGTATTTCCCTGATCAACTAACTCATGTAACACGTCTAAAAGTTTACGGACATCATCGAAGTGCAACCCAGTAGTCGGTTCATCCAATATATATAATGTACGTCCAGTTGCCTTTTTGGATAACTCTTTTGATAATTTTACTCTCTGAGCTTCACCTCCAGATAAAGTCGTAGCTTGTTGACCCACTTTTATATAACCCAGACCAACTCTCATCAAGGCATCCATTTTTTCTCGAATACTAGGAATAGCACTAAAAAACGACTGAGCATCTTCGACCGTCATATCTAGAACATCAGAAATAGATTTTCCTTTAAACTTAATTTCTAAGGTTTCACGGTTATATCGAGCACCTCCACAGGTTTCGCACGTCACATAAACATCAGGCAAAAAATGCATTTCAATTTTGATAACACCGTCGCCTTGGCATGCCTCACAACGACCACCTTTCACGTTGAAAGAGAACCTACCAGGTTTATACCCCCTAGTTTTTGCTTCAGGCAATCCTGAAAACCATTCTCTTATAGGAGTGAAGGCACCTGTATATGTCGCAGGGTTAGATCTTGGTGTGCGTCCTATTGGTCGCTGATCAATATCGATTACCTTGTCTAAATACTCTAAACCGTCAATTTTTTCGCAAGGTGCTGGTGTCTGCTTTGCTCCGTTTAATCTCATTGAAGCAACTTTAAACAGTGTTTCTATAACTAAAGTAGACTTGCCTCCTCCAGAAACACCAGTCACACCTATAAACTTGCCCAAAGGAAACTCAACATTTAAAGATTTAAGATTGTTTCCAGAAGCTCCTCTAATCTTAAGATTTTTACCATTACCTTTCCTTCTTAAAGAGGGTATCTCAATTACCTTCTCTCCCGATAAATATTGACCAGTTATAGATTTTGAATTCGCAGTAATTTCGCTAGGTGTTCCAGATGCCACAACCTGACCGCCGTGGACACCAGCACCTGGTCCTAGGTCAAATACAAAGTCAGCCTCCAGAATGGCCTCTTCGTCATGCTCCACTACGATCACAGTATTACCTTGATTACGCAGATTTTTTAAGGTCTGCAAAAGTCTACCGTTATCCCTCTGGTGCAAACCAATAGACGGTTCATCTAAAACGTAGAGAACACCTGTCAACCCACTTCCAATCTGACTTGCGAGCCTTATTCTTTGGCTTTCTCCACCAGAAAGAGTTCCGGAACTTCTTGATAAAGTTAAATACTCGAGTCCGACATTGTTTAAAAACCCTAGCCTTTCTACGATTTCCTTTAAAATGGTCGTAGCAATTTCTTGTTTCTGAGACGAAAGAGAGGCTTTTACCTTTGAAAACCATTCTAGAGCATCCTTGATCGACATCTCTACAATTTCACCAATATGCAGTTCGTTAATTTTGACCGAACGTGCCTGCAAATTTAATCGATAACCTTCACACGTTTTACAAGGTCTTTTGTTTTGATAACTTTCAAATTCCTCCCTAATCCAACTACTATCCGTTTCTTTATAACGGCGTTCCATATTTGGAATTATACCTTCAAATGTCCTCTTAACCTGATACACTCGCCCGCCTTCGTCATAGCGAAATAGAATTTCCTCCTCTCCAGAACCATAAAGAAATACTTGCTGGATAGATTCTGGTACATTTTTCCATCGGGCATTGAAGTCAAAATTATAGTGATTGGCGAGAGCTTCTATAGTTTGAAGAAAATAGGGACTTTTACCCTTTCTCCACGGGGCCAAAGCACCATTAATTATTTCTAGCTCTTTATCAGGAACGACCAGACGTTCATCAAAAAATAACTCTGAACCCAGCCCATCACAATCCGGGCAAGCTCCGTAGGGAGCATTGAAAGAAAAAAGCCGAGGCTCTATTTCAGGAATAGTGAAGCCACTTACAGGACAAGCAAAATTCTCAGAGAAAGTATAACGTTGTGGCTCTTCATTTTCTACGAGTGTTTCCAGTATTGCTATGCCATCTGCCAAATCTAAAGACGTTCGCAGACTGTCCGCAAGACGTGTAGCTAAATCGTCCTTTATTACTATTCGATCAACAACTACGTCTATATCGTGTCTATATTTCTTGTCTAATTCAGGGGGATCATCAAGATCATAAAAATCACCATCTACTTTTACTCTTTGAAAACCTTGTTTTTTCAGTTCAAGAAATTCTTTCCTATACTCTCCCTTTCTATCACGGACTATAGGCGCTAACAGGAATGCCCTTGTACCTTCATCCAGTCCCATAACTTGATCAACCATCTCCTGAACTTGTTGGGCTTCGATGGGTAGACCTGTGGTTGGACTGTAGGGTGTTCCTGCTCTGGCAAAAAGCAATCGTAAATAATCATAAATTTCTGTAACAGTTCCAACCGTTGAACGAGGATTTTTTGAGGTAGTCTTTTGCTCTATTGATATTGCTGGAGATAATCCCGAAATATGATCCACGTCAGGCTTTTCCATCATATCAAGAAATTGTCGCGCATATGCTGATAGGCTCTCGACATACCTTCTTTGACCTTCCGCATAAACTGTATCAAAAGCCAAAGAAGACTTACCTGATCCAGATAATCCAGTTATTACTACAAGCTTATCTCTAGGAATATCTACATCGACTGACTTTAGATTGTGCTCTCTAGCACCACGAACTTGGATAAATTTAAGTTCAGCCATCGATAATCTCCACTCTTGCTTGAAGAACTAGCTTCTTTCAGCCAACTCTCCAATACAAATTTCAATAAACCCAGCTTTTTGTGAATTTCTTTTTGACTGTAAATAATAGAACTTTGTAAGATGCATATGCATACTTTGCTATATTAACTAACCAACTAATATTATTGATTTATTTTTTGTTGCAGCAGTAACGAAATAGACTTATTTGATTATTTGATACCATGACGTTTGAAAGTCTATAATGAAAAAACAGCTATGTCTCACTGCTGATATCGGCGGTACAAATACAAGAGTTGCCTTGTTTGATAACGAAAAATTATTGGAAAGCTCTTGTATGACATACTCTAATAATGAATATGACTCATTTGAAACTATAATAGAGAATTATCTAGATTTGGTTAGCGAAAGTTCAGTTAAGTTCGCTGGAATTGCCGCCGCGGGCCCAATTCAGGGAAAATCAGCAAAAATGACTAATCTCACATGGACTTTAACCGAGAGATCAATAGCTTCAATAACCGGTGCTGAACAGGTTGGAATAATTAACGACTTACAAGCTCAAGGATACGGACTTACAAGCCTAGATAAGGCTGACGTAGAGCCTATCACAGTTGGATCTCAAGTTGCAAACTCACACGCGACAAGACTTGTTTGTGGTATTGGTACAGGGTTCAATGCTGCACCAGTCTTCAATATTGGAAATAAAATTTTTGTACCACCATCAGAAGCTGGTCACTCACAATTATCATTAACGGATAAAAGTTATCAGGCTGTTTTTGCAAAAATTGGATCAGCAGCGTCTTTCGTAGCAGTTGAAGATATTCTATCAGGACGCGGACTTGAAAATGTGGGAAAGGCTCTCACTGGAACCAATGAAACAGCTGCACAAATTATGCAAAAGGCAACTCAAGGTGATGAAAATTCGAAAAAAGTTGCTCATTTATTGACAACTTGTGCTGGATCTTTTTTTGGAGATCTTGCCCTTATCCTACTGCCATTTGGCGGTATTTATTTAATCGGTGGCGTTGCCAGGTCTTTAAAAGAATACCTCAAATCTGAGATATTTGTCGAAGCCTTTTGCAAAAAAGGGCGGTTTTCAAAATTTAACCAAAAATTTTCAGTCCATTTAGTATTGGATGACTATGCGGCTTTAAAGGGATGCCGAAACTTTGTGATGCAAAGTTTCCATTAAACACTAGCCAACACTTTTCTAGTGGCCATTATCAATAGGGCAGAACTGAAAACAAAATAACTAGAAAATAAATTATATTGCAAATTTAAATTAAAATTCAAATCAATTAGGAAACCACTTATAAAAGGTCCTAAAGCCGAGCCAACAACCATTACCCCAGCGGCTAAAGCCTTTATTTTACCTAGAGAGGCGGTACCAAAACATTCAGCCCAAAAAGCATTAGGTATAATGTTGTTTGAACCGGCTGTAATTGCAAAAAAGATCAATCCAATTGAAAAGCCTACTAAAGTTTCACAAACAGAAAATATATAAAATCCTAAAATTGCTGGTATTTGATAGAAACCAATTAACTTAATAGCACTAAAGCGATCTATTAATAATCCTGATAAAAATGAAATTCCGACAGCTACTATTGTAAAAAGCGGATAAGCTTTCACCATAGAAAGGTGATCCCAGCCTTTGAGACTAGCATAGTTGACTTGCTGAAAAAAAAGAACTGTCCCAAAAGCAGGTAAGCCCACCAGCCCAGGAAAAGCGAACCAAAAAATACTACTTTTGAGAACTTCAGATCTAGACCAATGCCGCAGTCCTATACCAAACGTAAGTTTATCTTCATTGAAGAATTTAGGGGATCTCTCATCCCTCAGTGTAAAATAAATTGCTACGGCAACAACAACTGGAAAAACCGCTGCAAATAACCAAATTGACCTCCATGGTAATACTAATAAAAACCCAACAAAACACATTGGAAGTAAGGACTCTCCTAAAGAATAACCTAAATTTGCTACTGCAAGTGCTCGGCCTCTGTATCTAGAAAACCATTTAGACATAGCTACGTGAGCTAAATGTGTGGACATTCCCTGTCCCATCAGTCTTAGAAAAAAAATATTTATAATTAAAGCTGGAAGAGAGTCTAAAATGGCCATACTGAGCATGGCAACTGTCAAAACTCCCAAAACTAAAAGAGAAATATTTCTAGTTTTGTAAACATCGACCAACCCGCCAATATAAATCATTGCAACTGCAGACAGCAAAGTTCCCAAAGCATAAATTGTGCCCCACTCAGAATTTGAAAGATCAAAACTATACATTATTTCGGCTGCAAATATTGAAATAAAAAAAGTTTGACCAAAACTTGAAGATAAAGCTAAAAGAAACCCAGCTGATAACCACAATTTATTGGCTATTATAAAAGATACGAAGTTCAAATAAATAACCTTTTTTAGCCATTTTGATAAAATGATACCAAAGCTTGATTTTCAATAGCTAAATAATATTTTGGGCAAAAATCAAAAAATCCATTTGAAAAGAATAATCTCATACTTTTTTCAATACAAGAACTGCATTAAGACCACCGAAGGCAAATGCATTTGAAATAGCCAACTTAACTTTGGCATCTCTTGCCTCATTAGGTACCACATCCAAATCACATTCTGGATCATGTTCAACATAGCCTATAGTTGGCGCAATGATCCCATCTCTTAGTGCAAGAATACAAGCTATAAGTTCAACGGCGCCTGTTCCTCCAATAATGTGACCATGCATAGATTTAGTTGAAGAAATCATAATCTTATCAGCATGATGACCAAAGACATCTGCTACAGCAGCGCACTCTGTCTTATCATTTGCTGCCGTACCAGTGCCGTGAGCGTTGATGTAACCGACATCCTCTACATTCACTTGAGCGTCCTTAAGTGCGTAAGAAATCGCTCGAGCTGCACCATGTTTGGATGGATTTACTATGTCAGCTGCATCCGATGACATTGCGAAGCCTTTTACTTCACAAATTACATTTGCTCCCCTGCGCTTTGCGTGCTCCAACTCTTCAAAAACAAAAATTGCCGCTCCTTCACCCTGCACCATTCCATTTCTATTTAAGGAAAACGGACGGCAAGCATCCTGGCTCATTACCCTCAAGCCTTCCCATGCTTTTATACCACCAAAACACAACATGCTCTCCGAACCACCAGTTACCATTACTGGACTTTGTGCAGAACGTACAATTTGAAAGGCCTGAGCCATTGCATGATTTGAACTAGCACATGCACTTGAGACAGTAAAAGTCGGGCCTTTGAGGTTAAATTTCATAGATAGGTGACTGGCAGCTGCGTTGTTCATAAGTTTTGGGACAACAAATGGGTGCACCCTATTTTTCCCCTCTTCATATACGGCTCTATAGTTATCATCCCAAGTGCTGACCCCACCACCCGCAGTGCCCAGAACAACACCAGTAGAGGCTGCAAGTTCGCCGTTAAAAGTTAAACCAGATTGCGTAATTGCTTCATCAGCTGCAATTAAAGTTAACTGTGTATAACGATCGTAAAGTGATAGCTGTTGGCGATTAAAATGTCTTTCCGGTTGAAAATGGTGAATTTGCCCACCAATTTTTATGGATAGACGTTCGACATCTTTAAATTTGAGGGCGGAAATGCCACAACGCCCCTCCTTTAATGAATTAATAGTTTGTAAAAAATCTTGACCAATCGAATTAATCGTACCGGCACCTGTTATCACAACCCGTTTCACGCCTGATCCTGAATTAATTTCTCTATACCTTTAACGATTGTGGCTACAGAGGATATATCAAATGGGCTTTCATTTGGTTTGTTTGCATTGAAAGGTATCTGAACATCGAAAGCCTCTTCAATTGCAAAAATACTCTCAACCAGGCCGAGACTATCTATACCTAGACTTTCGAGTGTACTGTCATCACTCAAATCAGAAGGTTCGACTATCGCCTGGTCAGCAATAATTTCTATAACTTTACTTCGAATATCCATGATATTAATCCATTGATTTAGGCTTAAAAATCAGCACTTATAGTCTTTATTTTTTTTTTAAAATAGTTTTTTGCAGGTCAGATATCTGCTTAATCAAATTTGGCAATTTTCTAAGAGCTTTATAGCTTTGTATTTGTTTGTCCATACTGGTAGCAGGATAACCCAACATTATTTTACCGGATGGGACATTCGACAAAACTTTTGTCGCACCTCCAGTAATTACATTGTTTCCGATTATAATATTATCACTAATACCGGTTTGACCCCCTAAGACCACATTATTTCCTATCCGGGAAGATCCCGCTATTCCAACCTGAGCACAAATTAAACAATTATTTCCGATAGACACATTATGTCCTATTTGCGAAAGATTGTCAGTTTTTACATTGTTTCCAAGGCTTGTTGCTCGCACCGTTCCACGGTCGATAGTACTATTTGCACCAACCTCAACATCATCACCAAGAACTACTCCTGCAAGTGAATGTATTCGCTCCCAATTATTTTCATTTTTTGAAATTTTAGCTTTGCCTAAATTTTCTCGGGCGATTTCAACATCAGATAATTCTGCTGTTACAAAAGAAAACCCATCGCTGCCAATAACTGCACCCGGTTGAGCAATAAATCTGTCGCCGATAAATACATCTGAACCAATCTTTACGCCTTCACGCAAATAAGCTTTTACACCAATTTTAGTGTCAGTACCTATGTAACACATTGGACCGACTACTGAGCCTTCACCTAAATCCACACCGTCAGATATAATTGCATATGCCCCAATGCTTACGCATTTCCCTATATTAGATTTATCAGATACAATAGCAGTACTATGAATGCCTTTTTGAAAGCGCTGGCCATTATCAACCAGCTTAGTTAAAGAAGCCATTGCGTACCGAGCTCGTTCAACGATCAAAGCGCCATCTAATCCATAATCCTTAAAATTCATACCCGGTGATAGAATTGCAACCTTTGCATCACCATATTTAATTTGATCCGCAAACTTAGGATCAGCCGCAAATGCCAGATCCATCTCTGTAGCTAGTCCTGGTTCCGAAACAGAGTTAACTATAATAGTAGCATCACCTTCGGTATAACCGCCCACTGCTTCGCAAATTTCTTTTAATGTAAAACCCATAATAATCCCGTAAGGTTTCTTTTGTATTAACTGCTTTCACTTAAATCAAAGCCTTGCTTTACTAGAGCATTATATATCTTCTCATCCCGTCCATAAATATCTCGACGATACTCTATTCCACCACCGACTTTAGTAAAAGCAGTTCTGTATGTAATGTGCACCGGCACACTTTTGGATAATAAAATTATAGTTTCTTCTTTGCTTTTTAGAGCGCTCTGAAATTCTGTGCGCGGTTCATCAGTTTGCTTTTCTAATAACGCATAAGCAAAATCAAAGGGTTCGTGCAAACGAATACACCCGTGACTAAAGTCACGTATTTCCTTCATAAATAAATCTTTAGCAGGGGTATCGTGTAAATATATGTTATATGGATTAGGAAACATGAATTTAACTAATCCAAGAGCATTAGCTGTTGATGGTAACTGCTTCATTTCATATGGAAAGTAGTCTCGCCCTAAGATAGAAAAATCTATGCTTTGGCGATCAACAACAGACCCAGAACTATCAAATAAGGTGAGAAATGGTAAAGACAAAGGATCCTTTTTTAATTCTGGCAAGTATTCATTTTTTGCGATTGAAACTGGAATATGCCAGGTAGGGTTTACAACCATGTACTCCATCTTGTCTGAAAATTCAGGACTTCGCATGCTTTCATCGTTTACCCCAAGCACTGTCCGGGTCTCAAAAACAATAGCCTGATCTTCAATTATCTTCGCCTTAAAATCCGCTAGGTTTACCCAAATATGTCTGTTGCCCAACGTATCTCCAAGCCACCTTTCACGCTCCATAGCAACAATAATAGAAGATAATCTCTGTTTTACTGGGATATTGAGTTCTAAAATGGTCCCGTCACCTACGATACCATCAGGGATTAAACCATGATCAGACTGATATCTTTGAACCGCTTTTAACAACTCTCTATTAAATTTGGTTGATATTGAATTTGAAATATAGCCTTGATTATATAAACGATTTCTTAGAGCGACTACATCTTCACCAATATCACCAAATCTTAGAACACGGCCCACAGATAGGGTAGACCAACCTCCATTTTTAACTACTTCCATTAATTTATATTTTTCTACTAAAAGGCGGCTATACTCACTAGACTGTGGGCCTAGAGAGCGAAAATAGTCATAAGGGTCACGTGAAATAAGACCCCGAATATAAAAATCGGGATCCTCTCGCTTAATCTCCCGTACTATATCACTGTCAATCTCAGAAGGCACCAAAACACCAGAGTTTATGTCAGAGGCATACTGTATAAATGAAATCATCAATAAACCTTCCAGAAACCCTATTTCAAAAGAACTATCACTATCGGATAGTCTGCCTAGTAACTCTTCTACCTGATATTTTTTAGTTGGAAGTCCGTGAAATGACGCAGTTTTAAGTGAATTTATCAATTCAGCTCTTCGTTGCCGTGAAACTTCGTTATTTTTTAACCAGATTAGTTCGTATTCATTTTCTTTGTAAAAACCTAAAATCGATGGATGCTGCTCAAGCGCAGAAATAAGGCCAGCTCTTAGGTTTACCTCGGCAAGTGGAGCCGCAATTATTTTTTCTGCAAATACAGACAGAAAAATAAAGGATGCAAACAAAAAGTGCTTAATTAATCTCATTTCAATACCATAATATTTAATTTTAGACTTTTGAAGTCTAGAACAGACTATAATTTTGCTGCTTCTTGTTTAAAGCGAATAAAAAACATTAATTTCTTTATTAAAGTTCCCAGTAATATTTTTTGTTGGAATATATTAATTTTTATGTAATAACCCTGCCGTTAGATATTTAATAGTATAAAAGAGTTATCTAAATTGCAGGCAGATTGTTTCTCCAAAAAAAATCAGTTCATTTCTCGTCGAAGCCTTCTTGGTATGTTTGGAGCTTCCGTCGTGGCGGCTGCACCTGTTTTTACAAATGCTGCTGGTTTTATTAAAGGCGCAGGCGACATAAGAAAGCTAAAAATGATCTCGCATAAAACTGGTGAGAGAATTGACACTATCTATTGGATAGATGGAGGGTACATTCCTGAAGCACTGCATGAGATAGACGTCTTAATGAGAGATTGGCGTCGAAATGAGGTTAAACCAATTGATCTTAGAACTATTGATATATTGGCAGCATCCCACTCTTTGCTAGACACTGCGGAACCATTTAGACTGATGTCTGGCTACAGGAGCGCCAAAACCAATGCTATGTTACGAAGGCAGTCTCGATCTGTATCTAAAAACTCACTTCACATAACCGGCCAGGCAGCCGATGTGCGACTTGGAACACGCTCAGTAAGACAATTAGCCAAAGCCGCTCAGACGTGTAAGTCTGGTGGTGTGGGTAAATACAGTAGATCAAACTTTGTGCATTTGGACTGTGGACCAGTGAGAATTTGGGGTAGATAACAGTCAGATTAAATAACACTCATTATTTCATCCAGCGGTTTTTTGTTAGTAGATGCCGCAGGAATTGTTGCGTCTGCACTAGCATATCCCACAGGTAATATCATAATTGGCTTTTCATTAATTGGCCGAAAACACATAGAATTAAGAAATTTCATTGGGTTTGGTGTATGCGTTAAGCAAACAAGACCCGCGTTATGTACAGCTGAGATGAGAAATCCAGTTGCAATACCAACACTTTCATTAACGTAATAATTTTTCCTTCTTGAGCCATCTTTATTAAAACCATAACGTTCAGCAAATATAACAATTAACCAAGGCGCGTCTGTTAAATGCGGCTTGGACGCATCAGTACCTATTGGTTCCAGTGCGGAAATCCACTCATCGTGACCTCCACTTGTGTAAAACGCTTTTTCTTCATTTTCAGCAGCTGATCTGACCTTTGCTTTTTTTTCTGGATCTTTAATTGCCACAAAATGCCAAGGCTGTTGGTTAGCGCCAGATGGAGCCCTACCCGCCGTCTCTATAATTTTTTCTATTACTTTAGTTGATACTGGCTCTTTTGAGAAATTTCTGACTGAATGCCTTTTACACATGTGAGTGTAGTAATCATGAGCTACTTTCAGCACTTCATTTTTCTTTATTTCTACCCGATTTGGAAGCGGGATTGGGACGTAGGGCATTTTTTCCTCTTAAATCAGTAAAACTTGTGAAAAAATATATAGTCATATTGCCTTTAAACGAATTCATATCAATTAAAGAAATGAAGATTTTCGAGCCTAACGCGTTCTGAAAAGGTGACGCAGCTCGTAAATTCAGATTTACAATGCTCTCGAATAATCTCTTTAAGTGCCCACCAATACGCTCCCTCATTCCAGCGCGCGAAATGATGACCAATGTGGATCGGAGCATTTCCTTCTTCCATAGCTTGAGAAAAATACCGCTGATATTCTTTAAGCATCCTTGCGCCAGCACCAGACTCTCTTCCTTTATCTAGCATAAAAAAGTTATAATCCATCGAAATAGTTTTACCTAAATCTGTCTCCAGAGAGTTTAAGGGGAATATAATAATATCATTATATCTGTATTGGTACTTGGAAGTTAGTGCTAGAACTAAAGAAGTATCATAGATATAGCCCATGTCTTTGAGCGCTTTGTACATTTGTTTATTATTTATAAGCAGCGGAGCCCTAAAACCGACTATACTATCCGCAATAGCGTTCCACTCTTGTGGATCTGGATTTACAATGCCATTTATTTCGTAGGCATTTCGAAAAAAATAGTCAAATTGACGCAACTCTGAAGCCCAATCTTCATATGTAAACTCACTACCATCCCAGTGTCCATTACCGTGGCCTGCGATCTCGTGCCCTTCTCTGAAAGCTCTTCGAAGCATATTTAGTCTACTTTCAACCCTAGCTTTACTTCCTCCAAACCCCACGTCTGACCGTCCTTGCTGGTGCCTTGGGGGATCATATAGACCCGCTAACGAATCCTGAAGCAGATGAACTCCCACAATGAAAAAAGTAAAGTTAACATTGTTTTCTTTTGCAAAATCTAGGGTGTCTTTCCAGACTGCAATATTTTCACTGCCATCTAATGCAATATTTACTACCAATTTAGGATTTGAATATAGCTGAGGATCGTAATTGGACTTTATTTTTCTATCAACTTCCATAAACGAAATGTTTTTATGTGAGATCTGCTCACCTTTATTCTTAGTTTGGCTCGTCTCACTTAATTCAGTCATTTGGCAAGAGGCTGTTATTAAAAAACTAAAAAATACGAAACTGTAAAATAAATACTTTAAAATCATTTCGCTACCAGATAACCTACTAACAACAAATTAAATTTTGATAATAACGACCAGAAGATAAAATAATAAAAAAAATTTACAAATGTAATCTGTAATTAAAAATCATCTAAATTATTAAAAAAAGTAAACCGCGGAAAACCATTGAGACAAAACTGAATGTCAGATAACCTTCCGCTCTCAGTAAGTTCCGACAAATATGATTGATGATCCTTCTTACTGCTCCAAATTTCAAAAGTTACAGCTAAATTCGGATCAGTATCAGATATCGAAAAATAGATTTTCTCGCAACCAATTTTTTTTCTCGCAGACGGTAAAATCTCATGAAAGATTTCTATAAGCTGATCAATTCTCCCAGGTGCGCAAGGAAATTCAGATACACAAGTTATACCCATAACGGCCTCCATAAAACTTTTTGAAAACGAATAGGTTCAAGATCATACCAAAGCTTAACAAGATTAGCAGACCGTGCGAATAAACAATTGTTATCACTCTACTCACCAGAATTAAACTTCAAAAAACATGAGAAAACACAAGCCTATTTATTTAATTTACATTATTTATGCCGCTTAGGACATTGATATTATGTAATTATTAATAAAAACAGAAAATTCTCTCGTAAAAGCTACCCGTTCAAATTCACGCGGCATTGGGGCCGACTTAAGGCCGGCCCCAATGAGCGAGAATTTAGTAAAAAATGCAAAAACACCTATTTCAGAGCTGCATTTGTTATTTCGTGGGTCCATGCTCCTTGCGGCTTTTGAGTTATAACTGGATCAGATCCACCTGCAAGAAGTGTCGCAACAGTTCTGTCAAAGTCTGCAGGATCCAAACTACCATTCGATCCAGCTGTAAGTTTTGCAATCTCACCCATCATACGCTTTTGGTGCTTTTCAGTTTGCGCACCTGACGCGTCATTGTCCAAAACTATTTCAGCTGCTTCATCTGGATTCGCTTCTGCATACTTCCAACCTTTCATGGACGCACGGACGAATCTGACCATTTTGTCCTTGAAGGCAGGATCTTTCAAGTTGTCTTCGAGAGCATATATACCATCTTCCAGTGTTGCCACGCCTTGTTCTTCATATTTAAACGTCACTAATTCGTCAGGTGAAACCCCTGCATCTATAACTTGCCAGTACTCATTATAAGTCATCGTTGAAATACAATCTGCTTGCCTTTGAAGCAAAGGATCTACGTTAAAACCCTGTCTCAGAACTGTAACTCCATCAGCTCCACCATCTGTCGATATTCCCTCTTGGCTCATCCAGCTTAAGAAAGGGTATTCATTTCCAAAAAACCAAACCCCAATGGTTCTACCCTTAAAGTCGGCTGGACTTTTGATTCCTGTATCTTTCCAACAAGTTAGCATTAAGCCAGATGATTTGAATGGCTGGGCTATATTGACCACCGGTAAGCCTCTTTCTCTAGCAGCCAGTGCCGATGGCATCCAATTAAGCATAACATCTGCTCCACCACCAGCTAATACCTGTGGAGGTGCTACATCAGGACCACCAGGAAGTATAGTAACATCTAAACCTTCATCTTTATAATAGCCCTTATCTAGAGCGACATAATATCCAGCAAATTGAGCCTGGGTAACCCATTGCAACTGTAGCTTCACCTCGTCAGCAGCACTTGCTGCAGAGGCCACCATAGCGGCAACAATACCAATTAATAATTTTTTCATATTTATCTCCATTTCAAAAATGTTTTGCTCTTTAGCCTCTTTGTGAGGGGTGCCAGAAAGTTACCCCTTTCTCAATTATTACTATAATACCATAAAATAGACTTCCTACTACCGCCGCAACAACTATTTCAGCCCAAACCATATCTAAAGCTAATCGACCAACGGAAGTTGATATCCTGAAACCCATTCCAACAGTTGGCGATCCAAAGAATTCTGCAACTATGGCCCCAATCAAAGCCAAGGTCGTAGAAATTTTTAGACCATTAAATATAAATGGCATCGCTGCAGGAAGCCTTAACTTTAAGAAAGCCTGCCAATTATTAGCGGCGTAAGTTCTCATCAAGTCATTTTGAATTTGAGAGCTTTCTCTTAAGCCAGCCACAGTGTTAATAAGCATCGGAAAGAAAACCATAACAACCACAACAGCAGCTTTTGATTGCCAACCAAAACCAAACCACATAACCAAAATTGGTGCCGTTCCAACTATTGGAAGTGCTGCCATAAAACTAGCTACTGGCATCAAGCCAAGTCGTAAAAACTCAAATCTTTCAAGCAAAATTCCCACGAAGATCGCACTTAAACATCCTAAAACATATCCTCTAAAGGCTCCTTTGATGAAGGTTTGAACTAAGTCTTTCCATAATATTTCTAAGTTTTGTGAAGCCGTTTCAATAACAAGACTTGGTGGAGGAAGTATAACCAGAGGGACATTGAGGCCACGCACCAAGAGCTCCCAAACTCCAATAATTGTTAACCCAAAAATTACTGGGACTAAAAGCTTCATAACCCTTGTTTCAGCCAGAGCACTATCTGCCAACTTTGCATTTAAAATCCATGCAAAAAGCCAAAAAATTAATGCGCTAAGTACGAGAGTCATGTCATACCCATTCTCTTAAGCATTAACTTTTGAAGCAGTGCTAAAATTCCAACAAGTGCTGCAGCCACCATTGCAGCCATTATCAAAGCTGACCATATCTGAATTGTTTGACCGTAATATGAACCAGCTAATAATCTTGCCCCTAAACCTCGAACTGCACCTGTTGGAAGTTCGCCCACAATAGCTCCAACTAAACTAGCTGATATTCCAACCTTCAAAGACGCAAATAAAAATGGCATGGACGTTGGCAGCCTAAGTTTCCAAAATTTTTGAGCGTTTGTAGCATTATAGGTATGCAACAAATCTGTATCGATTTTATCAGGGCTCCTGAGACCTTTCACCATTCCAACAACCACTGGAAAAAAGCAAAGGTATGAGCTTATTATAGCTTTTGGCAACAAACCCTGCACGCCAATGGAGTTAAGCACTACTATAATCATTGGAGCTATAGCTAGAATAGGAATGGTTTGGGATGCTATTGCCCATGGCATTACACTCATATTCATCGCATTGTTATGAACAATCCCGATCGCCAGCAAAATTCCCAGTGATGTTCCAATTAAAAAGCCCACCAAAGTAGAGGATAAAGTTATCCAACTATGAAAAATCAGACTTCTTTTAGATGTAATTTTTTTTTCGACAGTCGTTTTCCAAAGTTCTGAGACAACTTGGTGAGGCGCCGGAAGTTTAGGTTTTTCTTGGGACAATGTATCGAGTATTAGTTCTTTTGTACCAATCTCCAGGCCAGCTCTTTTGGCTTTATCAATCGCCCAAGTTGAATTTAGTGAAACCGCTGCAAGATACCATACAAAAATCAATGCACCAACCACAACACATATTGAAACTACAGAACGCATTAATATATCCTAGTCATAAGTTCTAATAGTGATACAACAGCGCCTGGCTCATTCATAGGAGTGTCCAGAACGTAATCCCTCTCTGACCCTCTGCGATATACTTATAAATTCGGAAGAGTCTCGAATATCTAGGGGCCTTTCATTGGGAAGTGTGCTTTCAATAACATCAATGATCCTCCCTGGACGAGGTGACATAACCACTATTTTTGTAGAAAGATAAACAGCCTCTGGTATTGAGTGGGTAACGAAACATATCGTCTTGCTGGTTGTCTTCCACAAATCTAATAACTGCTCATTCAGATGATCTCGAACTATTTCATCAAGAGCACCAAACGGCTCATCCATAAGCAAAATATCTGCATCAAATGCTAGAGCCCTAGCGATAGAAGCTCTCTGCTGCATACCGCCAGATAGTTGCCAAGGAAACTTATTTTCAAAATCTTGCAAATCAACTAGGTTTAATACTCTTTTAACACGCTCACTTTGCTCATGTTTGCTTAACCCAATTATTTCCAAGGGCAGCTTAATATTCTTGCCTATGGATCGCCATGGATAAAGACCAGGGGCTTGAAAAACATACCCGTACGCCCTGCTCTCCCTAGCGATTCTAGGAGAAACTCCATTAATTTCCACAGTTCCCCCTGTCGGTCTTTCAAGATCCGCAAGAACTCTTAAAAATGTTGTTTTACCACAGCCTGATGGACCAATAAAACTGACAAAATCTCCCTCATTAATATCAAGATTAACATCTTTCAGGGCATCGACTGGACCGTCATTAGTCGAAAATGTTAAATCCACTGATTTGGCAAAAATTTTAGGTCTCATAATACAACTTGCTTATTTATAAAATCAAACACCACTGGCGGGTATTCCAGTTCTTTTAATTGGGCGAGGTGCATTTAATTCCTTCCAATTGGATAGTGCTTTGTTAACAGGTGTATTTCCTGATCTTGCCACAAATTCTCCATGGCCTTCCTGAGTTTCGATTTTTCCATCGTTTACTGCAACTTTTCCTCGAGTCAACGTATAGCGTGGCAAGCCACAAACTTCTTTACCCTCAAATACATTATAGTCAATTGATGATTGTTGATTATTTGCTGAAATAACTTTTGTTTTGTTTGGATCCCAAACTATTAAATCTGCATCAGCCCCAACCAAAACTGCTCCCTTTTTGGGATAGCAATTCAAAATCTTAGCAATGTTTGTAGAAGTAACGGCAACAAATTCATTCATAGTTAGTCTTCCAGTGCGAACACCATTTGTCCACAACATTGGCAAACGATCTTCTAGCCCCCCTGTTCCATTCGGAATTTTTGTAA
>Ga0160422_10000258_pt1 | contig 31218 bp, 32 predicted proteins | sample Fk160mmetaG_FD_108192 | JGI IMG/M metagenome (GOLD analysis project Ga0160422, IMG submission 108192) | Marine microbial communities from the Central Pacific Ocean - Fk160115 60m metaG | ecosystem: Environmental > Aquatic > Marine > Oceanic > Photic zone | place: The Central Pacific Ocean...
TACTAATCCTTTTAAAATTGTAGAAATGATAAGAAGAGCTAACAGTATAAATGATGCAACTAATCCCTCGGATGCAATAGATGAGGCTTTAAGATCATTTGATAAAATCAAAGAAAATAAAATAAATTAAATTTTAAATGATTAAACATTTTAAAATTTAAAAAAAGTTTTTTAAGAAAATGATAAAAAGTCCTATTCCAAAAGTTTCAGAAAAATTGCAATATAGAGCTATTGGCTTGATTTATGGCAGATATAAGCCCCTAGACTTTGATTCCCTTAATAAAGGTTTACTTTCTGATGGAAGTGGTAATAATTTGGATTCGGTTGTTCTTGGCAAAGCATTACCCTTAATTAAGAAATATATAAAATTTGAGAGAAAATACTTTTGGATTGTTTATCCAAGAAATAAAAATGATAATAATCTCCACCTTCAGATTGCGGGAATTTGGGATCCTAACAATTTTGATGATAGTTTTTATCAGGAATTAAATGAACCAGATGAGATTTTAGCTAAATTAAATTTAAGTAATAATTTTTTTTCTATCAGAGGGAAATTGGTCTTCGTTAATATTTCTCAAAATAATTTCTTGGTTAAAATATACCCTTCAAACCCTAAAATTAAATCTAAGAGTAAGTCTTTTAAGATAAGAGTCAAAGGTGAAATACCTCTTAAATTAATTAACTCTTTTGTGAGCATCGAAGCTATTAGAAAAGGAGATTCCCTGGAAATGAAAGATTTTGAGGTCATTGAAACTTAATTTCAATCTAATGAGTTGAATTCTTGTGATTATGATAAAAAAATAGAATTACATATTTAAATAATATTATGGATGAAATTTTAATTGAATGCTCTCCAGGGATTTCTGGAGATATGATTCTTTCAGCTTTGTATGATTTAGGAGTACCGAAATTAGTTATTGAAAAACCATTATTAGATATTGGTTTAGGGAAATTATTTGAACTGTCATTCGATGAATCTAAAAGTTGCTCAATAAGGGGAGTTAAAAGAAAGATTAAAATTCTGGAAAAAATAAAAAGTAGTAATTGGAAAGATATTAAACAAAATATTTTACAAGGAAATTTAGAAGAAGGTTTAGAAAAGGATATAGTGGAAGTCTTTAAGTCACTTGCAATAGCTGAAAGTAATGTTCATGGAACTGTTATTGAAGATGTCCATTTTCATGAAATCGGTTCTATTGACTCTTTAGTAGATATTGTTGGCGTTTGTTCAGCTATTAATTATTTAAAACCAAAAAGGATATATTTTACTTCTCCTGCACTTGGAAATGGTTCTGTCCAAACAGCTCATGGAGAAATTACAATTCCTTCTCCAGCAGTAATAGAGTTGATAAAGCTAAATCAAATAAAAGTCTCCTCTTCTTTTAATTCTTTTGAGGGAGAATTATCTACCCCGACAGGAATAGCTTTAATATCTAAATTTGCTACGGATAAAAATATGCCTTCCAATTACACTATTGATTCGTATGGAGTAGGTTTAGGTTCTAAGGAATTTTCCTTCCCAAATTTATTAAGAGTTTTAAAAATAAATTCAACAAAATTCAAAAACGATAATAAAAAACCTAGATATGAAGAAATATCTATTCAAGAGTCTTTAATTGATGACCAATCTCCCGAAGAGATTGCTAGTTTTGTCCAAATTCTTAGAGATGAAGGGGCATACGAGGTATATACTCAATCAATAAGTATGAAAAAAAATCGCATTGGAATTTTACTTAAAATATTCATATCACCTGAAAAAGAAAATCATTTTAGAGATTTGTGGTTTCAATACTCTAATACAATTGGATTGCGAGAAAGAAGAGAAGGAAGATGGGTTCTGCCTCGAAGAAATGGCTACTGTGTTACTTCATTTGGCAAAATAAAATTTAAAGAAACTCTTAGACCTTATGGAGGGAATTCTCTAAAACCAGAAAGTGATGAAATTATTAAATTACAAAAAAGATATAAAAAATCAGCACAATACATCAAAAATATTATTAACAATTCAATGGAAGAATTTAAACCCGAAGAAGATTGGCAATGATGTGGAATAAAAAAAATAAGATTCGAATTAATCTCCCAAGTAGAATAAATTTGACTAATTTAAAAAATATATTTTTTTTAACAAGCATTTCATATTTTATTTATATTTCAATAATTAACTTTGAGAATATTGATCTTCAATTGAAAATAAGAAATTCTAGGATTTTCGCATCATTTGCATTTTGTATTTTAAGTATTCTTTTTAATGGATTTGCTTGGACTCATATAGTTAAATGGCTAGGACTGAAAAATAACTTTAAAGATTTAACATCATTTTATATTTTGACAAATAGTCTTAAATATATTCCCGGGGGTATTTGGCATTTTGTAGAAAGATTTAATTTCCTAAGATTAAAAACGAATAAGAATTTAGCAATAACTGCAATATTAATTGAACCCTATTTAATGATTGCTTCAGCTCTTTTAATCGGATCTATTGGATTGATTTATAATACTCAATTGATATTACTTATTATTCCGGCATTTCTATTAAATAAAAATACTATCTTTTCCTTAGTTGTTATATTTGCAAGAATTAAGAATAAAAGTATAAAGTTTTTAAAATTAACTAAATCTAAAAAGGAATTTGATTCCAGTATAAATATCAAAAACTTATTCCCTCTAAAATCTTTTGTTTTAGAAGTTTTATTTATTATTTTCAAATTCTGTGGATTTACTTTTTGTTTAGATGTCGTTTTTTTTGGGGATTATATTAATCTAATTTATATTTTTGTCGTTTTTTGCTTGTCATGGTCAATTGGTTTAGTAATTCCAGCAGCGCCTGGAGGTATAGGCATTTTCGAAGCATGTTTTTTATTCTTATTAGGTAATAATTTCCCTCAATATATATTTATTGAAGGTTTGATATATTTTAGATTTATATGTATTTTCTCTGACTTATTTCTAAGTTCACCATTATTACTAAAGAAATTGATTGAGAAGTTTTAGCTTTTGTTATTTTCTAAGCTAGGAATTAAAGTACTTGATGCAATTAATCCCAGTACTGTTATTAATATTGCAGGTAGTATAGCTTCAGCCATTCTTTCGTCTCCTGCATATTGATAAATTCTTACTGAGAGAGTATCAAAATCGAATGGTCTTAATAAGAAAGTTAAAGGTAATTCTTTAATGGTATCTACGAAAACTAAAAGCGTCCCAACATATATTGGCCCTTGAAGCAGTGGAAGATGTATTTTTTTTGTAATTTGAAACTGGTTTGAACCTAAACCAGTGGCTGCTTCATCAACTGAGGGCGAGATTCTCTCTAAAGCAGATTCAATCGTACCTTTTGATATAGTGAGAAAACGAACTGTGTAACCCCATATTAAAAAAATTATAGGTAAGAAATAAAATCTCGAATTTATAAAGGTTAATAAAGAAATTGCTAAGACAGTACCAGGGATTGCATATCCAATCCCTGATAGAAAGGCCGTTGATTTGATTATTAAACTCTTATTCCATCGATTTGATAAAGAAACCAATAATGAGAAAATAATTGCAAAGAGTGCAGCGATTGCTCCAAGTCCTATTGTTCTCAAAGTTAGAATTAATAACTCTGAGGTGAAACCTCTTTGTATTTGTTCAAAATTAAGGCAAACCCAAAGAGCGGGAATGCCCAATGAAAATAATGCTGGAATTGCAGAAAGGATAATTGCAATAAAGTATCTAAATTTTTGTAATTCCCAACCTTGAGAATTATTTAAAGAGGGGTTCTCACTCCAACGTCTAGTTCTTTTTCTAGAAAATTTCTCAAGATAAATAAGAGTGAATACAATAACTAATGCAAATAAAGAAAGACCAACGGCAGCATTAGGATTGCCCTCTATTATCCAATTTTCTGTGATTCCAGTTGAGATGCTAGGGATATTTAGCATCTCAAAAGTACCTAACTCATTCATTACCTCCATACACATAAGGCTAATTCCTGTTACTACCGCTGGTAAGGCCATAGGTAATGCAATTTGGAAGAAACTTTGCCAAGGACCCACACCTAATCCTCGACTTGCTTGTATTTGATTAGATCCGAATTTATTAAAACTTTCATTAGTGAGGATAAAAACATATGGATAAGTTGAAATGGATAAGATTATCACTCCCCACCAAATACCAGTAATTTGATATCCCATAATACTTCCTAAATCTTGAAGGATTGCAGTTATTAGATATGCAGGTGCAGCTAGAGGGATTAATTGGCAAATTCTAAGTACTTTTCTAAATCGGAATTCGCAATTTGAAAGTAACCAACCGTTTATAATCCCTAGAGATCCTCCTATCAAACTTGTCAGGAAAAGAACAGTCAGAGAGCCAAATATTTCCTTTCCCCCAGTAATTCCCAAGGATAGATCACCTTTGAGAATTATAGTTAGACCCTCTTTCAGGAAATTTATAATTGGTAAGATTATTATTATTGCAATTATAAATGAAACTAAATCTAAGGCCTTGAAATTTAAAAGCTTATTTTTAAACTTGTTCAAAACTTTCTCAATATATTTGATATTTTAGGTCACAGAATCATACTTGCAAAGATTTAACTGTTCTCTGATCTTTTTATGATTTAAACCTTTTCCAATTAATACAATTTTATTCGATCTTTCACTCGTCCATGAGTCATCATCAAGAGAAAATCTCTTGCCTGAAAGATGAAAAATGTGTTTTCTTTCACTTTCTACAAACCATAATATACCTTTTGCTCTGAATACATTTTCGGAAAGTTGATTATCTAAAAAATTTTGGAATTTCCTCAAGGATAAAGGTTCATTGCATAAGAAAGAAACTGAAGTAAATCCACCTATATTGTTATGCTCATGTTCATGTGCATGTTCATGTTCATGTGCATGTTCATGTTCATGTTCATGCTCAAATGTATGAATATCAGTTTGAACGTTTTTATTAGGATTATTGTGAATATGATTTTCCTCTTCTTTTATTTCACCTTTTTCATAATTAAATTTATCGGTTTCAAAAAGTCCAACACTAATAATAGTTTCTAGACTAACTTCACTTTTAGAACATCTAAGAATTCTTGGTTCAGTTTTAATATCAGATATCTTATTCTCTATTTTACTCAAATGATCAAGATTTACTAAATCGCATTTATTTAAGAGTAAAATATCACCATATAAAATTTGAGAGTATATGATGTCATTTTTATTTAGATTAAAGTCAAAATTCTCTGCATCAATTAAAGTGATTATTGAATCAAGTCTTACCTTTTCTCTTAGTTCACCTCCCGCAAAAGTCATTGCAATTGGTAATGGATCTGCCAGTCCAGTTGTCTCAACTATTAAGTAATCTAAAGAATTATTATTTTCTAGCAATTTATTTACAGTCGTCAGTAACTCTCCATTAATTGTGCAGCAAATACATCCATTATTAAGCTCAATCATATCTTCACTAGTTTCAATAATTAACTCGTTATCAATTCCAATTTCTCCAAATTCATTTACCAAAACTGCGGTTTTCAAACCAATTTGATTTTTTAAAATATGATTAAGAAGTGTAGTTTTACCAGATCCTAAAAATCCAGAAATTATAGTTACTGGTAATAATTTATTTGACATAGTGTAAGATTCCTAATCTTAATTTAACTAAAATTTTGATTTTAGTAATGTGTAATCAAATATCTATTCATCTACATTAATGAGATTATTGATTTCCGATGCCAAAACTTGATCTAAGCTTGAAATTCCACCTAAATCATGTGTCGTGAGGCGTATGTTTACTGTTGAATATACATTACTCCAATTTGGATGATGATTATATTTCTCGCAAATTAAAGCAACCTTCGTCATAAAAGAGAAAGCATCAATAAAACTTTTGAATAAAAATTTTCTCTCGATGTAGGAACTAGAAATTGTCCACCCCGGTATTTTTGCCGTTAACTCTTTGAGCTCATCATTTTGTAATAAGTAAGGCTTCATATTTATTTGGTATTTGGATACATTTTAGTAAATACTAAAATTTTTCACCAATTGCATGAATATTCAATATCCTCTCTTTCTTGCCATATCGATGTTCCCAAAGGTATATAGCTTGCCATATTCCTAAATTTAATTTTCTATTTTGAACACTGAAAGATAAAGAAGTATTAGATAATGCAGTTTTTATATGCGCTGGCATATCATCTTCTCCTTCTTGATAATGTTTATAGTATATTTTCTCTTTTTTTTCACTAATGTCGAGATAGGTATTGTTAGGAACTATTGACTTAAAATATTTTTCTAAATCATAAAGAACATTTGGATCGGCATTCTCATTTACAGTGAGGCTGCAACTTGTATGCATTAGATTTAAAACTATAATTCCTGAAGATAATTTATTATTGATAATGAATTCATTTATATTCTCGGTAATATCTGTGAATCCTTGTCCTGATGAAAAGATTTTAATATGAGAAATAATTTGTTCCATAAATGAAAGTTATAAAAACCTTTATTAAAATATAGTTTTTAAATTTATTGCTGACCATCAAAAAATTATCTTATTATTGAGAAAATAAAGAAAAATCATTGGAAGAAACTGCATGGAATAAGCTTGGAGCTTATTTAAAAGAAACTCAAATTTTGGGTTCTATACAAAGTACTCTTTACTGGGACCAAAATACTACTATGCCAAAGGAGGGTTCAAATTGGAGGGCTGAGCAACTTACTTATATTGCAAAAAAGTTACATAAAAGGAATTCATCTCAAGAGTTTGGAGATTTGATTAACTCTGCTGAAGTTGAACTCTCTACGCTAAAAGATGATAAAAAAGAGATTAAAGTTCAAAACATAAATCTTTTGAATAAAGAATATACTAGGCAAAAAAAAATAGACCCTTTACTTGTGGAGAAATTAGCTAGGGCTAAGTCAAAAGGTTATCAAAATTGGCAGCAAGCTAAATTAGATAATGACTATGAAATTTTTCAGCCTTTCTTAAAAGAACTAATTAATTTAAGAAAAGAGGAGGCAAATCAATTAGCTGAAGATTTATCACCATGGGAAACATTGGCTCAGCCATATGAGCCTGATCTTACAAAGAGCTTTTTAAATAAAACTTTTACGGCTTTAAAAGAGACTATCCCACCACTTTTAAAAAATGTTAAAAAGAGAAAGAAAGAAGTTTGGGATATTGATCCTAACGCTCAAAAAGTTTTATGTTCAATGTTACTTGATGAATTTGGTAGAAAAAAGGAATTGCTTTCTGTAGCAGAATCACCTCATCCTTTTTCTATTACATTGGGTCCGAGAGATTTTAGAATCACCACAAGAATTGTTAAAGGTGAACCATTCTCAAGCTTTTTAGCAACTGCTCACGAATGGGGGCACTCAATTTATGAACAAGGATTGCCCTCTCAAACTCATCAATGGTTTGCTTGGCCTCTTGGTCAGGCAACATCTATGGCTGTTCACGAGAGTCAATCTTTATTCTGGGAGAATAGGATAACTAAATCTAAATCATTCGCAAAAAGTTTTTTCAAAAGATTCAGTAATCAAGGTTGTCCGCATAAATCTTATAAGGAACTATGGAAAGAAATGAATATTTTCAAAGCTGGACTAAACAGAGTAGAAGCAGATGAATTAAGTTATGGATTACATATTCTTATAAGGACTGAGCTAGAAATAGAGATGATTGAAGGTAATCTTGATACAAGAGATTTATCCTATGAATGGAATAATAGATATAAAAATTTATTAGGAGTAAAACCCCTTAAAGACAGTGAGGGATGTTTGCAAGATGTTCATTGGAGCGAAGGTGCTTTTGGTTATTTCCCTTCTTACTTACTAGGCCATTTAATTAGTGCTCAGATCTCTACAAAACTAGAAAATGATATAGGTTCAATTGAGGATTTGATTGAAAATAGATCCTATGAAAAGATAATATTTTGGCTCAATAATAATGTTCATAAATATGGAAGAACTTTGAACTCTATGGAATTAGTGTTAAAGGTAACAAACTTAGAATTATCTTCAGAAGCATTTATCAAATATATGAAAAATAAAATTAGAGATTTAGATTAAATATCTTAATAATTTAATTTTAAACCTAATTCCTCAATGTGAGGTTGTAATATATAAAAAAATAAAAATATGGCAAATCTCAGTCAACCCCCAAGCAGATCTACTCCTAATTTATTGCATATTTTAAATGCATTTATTGATAAATCAAAAGGAACTATTAACACAATAGTTGAATTAAATTCCAACACTATAAATAAGTATGAGTTAATAACTGAGACTGGTCATTTAAAATTAGATAGAGTTGGATATTCTTCTTTAGCTTATCCTTTCGCTTATGGGTGTATTCCTAGAACTTGGGATGAAGATGGAGATCCTCTAGATGTTGAAATAGTATCAGTCACTGAACCTTTAATCCCAGGTTCTCTCGTTGAGGCAAGAATTATAGGAGTAATGAAATTTGATGATGGAGGAGAAGTTGATGACAAAGTTATTGCTGTTCTGTCTGACGATAAAAGAATGGATCACATTAAAACTTTTGAAGATTTAGGAGATCATTGGATTAAAGAAACTACATATTATTGGGAACATTATAAGGATTTGAAAAAGCCTGGTACTTGTAAAGTAAATGGTTTTTTAGGAATAGATGAAGCAATAAAAGTGATTGAGGAATGTGAGTTAAGGTATAAAGAAGAAATAGAACCTAATTTGATTAATTAATAAGATTTACTAATTATCTGAACTCATTAAAAATTTCATTAAGTATTTTATCTGCCCCTCTTTGTTTTAACTTATCTGCAAGGACTTTACCCACTTCTTCGGGATTAGAATAATCACCGTTTGATTGATCTTTAATAAGGGTTTTGCCATTAATCGACGCCACCATTCCTGTTAAATATATCTGATTATTTTTGATTACACTTTTAACTCCGATTGGAACTTGGCAGCCACCCTCTAATTCTCTTAAGAAAGATCTTTCGGCTAAACATCTCTTACATGTCTCTTCATCATTTAAAACACTAATAATTTTTAGCACCCTCTCATCATTAACTTTACATTCAATTCCTAAAGCACCTTGTCCAACAGCATGTAGAGATATCTCACTAGGAATTAACTGATGTATTCTAGATTCAAAACCTAACCTTTTTAGACCCGCTGCTGCAAGAATAATACAATCAAATTCTCCTGAATCAAGTTTTTCCAAACGAGTTATTACGTTCCCTCTTATATCTCTGAAAACTAGTTTTGGATAATTAAATCTTAATTGAGCCAGTCTTCTTAACGAACTGGTGCCAACTATAGAACCTGAAGGCAAAGTTTCTAATTTGTATTGTTCATTCTTTTTATTCACTACTAAAGCATCTGATGGATCTTCTCTGACAGTAATACACCCCAATTTAAGACCATCAGGTAAATTCGTAGGTAGATCTTTCAAGGAGTGTACAGCAATATCAGCCTTATCCAACAGCATCTGAGATTCAAGTTCTTTTGTAAAAAGACCCTTGTCACCAATTTTTGCTAAGGCTACATCCAATATTTTGTCTCCCTGAGTTGCCATTGCTTCTACCGAGACTTGAAGTTCAGGGATATTTTTCTCCAATTGTTCCTTAACCCACATGGTTTGAACCATTGCTAACTTACTTCTTCTTGTCGCAATTCTTAGTATTGAGTTGGTCATTAAAATATATTTTTTTTTAGATTAAAAGAAAGAAGTTAATATTTGAAGATATTTCCTAGCAACTTAACGAAGATAAATTAATTAAAGTTATTTTATGTATTCTTTTAAAACCCCATTTCGATTCGGATGTCTTAATTTACGCAAAGCTTTAGCTTCTATTTGTCTGATTCTTTCTCTTGTAACATCGAATATTTGTCCGATTTCTTCTAAGGTTTTCATCCTTCCATCATCTATTCCATAACGCAATCTTAAGACATCTCTTTCTCTTGGACTTAATGTCGCCAGTACTCCTTCAAGATCCTCCCTAAGTAATGTCTTAGATACATCTTGTTCTGGATTCTCAATATCGGCTTCAATAAAATCTCCGAGCCTAGAATCTTCTTCTTTCCCGATCGGTGTTTCAAGAGAAATTGGTAATTGAGCGCTTTTTGCTATGAATCTCAACTTCTCAATAGTCATTTCCATGCTTTCAGCAATTTCTTCTTCACTTGGTTTTCTTCCGAATTCTTGACTAAGAACTTTTGTTGTTTTTTTAATCCTCGATATAGTCTCGTAAAGGTGAACTGGGAGCCTAATTGTTCTACTCTGATCTGCGATTGCTCTCGTGATCGCTTGGCGGATCCACCACGTAGCATAAGTAGAGAATTTATATCCTTTCTCGTGATCAAACTTTTCCGCAGCTCTGATTAAGCCGAGGCTTCCTTCTTGTATTAAATCTTGAAATGAAAGACCTCTATTCATATATTTTTTTGCAATAGAAACGACTAGCCTTAAGTTCGACTGAACCATTTTTTCTTTAGCTCTCCGACCAAGAAGTAATCTTCTCCTGAATTTCGAGAGAGGCATATCAATTAGCTCTGCCCATTCTCTTACTGAAGGAAAATGCCCTTTTTCAGATTCATATTGGGTAGCTAGTTCCTCAAGCTGAAGAAGATCAGCAATTTTTCTTGCTAATTCAATTTCTTCATCCGGTCTTAAAAGCCTTATTCTTCCAATCTCTTGAAGATATACTCTTATTGAATCCTCAGTATAAATTCCTTTTGGGCCAAGTTTAATATTGGTAAGGTTCTTTGCTTCCTCATCGGATAAGTTGTAGTCTTCGTTGTCAATATTTGATTCAGTTTTTTGAGAAATCTGGTTATCTTGAGCATTCTTTGAATCAGCCTTTTTAGTTAGGGGAGTTTTAAGATCTTTATTAAATTTACTTTTTGAGATTGATTTTGAATTAGTAGACTCTGCAGCTATTGGACTCATAATAAACTCCTTTCTAGGGTGAATTTAACTAAATAAAACTTTAATTACGGGAATTCCGTACATTTAGTAGTAAAAATTTGCTTTGCGATAAAAAAAACTATCAACAAAGTTTTCAAAAGATAAAGTGCTTGGAAAATGTTGAAAAAATTAATTAGTGTTATAAATTACCTAGAGCAAAAAGTTTAGGGCTTTCTCAGACTGGCAGATCAAAATTGAATTTTCACTCAATGATCAAAGCATCATGTCTTCCCTCAGAACTGGATGCGTACAATGTGCAAAAACACTTTGTGGAATGTTCAACAATCCAATACTAAGAAAAAGTTTTGAAGCTCGCAACTAATAATCTACCGAATAATAGTGTAAAGTTTCAGGTTATGCTTGATTTAGGTAGATATAGCAGCGGATTTGATTATATTGACGGAAATTCATTAGATGTCGAAATAGGGGATATTGTCTTAGTTAAACTTAGAGGAAGATTACACGCAGGCTTGGTAGTAAAGAAAACGAATTTTAATAAAGGTTGTTCAGAATTAAAATATTTATCTATCGAGAGAATATTACAAAAAAAAGTTTTCCAGGATTGGTGGAGGGAGTGGTTAGAAAAAGTTGCAATTTTTTATAAAGTAAGTGATCTACAAATGTTTAAGACAGCTTTTCCCCCTGGCTGGATAAGCAGATCAACTAAAATATATAAAAATTTTACATATAATATTTGGTTATCTTCTATCCAAAATACAGATAAAAATATTAATAACTTATCAGATAAACAAAAAAGATTAATCAATAAAATAGCTTCACAAGGTGGGATGTGGCAGAATGATCTAATTAAATTAGGATACACATCTAATTTTATTAAATCTTTGGTAGATCAAAATTTAATAAAAAAAGAAAAGTGTAAGAAATTTAATAGTCCTACTTATAACTCGTCTAAAAATGATGACGGAAAGATAAAACCACCTCTTCTTACTAATCAACAAAGAGAAGCTATTCAATCCATTGAATTGATGGATCCGGGAGAGGTCTTGCTGCTTTGGGGAGAAACAGGTTCAGGCAAAACAGAGGTATATTTAAGAGTCACAGAAAGTCAATTGTCCAAGGGGAAAAGTTGTTTGATATTAGTCCCTGAAATTGGATTGGTTCCTCAATTAATTGATCGTTTTGTTGCAAGATTTAAAAATGTTTTTGAATATCACAGTAACTGTTCACCCAAGCATAGACAATTAGTATGGCGTCAAATAGTTGACTCAAAAGACCCAGTTATTGTTGTAGGTACTAGATCTTCAGTCTTTCTTCCAATTGAAAACTTGGGAATAATAATCTTAGATGAAGAACATGATTGTTCTTATAAGCAAGAGAGTCCTATGCCATGTTATGACGCAAAAGCAATCGCTATTGATAGGGCGGATAAGTTTAAGATTAAAGTGGTTCTCGGGAGTGCAACACCCTCTTTGAATACATGGAAAAAAGTATCCTTTCAAAAGGAATATAAGTTGGCCAGAATGCCAGAAAGAATATCAATAACAAAAGTCCCAGAAATAAATATCGTAGATATGAGAGAAGAATATAAGAAAGGTAACAAAAAAATATTAAGCAGTCAGCTTTTAAATTTACTCTCAAAATTACGAAATAATAACGAACAGGCTTTGATTCTTATTCCAAGAAGAGGTTATAGCGGTTTCTTAAGTTGTAGAGATTGTGGATATGTAGTCAACTGCCCAAATTGCGATTTGGCTTTAACTGTTCATGTTGGTTCCAAAGGTACGAGTTGGCTTAATTGTCATTGGTGCGATTTTAAAACAAAGTATATTAAATATTGTCCTGATTGTAATTCAAATGCCTTTAAGCCATTTGGTATAGGGACTCAAAGAGTAATGGAATTTCTTTCTAATGAGCTACCTTATTTGAGACTAAAAAGATTTGATAGAGATACAACCTCAGGAAAAGATGGACATAGGAATATGCTAGAGGATTTTTCTAAAGGTAATGCTGATGTACTTGTGGGCACTCAAATGCTAGCCAAAGGGATTGATTTACCAAACGTCACTCTATCAGTTGTAATTGCTGCCGATAGTCTTCTACATAGACCAGATATTTCTTCAGAAGAAAAATCCTTACAATTATTTCTTCAATTAGCGGGAAGAGCAGGAAGAGCAAATAAAGCTGGAAATGTAATTGTACAAACTTATCAACCCAGTCATCCAGTTATTCAATATTTAAAAAAAAGAAATTACCAAGGATTTCTAACTGAAAACATGAAATTGAGAAAAGATGCAAATCTTTTCCCATTCTGCAAGGTAATCATTCTAAAAATATCAGGAATTAATAATCAATTAACAGAAGAGATTTCAAATCAACTCGCAGAATATATAAAACCTTTTTGCGTTGAAGTGAATTGGAAATTAATTGGACCCGTTCCAAGTATGATTTCAAAAATTGGAAAAAAATATAGATGGCAGATTCTCTTATATGGACCAGATAATTCTGCGTCGCCAATTCTTAGCGATAATAAAATATGGAATTTAATTCCAAAGGATGTATTCTTAAATATTGATGTCAATCCAGTTGAGATTTAGTTTTATGAGGGTAGCTTAGGTAAATCAGAACCCATGCTATATCTTCTGTTTTTAATCATGTATGCAAAAAATACTAATATTAATACTAAAAAGCTCCCTAATAATAATTTATTCCAAACCCAATATGAAAAATTAATGTTATTATTCTGGCCAGGAATTAATTCCCAATAAATCTTATTATCTATAATTTTATTTTGATTATCCTTTAAAGCTAAGAGAGTTGATGGTGTTACAAAATCAATACTGATTTCTAAATTATTAAATTCTTCTAATCCAAGAAGATTCAAATTAATATCAAAAAAATATTTCTTTCCAATGAAAAAGTTTTTTTCAGATTTATTAATATTTATATCTTCAAAATCAATATCTAAAGATTTAGAAGTTGTCTGCAAAATTTTATTTATTATAGATTTTGTCATGTTTAGATCCATGCCTTTCTTTTTAAATGTGAAATTCACATTATCAGAAGAAATTTCAGAATTCGGGAAATTATTTTTTATTTGATCCTCAAAATTCATCTGCCAAGGGATTTTATTTATGTATTTACTTTTAATATTAAATTCAAGATTTATTGCATCTATATCTCTAAGATCTAATTTATTATCAACCTTAACGCAACCGCTTAAAAGAGAAATTAGAAAAATTAATAATATCAAAGTAAATAAAATAAAACCTTTTTTAAATGGTTCTGTTTCGCCTGTAGGATCATCAGAAATATTAATATAGTTTTCTTTTTTAATAAGTTTTTTTGGGTCTTGAAAAGATTTTGATTCAATGAAATTTGTATTCATATTTTGTTCAAATTGAATATTCCAATTTTCGGGAATTTGAAGATTAGGAGAATTTAAGATCTGAATTAAAGATCTAGCCTCATCTTTTATACTTTTATTATTTGACTTAATAAGTTGTTTACATAAATCTATTGCCTCTTTATTTTTATTAGTTGCGCTTAAAGCTGTAATAAGCATTAATCTTGCGTTAATACCAGTATTATTTGAAACTGAAAATATTTTTATAACTGGGGTAAGTAATTCTATACAAAAACTATAATTTCCTGAACTTAATGCAATTTCTGCTTCTTTTATTACTGGGCCATATTCTTCCATAAACTATGCATTTATCATTGTGCCTATACCAGAATTAGTAAATATTTCTAGAAGAAGAGCATGTTCAACTCTGCCATCAATAATATGTGCAGCTTTAACTCCTTGTGCTAAAGCTCTTATGCAACATTCCGTTTTAGGTCTCATTCCATTTGCAATAATGTTTTGCTTAATTAAATCTCTTGCTTCTTTAAGGTTAATTTGTTCTAAAAGACTTTTGCAGTCATTTCTATCTTTTAAAATTCCAGGGGTATCAGTAAGAAGGATTAGTTTTTCAGCATTTACTGCAGCTGAAATTTCACCTGCTACATAATCTGCGTTTATATTTAGAGAGGCTTCATTTAATGTTGATCCAATACTAGAAATAACTGGGATATAACCTTTATCTATTAAAGGTCCAAGAAGATCAGAATTGATCTTGGAAATATCGCCAACAAGACCATGTCTTCCATCTTTTAATTTTCTCGCTTGAATTAAATTACCATCAAGTCCAGATAGTCCTATAGCTAAAGATCCTGTATTATTTATTCCTTTTACAATTTGCTTATTTACCCTACCCATTAATACCATTTCAACAACTTCCATCGTTTCTTTATCAGTTACCCGTAAACCATCTTCAAATTTTGGTTCAATTTCTAATTTTTTTAACCAACTATTAATTTCAGGGCCTCCGCCATGAACAATTATTGGTCTCACACCTACGCTAGACAGGAGAGCTACATCTCTGAATACTGCCTCTCTAAGATGTTCTTTTTCCATTACTGAGCCACCGTATTTAATGACAATTTTTCTTCCGGAAAAGCTTTGTATGTAAGGAAGTGCTTCGCTTAATATCGAGACTCTTTGTGAATCATCCATGTTAATAAATATTGGGATTATATAAAATATCGAAGAATGAAACTTAAGGGGTTAATAAAAAAGAATCAAGTCGAATTCTTTTTTATTATCGTCGATAATAAATTCTGATTCAAGGCCTTTTGCAAAAAATCTATTAATCCTATCTTTCTTCTTGATCCAATTTTCAATGGGAATAGCATTGGTTTCGAAATGCATTCTCAAACCGTTCTTTTCGTTTTTTGTAATCTCTTCAATTTCTGTAAGTCGTGGAGGATTCCCTTCATCCCACAATTTTAGCACCTCTAATGATGATTCAAGATGGCCTTGAATTCCATATCTAAATTTAGTGACGTCTTTCACTAAATTCGTAATTTCAATAGGTCTATTAAATTTATTCACTTTAAAAACTTTATCTTCAATTAAAGAAACTGGTGGCACTTCGCTTGTTTTTAATGCTAAGCCTATCAATAAGATTGGGACACCATAAAAAAAAGTCGGAACACTTAAGTTTACCGAGTCTGTAAAATATGCTGTCATTCCAACAATACTTAATACACCACCTGCTATGGTTATTACATTAGCAGGAGAATAAAAATTCTTCATTGAATTTGTTTGGTTTTAAATCTAAAAGGGTTTTTAAAATAAATGCAAAATTCCAAAATAAAAAATTTAGAAGAAATCATTTCCAAATTAGATGATAAAAGAGCATGGCTACTTAAAAACATTGACTCTGGTAGATGGTCGGGAGTAAGGAATGAGCTTGCTGAGTTAGAGAGGGAATTAAGTAAGTTTATTTTAAGAGCTAAAGAATACTATAGTGAAAATAAGTAGTTAAAAAGGAATTTCGTCCACTTCAGGAACAAGTGGAGAGCTATTCCAATTAGGATTTTCCCCATTGACTTCTTCATCTCTTCTGTTTTCATTTGTATCTTGCTGGTCCACATTCATTGGATTATCTATATTTGATTGATGAACTAATGGAGTAATATGATGAATTCTAGATACTGTTAGCTCAGCTTGCTTTTCTTTGGTGCCATCTTTTCTTGTTATTGTATTCATTCTTAAACGACCTTCAAGAACAAGATTTTGACCTTCTTTTAATTGATCTACCATTTCTTGTGCGATAGATCCCCAACCAAGAACTTTTAACTCATTTAATGGATCTTCACTTCTTAGTCCTTTGAAATTAACGAACATTTCAGCAATGGCTGTTTGATTATCTTTTGTATAACGCAATTGAGGAGAAGTTTTAATAACAGATTGAATTAGACAATGATTCATTTTTTTTCTTTATATTTAAAGATATATTGATGCACAATAAATCAAATTGCCACGAAAATGTTTGGATCCTTTCAGGAACTGCTGATGGTCCAATAATTGCAGATAAATTGTTGGAGTTGAAATTCTCAGTTTTTGTAAGTGTTGTAAGCTATAGAGGCAGTAAAGCCTACACTTTTAATGAGAATTTATATATAAAAATTGGAAGATTAAATAATGTAACGGAAATACAAAATTTCATTAAAAAAAACGACATAAAACATGTTATTGATGCTACGCATCCATTCGCAACTGAGATATCAAAGAATCTTATTGCCGCATGTGTTCAATTGGATAAGCCAGTTCTAAGATTTGAAAGATCTTTAAAAGATATAAATTCTCATGTTAATTCAACTTTCCAAATTATTGATGATTTTAAAGATATAAGGGGATGTGAAATAAAGGGAAAAAATCTTCTTCTTGCTATTGGATCAAGATCAATTGATAAGGTCGCTGGCTATTACAAAACTCTTGGAGCTAATCTATTTGCAAGAATAATAGCGACCCCCAAAAGTGTTCTAGAAGGATTTTCTTCTTGTATTGAGAATTCAAATATAGCCATATTAAATCCTACTAAATTAAATACTTGCAGATTAGAGTATTACTTATGTCATTATTGGAATATTGATTACATTATTTGTAGAGAGTCCGGAGGTTATCCTCAAAGGTTATGGGAGGAAATAAGTTATTCAAGTAAAATTAAATTGTTCTTATTAAAAAGACCTAAAGTTCGTAATAAACTAATATTTTCCTCCTATGATGATTTAATTAAAAACATTAATTTAAATACCTAATTTACAACAACAAAAATTTAATGAGTAAGGTTTTATTTTTAATAACAACAGAATCTAATTTGAATTTCGCTCAAACTATAGCTCGTCGCGTCATAGAAAAGAAACTAGCTGCATGCGTTTCAATTAAGAAAATCTCTTCATTTTATAATTGGGAGGGGAAGATTGAACATTGTGAGGAATTTGAAATTTCAATTAAAAGTGTTCCTAATAAACTTAATGAGTTAATAGACCTTCTTAAAGATCAAATATCTTATAAACTCCCTCAATTTATATATAGAACTTTTGATTCAGAAGAAAATTATTTTAATTGGGTAAATCAATCAATTAATTAATGTATTCTTTAATTAGATTATGTAGATTGATATCTGATCTAGAACCAAGTTGAGTAATAATATGTCCAGCGAAACAAGAGCCAATATCACCACAAATTTTAAGAGGCAAATTATTAATTAATCCATGTATAAAACCCCCAGCATATATATCTCCAGCTCCTGTTGTGTCTATTACTTGTCCTGTAGAAATAGGATTTACCTCAATTAATTTCTTTTCATTAACAATAATAGATCCTTTATTTCCAAGAGTAACCACTACTAATTCACATAATGATTCAATTCGATTAATGCAGTTTTTAATATTATCTTCTGTAAAAAGACTTTTTAATTCCGACTCATTACAAAAAAGTATATCAATATATTCATCAATCAAATCTAAAAAACTATTTCGATGCCTATCTACGCAGAATGAATCTGATAAAGATAAGATTATTTTGGTATCAGATTCTCTAGCAATATTGGCAGCTTCAAGAAATGCCTTTTTTGCTAGATCACTATCCCATAGGTAGCCCTCCAGATAGAGGAATTTACTTTTTCTGATTGAGGCATAATTTATATTATTAGGTTCGAATTCCGCAGATGCTCCTAAATAGGTACACATTGTTCTTTGAGCATCAGGGGTAATGAGAATTATTGAATGAGCACTGGAGGCTTCACTCTTAACTGGCTTTGAGTTGAAGCTAGTTCCACTCTCTTTAATGTTATCAGAAAAGAAATTCCCAAAATAATCATTCTTTACCCTTCCTATAAATTCGACGTTATTACCCAATTTAGCTAAGGAGACTACTGTATTGGCTGATGATCCTCCGGATACTTTTTTTGATACTTCGCAATTTCTCAATATTTTATCTGAACCTTCGATATCTATTAGATTCATTGAACCTTTTTCAAGTTTATATTTCTTTAAAAACTGATCATCAACATTAACTATTATATCCACAATCGCATTGCCAATTCCAACTAAATCGATATTTTTATCTTGGATTTGCTCTGAAAAAGTAATTTCTGTCATGATTAACTATATCTGCCTATCTTAATAAAGCTCTTTTAGGTCCATGAATTGGATCCTCTATTACTATGGTTTGATCTCTATTAGCTCCAAGAGAGACGATAGCTATCGGAACTTCCATTAATTCAGCTAGAAATCTTAAATAATTCATGGCACCCTCAGGCAAATCAGAAAGCTTCCTGCAATTCGCAGTGGAGCATTGCCAACCTTTTAATTTTTTAAAAATTGGTTTGCATTTCTTAAGATCATCAGCATTTGTTGGGAAATAATCAATCTCTTGCCCATTTAATTCGTAAGCAACACAAACTTGAATTTCATCAAGTTCATCTAAAACATCCAATTTTGTTACGGCCAAGCAGTCAAGACCATTAACATGAACAGCATATTTTCCAATAATTCCGTCAAACCATCCACATCTTCTTCTTCTTCCTGTGGTAGTTCCGAATTCCCCCCCTCTATCACAAAGTTGGTCATTTATACTTCCCTGTAACTCTGTAGGGAAAGGTCCCTCTCCCACCCTTGTCGTGTAGGCCTTAGCTACTCCTATCACTCTATCTATTAGTGTAGGCCCTACTCCTGCACCTATGCAGGCACCTCCCGATATTGGATTTGAAGAGGTCACATATGGGTATGTTCCATGATCTAGATCTAATAATGTTCCTTGAGCTCCTTCGAACAAAATATTCTTCTTGCTTTTAGCGGCTTCATGGATCGTTCTTGTACAGTCAACTACATGAGTTGATAGTTGTTCTCCAAATTCTAAATATTCTTGAACAATTTTATCTTTATCTAATGGTTTGATATTGTAGATTTTCTCCAAAAGGCCATTTTTCTCTTTTAGTGGAATATCAATTACATTTCTTAGTCTATCTTTGTTCAAAATATCCCTAACTCTTACTCCATTGCGTTGTGATTTATCTGCATATGTTGGACCAATGCCTCTACCTGTAGTACCTATTTTATCAGAACCTCTTTCAGTTTCCATCGCTTCATCCAATAAACGATGGTAAGGCATCGTTACATGCGAAGTTGAGGATAGCTTTAATCCTGAAATATCTATCCCATTTTCTTTTAACATACTTATTTCTTTTAATAGAACTTTTGGATCCACAACTGTCCCTGAACCAATTAGGCAGGTAGTATTTTTATAAAGGATGCCAGATGGTATAAGGTGAAGTTTTAAAACTTTATTATCAACAACAATGGTATGACCAGCATTAACACCTCCTTGGTAGCGTACAACAACATCTGCTGAACGACTTAGCAAATCGGTTATTTTACCTTTACCCTCGTCACCCCACTGAGCACCGATTACAACAACATTAGCCAATTTTAAAATAAAAATTTAATGGGAATATTTAATGATATGCAAAATAATTGCATTCCTTAAGAAAAGTAAATGATTTGTATTAACTTTCTCTAAGAACCATTTTTTCTGCAATGGATAATTCTTTATTTAATCTTTCCTTTAACTTGTCAGGTAATGGTCTTGTAGCAAAATTCTTATAATGTCCAGCCATTGCATTCAATGCAGTTTGCATAGTCGTAAATGATTGAGTTTTATTAACCATGCCTCTGTTTCTATATCTAGAAATATAATCGGTTATTAAAGAAAGAGCTTCATTTCTAACTTCCTCTTTATTTGATGCATCTTTAGGGGTTTCTATAGCATTTTTTAGATCTTTAACAACGGAAATTGTATCCTTTGCATAATCTCCTGTCATTGATGACTTAGCCGCATAAGTTGGAGAAGCTAAAAGTATTATGCAAATAAATAGGGAAAGAGTTATTGAAATAAGTCTAGATACAAAATTTTTTTGTAAAAAATAGATTCTTTTAGCCACCATAAAACTTGCTCCTAAAATTTTCTTTAAGTTTAGATTTTTTTTAATTGTACATTAGTTTTGATTCAGAAAGAAATTTTTCTATTATTTCTTTTGATGAGATTTTAATTTTTACATCTTTTGATCTTGATATTAATTCAACTTCATCATTTATAGAGTCTCTTCCAATAATGATTCTGAATGGAATACCGATCAAATCAGCATCTTTAAATTTTACTCCCGCTCTATCTTCCCTGTCATCATAAAGTACATCTATGTTGTGTTCTAACATCTCAGAATATAATTTCTCTGCTAATTTTTTTTGTACTGGGTCGTTCAAATTTGTTGGAATTAATACAACATCAAAAGGAGAAATTTGTATTGGCCAACAAATCCCATTAGAATCATGGTTCTGCTCAATAGCAGCTTGGGCTAATCTTGTGACACCTATTCCATAACATCCCATCCATAGATTTTCTAATTCCCCTCGCGTATTAGAAAATTTTGCATTTAGCTGCTTACTATATTTCTGGCCAAGTTGAAAAATATGACCAATTTCAATGCCTTTTTTCTCAATCAATATCTCTGAACTACTATGGGATATCCGATCACCTTGTTGAGCATTTCTAATATCTGCCGTTATGGAAACTTCCTTAATTGGTTCCCATGAATTAAAGAATTTGTGATGATCAATAATATTTGCACCACTTATAAAGGTATTTAGGTCACTGGCGGAGGAGTCAATTATCCTAAGCCATTTTTTGTTCCAATTTGAATCTTTTTTAATAATTGAATCAGATAAATCTGGCCCGATATATCCAATTGGTAAATTATTTAGATTCTTTTCAATCTCTTTTATATTTTCCATCATGGAGATTTGAATTAGTTCGTAATCGCAGTTTTTATTAACTACATTAAAAACCTTAACTTCATTGATTACTTGATCTCCCCTTAAAGAAATGAGGATTGGAATTTCAACATTATTTTCGAATTTGCCAATAAAGGTTATAACTTTAACTATTTGGGTTGGATCTAAATTATTTGATGAACAAATATTTTCAATGGTTTTTTGGTTTGGAGTTTTGAACAATATTTTATTAAAATTTTCAAGTATTTTCCCCTTTGGGGCAATTGAAACTGCTTTTTCAATATTTGCAGAATATGAGCCACTTTCGGTAAACAAAATTGTATCTTCACCTGATTCAGCAGTAACCATAAACTCTTTAGAAGCTGAACCACCTATAGCTCCACTATCTGCTTCGACACCAATTGTTCTTAAGCCACAATTATGGAAAATATTCTCATATGATTTTTCCATTAATGAATAAAAAGATTGAAGTTCTTTTTCAGAGGAGTGAAAAGAGTATCCATCTTTCATAATGAATTCTCTTCCTCTCATTAATCCAAATCTAGGACGAATCTCATCTCTGAATTTTGTCTGTATTTGATAAAAACAAATAGGAAGTTGTTTGTAAGAATTAATTATTTCAGAAGCTAAATTAGTTATAACTTCTTCGTGAGTAGGTGCTAATCCAAAAGATCTTTCTTGTCTATCTTTTAGGTGAAACATTATTCCTTCTCCTTCCGTATATCCTTCCCATCTTCCAGATTTCTGCCACAACTCTGCAGGGTGGAGTTGTGGTAAAAGTAATTTAGAGCATCCAATTTTGTTTAACTCTTTCTCAATGATAAGAGATATTTTCTGAATAACTTTTAACATTAATGGCATATAAGCATATATTCCAGCACTAACTCTTCGAATATAACCACCCTTCAATAACAATTGATGAGAAATAATCTCGGCTTCAGAGGGGGTGTCACGAAGCGTCACCAGAGGAAAAGAGGAGACGCGCATCTTAAATAACAAAATTATTTTAATTTTATCAATACTATGGTTTAAAAAATTAATGTGTCTTGAGTCCCTAAAGGCTTGTAGTATTAAATCAATCAATCTGCTATTTTCTTCAGTATAAAATTATTAGAATTTAAATAAAGATTCTGTATTTGAATCTGCTGAAACTTAAATTAATTATGGAAAATATAGATACTCAAATTACAAGCTCAGAAGAATTGGTAGGTATTGACGAAGTTCAGAAATTCTTAAATAGATCAAGAGCCTCTGTTTACAGGTATACAAATACTGATGTAAGAAATTTAAATCCTAATTTTAACCCGAGAAAATTAAACCCTGAATATCGCAGTGATCAGAAAGATCCATTGCTTTTTCATCCTAATGAAATTGCAAGATTCGCCAAAGATATTTTAAGAATAAAAGAAGTTACAGTTGAAGTATTAAATTCCCCATCTTCCGCGACTCAAAATGTATTAATTCAAATCCTTGAAGAATTAAAGTTAATTAAAGATTTACTCGAAAAAAAATAACGATATCAAATTATTTGTTATTAACAAGTATTTTGATTTATGTTCTTATTAAATGTAAAATATAATAGTTTGATGTAAATCTAACATTCTTAAGCAAATAAACTCTTTATGGATACAAATCCAAAGCAGTTTGTGAAGACGATCTCAAAAGATGATCCAATTATTAACTCGAAAAGAGATGATATTGGAAAAGATGATGATGACCCTTTAAGTATTGGAGGGGCTTCAATAAATTTTTTGGGAATACTTCTTGCTATATTCTCAGTCTTTATACCAGTAATCAGTGTTTTTCTGGAGAGACCATTACTTCAAGATAAAGAAGTAATTACAAATCAAAACTTTAAAGAAGATGGATATTAGTAAAATTCCTCCTTCACCGATGCAGGGCATAGTGAATTTAATAGTTGAAATACCAGCTGGCAGCAGGAATAAGTATGAATATTGTTCAGACGCCGGAATTATGGCTTTAGATAGAGTTTTACATTCTTCAGTTAGATATCCATTTGATTATGGGTTTATTCCCAACACACTTGCTGATGATGGAGCGCCGTTAGATGCAATGATTATTATGGACGAACCTACTTTCGCAGGTTGCTTAATAAAGGCAAGGCCAATTGGCGTTTTGGATATGCACGATTGTGGAGAATATGATGGAAAGTTATTATGTGTCCCGATAGCAAATTCCAGACAAAAAAATATAGTAAGTATTAATCAAATCGCTAAGAACCAATTAGAGGACGTCGCGGAGTTTTTCAGGACTAGTAAGGGTCTTGAAGGTAGATCTGTCCAAATTGATGGTTGGAGGGATCAAGATGTAGTTGATCAAATAATTAAAAAATGTACTATTTCAAAGAAAAAAACTTTTAAGGTTTTAAAAAAGACAAAATCAACTTTATGAAAATCTATCTTTCATGGAAAAGCGTTGTAATTATTACTATTTATAAAATTAGTTTTGAAATATTGAGCTTATAAATTTGAAAATAATATCTCTTAAAAAGAATAGATTTTAATAGTAGTGCTTAGAACTTTAAATATTCTTCTTATAAATTTTAGCTGAAATTATATAAACTAAAATTTAATCAATTAATAAATTTTTGATAAGTTCATGAATTTCTTAGTAAAAGACTTTTTAAAAGAGTGGTTTCCAATAGTTTTTTTAACTTTTTTGATTTCATCTTGTAGATCCTTCATTGCTGAACCACGATTTATACCTTCAGGATCAATGCTTCCAGAGTTGCAAATTGATGATAGGTTAATCATAGAAAAGTATTCTTTAAGGAAAAATAATCCTAAAAGAGGAGAAATTATTGTTTTTCAATCACCTTTTTCTTTTGACAAAAAACTTATTTCTATTAGAACTAAACCTCTACCGACTAAAGCATATTGCTTTTTCATGGGATATCCCCCGATGTCTTTTATTCCAGGACTTAGAGATAGAGCATGTGATGCTTATATAAAAAGAGTAGTCGCTTTACCTGGAGAAAAAGTAAGAGTAAATGAATATGGAGAAGTATTTATAAATGATGAAAAACTTTATGAACCTTATGTACTTAATTGGTGTAAATCATCAACATTAAGGGATTGTGGTTCATTTGAAAATAAAAAAGTACCCAAAAACCACTTTTTAGTTTTAGGTGACAATAGGTCCAATAGTTGGGATGGCAGATATTGGCCTGGAGGTAAATTCTTAAATAAAAATTATATTATTGGAAAAGCATATTTAAGATTCTGGCCTTTTAAAAATTTTAGTTTTTTTGAATAAATCCAGATAAATATCTTTTTTATAATTAGATAGTTTTTTTGAAGAAATAAATTTAAAATTGACTAATGTTTAAGATAAATAGAAATTAGTTTTATTAAATCAATAAAAAATTTAGTGTTAAATTTCTCTTTAGTTATAATGCTCCTGAAGCCGTAGAATCTATTACTGTCCCTAAATGGCTTGTTATGTTTAGAGAAGATAAAACATCATTTTTTTCTGGATGATTGAAAATATCAATAACATTTATCCCACCATTTCCTTGCTTTATCATCCATATATTGGAATAGTCTAGCCCAAGTAAATGACATAATATAGTCTTATTTACTGCATCATGTGCCACTACTAATGTCACATCATTTTCTTTTTGAGCCTTACAAATTATTTCCCACGCTAAGATAGATCTTTCAGAAACATTTTGAATTGACTCACCTTCAGGCATAATAACTTTTTCAGGTTCTTTTTTCCATGTTTCAAGCATTTCATGCCAATCCTTTTCAATCTCTTTATCTAATTTGCCCTCCCAAAGTCCATGACTTATCTCAACTAATTTATCAATTTTCTTGATTTTTAGGTTACTTTCTTTTCCAAGAATAATTTCTGCTGTTTCGGATGGTCTCTTTAATGAGCTAGAAATTGCTTTAGTAAATTTTATTTCTTTCAAATATTGTGATGCTTTACTAGCTTGTGCTCTTCCAGTTTCATTTAATGGGATATCAATTTGCCCTTGAAATCTTCCTTCTCTATTCCAGTCCGTTTCGCCGTGTCTAACTAAAACTATCCTTGAATTCCCAATTTGTGTTGGTATATTTTTATTTAAATGTGCTGTTTGATTTATGCATTCTATTTGAGTTGAATATGAATTCTCATCTTTAAAAATATTGATAATAGAAATTGATGCATTATCTAGCTTGATTTTCCTAAAACCTTTTTTAGGTTTATTAATTAAAGAAAGAATCAAACATCTTAATATCGCATTATGTGCCACTATAAGGATATTTTGGTTATCTCTACTATCGAGTTTTTTTATTGAATTTATAAATTTCTCAGCTTGAATAAATAAATCTTTAATTGGTTTAAATGTTGAATTATCTTCTCTTTTTATAATTAAAGACTCAGGATCTTTTTTCCATGTATCATAAGCGGTTTTAAATTTACTTTTAATCTCACTAATTTTTAATCCTGACCAATTATCAAGATCTACTTCTAATAAATTCTGATCATAATTAATTTCAATTTTATTATCTAAATATTTACTAATTGTTTTGGTGGTTTCTGCTGCTCTTATTAAGGGGGATGAAAAAACTTGATCAAATGAAATTTGATTTAATATCTTACCGGTAAACTTAGCTTGCTTGTAACCCTCTTGAGTGAGAAAAGATTCATCTGTACGTCCTTGAATTAATCCTCTTTCATTAAAACTACTTAAACCATGTCTAACTAATACTAAACGAATTGACATTATTTTTTTTAAATAATTACTAATATAATCATCTCATGGAGTGATTAAAATAGGGATATTATTTATAAAGAATGTGAAAAATTCTTTTTAGATTATTATTTTTATTTGAATGAATAAACAGATTTCAAAATCTAAGGTTTTCTTAGCAATCATTTCTTTGATAATTACATTGTTTATTTGGCAGCAGGGGCTTAAAGATAGTCTCCAAAGACCTTCAGTATCATTTGATATAAGTCAGAAAGAAACTGAAATTATTGAGTTGGCTTTACCATCTATTCCTGAAAACCTTAGAAATATAATAACCAGCAATCCCTCAAATGATATGAGGGATTTTCTTTCTGAAGTTTCTTTTAATGAATTAACAGAAAGAAACAAACTTATTTGGATAATTTTAAATAAAGAAAGTAATTTAAATAGTAAATTTTTCAATAATTTTGATAAACAGGAATATAAAAATATTTCTACAATTTTAAGAAAAGTTTATGAAGATAAATCCTATGTTCCTGAAAAGGATCTTCTTGAAGATTTGAAACAAGATAAATATCTATATTTTATACTTGCCAGAAAATTTAATTTTGAAACGGAAAATATGATTTCAAAACGAATTTCAAATGTAATGCTTTTTAAGTTAATCACTATTAGATTAATACCTCTTTTGACAATATTCTTAGGATCAATATTCCTATTAAAATCTTTCTGGCAAGTATTTAGAAAAAAGAGAATTGATTGGAAAGAGTTTCAACCTCTTGATTTGAATTTATTAGATATGGTGCTTTTGATCTCAGGGGGCTTTGTTGTACTAGGAGAAGTTATTTCTCCTTTAATATCTATCACTCTGGTTGAGTCTTTTTCTAAAAATCTTCCTCAAGAAATTTCTCAAGCACTGAAAATATTTTTTGGTTATTTATTTATGGCTTTGCCTCCTTTGTTTATTATTTACAAGCAGATAAAGTCAACTTATAAAGACTTTAATTTTAAAAATGATTATTTTCAATTTAATTGGAGACCAATATTAGATTCTTTTAGGGAGGGAATTAAAGGCTGGATAATGATAATTCCTTTTGTCTTATTAACTTCTCTGATAATGAACTTTTTTATAAACAATAATGTAGGAAGTAATCCGCTATTGGAAATAGTTTTAAATAATAACAATTATTTAGCTTTTATAATACTATTTATAACTACAACAGTTTTAGCACCTTTTTTTGAAGAGATTATTTTTAGGGGTGTATTGTTGCCAATTTTATCAAGAGAATTTGGTATTTGGATTGGAATCCTTATGTCTTCTTTTGTATTTGCTCTGGCCCATTTAAGTTTTAGTGAATTACCTCCATTATTTATTTTAGGGATAGGACTTGCTTTTACCCGATTAAAATCAGGAAGACTATTTTCTTCAATAATTATGCATTCATTATGGAATGGATTAACTTTTTTAAATTTATATTTATTAAGAACTTAGATCAAATATAATTTTTTACTTGCAAACTAATTATAAAGATGTTTATTTGACTTATTAGAATTTTTATAATTTAAAACAATGGGTTTTAATGCTCGTGAATATATTATGAATAACTCAAGTAGTAAAAATTTTGATAATAATCATTTTGAAAATAAGCTTATCAATTTAAAAATATTTCACAAAATCCTTGATTTCTTAAATATCTCATCATTAATTTCAATATTAACACTATCATTTATTTCTTTTAATTCTCAAAGATTATGGACTAATTATTATTCTAATTTGATTCAAATAAGAACTTTTAATAATGATTTAATAGATAATATTTCAAGAACTGAATCTTATTATCTTGGGAATATAGAGAAGCATGATAATTTTAAAAAAACTACTTCAAAAGATTTAATTTATTTTTATCAATTACCAAGAATATCTAAACAAGCTTTGTTACCCTATATTTTTGATAATCTTCGTAGAGGATGGATTGATTCTAAGTTTCAAAGAGGTTACTAGAACTTTATTTAAATGCTAAAAAGAAAAAAGAAAATTATTAGCCTAAAACCTATTGATGTAAATCGTCTGAAATTTATATACTTTACATGTATCGCTATTATAGTTTGCCTTTCTGGTCGAATTTTTAATTTGCAATTATTTAATGCTAATAATCTAAAATACAAGGCAGTTGCTCTTCAAACACAAAAAATAAATTCTTTAAAGAAAAGGAGATCAATTGTTGACAAAAATAATAGATTAATTGCTTTTGATAAACCTCTTTACAAATTGTGGGCTCATCCGAGATATTTTAAATTCCCTGGTGATACATCTAGAAAAATAAGAAGTGTTGAAGAAGTGGTTGAGAGATTATCTTTAATTCTCAATATTGATGAGAAATTAATAAGTTCGAAATTTACTAATAATAATTATGGGGTTAAATTATTTGAGGATTTAAATGAAGAGCAGGCAAGAAATATTAAAAATCTTGGAATAAGCGGTTTGGATTTAGAAATTTATTCAAAGAGATTTTATCCTCAAGGTAATGTTTTTGCGAATTTAATTGGATTTGTTAATGATGAAAATATTCCTTCTGCTGGGATTGAATTGCATTTAGACAAAGAAATTAAAATTGTGAAAAAGAGTAATTTACTTCAAAGTGATAGAGACGGTACCCCTCTACCTGATAGTTCAGGTCCAAACGACTTCATTGTTGATGATAAAAAAATAGTGCTTACAATTGATTCAAGACTTCAGAAGATTTCATTTAATTCTCTTGCTAAGCAAGTTCATAAGTGGAAAGCAAAAAAAGGTTTTGCATTAGTTATGAATGTAAATAATGGTGAAATTTTGTCTTTATCATCTTTCCCCTCTTATGATCCAAATAAATTCTGGGAATATGATCAGAATATTTTTAAGAATTGGTACTTACAGGATTTATTTGAGCCCGGATCAACTTTTAAACCTATTAATCTTGCCTTCGCCTTAGAAGAAAAAGTTATTAAAAAAGATGGATTAGTCAATGATCATGGGTTTATACAGGTTGGAGTATGGTCTCTTTCTAATTGGGATAAAAAAGGTAATGGCTTAATTAATTATCCAAAAGTATTGCAGGTATCCAGTAATGTTGGAATGGTAAAAATAATGAAGAATTTAAACCCAATTTCTTATTGGGATTGGCTTAGAAAGTTGGGAATTGATAAAAAAATTAAAACAGATTTATATGAATCAACACCCGGTTATCTTAAGTCAAGAGATAATTTTATTAATCAACCAATAGAGCAGGCTGTAGCATCTTTTGGAAAAGGGTTTTCAATATCACCAATGAAATTGGCACAATTACATGCTGTATTAGCTAATGGAGGTTATGAAGTTACTCCGCATGTAACAGCTGATTTTAAAAAAAATAATATGAATCTTCCCAAAAAGAAATTTTTTTCTGAGGATGTTTCAGAAACTATTCTTGAGTGGATGGAGAGCGTTGTGGATAAAGGGAGTGGAAGGGGAGCAAAAGTTGAAGGATATAGGATTGGAGGTAAAACAGGGACATCTCAAAAAGCACTTAATGGAGTTTATACGGACAAAAAAGTTTGTAGTTTTGTAGCTACTTTACCTATTGATAACCCCAAGTACCTTGTACTTGTTGTCGTTGATGAGCCTTCAAAATCATATGCCTATGGCTCAACTGTTGCAGTTCCTGTTGTAAAAGAAATTATCGAGAGTCTTATAGTTATAGAAAAAATACCGCCAACTGAAATTAATAATGAAATGATTGTTCGAAAACCTTAAAAATATATAATTATTTAATTAAAAATATCATTATGGGATGAATTCATTTGAAGAACGAGCTAAGTTAACAATATTAAGTCAAATTATTAACTAATGAAATCAATTTTAGAACAATTATCGTTAATAACAGTAGTTGTAGCAGATACAGGGGATATCGATGCTATAAAAAAGTTTAAACCAAGAGATGCGACTACTAATCCATCTTTAATACTTGCTGCCGCTAAGAATCCAAATTATATTTCTTTAATAGATAAAGCGTTAGAGAACTCCAAAAGCCTTTTACCTAAGGAATCATCAAAGGCTGAAATTGTTAAAGAGGCTATGGATATAGTTTCAGTACTTTTTGGAAAGGAAATTCTTAAATTAATCTCTGGTAGAGTCTCAACTGAAGTAGATGCTAGATTAAGCTTTGATACTCAGGCGACAGTAAATAAAGCAAGAAAAATTATTAAGTATTATGAAGATGATGGAATAGATAAAAAAAGAATTCTTATTAAGATAGCTTCTACTTGGGAAGGAATAAAGGCCGCTGAAATTCTTGAGAAAGAAGGTATCAAATGTAATTTAACTTTGCTATTTAATTTTTGCCAAGCAGTAACTTGTGCTCATGCAAATGTTACTTTGATTTCTCCTTTCGTCGGTCGTATTTTAGATTGGCACAAAGCTAAAACAGGAAGAGAATTCTTTTCAGGGATAGAAGACCCTGGCGTTATTTCTGTCACAAAGATATTTAATTATTTTAAAGAGAAAGGTTTTGCCACTGAAGTAATGGGAGCAAGTTTTAGAAATATTGAAGAGATTAAAGAATTAGCTGGTTGCGATTTGCTAACTATTTCACCAAAGTTACTTAATGAACTTAATAACGATTTTGGAGACCTGACTACCAAGCTAGGTAGGAACTGTTCAGCTAATAATTCTCCGGACTATACATTTGATGAGAGAGATTTCCGATTAAATATGCTTGAAGATCAAATGGCTAGTGAAAAATTAAGTGAAGGTATTACTGGTTTTAGTAAAGCTATTGAGGATTTAGAAACCCTACTTTTACAAAGATTAGTTGAAATTAGTAATGAGAATTTGATTAAGTCTTAAAAAAAAAGTTAAAGGAATCTAGAAAAAGTTTAAAAATTTTTCAATAATAATCTTTTAATAACTCTACCAGCAATATCTGCATAACTCA
>Ga0160422_10000259_pt1 | contig 31171 bp, 34 predicted proteins | sample Fk160mmetaG_FD_108192 | JGI IMG/M metagenome (GOLD analysis project Ga0160422, IMG submission 108192) | Marine microbial communities from the Central Pacific Ocean - Fk160115 60m metaG | ecosystem: Environmental > Aquatic > Marine > Oceanic > Photic zone | place: The Central Pacific Ocean...
AGTTCAGTTTTTAGTTTTTCCCAAGCGTCTTCTCTTGGCCAGAAGAAATATGCAGTGAGTGGACTTGGCCCCCCGCCTACAATTTGATCCACAGCCAAAGCAACATTATCAGGTAGCCATAATATCTTAATAATGAACCTTCCCTCGTCTGGTTTTGGTGTATACCCTGTTGGAACGCCATCCTCATCAATTGTTGCTGCTGCAAGAACTGCAGAAGCACCCATCATTCCAGAATTTGGAGTAATGTTTTTTGAACTTTGTTTTTCCTCTTTTTGTCTTTTTTGATCAGGATTGTTTTCGTTTATTTTGTCTAATGATGCCATCAGGATGAATACATTTATAAATATAAATGTATCAGCTCATGGGCTCATTTTGACAATATAGAATTTTTTTATTGATTTAAGCTTATAAATTTTTTAAATTTAATCGCTTTTTTTTACATCATAAAAATTATAAATTGTTTCCTCTAAAGAATCCCACAGATCTCTGGGTATTTCATTCTCTTCAGCAAATAATCCTAGTTGGCTGGATAAAGCGCGAGCCTGAGAAAGTTTTGAATCGTTAGAACTTTTTTCTTCCATTTTTCATTCTTTTTAACAAATACTAACTGAAAACACTCTAAAAAAAAATCAATAAAGATAAATTATTGCATTTCTAAATCAGAAATTTCTTTTAATGCTGCACTAGATAATATATCTGGGCTGATATCGTTCACAAGGATATCATCTTCAATCCTTATTCCAATACCTTTCCACCTTTCATTTATTTCAGGTTGCCCCTCTGGGATTGGGAGCCTATCACTTATATAAAGACCAGGCTCAATAGTTAATACCATTCCGTTTTTCAACAAAACTTCATAATCACCTAATCTATAAGCGCCAACATCATGAACATCCAGTCCTAACCAATGTCCTGTCTTATGCATATATAAGTGTTTATAATCCTCGTTCTCTATAATCTCATCAATATCTCCTTTAAGTAGTTTAATTTCCTTCAAGCCACTAATGAGAACTTTCAAAGCTTCATTGTGAATGAAACTTGCACTAACGCCAGTCACAGCACTTGAAATAGCTTTCTTTTGAGCCGCAAGAACTATTTCATAAATTGCTTTTTGCTCCCCAGAAAATTTTCCTCCTAAAGGGAAAGTCCTCGTTATGTCTCCATTGTAATAGTCCGGCAAAGAGCAACCGGCATCTACTAAAAGTAATTCACCATTATGTAAATCTGCATTATTAGCGGTGTAATGTAGTACACAGGCATTATCACCTGAAGCTACGATTGGATTATAAGCAGAGCCTCTTGCTCCTTTTTCAAGAAAAAAACCTTCAATAAGTCCTTGAACTTGCCTCTCATTATTTTTAGAGGAGATATTTAATCTTACTAATTCATGAGCTTCCGCTGAAATCTGAACCGCTTCCCTCATCCTACTTATTTCAAATTCACTTTTAATTAAACGCATTGGATTTAAATAGATTCCAGGAGATCTGATTGCACTCGGAGCCGTACCAATTCTTGGGAGATTATCCAATTGTTTAGACCATACTTTTAAAACGATTGGCTCAACATTGGGATGTTTACCGACGGAAAATAAAATCTCATCAGCTCCAATTAAATATTTTTCTAATTGAATTTTAAATTCACAAATAGGATAAGACTTATCTGCTTTAAAAATATTTTCAGCACCCTCCACACCCCAACGGAATCCGTGCCAAACTTCGCTAGTAGCATCCTTTTCTTGAACAAATAAAATAAATCTTTCTCCCTCAGGTTTATGTGAAAGAAATAAAGCAATTGAATCAGGTTCATCAAAACCAGTTAAGTACCAAAAATCACTATCCTGCCTAAAAGGATACTCACAATCAGCATGATGTTTAACTAGTTTCGCTCCAGGAATAATCGCCGCTTTACCATCTAATTTAGATAAGAATTCATTTCTTCGATTTTGAAAAACATTTAAATTAAATTTATTCATGAAACTGATAATGGCGAGAATAGAAAAAAGATGGAAGAATGAATTTATAAAAATTTTAGTTCTTCATTACTGTAATGGAACCTAATGCTTTCATACTATTCGTACTTATAATTACAATTTTAGTCGGTTCAGCATGTTGTTCATGTGTTGAAGCAGCATTTTTAGCAGTAAACACCATAAGAATAATTGAGGTTGCCGCAAAACAAAATCCAAATAGTTCAGCGAATCGATTACTTAAATTAAGAAAACATTTAGGAAGGACTTTAACCGTTATAACTATTACTAATAACGGATTTAATATTATTGGAAGTATAATTCTTGGTTACTATGGGGCTTTGGTAATTGATAATAATTTAGGATTAACAACTTTCTCAATTGGATTTTATATTCTCGTTGTATTAGTAGGTGAAGTTCTTCCAAAAGCAATTGGTACAAGATTTTCATTACAGATCGCGATTTTATCAGTACCAATTTTGAGAATGCTTAATGTCTTGATGAAACCTTTTTTAATATTAATAGAGCAGTTATTCCCAGTTATTACTGCTGAAAATGAGATATCTACAGATGAAGAGGAAATCAGGCAGATGGCAAAGATTGGTTCTCAGAAGGGATTTATTGAGGCTGATGAAGCAGCTATGATATCAAAAGTTTTTCAACTAAATGACCTCAAAGCAAAAGATTTAATGATCCCAAGAGTATCCGCACCGACAATTAATGGTGCTGAAAAACTCTCAGATATTTCAAAATTAATTCTTTCTAATCATTCACAATGGTGGGTAGTACTAGGGGACAAAGTGGATAAAATTCAAGGTGTTGTAAAAAGAGAAAATTTGTTAACTGCAATTATAAAAGGACAAAATCATTCCTTAATTTCTGATTTATGTGATCCTGTTGAATACATCCCTGAAATGATAAAAATTGATAAACTTCTTACAAGATTTGACAAGAATAATAAAAGAGTAAAAGTAGTAGTAGATGAATTTGGTGGTTTCGTGGGATTAATTGGATCTGAGGCCGTTCTCTCAGTTTTAGCAGGATGGTAGACAAATGAGCATCAACCAAATGGAGATTGATAGAAGTTATGCAATACTTAAAAACTGGTGGGAAACAGTTGAACTGACTAATTATGAAAAATTTGAATTAAATGAACAAATCATATCTTTTAATCAACAGCTTATTAGGCTAAAAGAAAAATTTTTAAGAATTGGAGTATTTGGGAAGTCAGGAGTAGGAAAATCAACAATTCTTAATTCAATACTTAATGAAAAATATTTTAAAACTGGAATCTTAAATGGTTCAACAAAAAAAATTCAGTCAAAAGAATGGGTTTTTAATGATGGATTAATAAATAAAATAGAATTGTTTGACTCTCCTGGTTTCGATGCATGCTTTAATCAGAAGAGGGATTTATTAAATGTTATTAATCTTGATTTAATCTTATTTGTAATAAATGGAGATATAAACAGGAAAGAATTAAAGATACTAAATAATTTAATAAAAAAAGATAAAAAAGTTATCATAATCTTTAATAAAATAGATACATGGAAAAATGAAGAAATTAATATCATAATAAAAAATATTAAGAACAAATTACCGATTGAATCTTATACTCCAATCTTTAAAAATTCAATTAAAAATAATTATCCACACAAAGAAATAATAAGTTTAAAAGATTATTTATTATCAACTATTAATAGAGTTGGTTATCAATTGATAATTTATAATACTTTCCAAGTTACAAATAAATTAGTTATTGATATTAAAGAAAAAAGATTATTAAGAAGAAAAGAGCAAGCACAAGCCATTATTGGTAAATTTGCATTATTAAAGGCATCAAGTGTTGCATTAAATCCACTCCTTTTTATTGATATTACAGGCAGTCTGGCTTTAGATACTTTTTTAATAAAAGAGTTAAGCAATATTTATGGATTAAAAATTAAACGAAATTCTGCCAAACAGCTTATGAGAGCAATTTCTTGGAACAATCTATTTTTAGGTTTCACGCAAATTGGTATTAATACAACATTTAATGTTATTAAAAAAATGAGTTTAATTGCAGCCCCTTTCACTAGTGGGATCTCGTTATTACCTTATGGACCTGTAGCTATTGCCCAAGCAGCCTTAGCAGTTAGAAATACGAAAATCACAGGAAAGCTTGCTGCTGAGGAAATACTTAAACGCAGTATGATAAATGGTTTTGAACCAATTACTTTAATTAAACAAATATCAATAAAAGAACTCAATATTACTGATCCAAAGAAAATCTTTTTATACAATCAAAATATTATGAATGATTTATCATTATTTTTGCCTTGAAGTTTAAAACTGAAAAAATTGCAATTTTTGGTACTAGTGCAGATCCACCATCAAATGGCCATAAAATAATCTTAGAGGAGTTATCAAAAGAATATGATTTAGTAATATCTTACGCGAGTAATAATCCATCCAAAATTCATAAAGAAAATTTATTCTTTAGAAGCTTACTTTTAAAAACTCTTATAAATAATCTCAAGAATAAAAAAATAAAATTTGATCAAGATATTAGTAGTCCTTGGGCAATTACAACTATTAAAAAATGTAAGGAAAAATATTTATGTAATTATGTTGATTTTGTTATCGGTAGTGATTTACTGGAAGAAATCCATAAGTGGAGGAATATAATACAGATTCTGAAAGAAGTAAAATTATTAATAGTTCCACGAGAAAATTTTCCTATTAATCAAGAAAATACTAACTTTATTACAAAAAATTTTGGAAAATACGAGATTTCTCATTTAAAGATCCCTAAAATATCTAGTTCTATGATTAGAGAGAATCAAGACTATGATGGTGTCCCAAAATCTCTAATTTCTACAATTAGAGTAAATAATTTATACAATATATCTAATATTGAAACATGAATATATTTATAGCCCAAATTAATCCAATAGTTGGAGATCTAAGAGGGAATGCAGCAAAAATTCTTGATAATTCTATTAAAGCAATCGATTGCGATGCAGATTTAGTACTTACTCCTGAACTTTCCCTGTGGGGTTATCCACCGAAAGATTTACTCCTAAAAGATGACCTTATTGAACATCAATCAGTAATATTAGATGAATTATCAAAAGAAATTGCCAAAGCAAATTATGGTTTAAGCGTTCTAGTTGGAATTGCAGAAAAAATAAAAGATAAATTTTTTCCTGATTTATTTAATTCAATTGCACTAATTGAGAAAGGTAAATGGAGTGTAATCGCTCGCAAAATAATTCTCCCAACCTATGAAGTCTTTGATGAAAAAAGATATTTTCGATCTGAAAAGAAAGTATCTGTTTTTGAGAAGAAATTGAATAGTAAAAAATGGAAAATGGGGATAACGATATGTGAAGACCTATGGGTTAATCAAGATATCCAAGGAAGGGGAATCCATAAGATGAACCCAATTTTTGATTTAAAAGGAGAAAAAATTGATTTATTAATAAATTTATCTGCATCACCTTTTACTTTTAGGAAATTTGAAAACAGGTTAAATATATCGTGTTCAGCTGCTAAATTTCTAAACGTACCAATATTTTATGTAAACCAGATCGGAGGAAATGATGAGTTAATTTTTGATGGTAATAGTTTCATACTTAATAAAAATGGACAGATAATAAAAAGGCTAAAGTCATTTAAAGAAGATTTTTTTTGCTGGAAGTTCAATAAAAACTTGGAAAATACTAACATTCGAAATCATATAAGTCTTGAATCAACCTTTGATGCTCTTGTCCTTGGAGTAAAAGATTATGCAAGAAAATGTGGATTCAATTCAGCTCTTGTGGGTCTTAGTGGAGGCATTGACTCTGCCTTAGTTTCGGTAATTGCAACAGCGGCGTTAGGAAGTAAAAATATTTATAGTATTGCAATGCCATCAAAGTGGAACAACAAAAGTTCTAAGCAGGATGCTCAAGAATTATCTCAAAGGTTAGATATTAATTTTAAGACTATTCCTATAAATGATCTCTTAAATGTCTTTGAACTTGAATTTGTAAATTATCTAAATCTAAAGTTAGAAGGAATTGCATATGAAAATATCCAGTCAAGAATTCGTGGAACTCTTTTAATGGCTTTAGCCAATCAAAATAATCACTTACTATTATCTACCGGAAATAAATCTGAGCTTGCTGTAGGTTATTGTACGCTTTATGGTGATATGAATGGAGGTTTATCCGTTATTGGAGATTTATATAAAACAAATGTATTTAAATTGTGTAAGTGGTTGGATAGCAATTATTCCTTAAAATCTAGAGCAAGCTATTCATTACCAATTCAAGGAAAATTAATTGGAGATAAAATCTATAATAAATCTCCAAGCGCGGAACTTGGTCCAAATCAACTAGATACAGATTCATTACCACCTTACTCAGAATTGGATGTTCTCTTGAAAAGTATTATTGAAGAAAAGCAAGATATAAATCAACTTGTAGATAATGGTCACAGAAAAGATTTAATATTTAGAGTTTTTCAACTTATTAAAAAAGCTGAATTCAAGAGAAAACAAGCTCCTCCTATTCTCAAATTAAGTAGTCAGTCCTTAGGAAATGACTGGAGAATTCCTATCGCCATTTCACATAACTGAATAGATCATTGTATTTGCGAATCTTTAAAAGATTTCAAAGGTCTTGATAATGATTTAAGATTGATACCTTCCCTCAAAGATAAAATAATCCCAGCAGCTTCCAAATAATTCTCTACCTCTATAACATTTGAATAATTTAAATCATTATTACTTACTTTTAAAGTACCATTATTTTTAACAGATATTACTCTTAGACCTCTCTCGATGCAAGCTAGGACTGCTTCACCTCCAAGGGCACCGCTTGGGACAACAATTGATTCTATATCTTGAGGATGTAGAGAAATTTTTTTACTCGATTTTGATAATTCAATCAATTCTGGAGCTTTATTAAGTCCAATTAAGACTGATGGTAGAAATGTGTAACCTATCTCTTCAGCAGCTGCACGAGGATCTAAATCATCTTTTAAACCAATTGGCATTAGTGCAGGTGCATGAGCACACGGTACTCTTAAAAATTTACTAATGATATGACTAATAACTGCCTCTGCTCCAGCAATACTATCTACTCCTTTACCTTCCCTATATAATTCTATTTGTGCGATATTTCCTTCATCTGGAAATTGTGTAACAATCGCAATTGCAGTTATACCCTTTTTTAATAATTTTTGTCCTGCCTCTATTAATGTTGATGGATTCTCAAGATAACCACCACTAATACCTGTTGTTTGATTATTAGTCACTACACCTATAGGTTCATCTGTAATAACATATGAATCTATATTTATTCCAAGTGAAGCAATACAAGCATCAGCTACTTGTAGATGTCTTACTAATAATTCTTCTTGAATACTTGAATCAAATATAATTCCTAATTTCTGTTGATTTACTTTTCGTAATCCGATTTCTCCTTTAGCAAATCTATCTAAATTGTAGCCTTCAACATAATAAATTCTTTCATCAGTATCTGCTAGTGAGCCACCATTCATAACATTTGGATGGGTAACCAAACAGCCTGAGGCTGATGCTAATAATTTCGCTACAGGTATTGCATCCCCAGCGAATCCGCCTATCTCACAACCTATTCCTGTTGGCACTATGAAAATAGTTGGAGAATGTCTCATTACTTAACGCCCAATATTAAAGGTGGTTCTTAATTCAGAAATAATGCATTTATCATCAATATTTTTTTGTGATGATTGTTATCTAAATAATGGACTTCATTTATTGACCATCTTACTACTTCTAAATCACGAGGGAAATTGCTTACAACAAAATTTCTCAGGTCTCTAACATCACTATCATCATTCCAAGGTATTTCAATTTCTACATTTTTTAATTTCATGGAATCTGTAGAGGGACTTATATTATACTGTCGACCCTCCAACAACTTCTAATATTTCTTGGGTTATTGCAGCTTGCCTTGCTTTATTATAGGTTAAATTTAAAGTACCAGCTAACTCTTTAGCATTATCACTAGCATTATTCATAGCAGTCATTCTACATGCTAATTCCGAAGCTGCTGATTCCTGTAAGGCTCTGAGAACTTGATTCTGAAGATAAAGCGGTAGTAGAGAATCTAATAATTGATCAGGACTTTGTTCGAATACAATGTCTGATGATAATTTACCAGTATCTGATTTTTCAAGATTTGACTTCTCAACCCTTAGTTGACTATCTTTCGTAGTTAATCTAAAAATTTCATCATTCTCTTCAGCTATTCCTTGAGGATCTAACGGTAATAATGTTTGGACAACTGGAGCACAACTAACTAAAGTTATAAATTTTGTATAGATAATTTCGACTCTATCAGAATTTTCAGATAAAAATTCAGCTAGAACGTCTTTAGTAATTCCTTCAGAATCTTTGGCTGTAGGCACCTGTTCTAATTCTTTAAAAGTACTTTTTATTAAATACCTATCTTTTCTATTTTGAAAGTAACTAATTGCCTTTTTCCCAACCAAAATTAAGCTAGGAGTGAATCCTTGCTTAAGTAATTCCGCATATCTAGACTCAACTTTTTTAATGACGTTAGTATTATATCCGCCACATAAACCCCTATCAGCAGTAATGCAAACTAAGGATATATTTTTAATATCTCTTTTAGAAAGAAGGGGTGATGTAGACGTCTCAAATTGCATTCTTGTTTGAATATTTTGTAATACTCGAGCAAGTTTATCTGCGAAAGGACGACTTTTAAGAACTTGATCTTGAGCTCTTCTAACTTTTGCAGCAGCAACTAATCTCATTGCCTCCGTTATTTTTCTTGTGTTTTTAACAGAGACAATTCTGTCTCGTATCTCTTTAAGATTTGCCATAGTACTTTTTAAATTTTGGCAAGCATTGTTGATTTGACTTCATTTATTACTTCTTTCAAAGTATTCTCTAAGCCATCATTTAATTTTTTCTCTTTGAGAATTTCTCCAATAAAATCAGTTTTATTCAACTTAAGGTAATCTCTTAATTCAGTAGCAAATTTAGTGACCTCTTCAACTGGTACTTCATCAATCAGACCTTTTACTCCTGCATAAACTACCGCTACTTGCTCAGCAAGATTTAGTGGGGAAAACTGTGGCTGTTTAAGTAGTTCCCTTAATCTTTTTCCTCTCTCAAGCTGTTGCTGAGTGGCTTCATCTAAATCTGAAGCGAATTGCGAGAATGCCGCTAACTCATCAAATTGTGCTAACTCTAACTTAAGTGTTCCGGCTATTTTCTTAATTGCTTTTGTTTGAGCTGCGCCACCAACTCTACTCACTGATATACCTACATTAATCGCAGGTCGTAAACCTGAATTAAATAAATCAGCACTTAGGAAAATTTGTCCATCTGTGATTGAAATGACGTTTGTAGGAATATAAGCGGAAACATCTCCAGCTTGCGTTTCAATAATTGGCAAAGCAGTCATAGACCCTCCACCCATATCATCAGATAGTTTAGCTGCTCTTTCTAATAATCTACTATGGAGATAGAACACATCCCCAGGATAAGCTTCTCTTCCAGGCGGTCTTCTTAAAAGAAGTGACATTTGCCTATATGCTTGGGCCTGTTTTGTTAGATCATCATAAATAACGAGAGTTGCTTTACCTTGATACATGAAATGTTCAGCGATAGCTGCTCCGGTATATGGAGCCAGATATTGTAGAGCTGCTGCTTCGGACGCTCCAGCACTAACAACGATCGTATAATCAAGAGCTCCTCTCTCTCTTAAGACTTCTACTACATTTGCAACTGAGGCTGATTTTTGGCCAACAGCTACATATACACAAACAACATCCTGTCCTTTTTGATTAATAATAGTATCGATCGCAATAGCTGTTTTCCCTGTTTGCCTATCACCAATAATTAATTCTCTTTGACCACGCCCTACTGGAATCATCGCATCAATTGACGTAATGCCCGTTTGCATCGGTTCATATACAGATCTTCGTTTAATGATTCCTGGAGCGACTTCTTCGATCAATCTATTTTCACTCGTAGGTATCTCCCCTTTTCCGTCTATTGGCTGTCCAAGTGGATTAACAACACGTCCTTGCATAGCCTCTCCAACAGGTACAGAAGCAATCTTGCCTGTGGCTTTTACAGTACTTCCTTCCTGTACACCTAATGCTTCGCCCATTAGAACAGCGCCGACATTATCATCTTCTAGGTTCAATGCAATCCCTTCTGTACCATCTTCAAATTCGAGTAGTTCGCCAGCCATTACCTTTTCCAAGCCGTAGATTCTGGCAATACCATCTCCTATTTGAAGGACTGTTCCTACATTACTAACAGATACAGATTGATCATAATCAGTTATTTGCTGTTTTAATATTGAACTGATTTCATCTGGGCGGATTGATACCATGATTTTAAAAGTTAATTTTGTGGTTTAATTTACTTGGAAAGAGAAAGGCCAAGTTTTCTAATTTGTGATGCAATACTTGCATCTATTACTTTTGATCCTACACTCGCGATGAACCCACCTATGAGGGTTGGATCAGTTTTAGTAACAAGTTCTAATCTTTCAGTACCAGCAATAGCGCTGATTTTATTTCTGATTAAATCTTTTTGTTCATCAGATAGTTCTACAGCAGAAGTAACTTTTGCTAATGCAATATTACGATTTTCCCTGTAAAGCTCTAGAAATCTCTCAAGGATTGGAATGATAATTCCAATTCTTTGTCTGTCAGCTAACAATTTTAGAAGATTTAATAATGATTGATTAATTTTCTCCGAAAATAACTGAATTAGAATTTTTTTCTTAGATTCTTTCTCAAGAATCGGGGACGAAAAAGCTTTTTCAAGATCAGGAGATTCATTAATTAAATCAATAATCTCTTTAACTTGATTAACAATCTCTTCAGTTTGATCTAAATCATTTGCTACTTGAAGAAAAGCTTCAGCGTAAGGAGTAGTAACGGAATTTAAAAGAGGCATTAGTTTATCTCAATATTATTTATTGATTGAGTAACCAAATTTTCTTGAGTAACTTGGTCTAATCTGTCAGGTAAAGAATTCATGGCTTTTTTAATAGCCAATTCAACAGCTTCCTTTCGAAGTTGAGAAATTGCTCTTGAAGCCTCAGAACTCTCGTCTGAAATTGCAGTTTGTTTAATTCTCGTCATTTCCTCAATAGCCTTTTTTTCACTTTCTAATTTAATAGCTTCAGATCTTTTCAGAGAATCCGCTTTAATTTGATTAGCTTTATTTTCAGCTAACTGCAAATCCGCTTTAGCTTTTTCTAAAGCTGTTGTTGCATTCTTAAGTCGATTCTCTGCATCTTTTAATTCGAGAAGTATTCCTTCACGCCTTTTTTGAAGCAATTTACCTAGGAATCCTGGTAAGAATTTATAAAGTCCGAAAACTACTACTGCCCAATTAAGAACATTCGTCTCAAATAAATTGAGATTTAGTCCAAAACCTTGTGCAGCAAAAAAAAGATTCATTGTTGTTGAATTAATCTATTTACGATAAGTTCGCTTAAGTCTTCAGCCTGGTTTATAAGTTGTTCACGTGCTGAAGAAGTCTGATTTTCTATTTCTAATCTTGCTTTTTCTTTTGAAGCATTAGCTTCATTATTAGCAAGTTCAATAGCCTCTTGATAGAGCTTATCAGAATCTTTTTCAGCTTCGTTCACAATTTTTGCAGCCTCAGAACGAGCTTGCTGAAGTTGATTTAACAAATCAGCTTCTAATCTTTCAACCTCATTAAGTTTCTTTTTGGCTTCACTAATATTATTTTTTACATATTCCTCTCTCTTTTCAACAACTTTACCAACTGGTTTAAAGAAAAGAGAATTTAATAAATAAGTAAGTGCAACAACCTGTATTGCCATTAAAGGCAGAGTGGCATTTATATCAAATAAACCACCTTCGGTTGCAAATATAGAAAAGGCCAGCATAAAAATCTTATTAAGATAAAAATTTTAAATTAAAAAAATGCTTTAAATTAAAGCAAATTCTCTAACTATGAAAAAGGGTTAGCGAATAAAAGGACAAGAGCCACAACTAATCCATAGATGGTTAGTGACTCCATGAAAGCAAATGATAAAAGTAAAGTTCCTCTTATTTTGCCTTCTGCCTCTGGCTGTCGAGCTATACCTTCAACAGCTCCTTGAGCAGCGTTACCTTGACCTAGACCTGGGCCAATAGCACCAAGGCCAACTGCTAGACCTGCAGCTACAACTGATGCAGCGGAAGTAATGGAATCCATAATTTTGAAAAAAAGCTTTGAGCTTGTGATAAATCTTTGTCATAAACGCTTGGACATTCTTTTTATTAAGAATGGGTCTGAATATCAGACCTACGCAATTTGGTATTTTGGCAGATTATTTGCCTTTTGTAAAAGGGTGTTTATGTAATAAAAAAAAGTTAATGATGTTCCTCTACCGCTTCGCCTATATAATATGCAGCTAAAGTTGCAAAAATCAAAGCTTGAATTGCACTTGTAAATAGTCCCAAAAACATAACAGGAATAGGCAAAACCAAGGGGACAAGAAACACTAAAACAGATACGACGAGCTCATCGGCCAAAATATTACCGAAAAGCCTGAAGGATAATGAAAGTGGTTTTGTAAAATCCTCTAAAATTTTAAATGGGAGCATAATAGGAGTTGGATGAACATAATATTCAAAGTATCTCCATCCCTTATTACTTAGCCCTGCATAGAAATAAGATAAAGAAACAAGTAGTGCAAGAGCAATGGTTGTATTTATATCAGCTGTTGGTGCTCCTAATTCACCACTTGGTAACTTTATAAGTCTCCAAGGAATCAATGCGCCACCCCAATTACTGACAAATACGAATAAGAATAATGTTCCTATAAAAGGCATCCAATCCCTATATACCTTTTCTCCGATCTGAGTCCTAGCAAGATCTCTGATATAGTCCCAAAGAAATTCCAGTAAGTTTTGTAATCCTTTAGGATCATTTTCCATTTTTTTTGTTCCAATGGAAATGAAGACAAGCAAAGCACCTAGAAGAATCCATGATGTTAAGAAAACTTGTCCATGTATTCTGATATTCCCAATTTGCCAATAAAGATGTTGACCAACTTCTAACTCCGCAAAATTTGTAAATAAATAATTAAAATTCATTTAAGGACGTGAAAAATAAAAAATTAGTGCAGGCTTATACAAGAAAAAGCCTATTACTGCTGGAAGTATTTCAACAAATTCATTCTTGCTTGCAAAAATGAAAAGGCAGACTGGTAATAATAATTGTACCTTTGAAACTCCTGATGAAGTCTTACCCAAATTCCCTATACTTTTAGCAAGCAAACGTAAATAAAAGATTCCAACAACAGAACCTATAAAAATACTTAAACCAAAAATTCTACTAACAAGAAATGAAGTAGAGAGCGATAACAAAATCGAAACAGCAAATGTCAAAGAAATGATCGTTAACTGTAAGATTAAAAAATCATCGCTAATCAAAAAATATTTAGAAAATCGCTTAAGGATTGAATAATTATTTTTAGAGGATTTGGAATCTAATAGAACAGGAGAAGTTGGTTCATCTAAATGAACAGAATTTCCTTTATCTTTATTAGCCGGGTTCACGATTGTGAACATAATTAAAATCCTTAGTTAGATTTAAAGTAAATTTATAAACCCACGGAATCTATCATGAATAGGTGACATAAAGCTAGAGTTTATTTTATAAACGTACTAATTCTTAAGATTTAATTATAGAAATAGAATGTTTTGAGGCATTTATATTCCGAAAGTAGGATTTTAATCATAATAATAATTTCTAATTCCTTTTAAAAGCTTGGCAAAATCATAAATAAACGTCTCAATAGTATATCTACACAATTTCAAATTGCAGGGCAGACAAACTTTAAGGAAATATTTCAGAAATTCATTAAATAATAGCTCCTTTGACTTCCAAGATAATACTTTTAATAAGGAATATAACCTAATCCCGTTACCTTGGAGAATTTGGCCTTATGAAGGAAAACTGTTACTAATATTTTTATGCTTATGGGTAATATTTGGATTATTTATACTTGGATCAGCAAGCTGGTGGGTTGGTAATAAAGAAATGGTGGATTGGAGTTATTTTTTAAAGAGACAATTTTTATGGTACTTACCAGGATCAATAATTTTCTTTTCCATCTTAAATACAAATATTCGTGATCTTCTAAAAGTATCAAAAATTATTTTTTACATTTTAACTTTCTTAATAGGGATAACGATTGTATATGGGAGCTCTATTAATGGTTCTTCAAGATGGTTAATACTTGGTCCAATTCAAATACAGCCATCAGAATTAATTAAACCATTTGCAATCTTAGAATCTGCAAATCTTTTTGCTCATTGGCACTTAGTTAGCATTAAAAAAAAATTAATCTCATTAGGCTCTTTTGGATTACTTTTGATATTGATAATGCGACAACCCAATTTGAGCACAGCTGGTCTGACAGGGATAGTCTTTTGGATAATGGCGTTATGTGGTGGTGTCAATTTTAGTTCTCTTTTTTCAGTTGCCACCTTAGGAACTCTAAGTGCATATATAAGTACTCTTAGAAATGAATATCAAATGTTTAGAGTAAGGTCATTCATCAATCCTTGGCAAGATGCTGAGGGGCATGGATATCAACTAATTCAAAGCTTACTAGCGATTGGATCAGGGGGCTTTTGGGGGAAAGGTTTTGGTCTTTCAGTACAAAAATTACAATATTTACCTATTCAGCATACAGATTTTATCTTTGCAATATATGCTGAAGAATTTGGTTTGATTGGTTCAAGTTTTTTACTTTTCTTTTTAGCAATATTCTCATATCTAACTTTGAGAATTTCAATAAAGTGCAGAAATAACTACACAAAACTGGTTGGGATTGGCTGTGGTTCAATTTTAATAACTCAATCTTTTATACATATTGCAGTGACAACAGGTTCTATGCCAACGACTGGTCTACCTTTACCATTTGTAAGCTATGGAGGGAATTCACTTTTATCATCTCTAGCAATCACAGCGCTGTTATTGAGATGTTCTCTCGAATCCACTGGCCTTCTAAGAACAATATATGCAAATAAGAGAATAAATCAGTTAAGATTTTAAAAATAACAATTTAAAAGTATTTCTTCATTAAGTCTAATTATTTCAGAACTCGCCCAAAAGGGGAATTTACTCATGCAAGAAGGAGTAAATAACCCTGGTCCTATCACTATATTTTTTATATTTACTGCAGGTCTTCTAACAAGTTTAGGTCCATGCACAATATCTCTACTCCCCATAACATTTGCTTATATTGGAGGATCAGACAGTAATAGGAATGGTTTCAAACTTTTAAGTTTTTGCAGTGGAATTATTTTATCTTTAGTTTTTTTGGGTGCTTTGAGTGGATTTCTTGGAAGAATATATGGTCAACTACCAAATTCTTTTACCCTTTTTGTTTCACTATTTGCAATCATAATGGGCCTAAATCTTTTAGGCATTCTTAAATTCCAATTACCAAATGGTCCAAGCTTTGAGGTAATTAAGAAAAAAGTTCCTACTTTTTTAGCCCCCTTAATTACTGGAGCAGCATTTGGGTTAGCTTCCTCACCATGTGTGACGCCTGTACTGGCAACACTTCTTGCATGGGTCTCACAAGCAAGGAGTCCTATTTTATCAATTATTTTTTTATTATGTTTTGGCTTGGGCCAAGTTACACCAATAGTCTTAGTAGGTATAACAACAGTTAATGTAAAGAAATTATTAGCCTTTAGAAAATATAGTCAAGTCATTCCAATTTTTAGCGGAATAATATTACTATCACTAGGAATCCTAAATATTATTTCAAACTGGATTTAGATGACCTTTTTTAATAAGTTAATTATTAATATTTCTTCTTTAAAATTTGCAATATTCCTTTTACTTTTTATATGTATTTCGAGTGGTTTAGGCACCTTTATTCCTCAGGGTAAAGACTTACAAGAATATATTGATATATACAGCTCTAATCAATTTCTAGGTATTCTGGATGGTGAACAGATTTTAAAACTTCAGTTGAATCAAATATATACAAGTTTATGGTTCTTAACAGCTTTATTTCTTCTTTGTATTTCACTAGCTCTTTCAAGTTTTAGGAAGCAAATCCCTACATTAAAATCTACATTAAAATGGGTGGATTATAAAGAGAAAGAAAAATTTAAAAAACTAAAGTTATCTTGTAACTGGGAAACTAAAGAAAATAATAAATTAATAAATAAAGCTGATCAAGTACTTAAGAAAGAAGGTTGGAAACTTTTAATAAACGAAAACAGAATATCTGCTAGAAAGGGGGTTGCAGGGAGATTTGGTCCGATACTAGTACACTTTGGCCTAATTATTCTTCTTATTGGATCAACATATGGTAATTTTAGTCGGAAATCATTCGAAGAATATTTACTACCAAATGAAATCATCGATTTAATAAACGATAATACAAATAAAATAATTTCATTAAAGTTAAATAATTTTCATATCGATCGAGAAGATGATGGATTGCCAAAACAATTCACTTCGAATTTAGAGATATTTTCAAATAATTCATCAGAATCATTTACAAAAGAAACTAGTGTAAATCATCCAATAAGATATAAAGGCCTTACAATATATCAAGCCGATTGGGCAATTTCGAACATAGTTTTGAAAATTAATGATATTTCATACCAACTTGATTTAAAACCTGTTCCTGAGATTGGAGAACAAATCTGGGGAATAGTAATTGAGCTTGGAGAAAAAATTAAGAAAAATTATCTTTTAACTATCAATAATGAATATGGCCCAATAAAAATTTTTGATACTAATGATTTTTCAGAAACTGATATTTATTTAGACGAAAAGGATACTAAAGTTAATGCATCCAAAATTGAATTTATAAAAGCCATAACTAGCAGCGGACTACTCATTAAAAATGATCCTTCAATACCTATTATCTACTTATCTTTTATATTAATTCTTTCTGGCGCCACTTTAAGTCTTATGCCTACAAAACGCTTGTGGATTCTTATTGATAAAGATTCTAAAAGTATATATATGGGCGGTTTATGTAATAAAAACTTAGCAGGATTTGAGAGGGAATTTATAAATTTATCCTCTCTTCTAAAGACTTAATTAACCCCTTTTTTCTCCATGAAATAAGTCAAGCTCCATTGAAACATTGCCTCTCGGATTGAAATTAGCATTTAGGTGAATCCAATGAGGATTAGCTTTTATTATTAAATCATCCATAATCTGATTAACTACCTCTTCATGAGATATCCGGCGATCTCTAAAACTATTGATATAAAGTTTTAGTGATTTAAGTTCATAAACCTTTTCATGGGGTTGATATAAAACTTTTAATTTTGCAAAATCAGGATATCCAGAAAAAGGGCATTTACATGTGAACTCAGGAAGATCTATGGTTACTTGATAAATTCTAGCTTTATTGGGATTCTCAAAACAAATAATCTCTGTCTCAGAAATTATCCTCTCCCCATAAAGAGGAGTACTGGTTCTTTTAATTGAAGTTTCATCCATAATATATTTAGTTAATTAAGGATTTCATAAAATATAATAAGAAAGTTCTATAAGTATTACAAATAACTAATTAAAATCCTACAAAAATCTAATTTTGTATCAACAGGCACATTTTGTATTCACTTTAAAAGGCTTAATTAGTCATATAAGATTAATTACTCTAAATGGACATTTGCCTAACTAACGTTGATAACAAACTCAACAAATCCCTAAAACCTACTAGTGTGCATGGGATGTTATGGCTTCAGACACATTTTGAGGATGATCAATGGGAAGCATTATCTGAAAATCGCGTAGTCATCTCTGAAGCGGACTCAAAATTGTTAAGTAAAGATGCAAATTTAGCTGGTATTAAAATTGAATTAATATCCGATATATCAGTAGTGGATGTTTTACCAAAAATTAATTAAGATATAAATGTTTGATAGTTCATTATGAAAAAAGTCGAGGCGATAATCCGTCCATTTAAATTAGAGGATGTTAAAGTCGCACTAGTTAATGCTGGTATTATAGGTATGACAGTTAGCGAAGTGAGAGGATTTGGAAGGCAGAAAGGACAAGTAGAAAGATATAGAGGTTCTGAATTTACAGTAGAATTTTTGCAAAAATTAAAAGTTGAAGTTGTTGTAGAGGATATAAAGGTTAATTCTGTTATCAAAGCAATTGCTGATGCTGCAAAAACTGGAGAAATTGGAGATGGTAAAATATTCATCTATCCTATAGATTCTGTTGTAAGAATAAGAACAGGAGATCTTGATGAGCAAGCTCTCTAACTAAGAGTATCTTGAACTAAATTATTAATTAATTTATCATCAATATTTAAATTAAATAATCTTTTGCTACTCATCCACAATAAGTACTCGTGGTTACCAGCAGGTCCAACTAATGGAGATGCTATCAAACCATTTATTATCCAATTATTTAATATTGCAAATTCAATTACAGATTTAATAGCTAGAAAATGGTGTTTAGGATCCCTAACAACACCACCTTTGCCAACAAACTCTTTCCCTACCTCGAATTGTGGTTTTATTAGAAAGACGCCTTCATAAAAATCTTGACTAAGCAAATTAGCTATTGGTCTTAAAACTAATCTCAGAGATATAAATGAAAGATCAGCTACTGCAAAATTTGGGTAAGGGTTGTTACTAGAAAAGATTGACAAAGGTTCAAGATATCTAATATTAGTTCTTTCGTATAATTCAACTTTAGGATGATTCCTTATTTCCCATGAAGTTTGTCCATATCCGACATCTATGCCGTAAACTTTATCTGCTCCGTGTTTTAACAAACAATCTGTAAATCCTCCGGTGGAAATTCCAGCATCAAGACAAATTCTATTATTTACATCAAGAGGAAAAAATTTAAAGGCGCATGATAATTTTTCCCCTCCTCTGGATACAAATTTAGACTTTTGAGATATTGTTATTTGTGCATCTTCTAATACTAATTTTCCTGGCTTATCTAATACATAGCCATTTTGATCCTTAACTTTGCCTGCAAGTATTATTCCCTGTGCTTTCTGCCTGGATTCTACATATCCCTTTTTTAACAAATAAAAATCCAGACGAATTTTGTTTATCATTTACCCTCAAAAATAACTGTGATTTTCTTAGTTAATGAAAATTTAGCAAACTTCTTATTAATTAATTAATATTAATATTTTATTGGGAATTTATTCATAATCATACTTACATAAAAAAATTTTTTCATTATGAATATCTTTTTGTTCTTACAGTTTTGAGCCAGTCATTCAAATAAGCTATAAAGTTTAAATATAGTTTTATGAAAACAAGTGATTGAACGGTACACATTACCTGAAATGGGTCGCATTTGGACAGAAGATGCTAAATTCCAAAGTTGGCTTGATGTTGAGATAGCAGCTTGCAAAGCTAATCATGAATTAGGAAAAATTTCTAAAAAGGATTTTAATGAAATTAAATCAAAAGCTAAATTTAATGTCAGTAGGATAAAAGAAATTGAAAAAGAAGTAAAACATGATGTAATAGCTTTTTTAACAAATGTCAATGAGTATGTTGGAGAGGCAGGAAGATTTATTCATGTTGGCATGACTAGTAGTGATGTCCTTGATACAGGTTTATCTTTACAACTAAAGGAATCATGCAAATTACTTATTCTTGAAATAGAAAAATTAGAAAATGCGATAAGATCTTTAGCAAGAGATCACAAAAGCACTTTAATGATTGGCAGATCTCATGCAATTCATGGGGAACCAATATCATTTGGTTTTAAATTAGCAGGGTGGCTAGCTGAAATTATTAGAAATAAAGAAAGAATAACTAGATTAAGAGAAACTATTTCAATAGGTCAAATTAGCGGCGCAATGGGAACCTATGCTAATACGAATCCCAAAGTAGAGGAACTTGCTTGCAATCAGCTCGAGCTAATTCCAGATACTGCGAGTACCCAAGTAATCTCTCGAGACAGGCATGCTGAGTATGTTCAAACTATTGCATTAATAGGAGCATCATTAGATAGATTTGCTACAGAAATTAGGAACTTGCAAAGAACTGATGTTCTAGAAGTAGAAGAAGGATTTTCAAAGGGTCAAAAAGGAAGTTCTGCTATGCCCCATAAAAGAAATCCTATTCGTAGCGAGAGGGTTAGTGGTCTCTCTAGAATTTTGAGAAGCTATGTAAATACCTCTCTAGAGAATGTATCCCTTTGGCATGAGAGAGATATTACTCATAGCTCCAATGAGAGAATAATGTTACCTGATGTCTCTATTTGTTTGCATTTTATGCTGAGAGAAATGTCAGAGATAATAGAAAGTTTAAAAGTTTATCCAGAAAATATGAAGAAAAATTTAAATATTTATGGTGGTGTAATTTTCAGTCAAAAAGTACTCTTACTTCTTGTAGAAAAAGGTACTTCAAGGGAAGAGGCTTATCAACTAGTCCAAAAGAATGCTCACTTAGCATGGAATAGTGAGAATGGAAGTTTCAAAGACAATTTAGAAAAAGATGAATCTGTAATGTCATTATTAACAAAGCAAGAATTAGCAAATTGTTTTGATCCCACAATTCATCTTATTAATTTGAATGTAATATGGGAAAGGTTAAAGATTTAAAAATGCATGTAAAACAAATTTTTATAACTATTAAATTCTTCTCAAATAATAAATATTTTTAATGAAAGATGAATTTAGATTGGATAAGGATAGTTTGGGAACTATTAGCGTTCCAAAAAATGCCCTATGGGGGGCTCAAACTCAAAGATCAATCGAGAATTTCTCAACTGGAGGTGAATTAATACCTTTAGAATTAATTTATGCATTAGTCTTAATTAAAAAAGCCTCTGCAATCGCCAACTTTAAATTAGGTTTATTAGAAAATAATAAAAAAGATTTAATTGTAGAGAGTTGTTTAGAAATTATTAATGGTATTTATGATTCTCAATTCCCCCTTAAAGTTTGGCAAACAGGTAGTGGAACACAAACCAATATGAATGTAAATGAGGTGATTGCTAATATTGCTGCACTTAAAACAGATTCGCCTCTTGGAGGTAATAAACCTTTACATCCTAATGATGATATAAATAAATCTCAATCAACTAATGATATTTTTCCAGCAGCAATTCAAATCAGTGTTTTAAATGAAATTCATCTAAACTTGATACCCTCAATCGAACAACTTTATACTGAATTTGATCAAAAAAGTAATGAATGGAATAATCTTATAAAAATAGGGAGAACACATTTTCAAGATGCTGTACCGATAACTTTTGGACAAGAAATTTCAGGCTGGTCAACACAGATTAAAGATGCGAAAAATTCCATTCTTTTAAATGCTAAAGATTTACTAAATTTACCAATTGGTGGAACTGCAGTAGGCACAGGAATTAATTGTCCGAAAAACTTCAGCGAAGAAGTTATTAAAATTATAAGAAGTGAAACCAAACAACCTTTTAAGACATCTTCTAATCACTTTTCTCTAATGTCTTCTCATGATCGATTAGCAAATGTTATGACTCAATTGAAGATCTTAGCTTGCTCTTTATTTAAGATATCAAATGATATTAAAATATTATCTTCTGGTCCTAGATCTGGTATTTATGAATTAATTCTTCCAAGGAATGAACCTGGAAGTTCAATCATGCCTGGTAAAGTTAATCCGACCCAGTGCGAAGCATTATCAATGATATGTGCGCAAATAATGGGTTTAGAATGTGCAGTTTCAATGGCAAATTCTAGTGGAACTTTGCAAATGAATGAATATAAGCCGCTTATAGCCTTTAACTTACTAACAAGTATAAATTTACTATCACAATCAATAAATAACTTCAACAATAATTTAGTAAAGGGTATGATCCCAAATCATAAATCTGCAAAAAATAATCTTTATAACTCCTTAATGTTGGTAACTATTTTAGTTCCAGAGATAGGATATGAAAAAGCAGCAAAAGTTGCTGATCTTGCTTTTAAAGAATCACTGAACTTAAAGCATGCGATTTTAAAGCTTGGATATATGACGGAAGAGAAATATGAAGAAATAATGAAAATCGATGATATGGTTTAAAAATTGAAGTTAAGTTCTAATTATCAATTCTTTTTGTTGCTGGATTGACCATATTATCTTCAGAAAGTTGAAAGAGTTCGTTAGATTCTGCGACTGGATATCTATTAATAGCTTTCAAAGTTAATTTTGCGTTTTTCTTAAGTCTATTACTTACCCCTGAGCAATATTGAATCTGTGAGAGCAAGTCTATTGTTCTTCTGACAACCCTAACAACATCTCCCTCATCTAGAGAAGTATTAAAAATAATATCTTTCCATTGTCTACCATTTGCCCATTCTGAAATTATACCTATTGATTCCTTTTCTAGAATGACCGGCATATCGATTAAAAATTTATTTTGCTTAGTTAATATTAATTTCTTTAATCCCTCTAATTCATCAAAAGTATCAAACACCTTTCTACTTGGTTTAAAGTTACACCATAAATCAGGTCTCCTAGCCTCAACACATATTGATTGAATAACAGCTCCTAAATCAGGAGGATTGAGATTATCTAAGTAGCCACTAATTAATACCAATCCAACCCATAATTCGTTTTCAGTTCTCAAGGATCCAACAGATTTTCCTATATCTGTGAGTTCTAAATCATCTAAACAACCAAAGTGCTTTAATATTTTGATTATTTTTAAGAATTTATCCCAATTAGCATTTTCTTGATCCTTTAAAAACTTGCTTCTATCAGCAATTTCTTTCTCAATCATACACATTCTTTTTTTATATTTTTTAAGTTTTCTAAAGTCCCCAAACTTATCTGCAGGTTGTTGATGGATTTCTTTTTCCAACTCAATAATTAATTTATTTTGAGATATTACTTCCTTCGCCAAATCATATTGGGGGGTAAATAAATCATTTTCCTTAGAAATATTGGTTAATTTATCTGCAATTACCTGAGATGATTTATCACCAATTAAAACCTCTCCTGAAAAGGTTAATTTAGGATATTTAACAGAAGATAAATTTAATATTTCGACATCTGGAAATATACTAATGATATTTTTTGCCTGAGTAAGGATAAATAAATTATCCATTGTGAGACATAGTAAACTTAAAAGTTTATTCGAAGAAAAAATTTTTTTACATAATACTGCAGGTACAATCCTTCGTTTAATCTGAGGAGCACTAATAGAGACCAAACTGCCATCTTCCATATATTTAATTGCAATACCGATTTCCTCTTGTAATGTTTGAAATGCTTGTTTCTCCAATATTTTTAATAAACGTCTTTCTTCCTTAAGACGACTTTTTAATTTTTCATAAGAATCAAAATTCTGCCAAGAAATATTCTGAGTAATTTCTTTTAAATGTATTAATTCTTTACCCAAGTTATCAATATCATTATTCTCTTTTAATGATTCTTCAAAATGTATAAAACTTCCAAAGCTCCTTTTTATTAATTCTCTTGATTTTTCAAGATTATAATTTTGTAAAAGATTTAAAACCATTCCATAACTAGGAGTGAATTGGCTAATTAATGGGTTGGGCCGACTTAAGGCCAAAGATGATGCCTCCTTTGCACCTTCAAATTTATTTTGAACAGTTACAACGTAGCCCTGAGTATCTTTACCTCTTCTTCCTGCTCTACCAGACATTTGCAAAAATTCACTACTAAATAAAAGTCTATGTCCATTTTCAGTACGTTTTGATAGCGAAGATATGATGGTTGTTCGAGCGGGCATATTTATACCCGCAGCCAATGTTTCAGTAGCAAAAACAACTTTTAATAAGCCATTCTGAAATAGTTCTTCTACTAATTCTTTCCAAGCTGGTAATAATCCAGCATGATGTGATGCAATACCTCTTTTTAAAGCATCGAACTGTAACTTATATTTAATACCATCTCGATTATTTTTAATATATACATCTAATCTCTGGGATATTAAGTTTGATTCTGCGTAATTAACTAAAGATAAATCCCTTACGCTCTCTAAAGCTCTTTCGCAACCTTTTCTGCTAAAAATAAAATAAATAGCAGGTAACATATTTCTTTCATGCAATTTAGAAACAACAAACGCAATTGAGGGTGCTGATGGTTGTTTTATTCTACCAACCTTACTTTTTCTATTTTGTCCTTTGGGTGAACGCCAAACCTTACAATTAGGATGGATTCCATTTTTTTTATTATTTAAAAGAGGATGTAAGCCTTTAGAGCTACAAAATATAAAATCCAAAGGAACAGGTCTATTATCACTATTAATTAATTCAGTAGGACCATGAACTTTTTCAATCCAACTACATAATTGATCAGCATTAGATATCGTTGCAGATAAAGCTATTATTTGGGTTCTACTAGGACAATGAATTATTGTTTCTTCCCAGACCGTTCCTCTCTGCGGATCATTCATATAATGACACTCATCTAAAATCACTGACTCTAAATTTAATAATGGATCATCAGATTCTTCAAACTCCCCATAGACCATATTTCTAAAAATCTCTGTTGTCATTACAATTATTGGGGCTTCTCTATTAATACTGATATCTCCAGTAAGAAGCCCCACTTTATTTTGTCCAAATTGTTGGGAGAAGTCTCTAAATTTTTGATTAGAGAGGGCTTTTAAAGGTGTGGTATAAAAAACCCTATTTGCATGAGCTAAAGCTCTATAAATCGCAAATTCCCCTATTAGGGTTTTCCCTGCACCTGTTGGTGCCGTTAATACAATAGAGTTACCACTACTTATAGATTTAATTGCATGCAATTGAAAATCATCTAGTGGAAATGGGAAAATTACCTCTAGATTTTCCAATAAATCTGTAGTTGATGTAAATGAGTTAACTTCTTGATATATGATCTATTTAGATATTAATAAATTCATTAATTACCTTGCAAACTTTAACTATAAATCTAGATTTTTTATTAATAAGATATTTTTTTAAATAATGAAAAGTCACTTAAAAATACCAATAAATAGACTGAGAAAATTACGTCCATTTTCTTTAGGGGCAAGGCCTTACGAATTTAAATATTTGATGAATAAAAGGCATATTGATCTTATCGATTTATGCAGTAATGATTACTTTGGAATGACCAGAGATAAAGATGTAATAAACGCAGCATATAAAACAAGTATCTCAGATGGATTAGGGTCTGGAAGTTCTCTCTTCATAAGCGGTTCTAGACCAATTCATGAGTTATTAGAAACAAGACTTTCAGAGTGGCTTGGCCAAGAAAAAATCCTACTTTTTCCAAGTGGTTTCCAAGCAAACATAGCAGCAATGCAAGCACTTGCTGATAGAAAGAGTATTGTAATCGCCGACAAATTAATTCACAATTCTCTCTTAGTTGGAATAAAAGCAAGTGGAGCAAAATTAGTTAGATTTTTGCATAATGATTTAATTGATTTAAGAACTAAATTATCCAAATATTGCTTATCTGGACGACCAATTATTGTTGTAATTGAATCGCTCTATAGTATGGAAGGAACTATCGCTCCCATAGATGAGATTTGCAAGATCTGCAGTGAACATAATGTAAAGTTATTTGTTGATGAAGCTCATGCACTTGGGATACTAGGTCCAAAAGGTAAAGGGCTAAGTTATACCCATAAAAACTCTGTGAATTTATTAAGTGGAACATTTGGTAAATCATTTGGTAGTGGTGGTGCTTTTTTGGCTTGCAACTCTTTTATGGGTGAATACTTGATTCAAACTAGCGGTGCATTCAGATATACAACGGCATTATCACCATCTCTTGCAGCAGGAGCACTTAAATCACTTGAGAAACTTCAAACTCATAATTCTTGGAGGAAAGATTTAATAGAATTATCAAAAGAATGGAAAAAAGAGATCCAAAATCTTGGTCAATTTAAAATAAAAGGTAATGCTCATATCCTTTCAATAATTATTGGAGATGATTCTGAAACGATATCAATGCAGCGATATCTTGAAAAGAATGGATTTCTTGCTATGGCTATTAGACCTCCTACTGTTCCAATTGGACAATCAAGAATAAGACTCACAATAAGAAGTACCTTGAATAAAGATATCTTAAAAAAATTCATTAAGGCTTTAAAGAATTATAGATGAATCAAATAATATCTCAACATGGCTGGGGACTTGATAGCAGCTTCTGGGAACCTTTGAGAGATCAATTCATTTCAAGAGATTGGTTATGGCAAGATAATGAAAGAGGTTACTTTGACGCTAATTTAATAAATTCAGAATGGACTAAGAAAGAATCTATTAACTCCATTAAAATGGTAATCTGTCACTCACTGGGTATTCATTTAATTGAAGAGAAAACTCTTTCGAGCGCAACTCACGCAGTTCTAATTAATTCATTTTACAACTTTATTCCAGATAACTTTGAAAAAGAATTAACATATAGATCACTTAAAAGAATGGAAAAAAAAATTGGTGGTTCTGAAGAAATTAAAATGCTAGAAAGTTTTATAAATAGATCATTTCTTCCTAATGAAATTAATACTTATTTCCAAAAAAGGTATATTAAAAAATTAAATAAAATAAACACTAATAATTTAAAGGATGATTTTCAAAATTTATATTTTCTAAATAAACCTAAAAAATTATTCTCCGAAAAATGTGAGATTTTAATAATTAAATCAAAAAATGATTTTATCCTAAAAGAAAATGCTTCAAATAATTTAATTCATGCATTAAATAAAACACAAAAAATTAAACCTACAGTAGTAGAGGTTGAGAATCAAGGTCATATTACTTGTAATCTAGATATTTTTAAAATAATTGATAATTGGCTAAGTTAATATTATGGATATTATGAAATGGAATAATCAGATAAAAAATAATTTTAATAAAGCTGCAAATGATTATTCAAATTATTCAGTCATACAAAAATATTTTGCTAAAGAAATAATTGCTGTTTTAAAAAATTTTGATTTGAAACGAGGAAATTGGTATGATCTTGGTTCGGGGCCAGGTTTCTTAGCAGATCAAATAGAGACAGAATTTCCACAAAGAAACTGTAAACGTGTTGATTTTTGCGAAAATATGCTAACCATGAATAGAAAAAAAACTCAGCAAATATTATGGGATCTTAATAAAGGATTACCTCCTACAAATGAGGAGACCTCGCTAATAGTTTCAAACTTTTGCATACATTGGCTTTATAACCCAGAAAAAATTATTAAAAATTGGTTTTCAAATTTAATCACTGGAGGGATTTTAATAGTTACATATCCAACAGATAACTCTTTCCCAGAATGGAAAGAAACATGTAAAAGAAATAATATTGAATATAGTGGCATGAATTTTCCTAGGCCAGAAATTTTACAGAATTCTTTTTTATCTGAAGAAATTATAAAAACATCTAATTATTCATATACAGAAAATTTTCCCGATATATTCAAACTATTTCGGAATATAATTAATGTTGGAGCACATACAACTCTTAGTAAGAGAAAAACCGTTAGAGAACTTAAGATAATGCAAAAAAGATGGCCAAAGGATATTCATAACAATGTAAATCTAACTTGGGAAATAAATATTCTTGTAGTTAAAAAATTATGAATAAAAGAAATACTTTCAAATTTATAATATGCGGAACTGATACAGATGTTGGAAAAACATTAATAAGTACATTTTTTGTTAGAGGTTTAGGATCTTATTATTGGAAACCAATTCAAAGTGGTACAAAGGATGGAACTGACAGCCAGTTTGTCAAAAAAATAGGAGGAATTAAAAATGAAAAAATTTTAAAAGAATCATATATATTTAAAACACCTGTTTCCCCTCATTGGGCTGCTGAAATTGATAATACGACTATTTCAAATAAACTTCTTAATATTCCAAAAATAGAGGGGTCTCTCGTAATAGAAACAGCTGGAGGCTTAATGGTGCCAATTACTAGAAATTTTTTGCAAATTGATCAAATAAAAATTTGGGATTTACCTGTAATACTTGTTTGTAGAAGTTCCCTTGGTACCCTAAACCATACTTTACTCAGCATTGAAGCCCTTAGAAAAAGAGATATAAAAATACTCGGATTAGTAATCAATGGCAAAAAACATCTTGACAATCCAAAAACATTAAAAGATTTTTCACATTTACCAATTATTGCTGAATTCCCATTGATAAAAAATATTAGTAAAAGCAAGTTAGATATACTATGGCAAGATCTAAAAATAAAAAGAAATTTAGATCTAATTTTTAATTAGTTAATTTAATGAATAATCAAGAGTCAAATAATCTAAAAAATTGGCATCCTAATATTTGGCCACCATTTACCCAAATAAAAAATAATAAGCCTCAAATTGAGGTAACTCATGGAAGAGATGCGATTATTTTTACAAAAAATCCAAAGCGAGAATTGATAGATGGAATAAGCAGCTGGTGGGTTACACTTCATGGACATAGTAATAATTATATTGCAGATGCAATATCTAATCAGGCAAAAGAATTAGAGCAAATTATTTTCGCAGATTTTTTGCACCCACAAGCAAAAAAACTTTCAGAAAGACTCAGTAAGATAACTAAATTAGAGAGATTATTTTTCTCTGATAATGGATCAACAGCTGTAGAAGTGGCATTAAAAATAGCATATCAATGGTGGCAAAATAAAGGTGAAATCAAGAACCAAATTATAGCTTTCGATGGTGCTTATCATGGTGATACCTTTGGCGCAATGGCTCTTGGAGAGAGAAATATTTTTAATGCAAGTTTTGAGAAATTAATGTTTCCAGTAAAAAGAGCACCTTGGCCATCAACTTGGATAGGAGATGAAGCTATTGAAGAAAAAGAAGAACAAGCTCTTACTAAACTTAATTCTTTACTTCTGGAACCGACAGTTGCGGTAATTATTGAACCCCTTTTACAAGGAGCAGGAGGTATGAATATGGTTAGACCCGAATTTATAACAAAAGTATCAAAAGCAGTTAAAAATAATAATTCTTTATTAATTGCTGATGAAGTCCTTACAGGGTTTGGTAGGTGTGGAAGTTTATTTGCATTTCAAAAAGCAAATATAAAACCTGACTTAATTGCAATTTCTAAAGGATTAACAGGTGGTTTTCTACCTATGGGAATAACACTTTCAAAAGAAGAAATTTTTCAATCCTTCATAAGTGAATCACCCGAAAAGACTTTTTGGCATGGACATAGTTTTACAGCAAATCCTTTAGGTTGTGCTGCCGCAAATGCAAGCTTGGATCTATTAGAGAGAGATCCTCAAAAGTACCTTTCTTTTGAGCTAAAACATTTACATTTGATTAAAAAAATAAAAGACTTGAAATTAATAAAAAAAATCAGAATTTGCGGAACGATGGTGGCCTTTGATTTAGAGGTAGGCAAAGAAAACGGTTACTTAAATTCTATTGGAAAAAAAGTTAAAGCACTTTCAATTGAGAAGGGATTATTTATAAGACCTTTAGGAAATACTGTCTATTTACTACCACCACTTTGCATAAGTGATTACCAATTAGAGAAAAGCTATCAAATAATTTTTGATATATTAACGAAAATCTAAACCTAAGGTCCTTGTAGGATAGCATTTTCTACATCCTCTAAATTGATGCAATATGAAAATGATCTTCTTGTGAAACTTCCGCCACTTTCCCATACAACGCTTAAATCGTCTTGTTCAAATATAATAGTTGCATCCCAATTTGATAATGATAAATACCACTTAGATGGATCTTCACTATCGTTATTGGCACCTAAATTAATCAACCATTTTTCTAGAGCTTTCAGAGAATATTGATTAATTGGAGTATTAGAGTTATGCACAAAAATATTACTTGATTAGCCAAATAGGAATAGAATTAATTTCTTTGCCTGTAAAGTTAGCAAATAATATTGCCAAAATAAGGCTTGAAAGAATAACCATAACTAAAAGTAATAATGAGAACATTTCACCATTAGAAAATGGTCTTCTATTCCCTATTAAATTATCTGTTTGTGAATCTTCAGCATAAGTATTTAAACTATCTTTATTAATCTTTCGATTAACTATCGATTGTTTTAATTTATTATCATATAAATTTCTTAAACTTGGGTTATTTAAGTATTCATAAGCCTCTAGAACAGATTGCAATTTACTTTTTGCATCTTCCATATTTAAGGTAGTGGTATCAGGATGCAATTCCTTAGTTAATTTGCAAAAAGCTTTCCTTAATTCATGATTTGATGCTTTCTCATGAACACCTAGAATCTTATAATAATTCTTGTTAACTTTCACATTTGAAATAGTTGTTTTTTTTTATTTTAATCTATTTTATTTGAATTGATTGCATTTAATAAGTCATCAATAAAAAAAATTTTTCTTTTAAAATGAGTCAAATATTACATCGAAAAGATTTAAGCAATCTTCTCAACGAAAAAGAATTAAAGTTGTTTTCTAAATTACAAGAAATTATCAAAGATCTTAATAAAATCTCAAATTTAACACGATTAATTGAAGAAGATGATTATTGGATATCACAAGTGTATGACAGTATTTGGCCTTTTCTCGATAATAAAAAAAGAACTTTTGATAAAAAGAAATTGATTGATATTGGTTCTGGCTGTGGATTCCCAGGATTAGCATTTGCCATAACCCATCCGAATTCAGAAATATATCTAATCGATTCTTCAGAAAAGAAAACGAATGCTTTGAAAAAAATTATTAATGAAATGAATTTACCTAATAATATATCCATTGTTAGGGATCGAATTGAAACTTTTGCTCATATTCCAAAATATAGAAATTATTTTGACATCGGAACAACAAGAGCCGTTAGTGAACCATCTACGGTAGCAGAATATATACTTCCGATGTTGAATAATCAAGGATTGGGAATTCTATTCTGCGGTAAATGGGGAGAAGAGGCTCGACAAAAATTAGAGAAATCATTGACTATACTCAATGGAAAAATTTTCTTATCCAAGAAAACTAAGCTTCCTCAAAATAAAGGAGAGCGAAATGCAATTTTTATTAAGCCTACGAAGCTATGTCCAAATACTTATCCAAGAGGTAATGGTAAACCAGCAAAATATCCATTAGGCATTTAAGTCTCTGACAACCTCTTAATTTGTTTGCCACCAAAATTATCCTTTAATTTACATAGTTTTTTTATTATTAATTTTGGGCTCTGGTGTTTATTTAATACCGACATTAATTGTTTTTCAGAGACTTCTTCATTTAATAAGTCTGCATTATTCCCAGGAAACCAATGGCTACCATTTCCTAACAGTTGATATCTTGAGC
>Ga0160422_10000260_pt1 | contig 31140 bp, 32 predicted proteins | sample Fk160mmetaG_FD_108192 | JGI IMG/M metagenome (GOLD analysis project Ga0160422, IMG submission 108192) | Marine microbial communities from the Central Pacific Ocean - Fk160115 60m metaG | ecosystem: Environmental > Aquatic > Marine > Oceanic > Photic zone | place: The Central Pacific Ocean...
AATACCTGCGACAGTCGAAATGTTAGCATTGTTACCTGCAACCGTGTTGATGTTCGCGTTGTTACCAGCAACCGTGTTGATATTTGTGGCATTACCTGCAACAGAATTGACGTTAGCGATTGCACCAGCAACCGTGTTGATGTTCGCAATATTAGTTCCCGTTGTATTAATGTTTGTGATGCTGGCGGGAGTTAGGTAGGTAGTGGTTAGCCAGTTCTTCGTTACTGCATCCTGTGCATCTACAGGGTCTGCCATGTTCACAATACGTCTTGCAGTACCGCTTATGGTAGCCTCAAACTGGTTGGCATTATTCAGAGCCATCGCCCTGTCTGCGGTATCCACAGCTTCCTGAGAAATGAAGAACAACTGGTTAGCGTTCTTATCAAGGTCAGCTTCTGACAAGATAGCCCCGTCACTGAAGTCAACTAGGCGACTTGCCTTGGGTGTATCTCGTTCAATCAGAATAGATGTTTGAGATGCTGGAGCAGAGTTGAACGTGAGGGTTTGTCCATTAACGCTGAAGGCTGTTGTCGCTGTTCCGTTGAGGAATGCTTTGACATCTGCCGTAGCAAGGTAGTCAAACGTGATGGTGTAGGCTGTGGTTGAGCCATCACCTGTGTATTCAATAAATGAGTTTGCCATTTTTATTATTACCTATTACTAGCTAAAAGGTCTAATCCCTTCGTCATTTTCTTATGCGTCATTATTGCATCTCTAAGTTCTGGATACTTTTTCATTAGTTCTTCTCTAGCCGCCCTTTTATATGCGCCCATTATCCGTGATACTGACCTTAGTTCTACAGTCATAACTTGCCCGTTTGCGCGATACCGCTTCCGTTCCTCCGATAGGTTTTGCCAAGCAGGACTTGCAAAATACTCATTAAGCGTCTGCTCTAGGGTCTTTCCATTTATTGTGAGTGAACCTGTAAGACGGGCATAATCTGAGAACTGCTCTGAGGTCAGTTCCTGTTTTGACAGCCTCTTTTCAGGCCCACTAAATCCATAGCCAATTTCACGCAGTTCTCTCATTACTCTGGTATTGTGTACCTCTTGGCTTTGGAAACCCAAGGTGTTTGCAATCACTGGAGATTCGATGGGTTTGCCTGTAACCCAGTTGTACTTCTTTGGAAGACTGTCTTTCAGTATTGGTATTCTCTTTTTCAGTTTATCTGCAAGGCCAATAGCTTCGACCAGCGCATCCTGCCCTTGAGCAACATCTGTTGTCTGTGTCAAAGCCGCTGGGATAAAGGAGGCTACAAAGTTGCTTGCGGTGTTTCCTACTCTGCTAAGAGCCTTTTCGTCTTCAGAAGACAATAAGGTCAGCAGGTTTGATACCCCCTGAAAGTATGCCTTATTCTTAAATGTTTGAGTGATACCCAAAAGTAACGCTGTAGCTACTTCATCAACTTGCTCAAGTGTTTCCGCATCTGCATCTTCTAATACTGGAGACATGGCTTCATAAGCTGTAGCAATAGCACCAACCATAATGAAGTTAGGGTCAAGGCGATTGTAGCTATAATAGTTATCGCCAAGTTTGATGCTATATGGTTGCCAGCCAGCGTTACGAAGGAAGCGTCTAGCTTTAGGGTCTGTTGGCCCTGCTCCCGTAATCTTTCCTTCACCAAAGGCAAAGAACATAGAAGTCATAACAATAGCACCCATTGACTGTCGGCCTAATGCTTCTGCACGGCGTATACCGCCTGCTTTTATATCTTCCCTTACGCTTTTGGAAATCATCGCCAGCACGGGCGTTCTTTGTCCCGCACGTTTCAGAAGGTTCGTAGGAGTACGAATAAACGGTAAAACAAGTTGCATCGCTGGGTATCTAACCGCAAGACGCTGAAGGTCACCAAAGAAGTTGTTGCCTAAGTCTTCAGTAAATGTAATCCGTTGTGAGTATTCAAGAGCTTCCGTATCGACACCACGACCCGCGCTATCGAAGGCTTCATCCATGCGTTTGGCTACATAAGCGTCTAGGTCTTCTACGCCTGTTTCCAATCCTTCACGGGTAGCTTTGGCTTTCATAAATGAGCGATAGTTCATTTGTTTCAAGAACTCATCAGAACTACCCAGCGCACGGAGAGACAATCGGGAGCTTTTACCGATAAAGTCCACAAACCGTCCCATAACGCTATCTTGCTCTACACCCAAGTATTGAGAACTTATTCGGTGCTGTGTGTTCTCTGTTGTTGTTCTAAGTGGGTCAAGAATGTTTCTCTCTTCTTTGAATGATGCTACGGCGTAAGAAAGCGCATCGTTTGTTGCGTGTTTTAATCCAGCAAGTTGCGCCCGTGCATCTGCACGAACCGCCGCACCATCTGCCCCCTTGACAAACATCGAACCCAGTATTCTCTCTGAGGGAACAAGGAAGCTTTCTACAACACCACTTAAAGCGTTGGTTACTTGCGTCTTGTAGTTAAACAAAATCATTGAGCGGAAAAACTCACCCAACGGCCCTGCAATACGCTTGTTGCTGGTAAGCCGCGCAAGCTTTGCTACATCGGAGGCATTCTGTGAGTTACGAATGGCTATCCGAAGCTTGTCGGGATTTTGCATTGTTGCTCTTGCGGTTCTTCCTGATATGTCAAATACACCGCCCGTAAGCTCATCATACGACTTGATACCCATTTGGCGTGACTTGAGCGCACGGCCCATTTCTGTACGAATACCTGTTGCACCTTGGATAAGACGCTCAAGCTTCTCAAACTCCACAAGCAGTGACATACGAGCCGTATCGTCAAATGCTTCATCAGCAACATTGGCTAAGTTAAGAAGGTCATCGTACTGCTTCCTAATCATGGCATCTGTAGCCGCTAGGAACGTATAAGAGTCACGAGTGTTGTCTGCGTGTTTTGCAAGTAGCGAAGCAACCTCATCGGTTGACAGGTCTGCCGTCTGAGCTAACTGTGCCGCCGCACGTTGAGAAAGCTCATCAAAGGTTTCTTTACGCTTTACAGTTTTCTGTGCGTCTTGGGTCAAGTCCATAACTTGCCGCCCAACGCTCGAATAGAATACATCCATATCTTCGTATAGGGAGATATGTTCAGCCTGTCCTTGTGACCGCCTTGTTTGAAGAATGTTGTACATGAAGCTGTCTACACTCTCTTGTAGTTCATCAAACGATTTCTCATCGCCCTCCGCAGTACGCAGAGCTTTCACTACTTCATCAGCTTTCTTCTTAGTTAGCTTTGGGGTTTTGGGTAACGCGGCATCTACAGTTTCAGGACTATCTTTCTTCGGAGTGTCGCTTTTGGTCTTAGCTGTGGGTGTTTCTTGAACTTCGGCTTTGGTGGCAGTTCCAGCTTCCGAAACGTCTTCGGTGGCCTCTTTGGTAGCATTTTTCTTGCCCTTTCCAGCAGTTCGTTTAACAGTCTCCTCTGCTTCGGCTTTTGCGGCTGGGCCAGCCTCTTCTAGCTGTTTGCTAGCCTCTTTTAGTTCTGCTTCAGCGGCTTCATCAACTTTCCCTGTATCGCGCCAAGTTTTCCAACCCTTTGCAGTAGCTTTACCCCCAAGTACTAAAGCCCCAGTTATTGCACCGTTTGCAATTACATCCTCCAAAGCCATTTTCATACGAAGCTCAAACATTGAGTCATCGTCTTTGCCTTGTAACCAATCAGTTATAGAATTTGCGGTTGCTGGGTACTGTTGCATAATGTCAGCTAACCGTTTGTCATAAGGATTGTGAGCAACTGTTGATGATAAGGCAGAGTCAATCGCCCCCTTTGCCACTTTACCTTTTAAGCCTGCTTCCTTTAAGCTTCTAACAATCTTAATAGAGTTAGTAAGCTTACCTGCACCCGCCATCCCAACTACAAATTGTGTCATGTCATCAGTAATTTCACCAACTGCTGTAACAGGGCGGTCAAACTCAGGAAGAATGCGTCCTGTATCTGCCCCTACTAAGCTACGTCCGAAGTTTAATGTTTCATCAACAGCATCAGCCGCGCCTGCTAATGCTCCTTCAAGCATATCGCCAACGTATCCTGTGCCAGAGACTTCATCGGCTAAACTTGTTCTTAGGTTTCCAATGAACTGGTCTGTTTCATCACTACCAAAAAGCTCTTGTAGTTCTTCTTCATAGGCATCTGTATTCATTATTATTCACCTAACCAATTACGGATTTCATTATGAACGGAAGTCACGGTTATTGTGGTATCTGGGTTCACGTTTTTTTCTGCCTCAACAAAAGCAATCATAAGTTTCCCAAGGTCAGTCTCATGAATTTTTTGTCCTCTTTTTTTTGCGTCTTGGGCGTACCTATACAGTGAGTAGATGTCTTGTCTCTCATATTTAGATGTGTCTTCCCAAAACTTCGGGATTTCTGTTTTTGTTACAGGCTTGGCTCTGTTGATAATGTCAGCCATCGTCTTCTGATGCCACTCAAAGAACGCCGCTTTACCTTCTGGTGTTGATATATCGTTTTGACCCCGCCAAGCTTGAAACTTCACAGTGTATTCATTTGTGAACTGTTCAGCTTTTGCAACAGCGTCTGGAAGGAAGCCTGATGAAAAAGGATTCTTGTATAGGTCTTTAATTTGAGCGAAAGGAGCAGTTGCCCCTGTGTCTGTAAATAAGCTCTTCAACACAGCACTGTCTTTTGCATCCTTACGAAGTCGATTTATGTCTGTGGTAGACAGTCGGTCACGAAATTCATCAATCGTTCTGTTAATATCAGCCTCACTTGCGCCGCTAAAAATCATATTATCAATCATCGCAAGCGTGGACTTGTCTGTTTTGATATCTACGCTGTCGTAGTCAGTGCCATATGTTTTAAGGGCATCATGCTCAACACGGTCAATAATGAACAGTCGCCGCATTGCACTTCCCAGTGTCATTGTGCGACCATCTACTTCTATTACTGCCTTTGACCGACTATTGTACATCTCCTTACCAATATTAGGATTAGCATCAATAGCGTCTACAACACCTTGTCTTATTGCCCTAGCCTCAAGCTCGTCAGCGGCTTTTTGTTCTTTTAGAATATCATCATCTGCGGCATCTTCAGCGGCCTCAAACTGCTGACGAAGCTTTTCAATATTTAGCCGACCTGTTGTGGTTTCGCCGTAAGTTCCAAAACGGTTCTTAATATTAGCCATAACATCAAGAACGGTTTCCCAATCGCTCAAGCCGTTATCAGCCATGTTAGAACCAATGGCTGTCAGGCCGTTTACTGTAGAGTCAATAATGTCTGAGGCTTTACCGCCTGTAGCTATACGATGCTCAACAAGAGCATTGATGCTTCCAGACAACGTATCGAAGTTGACACCACCGTCATCATTTATAGCCCCCTCGAATGCCCTACTAATGTCGTTTTCATATAACGCTTCACGTTCTTCTGTGACTTTAGCTATCTGTTTTTCGTTAAAGTTCTGCCGCCGTTGGGCAATGATACCGTCAATTCGTCCATAGTAATTATCTATAAGAAGGTCATCATCAAACGCATCAAGACCGTTTTGTAGCGTGTAGTTTCTAACGTATTCATCAGCAAACTTGTCGTAGTCAAAATTGGGATTGTCACTTTGTTCTGCAAAGGCAATACCAAAGTCAGTTGCCATATTGTCAGCTTTGTCCTCAAGATAGGAACGAGCATAGCCTTCCATCCAGAACTCAGATTGTCGAGGGTCACCGCTTTCTATTAGTTTTATGTCAGCTTTACGCTCTTCTGGTGTGGCATTCCTGTAGCGGGTAATGCCCTCTTGGAGTCCCTCTTCACGCTGTTGTTCGCCTTTTGCCTTAAAATACCCAGCAATAACTGGTGAAAGCTGAGAAAGTCCTCTTTCTATTTCCCGCGCACGGGTGCTTTCCGTTACTGCCGCTTGTCTTGTAAAGGTATCTACTGGACTAGCAACAACAGCCGTATCCTGTTCTAACGCTCGCAAGCGTCCAAGGCTCTGAGAGAGCCTTTGAGGTTTTTTAGCCATTCTTATTATCCTAAATCGTTACATTGTAACGGTTATGTAAATGTTGAGTCGAAAGTGTTGTTATATCTTTTACTACTGCTACCGCTGGTTTTTGTTGTCTTCGGTGTGCTGAAAGGCCCATCAGCATCAAAAGCACCAAAGTTTGCGGCTGTTCCTGCAATATTTGCTCCTGTTGTAAGAAGAGCCGCTGTTGCACTTGGTTTGACACCACGAGCTACTGAGTTGATACGCGAGTTTATTCGGGACGTTATTCCAGCGCGTTCAAGGTCAAGTTGGTTTTCTCTAGCTTCTAGGTTTCTTGCTATTGAGTCTGCATTCCTCAAACCTTGGCGCGTAATCTCACGCTCAAGCACATTGGCGTTTTGAATTACGCCACTTTCACTAGCCTGCGCCCGTCCTTTTGCTCGAAGGCTTTCCAGTCTAGCCTCTAGCTTCTTATCAAATGCCTGACCACGAACTTGCTCTCTTTGCAACGCAAGTGCGCGCGCTTCTTGCATACCAGAGCGGATAGCTTCCTCACGGTTTCTCTTGAATGCCGCTTCCTGCTGTTCAGCATTGAACTTGCCTTCTTGATAAGCGGCATAACCAGAGGCCGCTTGGAGGCCACCTAAAATTGCCATGCCAGTTACTGGGTCACACATTATTATTAATCCTTACAAACTCGTAGAACGGTTTTTTACCGACACCAAATTCCTCAATCTTGTTAATGAACATAAAGCCCAAAGACTTGAGCCAGCGTATTGCTACGCGATTATCTTCTGACACCCAGTTGTTTAGAATGGGCGTTTCTTCTTGCATACGGTCAACCCATTCCTGCGCTTGCGGGATGAACTGCCGTGCAAAACCTTTTTCGTAAATACCATCGGACATCAGAAGCCAAGGGAAACCATTGGTATCTGTAGCCTTTGCGACACCAAACATACCGATAATGTCCTCTTTGTCGCTGATGATAGTATTGCACTCGTAAGAAGCCCAATACGAATACGCTAATGATTGGAAACCATTAGAGCCGCTGGATGCTTGAACTTCTCTCAAGTCAACATCGCGTAGTCGTGGGGCTAGGACTTTGCAATCCTCGTAAACTGAAGGTCTATAGTATGCCATCAAAGCCTACGGGTTCTGTCCTTGTACATAGCTTCATATTCTGCCGACTGGAACGCACATGGTAGGTGACTGTCAGACTCAAGGGTGATTGTTACCTTTGATGACTCAGCCAGCACAGGAACTTTGAAAGAGCCTGTCGAAATAGGCGTAATCCCAACCTTGTTCTGCTCTGACCCCAGTACGCGACCAGTAAATGTCTTTATGGTTTCGTTGCGGTTGTCAGGCCTAATCTTGACCTTGAAGAACGAAGTGTCAGAGAAAACGATGTGGAAGTTGCGTATCTGCATTCGTCCTGTGGTTATAGCCACATTGTTATTCTTTATGACCTGCTCTGAGAACTGGTACTTGAAGGTGTACTTCAGCCCACCCCAAACTTTCTTACCATCTGTAATTGCCTGCGGCACATCTTTTGCGGGTATCTCTGAGCCATCCTGTGACACAAAGGTTAGGAAGTCATCTATGTGAGCCGCAACACTTGTGGGTATAGGCGAACCAGCATTAGCCTGACCGACAGGAAACCTTGGGGCTACACCATCGTAAGCCACGTTGAAACTTTGCCGTGACCCTGCATCATCTAAGTAGTAGTAGGGAACATTGTGTCCTGTTGTATAAGAACCACCAGACCCGACCTCGAAACGTCTGTCGAGTAACACGGGTATTTTGTCATCTGTTTGGTCTTCGGTAATATCACGAGAAAGCTGAAGACGCTCAAGGGTTACTTCTGTTTTTGTGCCTGTTACAACATTGCTTCCGCTTAGTGTTCCTTCAGCATATGAGTATTTAACAAGCATCACAATCTCTGAACCATCAAACTCTGCCTGTAGAATTTCTATAGTTGCGCTAGTGTCTTTTGCTTTGAACACTTCACCTATCTTGAACTTTGACCAAGATGATTGGAGCTTTTCATTTTTGTTGAAGTACCACTTGTATACATACACAACATCCTTCTCACCATCCGTCAGCATCAGAAGCAAATCTTCGTTTGATGAGGCGGCAAGCTTTCTTATCTGTCCTTCGATATATGTTGGAACGTGTGCGGTGATGTCTGCGGCATCGTTGGTTTCTGTATCTGTCTCAACGAAGTACTCGCGCACCCCTCCAAAGTCTCCCCGCTTGGTGGCAAAGTAAACATACTTACCAGCCCCCACGGGCTTCGATAGAAGGTCTGCCTCAAACTGCGTGGTCACATCCACCGCTACGGTATCGGCGGCAAGTATCTCGCCAGCCGACAAACGGAACTGGTTAAGGTCAGAGAACAGCAGGAGAGATTCTGAGAATGGTATTGCTTGCTTTAGTATTGATATCTGGTTGTTTGATACCGCAACATCAATCGGGTTGCTTTCCACAAAGGTGAGCGTAGTTGTATTGAAGAAGTTGTAATACTCTGCCGACTGGCTGAAGATGACATTCTCATCTGACAAAAAGCCCAGCCTGTTGCGGTGAAAGAAGATGTCATTGATTTTGAAACCAATGAAACTTGGGAATGGGTTGGTATCTTCATCCCCTACCTTCCGCTCATCCCAAGTGTTTGGCTTAAACGTAAACGTGCCGTTAGCCTCCCGTATGAGAACATGGGGCATGGTTGTATTATCAAAGTCTTTTTCTGAGTCTGGTTTGGCACACTCTTTGTAGAACTTTGTACCGTTAGTGCCGACAGCAAGTTGGACGTAGTAATCATCTTGGTTCTTGGCGTTGTCACCAATGACTTGAACTACAAATCCCTCTGGGCCATCGGGTGGAAGTTTCTTAAAATCACCTGTCTGACCTTTGTAAGCAAAGATGTCTTGGTTACCGTTGGAGTCCTTAACCGAAACCTCAAAATCGTCTGAAGCTGAGTTGCCCTGAATATAAATGACGTTGCCAAACAATGTGTATGTTAAGCCTGTGTGGGCTGTAGCGTTTTGAATACTGTCGTAATGTGAGGTAGCTACAGCAACATTGTGACGTAGGTTTGCGGCTATTCTGTCAGTCTGGATGCTCTGTTCCGCAGTTTGCGTTGCGGCAGTATCGGCTTGTGAACTAGACTTTGTGGTTAGCTTTTGAGTTCTAGTGCTTCCACCTTTAGTTACGGTTAGTTCATATTCTGAGCTATAGTCAGCTTGTTTTATGTATACCAACGCTTCTGGATTTCGAGCGGGATGTTTAGCTGTGCTTTTAGCAACAGTCTTGTTTTTATTAACGATGAAGGTGAAATCAGCAATCGTTGTTGCTGTTACTTGGCTAGCTGGGTCTGAGATACCCGACAGGTAATTTAATGCACCAGTTGTTGGGTTAACTGTTTGTTGTACCCCTAGTTCATCGTAAACGAAGATAGAGCCAGAAGTTATAACCAGACTATAGAACTCTAGGTTATCTCCACGCCTAATAGTATGCAGAAAAGCTGAAGAAATAGACGCAGGTATATTTGGGAGAGTAGCAATGTGTCGGGACGCTGGTCTTTTGGTTAGACCGTCAACAACACTTGATAATCCGTTTTCTTGAACCTCACCTTGAGATGGTAAGCGCAAAGCTGGCGGCTGTTGCGAAACCCCATTGATAAGGTTTGGCAGAGCCGAAGATATGAGCGGCATTTAGATAACCTTCCCGCCCAGCCTGTCTATGACTGAGCCGACACTGTAGTTGTCAAAGATTGAGTGGTCAGCATTTTCAGCATCAGAGTCTCGTAGCTCAACCAAAGCCATTTGCTCATCTCTAAGTTGGAAACCATGAAGCTCTTGTGAGCCAATAGTTCTGTCTTGGAATATACGAGCGGCACGGATAGTAATGTACCTACGAGCGGCTTCAGGAAGAAGCGTGTAATCAAGAAAGACAACGATATCTAATTTGATTGGGCCGTCTGTAAGGATATATGTACCTTCGGCTCTGTTGTACATCTTTGTGCCACGCTGGACTAAGTCAAAGGTTTCTGTGCGTGTTGCACACATATCAGCCTTCAGTATGTCGTTACCTAGCAACAACTCTCCTGCATTATCTAAAGCATATGACCTGTTGTATTCTGTATTGAAACTCCACCCTGCCGCCTGTACCTCGCGGCTCACATTATGAAGGGTAGTTTGAGCAAGCTCTGCATCTACCAACCCAGAACTCAAAGAGTTCACAGGTGCTTCGCCAATAGACGAGAGCATGATGTTTACAGCTTCTAGCTCCGTGGTTGTTGCGTTAGCCATTGTCTAAGCCTTTTTCTTTTTTAGGTTTTGATAACGGGCAAGAAGTCTGCGGCCTTTTGCTACGGCAGAGGCTTTGTCACCAAAGTGACCCCATGCCTCTAAACTGAGCTTCAAACGGGTCTTCTTCCCATCCTTCATCAGTGGCCCTTTTGCGCTCCCCATCCGTACTAGGAAGCTTCCCTTCCGTTTGATTTGTTCTGGAGTTTTCGGTGCGCCTCTTACGGGAGCTTTCAGTGTCCCGCCTGTTTGAGCTTTGTATGATGCTCTGCCCTTGGCGTTCAGACCGCCCTTTGGGTTCTTCCCTGCTTTGCGTTGCCATGCAGGTGTACTCATGTAGCAACCGACTCAGGCTTTTTCTTCTGGTTCTTCTTGAGCATGGCCTGAAGTTTCTTGCCATACTTGCCACCAGCCCTTTTAAGCTCTTCTTTTGTAGCAACGGTGTAGGTTTTGTCATTGAACTTGAAGGTTGCCTTGCCGCCTTTTTTGTAAGCCGCCCGTGCTTTTGCATAGGCTTGTTGGAAAGCGGAGCGACCTGATTTACTAGATGCCTTGGGAGAAGTGGCTGGACGAGGCATAGGCTTTGGAGTGGCCTTTGGTGCTTCTGCCTTTTTCTCTGGCTTTCTGTTTGGGTTTACCTTTGGCCCTGCGAGGACTTCGCGTCCACGGCGTGAATCAGTAGGGCTAGGTCTTTTTGCGATGGTAAAGTCACGGCCTCCTCGTTGCCCTTGCTTTGGGTTTATGGATGGCCCAATACCGCTTCGCATGTTTACACGCTTGTATCTCGCGGGTTGACCCTTCCTATGTGAAATCAGAAACACCGCCCCTGACTTGGGGTCGCGTCCGTAATACTTTTTGAACTGGTCAGTTTGCTGAAGCGTTTTACCAATCTGGTTGCCTCGTGCGCGGGTAGCTTGATTTCTCAGTCGTTTACTACCACCTACTTCGCTGAACGGGCCTTTATGACCTTTCTCATGCATTTCTACTATTCCTTCTTAAATAACGGCGATTACCTGCCATTTTTTTCTGCTTGTCTTGCTTGTATTTCTGCATACCTGCTTTGTTGTATGCGTAACTTTTTCCGTCTAGATTTGGCATTATGCTGTTCTATACCTTCTTGTTTTTTGAGCGATAGCTCTGGGTTGTCTTGAATATTGTTTTCCAGCGGCAGTGTCTTCTCGCTTCTTTCTATTCGTTGCCGCCCTTTCGGATGGTGAAAGATTTGCAATCGCTTTCTTTGGTAAGTAGCGGGACGCACCACGCTTTCCTGCATACGTCCACCCTTGTTTCGACCATCGCCGTAATTTGTTAGTGGATTTCTTCGGGCCAGAGTAAGTCCCCCCTGCATCCTTGTAGTATTTCACGGCAAGTTGCATCGCACGGGCAGAGTGCTTTCCACCCATTCTTGCCCTTGCACGAGCCTTTGCCCTCGCCCATTTTTCAGGGTCGCGCTTCGTAGCTGTAGACATCTATATTCTCAAATGAAAAAAAGGGGGACACCCTCAAAAGAGAGCATCCCCCACACTGTAACGAACGAGGTTAAGCGTTCAGTTCAATTATACACTTAGTAGTGCAATAGAGCAAGCAGGACGTAGGATATTATGTCCCATTGCATACTTGGCAACCATCAGAGTTCCCTGACGATTGATTTGGTATTCGCTTTCAACACCAAGGTCGAGAAGCTTCACGGTTGCTACAGCATCTTTCGTAAGAACCAAGCCTTTGACTTTAGCGGCAACGTCAACGAGGTTGACACCGTCAGTCGTGGTGTTGGTGATGTCGTAAGCAGTCGTGCGGCCTGAACCAGCAGTGTTGGCAAGCGGACGATTACCTTTAGATTGACCTTTAGAACCACCAGAGGTTTCGACAAGGTCAGACACAACGAGGTTGTTGCTCATGTATACAGGCATACCAGCGATTTGCGGTACAACAGCAGAGGCCACAGAGCCTGTGCCACCGAAGTCGCGGTTCATGTATACGAGCTTGTTACCATCAGTTACGTCTAACAGAGCGTAGTACTGGTCTGGGCCAAGGACAACGAAAGCACCTTCTTGCGGTACGTTTTTCTTGTCCATTTCTTTACGAGCGTCAAAGATTGACTTAGCCAATTTAGCTGGGTCAGTCACATCACCAGAAGCCGCACCGATAGTAATGTTATCAGTAAAGTCTTCTTCGGAGAACGCTGTGTAGTCCTGAACGAGAGCCGCCGCACGAGTGGCATTAGTAGCCAGCGAAGCTTTCAGAGCTTGACGCAGGATGTTCTTGTCAGCTTCAGTAGCCAACGCGATACCTGCTTCTTTCGAGTACGTTGAACGTACATCGTAGTGGTTGATGGCTTCATCAATGCTGGCAATAAACTGAGAGCTAATCAGCAAATCGTCAATCGTGACGATACGCTCAGAAGCGCGTACCTGACCGCCCGTGATTTCATTTCCGGGCGTATGGTACTCAGCAGTTGTACGGCCCAACATTGGGAACGAAGCTGATTTGCCTTTGCTGATGGTACGAGTACGCATCAGAGGCATCATGATGTTTTTGGCCTCAAAGGAAGTCAGAACCTCGCCTGCATATAGTTTCAGGAAGAGAGAACGGACATCACCTGAGAGGTTTGTTTGACCTAGACGGGATACGTCATAGGCTGGATTGGATGCACCTTGCATTGCCATTTTTATCACCTCATATGATATTCTAGTGTTGATGTAGGTTTCGTTACATTGTAACGATTAAGTGTTCCTGCATTCACTACTCACTTCACCAAGGATTGTCCCGCGCACGGGGTCAAAGGTTCTGCTTTGGCTTCAGACAAGTTGCGGCAGGGGGCATAAAGCCCCCCACCGACTGACACTTGAAATGGAGACAGCTTAAATTACCGAAGACCGCTGAAGCTTGGCTTCAACAGCACTCCGATAAGCGGGGTCTTTCTCGTACCTTGGGTCTGACATCGCCGCAGTAATCTCTGCAACCGACTGAAAAGCACCCGCCGTGACATCAGCGGCCTGACCTTGTACGAGGGTCGGGTTATCGCCATATTCACTACGGAAACGAGCATTAAGACCTTGCACCGCAAGCATAACGGATTCTGTATCTCCGCTATTTACTGCCGCGTTATAAGCGTCCTGTTCGCGCTCAGAAAGCGTATTACTTGCCCAGTTCATCATTTGGGCATAGCCTTCCTCGCCACCTGCGGCATCAAAGACAGCCGCCTGTGTTTGGTTAACGACAGCCATTTGACCGTCAATATATTGGTCTACGATATCTGAAGGAATACCTACTGCTTCGAGTAAGTCATATTGCTCTTCAGATAATCCGTTGTTTTCCCAGAAGGAGTCAGACAGTTCTTGAAAATCAACGCCGTTTTCTTTCAGATATTCATCTGCGGCTTCTACATTTTCAAAGTCTTCGTCATCGTCCTCTTCAAGTTCAAATTCATATTCTTGTTCTTCTTGAGGTTCACGAGAACTAAACTGCTTTTCTAGCTCTGAATATGCTTGAGCTAATTGTTCAGGGTCTTGGAACTTCTCAGGAAGCCAGTCGGGACGTTGTTCTTGTTGTTCGTCCTGACCAGCATTAAGTGCCGCCTCGCCTTTCGCAACCATGTTATCGACATACTCTTGCGACTCAGGGGCGGGTTCTTGATGTGTATTAAGTGTTTCTGTCTCAGCCATCTTATTAGTTTTCCATTTCTTGCTGTTGCCCCTCTAAATAATCCATGCCTCTTTCAGCGAGATTAGGGGCGGCACGTTCAGCCATGCCTTTCATGGCCTCTTGCATCATGGCTTGCTGATTGGCCTGTTGTGCGGCTTCTTGTTCAGCTTGCCGTTGTTCTGGGGACTTGATTAGTCCACCAGTATCAATTCCCAAGGAAGCCGCTAATCTGTCTATGTAATCGGCTACGTTTAGTTCTTGAGAAATGACATCTTGTCCTAGAGGTTGCAGATATTGCAGAAGTTGAGCCAACTTGCTCAAGTCCTGTCCGCGCCCAAGAGCCTCTAGTCCTGTTACAATTTGTGGTTTGACTGTGTCCTTTGGCATCTTAGGCATCTTGCCTTGTTGCTCCAGACGAGCCAGCAGTAGATTTACGAAGGGGCGTTGGAACTCCATAGAAAGAATGCTGTACACACCACCAAGAGCAGTCTCTAGCTCCTGCGCCATGAAACGCACTTCTTCAGCGGTTACACGCTCTGCCTTACGTTGTACTGAGTTGTTAAGAAGGAAAGCAAAGCTAAGTCGCTTACCTATTTCTAACGATGTTTCTTGGGCTACCCTAAAGTCGCCCTGCTTCTGCACCTGTAAGGTGCTAACATCATTGCTGTCACCTGACACAATACCACCGTTGGGTGCTTGCGACAGGACGCGTTGTTTCGTAGTCCCGTTAGGACGCACTAGGAACAATACCTTGGCTGATGCCGCCGCGCCCTCAACGATTGCACGGGTCAGAGCTTCTAGACTTCTGAGGTCACCTATATATTCTTCTACATAACCACGACCATAGTCTTCACCGTCAATACGGGTAAACCGTAGCGGTATAAATGGTAGACGTTCTGTTGGGTATGAGCCACGGGTCTTAGGTATCTCAATACCTTTTACCTCTTGGTGTATGTCAAACTTGTCACCACGGCGACAGACATGTGTGTAGAGGTCGCAGTCTTTTGCGTTGGTTATGTCTTCCTTATTGTAGTTGTTGCCCTCACCGTAGATTATATCCTGTGCGGCCTTGGGTAGAACTTGTGGAGACACACTTTCTTTAGTGATGATTTCCATCACGTTACCCATTGTGTCACGTTTAACAACATAGCGGTCAAGGCGATACACCTTCATGCCGCCTTCCTGTGGCATATAGACTAGGGCGTTACCAGTGACGATTAGTTGTTTCAGTGCTTCATGAATGGGGACACGAACAGCCAAGGCTTCAATGTCTTGCTGTGCCGTGCGCTCAAGCCGTGCCAATGCCTCTTCGACAGCACCACGAGCGTCTTTACGTCCCGCTAACTCTTCAATATCAAAGTCATCAATCGTCAAGCGAAAGAAAGGTGAGTTGGGGGGTAGCAGAGTCATAAGTAGCTTCGAGGCTAGATTGTTGACCCCCCGCGCCCCTACGGATTGGTAGGGTGTTTTGTAAACCGTAGCACTGGAATGCCCTTGCGGTGGCAGAAGCGTTGGGAGTGTTAGCTCCGAAGCATCTCGCCCCCTTTCAAGGAACGTGTGCCGCTCTGACTCTAGTTGAGCGTAGCGATGAGCTACAGTTTTCTTTTTATTATCCATTTTAACTTGGTATGTTTACCGATGCACTTGGCGCGGGAATATTAAGTCCTGTCATTCCCCCAGCAAGCTGAGTTCTCAACCTACGTTTTCCTCTGCGTTTACGTCTTGCTAGAGCATTTAATGTATCTGCAATGGTTTCTGCGGTATTTTGTTCGGTTCTAGCGCGATAATTTGCTGATGTACTGCTGTAATCAAAAGAGCCGCTATCGCTTAGAGAGCCGCCCCCGCCGCCCATACCGCCGATATTGCCGCCCATACCTCCAAGGCTACCGCCTCCGCCTCCGCCGAAGCCCCCGCCTCCGCCTCCGCCGAAGCCACCTCCGCCTCCGCCGCCGTCACACATAATTTATGCCGCCGACTTTGGAATGGAAAGGCCACCAGTATTGGTTGAAGAGCCAGTACCGCCAAAATTAGCATTACCAGCCATCATGACGCTTTCCTCTGGCTTGATTTTGAATCTCTTTTTGCCCCTTCTTCTCTTGTTCTGAGTAGCCAAGTTAGTCTCGAACTCAAAGGTTTGTATATCTTCTGGGCCAGCCGCCGCCGCTTTTGGTGGAGAGGGAGGGGGCGGGGGTGGCGGTGGAGCTTTAGGGCGACTCATGCACATTTTCTTCTTCGTCCTCGTTATTATGGAGTTGTCTAAGTTTTTCGATAACCATTTGTTGCCCTTGTAAAATACGCAAAGAGTCTATGGGTATCTGAGAATCCTTTGGAAGTTTGTCAGGGAACTGCTCTTCCATGTAGGTAAGCAGTTCCACAGAGACAAACGGAGTACTAGAAAACACTTTCATGATGTTTTTCCGATAATGTCCAAAAACCGTTACACTGTAACGATATCGACAACTTCACAGCTATCGCCACTACAGGCCAAGGTCTGACTACCCATTGTATTGTCTTCCTTCTCGTATTCACGAAGGCGTGACCAATCAACGCTGGCAGGCATTTTTGCCATTAGTTCCTTGTAGGTTTCCTCATCAATATCTTGGTAAGGAGCTTGGCGATATACATGGTCGCTATAGGGCAAGAACGAGATGCCAGATAGGATGCTGAAGTTATCGTAAACCCATGCGCCAACATGCATCCACTCTTCATCCTTAACTGAAATAGTCACAGACGGCTTATGTTCACAGAAGTGGATAGCATACAGCTTCCAGACCTCTAGCTGTTCTATGGCACTCATTTCGGTGCGAGTTATTGCACCGTCAGGTGAACGCATAGGAAAGCTAAAGACAGTGGTGTTGTCTGGTTTGAGGTACTCAGGTTCTGAAGGTATGCCCTGCTCAATCATAAACTGTGTTAGCGGGTCTTTGTTATCGCCGCGAACATTGCGAATATAGTAGTTAGAATGACGAGCATGAATGCCGCTGGCGGAATCAACAAGCTGTGAGACAGTACCACTAGGCTTGACACAGGTGATAGCCGTACTCTGAGGGATTGCAAGTAGCTCTGCATAATCCCTGTTTGTTTGTACTGCCACACTACGAAGGCTCTCCAGAAGGGATGGTTCAGGATTTTTCGTGTATTCATTGTCCATAATACCTGTCAGGCTTACGCCCAACAGCCTTTCTTCATCGGTGTTTTTGTTCCAAATGGGACGTAGGTAAGGCATGTAGGTAAACATCGACTGCACCGTCCCAATGATTGTTGCAATCTTAACCTTTTTCTTGAGAGTCTGCGGTGTGTCTGTAGCTCTTACGACTACCTCAGACAGGTTGCAGAACTGATAAGGACGCAACAGGATTTCAGAGCATGGGTTGCACCCAAACTCGTGGTCATGTTCTCGCCGTCCGTTGTTTTCTACATGTGCTTGTGCGGCTACGCGGCTGAATATGCCCCGCTCACCTGACTTGCTTTCTACCAAGGCAACCCATTCACGCATGAATGCTTCCATGTCAGGGGTCTTGGTATAGACAACTGAGTTGTTTGCCAAGGCCATCTCAGGTCGGTGTTCCCACCAGTTGCCTGATTTGGCGGTACGCATTTTGTCATCTTGCAGGTTGCTGAGACTAATCATTGCACTGCGGCGTACACCGCCTACGACAACAATTTCACCAATCTTGCACATGATGCTGTGGCACTCGAAGCTGTCCAGACGGCGACCAGCGGCCTCTTTGAACTTGTCCACTGTGTAGCGGAACAACTGGTCAAGCGGCTCTGGGCCACTAGCGCGGCCTCCGAAGGTCTTCAGTCGCGCACCCGCTGGGCGTATCTTGTCTAAGTTCCACTGTGGTATGTCACCACCATACAGGAATGAGATGAGCTTGCGGTATGCTTTAGACCAGCCCTCTTTACTGTCTTGGACAACAATAGTGTCATCTGACGGCGCAAGGTCGGCAGGGATTGTTGGTAGAGCATCTATATACTTACGCTCTACACTAAATCCTACCCCAGTCCCGCAAAGCAAAATAAACATTGCTTCATCAAATGCGCGTGGATGATTAACAGGGAGATAGGAACAATTATATATACAAGTATTGTCACGGTCTGCGGCTTCTCCTGCTGTCATTAAGGCTCTCATGGAAGGCATTACATCCAGATTGAGTATAGCCTCACGAACCTGTTTGACAGTCTTCTTATCAGTTATGTGTCTTTCAATAATGTTTGCCATGAAACGGTCAACGGTTTCACCCCATGACTCGCGGCGTTCCTCTTCAGGAAGCCAACGAGCGTAACGGGAAGTGGCGATAAATGTTTGGTAGTCTGTGGGTAGATAATTACTTTTCATTTTCGTCTTTTTTCGTCTTTATATATTGGTGGAACAGGACGGCGTAGTTGATTATGTCAATCAAAGTGTCCTCGACTGACTCATCCTTCACTGCCAACTCATTGTTTTCGGTGAACGAAGCCAACCGACTAAACTTGTCGGTCATGCGAACCAGAAAGCCCTTCTCTGTAGAGGTGATGCCCATATCTTCAGTCCGCCGAAAGTTGGCAAAGATGTCTTCGTCACCTGCATAGTCTTGGTTTTTCTTGTCCATAAGAACTCGCGCCTTGGCACACATGGCTTCATGTGCAACCATAAGATTTTGGCGTTTGCTATTGATACTTTCCCGCATCTCTTTCATGGAGCGGCCCATGTAGTCATGGTAACTTTCACGAGCCATGTGTCATCTCCTTCGTGTAGCCTTCGTCTGCGGTCAAAGGTGGCTCCCATAGCTTGACGTTGCCAAAGGATATATTCACATCACCAGAGCGAAGCAGATAAGCCATACGCGCATTCATCAGTGCGTCTTCGCTAGGCTGTTCAGCTTTGGTGTATGCACCAAGAACGGCTTGCCACATATCAAGTGATGTCTTACATCCAGCAAGGATGCGCTCTGCTTTGACTGGCCCAACGCCACGACAACCTTTGTAGTTGTCAGCCGTGTCGCCCGTCAGTACTTGGGTATAGAAGTTCTTGAGGGCTTGTTGTTTAGATACCTCAACAACCTCACCTTTGCTGTAGTGAAAGCCAGCAATCGTTTGTAGGTCTTTATCGTCAGAAACGATGATTGTTTCTTCGTCAAAGCTTTGGGTAGCCATGATTCCCAGAACGTCATCTGCCTCAAGCGTAGGCCATACTACCGCTAGGTATTTAGTTTTGAAGAAGTCCTGTGCAACTGCCAAGCCCATAGGCTTTCGAGTGTTGGCACGATTGGCTTTGTACTCAGGATTTAGTTCCTTCCTGAAGTTCTTACGGTCAGACAAGGCAATGATTACCTCTTCCGTTTTGAACTTATCTTTCAAAGCCTCAATGCTCTTCGTCAGTTCAGCCATAACCTCTGCTTCACTGGTGTGCAAAGTCCAGAGGTCTTCATCCCATTTTATTGGGTGTTCGCAAGCCGCCGCTATGCGGTATGCGATGATGTCTCCATCAACAAGTAGTCTTACATTCATGTGTCAGTTTCCTCAATAGATAGGTCAGCGTACAACTTGACCGTATCCGTACTAAACAGCTTCGACAGGTTCACGAGAAACATGCGGGACGCATTATGGTCACCGCCGCTTACCACGCGATGATGGTCGAGGCGTTCAACAATTTTCTTCAGGTTATCTACGCTAAACACCAAGGTGCAAAAAACGTCATCACCCAAAGCAAGATTATGAAACCAGAAATCGGCTTCGGTTGCTTTTATGCCGCTAGGCTTTCCGTAGGATTGGAACTCAATGCAGATATTCCCAGTTTTTGCCCACTGGTCACGCTCTGTCTTGACCTCGATTTTTTTGTTCTGAAGCATGTCCGCAATGCGGTCTTCATGAAGCTGTCCATATGCGAGGTCGATATCGAACTTCTTACGGTTCTCTTTAGTGGGTTTCAGCCCAGTTTTTTCCGACATTATACTCTCCGTCAAGTCTTAGTCGGAAGTTGTAGGCTTCTCCCGCGTCCTTGATGGCTTCCACACACAAAGCTCCTACGCGCTCTGTAATGCTCTCTTTGGCGATAATCTGAAGCTCATCATGAACAAATGCCGCTTGGTAATAGTCCTCTCCAAGCACAAAGCCTTCAGCCTGCATCTTGCGATGGAACTCAACGAGCCACCGCTTGCAGATAATTGCACCTGTGCTTTGAAGAAGCGTATTCAAGCTTGCGTGTTTATGTCGGACAGGCACTCTTCGCCCGTCCAACACTTTTAGGTAGCCCCTGTTTTCTGCCGCCCTACTCACGTTGTCACGAAGCTTGGCAAGCGCAGGGGTCTTTTTTAGGAACTGGGCTTTGAGCCTTCGTCCCGCTTTAGCATCTTTACCAACGATGCTCCCGATTTTTTCATCACCTCCACCATAGAGGAAGCCGTAGATGAAAGTTTTGGCAAGGCTTCTTGAAGGAAGACCAGCGGCTTCCATGTTGGTGGTGTGTATGTCCCCTGTGAGTAGCTGATTAGCGTATTCGCCGCTGTCGTACAGAGCCATATAGTGAGCCAAACAGCGTAACTCCAGACCGCTAACATCACAGCCAACCAAGCGAAACCCGCGAGGAGCAATAAAAAGGCTACGGCAAGCACTGCCGTAAGTAGCCCCCGCGCTAGGTATCTGCCCACAGTTGGGGTGTGAGTGAGTACAGCGTGACGTATGCGTTCCCATATGATTAACACGTCCATGTATTCTTCCTTTCTTAACGAGCTTGAGCCAAGCTTGCTTTCCTTCTCCAAGCTGTCCCAGTCGTTTCTGGAGCATCAGGTATTCGGATAGAAGCTTTGCCTCTGGATAATTCAAGGCAGAGAGAACAGTCTCGTCCACCTTTGCAAGTCCTGTTTCTGTGAACTCAGCGGGTTGCCAGTCGTATCGCTCTCGAAGCGCACGAGCTATGTGTTCACGCGAACAAGGGTTGAAAACAGTTTCTTTGACTTTGATGAAAGGCTCACCCTTCACATAGCCAAGTTTCTTATTGTTGACCTTGGGTATGAACTCTGTCTCTTCCCGCCACGGCAGAAAGACTTCCTGAAGTTCAGCCTCAATCTCTGTGCGGCGGTTAGACAACTCGCCATACAGCTTCCATCCAGCTTCTTCATCGAAGGGAAACCCAAGGTACTCTTGCACCAGCAGATGGTGGTGTACCTCATGCTCCAGCTTGATGGCATCCTCGCTGTAGTTCTTGCTCTCAATCTTTGAGAACAGGCGTTTGTTTACCACAACGTCTTGGCGGCAATACTCAAGCATCTGCTCACTGAAGACCTCAAAGTCCTCTTGCTCACCAAACTCACCCTTCAGTTTTCCAAGGCGGTAGCCCCATGCCTTTAGGCTGTGTGAGCCAATCATCTTCGGCGGTAGTTTGCCTGTATGATATAGCGTAAAGTCCGTGTTCTTAACGTCAGACCAAATGAGGCGACACATTACTAGCGTGTCACGCACTTCACCTTTGTAGTCGAAGTCAAAGATGTTTTTAAGGGCGGGTAAATCGTAGCCCATTATGTTATGCCCAATCAGGCAGTCAGCCTGTGCAAGCAGTTCAAGCCCTGCCTCAAGCTGGTCAGGACGAAACACATACTCTTCGTTTGTGTCGGCATCCCGTGCGACAATGCAATGAACAATGTCGGGTGTTAGGCTATTAGCCTCTATGTCAAATATCAGTCTCATAATCGTTACCTTGTAACGGTTTTAGTTACAGTGTCTGTCCACACAAGTTTGCTAGGTCATCAGCAAGGTCACGAAGTTGGTGAGCAATACTTAGAACAGTTTCTTTATCGTCAGGGTCACTAATCAGACCCCCACGCCCGTTGCCATATATCTCATCAACTTCTTCATAAAGAGCGTCATAGCTGATGTGAAACATCTGCGGTGGAGTTTCAGGGTCAGTGAATGCAAGCGCACCCAACCCATCTTTTTCCAGAGTCACATCAACTGTGATTTCTAATTCGCTCTTTATTTTTGCCATTGCTAGTACCCCTTGTTATCCAGCGTTTCAAAGTCGGTTTGTAATTCCGCTAGGTCTACTTCTACCATACGACCAGTGTCTTTGTCCCACGCCAGCGAACAACACTCACCTGTCTCACCTGTCCAACGGTTCTTGAGAACACGCAGAGTGGTGATATGTGCGTGAGTGTTGTCTTGCTGATTGCGTTCACAGCCGATTACGATGTCACTTAGTTGACCAAGTGAAGCAGAACCACGAAGCTGTGAAAGGGATGTCTGTGCGCCTTCCTCATGGCCTTTGCCGTCAGGACGCTTCAGGTGACTGACCAGTATGAGGCCGATATCTAGCTCCTCAACCAACGCACGAAGCTTGGTCATGGTGTTGTCAATCATGCGGCGTTCATCGCCACCTTCTAGGCCACTCACAACGATTGATATGTGGTCAAGAACAATGAAGCTACACTCACAGCCATTTGCCAGATAGCGGATTTTGCTGATGAGGTTTTCACTGTCAGTCGAACCCCAGTGGTCATACAGGTAGACGCGACCAGTACCCAAGGTGCTGTCGAAAGCTTCTTTCATGTCCTTGTCAGACACATCCTTGCTACCCAAGTGCAGGGGCAGGTTGACGGCAATCGACATCAATCCAAGCGCAGTTCGGCGTACACTCTCTTCGAGGGCGATGTAACCAATAGTCTCGCCTTGGGTCAGTAAGTAGTGAGCGAACTCACGGCATAGCTGTGACTTGCCTATGCCAGAGCCAGCAGTCACCGTGACAATCTCTCCACGCCGTAGCCCAAGGGTCTTCTGGTTCAGCCCATCGTAAGGATATGGAAACGACTTGGTGTTGTCTTCGCGGGTCACAACGTCCCAAAGGTCAGCACCATTCAGGATGCCGTCTGGTCGGAACTCTTTTGCTCCCCACATACAATTAATGAGTTCATCCACTCTGTTTGCCACTAGCATCTCGCTGGCATCTTTGAGCGGTAGGTTGGCAATCTTTGCCTTGTTTGGTGGGAGCAGTGCCGCGCATTCTTTCGCCGCCTTGCGACCAGCGTCATCATTGTCAAACATAAAAACGACAGTCTCAAACTTGTTGAGCCACTCCAGAGATTCTTGGATGTCTCTTTTCGCTCCTGCCGCGCCACGCTTGATGCTCACGCAAGGCCACTTGTTACCCATAGCCTGCGATAGGCTCAAGGCATCAAGTTCACCTTCCGTAATGGTGACCATCTTACCGCCATCCCGCCACAGGCTCTGCCCATACAGGCCAGCCTGTTTGCTGTCTCCAAGAAATAAAAAGTCCTTGTTGGGAAAGCGTAGTTTCTGAGCGACAATGCTCCCAGATGCGTCCGTGTAATTTGCTACTTGGACGGTCTGATTGTTGTAAGATGAAACTGCATAGTTCCATTTCTTACAGGTTTCCAGCGACAGTTGTCGCTTTTTAAGTGCGCGGGGTTCTCCCGCTTCAATTAGATTTGTCAATTTTGTTTCTTTCGGTTTGCTAGGCATGAAGCCGCCGCTGGAGTGGTAGCCGCACACAAAGCAGTAACCGTGACCGTCAGTATATAGCGCAAAGCCGTCTGACGAGGGGCAACTTGGACAAGCTACATGCTGTACGAACTCACTATCGTTTCTTTCCACCATTGTTCCACATCAAAGCTGGGGCAAGCTTTTGAGGAGTGTTTGTTGTGACCTGTGACTTCCGCATGTGAATATGGAAGTAGTAAGTCTTTGATGCACTCTTCGAGGCTTGCCCATTGTTTATCGGTAAAGTTACTTTCGGGTTCGCCTTCCGCATTGACACCACCAACGAGACAGACACCTACGCTCGTGGAGTTTAGTCCACGGCAGTGTGCGCCAATCTCGTCTAGCTCTCTGCCCTGCTGAATGTCTCCATCGCGGGTGATGACAAAGTGGTATCCGATTTTTCTCCAGCCGCGCTGGCGATGCCATTTATCAATCTCCTTCGCACCCACATCCATAGACGGGGGTGTGGCAGAACAATGAATGATGATGTAGTCTGTATCTTTTCTCTTAGCCATTTTGGTTTTTCTCCAGAGTCCATTCTTCGGGGACTTCTCCTTCTGCATACAGGAATCCAAACTTCTCGCACCATTCGGCGCAGGTGAGTTTGCTACCTTGAACACGGACACTAGCTTTCTGAAACACGAACCGAATGTCTTTTTCGGGATGTTGTTTTTTGATGAGCTTGTGTTTCCGTTGGTCAGCAGATTTGAAATAACCTTTAGCTTCACAAATAATACCATTGGGAAGGATAAAGTCTGGGTTGTAGTTTCGCTCCACGATGTACGGAATACGCATTGTTTCGTATTCGTAATCAGGACAAACCTTTCCCAGACTTTCTGCTACCGTTTCCTCAAACTTAGAACGGAACTTAGTAGTCGCCGTCTTCTTCGTTTTCTTCTGAGAAGATGTCTTCTTCTTCGTCATCGTCTTCTGCACCTGTGTTGCTATTATTATTATTAGCTTCAACAACGAAACTGCCATCCTCTTCACCAAACCCAAAACCACCTGTTTCGGAGTTTACGAGGTCAACAATCTGCACAGCCTTCAAACGCAAGGATGCTCCGATACCAATACTGGCGACATCATACCCATAAGGCTCAAATGCAATCTTAATGCGTGAGCCATTGCCTACAAGCATCTGCTCAACAATCGGCTTGCCTTTGCAATCAAATACCTTGGGTTGCATCTTCATGTCGCCCTTCTTGGTTTTGATGACAGCCTTCTGTTTGAACTTAAATTCAATCTCGCCTGTCTCGTTGCCTTCAGAGTCGGTTGCTTTGAAGTATGGCTTTGGTGCTAGTTTCTTCTTCTTGGATTTAGAAGCTTCCATTGTTTCTTCGATGGTGTTGTCGATGACCTTAACCAAGGGTTTGGCATCTGACTTCGACATACGAAGGTTCACTTGGTACACACCATTCTCGTCAAATTTCGTGTCTGGTGTGAAGATGTAGGCAAAATAAGCCGTGCCTAACGGCGTAGTTACTGTGTTCGTCATCTGTCTTTTTTCTCCATTTCGACAATCGTTACAATGTAACGGTTAATGACATCTATAATGTCCACAAAGGTGTAAGTACCAATGTAGATAACTAAGCGAAAAAATAATCGCTTTTCAGGACTTCTTCGATATCGAAGTCGCCCCTTTTCGGTGGTGTTGGTACTTCTTCAAGCACCTCTTCCGCCGCTTTTTGGAATTGTTCTAAAACATCATTGTCTTTGTACAATTCCACAAAGGCTTCACGAGTCGCCGCGAACAGCGCATCGGTATCACAGGCGTGAGTACCATACGAGTCATGTATCATCGCAAAGTCCGTAATACCAAGCTTCACGCACCGATTGATTGTTTTCGTCATTGCTGACGAATCCATCGAATGCACGAAGTTTGGACTACTTCCATTGACTGCCCTTCGGCGGTCAGTCTTTTGGTGGTTTGGCTCACGCAAGCTAGGCTTGATGAGCGTGTTGTCGATTGTGGTTGTGATACGCCGTGAACGCATCTCTGGATACATCTGGTGTACCAGAAACCCAGTCGGGGTTTCCCAAATTAGTGGGATATTCTCACTGGACACAAGATAGCTTACTTCTTGAAGCCAGTCCATAACTTGCCGCGCTGACTGAATGACACCACCAATGGCTTGCCAAACAAACTCCGACAGGTATCTGCTAGGCTCGAACAGGTCATCGCCCCACGGATTGGTATGGCCCAGTTCAATACGCTCTTGGATGTAGTCCTCAATGTACTGGCGTGTGGAATATAGCTGACCACCGTATGGCACGACCATAACAGGCCGCTTGGTTGTCTTGCGGTTGACACCAAAGTCCAACCACTGACGAGCCATCGGGTCATCCTCACGCTTCAGCATGTCAATCACAGCATCCGCTACGTCTTGGTAGATGTCCTGCGGCACATCTGAGTTTCGCAGGTTCGTTGCAAGCGCACCACGGGTATCTCTGAGCATGGCTGAGAGATGTTGTAGGCCGTTATTTGAGCCATCAAGGGACACAGGTAGGTAGCTGATACCACCATCAACCACACACCGCTTCCATTCGTGACAAAACGCAAGGAAGCACCAAGGCTTGTCAGCTTTAGTCCATCCCCGTGCCTGAAACGGGTCACGAGCGTAGTCAAGAATACTTTCTTCGTTTTCCTCAACCCACTTCACACGGTCATCGAATGAGACTTTGTCATAACCAAAGACATTCGCCCCATGAACAGCAAGCCAGTATAGCCCCCTTTTGCCCAACGGTTTCCCATCTCCAAACTCCAGCAACGCACGAGCATAGTCTGGCCCTTGCGGAGATAGGAAACTGCTGGTCACATACTTACGACCACGGAAATCCATTTGGTACACAAAAAAGAACTTTTGATATTCGCTGAACTTTTCTGCCATGTTCATCGTCCGTACAAGTTGCATACGCTTGCTGGTCATACGGGCGTTTGTCTGATGCACACGAGAGGCCGCATGTTTCCATTGCACAAACCGACCAAGCTGGGCTTCGTCCATATCCGACTTCTTGATGTTAGGAAAGGGTGACGGCGGCAATGGAAACGGATTACGGGCTGGTAGACCACCCCAATCTTCGCCAGACTCCCAGCACTGTTGCATGACATCCAGAATCCACTTGTTCACTCTCCAGCCTGTGTTCTGCAATGCGTTGATGGCATCGTATTCTTCAGGCATCTCATGAAACTCAAGCTCATCGAAATAACGCTTGTTGGTTGTCTTGACCAACGGCAGAGGGTGTATGTGCTTTGTGTGGTAGCCGCCAGAAAATGCAGATGACCACGGGCGCGGCGGGATGACACAAGGCATGAAGCGAGGCGATAAAGCCTCACTTCGCTTGTTCACACGACTCACCCAGTCCAGCGTTTCATCGGTGGCTGTGACATGTAGCATTCTACGGTTACGCCCATAGGTATGCGTGACAAGCTTGCAGATGCCCGTGGATTGGACAATCAGGTCAATGACCTTGCAACCCAGATGCATTTTTTCCTGTTTCGACCACGGCTCGTATTCGATGAGAGCTTTCTTGTTCATCGTGTGGATGATTGCGTACCGCCGATACAGGCGATTGGATGTTCGCTTGTTTACATCACGAGCAATCTTGTTGAACCACTTCGGTTCTTGTTCCTTGAAACAGCCAAACTTAAACTCGTCTTCTAAAGCTCCAGCAATCTTCATTGCGACTTTGGTCAGAGAGTGCTGGTGACTAATGCCATCCATCACAAACTTGAGGCCAAGATAAGCGGCTACTTCTTCGTCTAGCATCTTCAGCAGGTATGCGGCAGACGCTCCACGACTTGGTTTGCCGTTGAAGCTGTCATCAAGGAATACCCTGATGGCTTCTGTAACGGCATCTACGCTTTGTTTCATGGCAAGAATGCCATACAGCGTGTTGCTTTCACCGCCGCTGGCGACAGCTTTGGCTACTTGAGATTTATAGTATTCTACGCCTGTAGAACGCATCTCACTTTCTAACTCGTATTGTTGTTCAATTAGTTTCATTTAGTCTCCCATCTATAGGTTTCCTTTAGGGTACTACTACCTACAAAGCCTATAACATCTATAGTGTCCATTTTGTTGTACACCTATAATTTAGACAAGGTTCATGGTCTAGGGGTAGTTCGGGTTGTTCTTCATGCTTCAGGCTGGGATTGTTGTCCAGCGGTAGCTCGATTTGCTCTTCATTCATACTTGTCTCCAAGCATGGAGATTGCATCTGCCAGATTGCGAGGTGCAAGCTTGGCATAGCGCATGGTTACAGCAATAGTTTTGTGACCCAGAAGCTCTTTGACAACTTGAAGAGTCACCCCCCTTTGAACCAGTCGGCTGGCGAAGGTGTGACGCAAGGTGTGCCATACTACGTCTTCACCAAGGCCTGCTTTGGTGCGGGTTCTATCCCATGCAGAACGTGCATATCCATCTTTGAAGATTAGACTGTTTTGCTGTTTTACAGAGGCTTTCCTGCGCTCCAAGATTTTTCTGGAACGTGGGGTTAGAGGGATTGTTCGAGCTACATCATTCTTGCTTTCCCATACCACTAGCCCCTCTGGTATGAGGTCAAGGGCTTTGATACGCCCTAGCTCACCCTGACGCACCCCTGTGTCCAGTGACACAACGATAGCGTCTTGTAGGTTCGCATATCCAAGTTTGCCAGCCGTGTACACAACACGACTTATTTCATCATCATTTAACCAGCGTAGGCGGTGTTCGCCTTCACGCTGTCGCCTGAATACTATGTTACCAAAATATTTGTCATACTCCCTAGCAACCCTGAAGGTTTTACTAAGCACTGCCAAGCGGCGATTGATGGTCGCCCCCGACAGGCCAGCTTCTTTCATGTGGATAATATAATCGTCCACATCGGATGTGGTCATGTCAGTGATTAACTTCTGGCGACCAAAGAAATCCATAGCCTTGGTCATGTTAATAAGCATCATTCTCTCAGACCTACCGCCCTCCCAATGCAGGGCGAAGGTTCGATTGAATGCTTCTCTCAGTGTCCACCCGTTTCCAACGCCGTTTTTAGGGGGATTTGGTACGGGCTTGTCATTTTCTAGTGCCTCTCGTGTCAGTGCTTCCCACGCCACAGCTTCAGCTTTGCTTTTGAAACTGCGCCGTAATCTCTGGGATGCATGAGACACATAGGCTTGATAAGAATTACCTCGTTGTACAACCGTCATTTTTAAGTTTGCTCCGTTAATCAATATTGTCGTTACTGCTTACAAGTTCTAGCGTCACATCAATGCGTCTAAAACTGTCAAAGTTGCAGACCATCGCGTCAGCCATTATGAGGAATAGTGGACTCAGTCCAGTAAACTGAAATGGTTCACCTTCGATACGTCCATCCACAATATGTGCTACCTCAACCACACCTGTCTCTTCATCTTGAAAGAGACTAAGTGCATGGTTTCGCCCATCATCGTTTTTTTCGGGCTTAAAGTGTATGTGTACGTTGCTCATCTGAAAAATCGCCTTTCTGCACCGCTCGTTGCAATTCAAGCCTGTTCTTGAACCAAACAGGCATACCCTTGCGACTACGTTTCCAAGAGGCAAAGCGTTGCTTCTCGAAGAAGTAATAGGCGCGGTATGCTTCAATACGAGAGGGTGCGTCCTTGTACTGGTCAGGCATACATAAGGGTGGTTCAGACCACGGGTTCGAGTAGAACGGGTGGTCACTAGGTGGGTCAGGAAGTCTGCCAAGCTCTGGTCGTAGCTTCTCCGCAGAATGAATGTTGTCGAAACGGTCACGATACTGCGTACACAGGTCAAGGTACAGGCAGTACGCCCATGTGTAGTTGTGGATAGACTCACGCACCCACCTAGTGGATGGGTGGTTTGGATACGCCGCCTCATAAATACCACCAGCCTGCAATGCATGATAGTCCCGCTTCGGACACAGCAGTCGCTTGGCGGTGGACAGCATCTGGGCTGTCTCCAAAATCATCTTGGGAACGTGCTTGTCGCAATGATACAGAGCAGCTTTCTCTGTGGTTTTGTCTAGATAGAATATATTCATGTTCATAAATCCTGTTTTAGAACCGTTACAATGTAACGAAAAAAAATGCCCCACAGTGGAAAAGGAGATAAACCACTGTGGGGCTACGCACTTCTTGGGAGGGTCTAGTGCGTGTTCTTTAAATCGGGGAAGGGGTCAGCGAACATCTCTTCAAGTAACTTGGCGAGAGAGTTAGCCTCTTTGTCGCTGTAGGGACTTTCGGTCATGTCCAACGGGTGGTCATTGTGGTGATGTTTCCACTCTGTAGTGAACCCGCTGAGTTTGCCACACGCGCTGTCGCGTCTTTCAAAAGGCTTTTCGCCTATTACGTCCTTGATATACACATCACCATAGTCATAAGTGCCGTGTGTGAAAGGTGAAGAAACAGCGCAGAACCAACGGGCTAAGTGATTGCCATTGGCGTTGTCAGGGTGTTGGTAAGTTTTTAGCACTCGCCATTCCCAGCCTTCGCTGTTTCTATAAATGGCGTATGGGTTATCGACTTTTCGGCCTTTGCCGAATGGGTTAGTTTTACGAGCCATATCTTGGCCTCCTCATAATCGTTACAATGTAACGGTTGGACAGCATCCTTCTCCAAAGCACTACCCAACCGTCACACTCATTATACCAAATTGTCATTGTTTGTCAATGACTTACATAGGTAACCCTGTTGTCATCAGACGTGACCTCTTTTGGCAAACGCCACACACGATAGTCACCATTTGGTGTCTTTTTGACATGCACTTTGACCCCCGCTTCATCTGCGAGTAAGTAGACAAAGCTTGTGTCACCCGACACATGCCGTATGACTTGGTGTGGGATATCAAAGCAGTCACCAACAATCACCTCACCAGTCACATCGGAAATGGCAAGGTTTTTGAGGGCAATGACCAGTGGGCTGGACGCGTTGAACTCACGCTTGCGCGACTTCACAATCTTCTTATGCACAGGTATATCACGCATGATTATCTGTGGTTCAAAGTCTGCCAGACTGCCAATGGTCATCTCAGACTGCCTCTGCAAAGTCAGTTGAGGCTGGGCGAGTACACGCTTGACCTCTTCCTGAACCGTACGCGGCTCTTCTTGGGTTTCAGTTTTGGGTTTAGTAAACGGATTATCAAATAACGCCATCTCAATCTCCATATCGTTACAGCGTAACGGTTACTGTGAAAGTAATTCATAGGGAACGCCGCCAGTAACCTCTACAGCATTCTCTAGGTTTTGTTCAGTCGCCATTACCCATAGCGTCTGCACAATCTCTGCATCAGTCGTGGTTGTCATGCCAGACTGAATACGTTTAATTAAAGCTTGGATGTCAAAGTTCATCATGGTTTTAGACATGGCGTGTTTCATCCTTCATCCATTCCATGTGAAGCTCTGTCGCTTCCTTCTTGTCCAAATCGAAATTATGCTGGATATGCGGTCTTGCACCCATCATGTTGATTTGTCCGCTATCGCGGAGCGCATCAAGGTAAAGAAACACATCTTCCTTATCAACTTTACTCATTATGACCTCCATTTTTTCGCATACGGATGGCGGGAATTGTACGAGCGGAAATGCATTCGCATACGCAAGTCATCTTGTAGCGATTGGATACGCTTGGGATACCGCTTTAACCGCGACTGATTCCAGTGTCTCATGGCTTTTATTGACCGCTTCAGCGGGTCATATGCATGCCCCGCGCTCAATATAGGCATCCACCCTCTACGATATGATATTGAATGCCACATAGCCCCATAACTTGGGCGTGTGTATTTGAATATTCTACTCATTCCTCTTCCTTTCCAAAAAGCTCATCTTGGCAGACCTGACACAGGCCGCTGATTGTGTATTCC
>Ga0160422_10000261_pt1 | contig 31105 bp, 30 predicted proteins | sample Fk160mmetaG_FD_108192 | JGI IMG/M metagenome (GOLD analysis project Ga0160422, IMG submission 108192) | Marine microbial communities from the Central Pacific Ocean - Fk160115 60m metaG | ecosystem: Environmental > Aquatic > Marine > Oceanic > Photic zone | place: The Central Pacific Ocean...
CCTCTTTACAATTTCTCTACAGAGGATGTGGCTACAAGAACATACGACGATACAACATTAGTTAGTGTTCTTGATATGATTAACGTAGTGCCAAACCCTTACTACGCATATAGCAAATACGAAGCAAACAAACTAGATAATAGGATTAAAATCACTAACCTTCCGATGGAGTGTACTGTTAGCATTTATAGCTTGAACGGCGTTCTAGTTAGACAGTATGTAAGGTCAAATGATCCATCTACATCTCTAGACTGGGATCTAAAGAACCACAATAACGTACCTATCGCTGGTGGTGTATACATCATCCACGTAGACGTACCAGAAGTAGGAGAGAAAATCCTTAAGTGGTTTGGAGTTATGAGACCTATTGATTTGGATACATTCTAAAATGAACCCTGTAGTTAAAAAAGCGATTAGAGTAGGAGCGGGATTTGGTATAATCTTCGTTGCACTTATTATTATGAATGGACTGATTGGGATGAAGGAACCACCAAGTGTTGTCCTTCCTGAGTCTAACCCTTGGCCAGTTCAAACTATAATTGTAAAAAACCAAACCATACAACCCCAAATTCCAGTAGAAGGAAAAGTAGAAGCTTGGCAACGAGTTGATTTAGTTGCTGAAGTCAATGGAGTTTTAAGCTTAGGTGGAAAAGAGTTTAGAGAGGGGGTCAGATATAAAAAAGGCGAAGTAATACTTGGACTTGATGACAGTGAAGCAAGGTCTTCACTCAGAAGCGCGAGAGCACAATTTTTGCAACTAACGAGCAGCACGCTTTCAACTATTAAAATTGATTTTCCAGAAAAAATTGAAGCTTGGGAAGCTTATGTAAATAGTATTGAAATTGATGAGCCGCTTCCAGTTTTGCCTGAAACAACTTCAGATAGAGAAAGGTTTTATATCATTAACAGAGGAATAGATGCGAGCTATCACAGCATAAAGGCTTCTGAAGAAAGGCTTAGTAAATTTTCAATTACGGCTCCATTCGACGGATTTGTGTCAACTGCTTTAGTTAAGCCTGGATCTCTAGTTATAGGGGGGCAGCCCATTGGAGTATTTGTGGGCACAAATAAATTTGAAATCAAGTCTTCTCTAAATTCTGAGTACTTGGAATTTATCAAAATAGGCGACAATGTAGAATTCCAATTCGAAGGCCAAACCATAGCAACAGGCTCTCTAAACAGGATTTCATCAAGTGTAAATCCAACCACTCAATCAGCTACTGTTTACTTTAAGCTTACTGCTAGCACCAAAGATTTTGTGCTTAGAGATGGAATGTATTTGCCTGGAACATTGATAGCTAAAGGAATTGATAATTGCTTTGAAATCAAAGTTGCATTAATTGAAGAAGGCCAAGTTTATGCAGTCGAAAACAACACATTAAAAAGCTTAAATGTAGAGACTGTTTTCGAGTCTTTTGAGAGTGCTCTAGTAAGAGGATTACCTGATGGGACTGTTTTAGTTAAAGACCAAATCTCAAATTCATTTGAGGGGATGAAGGTCAATCCATCAAACTGAACTAGATGAGAAGTGTTATAAAATTCTTTGTTCAACACCATATTGTTGGCGACCTACTAATGATAGGTCTCCTAGTTGCTGGTATGGTGGGTATGACGAATATGAAGTCAAATTTCTTCCCTGTAGTAAAGTCCAAATACATCAACATTCAAGTTGTTTACCCTGGGGCTTCTCCTGAAGAAATTGAAACAGGAGTTGTTGCAAAAATTGAGGAAAATCTTCAGGGAATTGCTGATATAGATCTAGTTACTTCTACAAGTACTGAAAATGCAGCGTCAATAAAAATCAATGTCAAGAACTTCAATAAAACTGACGAAGTACTTCAGAATGTAAAGAACGCAGTAGATAAAATCCCATCATTTCCAGTAGGAATGGAACCCCCAATAATATTCAAGAAAGAGTTTGAGGACGAGATGGATAATACTGCGCTCATTTTGGCCCTAACAGGAGTAGAAGATTTAAGGGAATTAAAACGGGCGGCCAGAATAATTGAATCAGACTTAAGGCAATTAGAAGGTGTAAGTCAGGTTAGTCTTTCAGGCTTTCCAGAGGAGGAAATTGAGATTGCAATAAGAGAGGACAAACTCAGTGAGATGGGCTTAACCTTAGACCAAATTGCATCTGTAGTAAGGGCTTCAAATATGGAGGCAACAGGCGGAAAGATTCTAACCCCAAACGAGGAGTTTATCATTAGAGGCAGATACAAAGAATACACTGCAGCTGAGCTTAGAGATATAATTATAGTAGCTGACCCTGACGGTAGAATTATCAGATTGGGAGATATTGCTAATGTGCAAGAGAAGTGGGTTGAAACTGACCCATCAAGAAATTGGTTTAATGGAAAGCAAGCAGTTGCAATTACCATAAACAACCTTCCTTCAGAATCGATATTGGACGTAGTTGAGAAGGTTTATGCATATATGGAAGCATTCAATGATAAAGGCTCTGACCTTAAGATGGATGTCGTTGTTGATATGTCAATCGTACTAAACCAAAGGATAGACTTACTCGTAAACAATGGTGTAATAGGATTCATTTTAGTTCTGATTTTCCTTGCCTTGTTTTTAAACGTTAGGCTTGCTTTTTGGGTTGCTCTAGCTATTCCAGTCTCATTTGCAGGGATGTTCATTTTTGCAGGAATGATTGGAGTAACCATAAATGTCATTTCTCTTTTCGGAATGATATTAGTGATTGGTATTTTAGTAGATGACGGTATAGTCATAGCCGAAAACATATACGGCAAATACGAAAATGGCAGCTCTAGGTTAGAGGCAACTATTGACGGAACTCTTGAAGTATTGCCAGCAGTATTCTCGGCAATTATTACAACTGTTATTGCATTTTCATCGTTTTATTTCATAGAAGGAACACTTGGGGATTTCTTCCGTGACATGGCCACAGTAATTATCCTTACACTAGTATTTTCTTTAGTTGAAGGTGCATTCATCCTTCCAGCTCACGTTGGAAATTCTGGCGCTCTAAAAAAGGAGGTAGACCCAAATATTTTAGAGATCAAAATGACCAATTTCTTGAATGGAATTAGGGATAGATTCTACAAGCCGGCACTTAAATATGCTGTTAAGCAACCTTGGGTTTCATTTTGTGTAATTGTAGGGATATTCTTAATCACTGTTCCAGGTTTGATTGGAGGAGGATTCGTTAGAACGACTTTCTTTCCTTTTATTGAAGGAGATGTTATTTCTGTAAATCTTGCAATGCAAGCAGGAACTAAGGCTGAGATTACTAAAGCCCAAATCGATAGAATAGAGGAAGTGGTTTGGGAAGTGAATGAAGAATTCACTGCACAAAGAAATGACACTCTTCAAACGATAGTTGCAATAGACAAGAGTATAGGCCCAGCCTCACATATTGCTGCATTAAACATACAGTTACTCGATGGTGAAAACAGACTTCTTCAAAGCACAGAAATAAGTTCTAGAATTAGGGAGAAAGTTGGTGTAGTGTACGGTGCAGATAACATCACATTTGGTGCCTTCTCTCCATTTGGTAGACCCATTTCAGTTTCACTCTTAGGAAATGATATTGAAACGATGCGCCTTGCAACTGATGAATTGAAAGCAGAATTAAGTCTGCGAGAGGATGTGATGGATGTTACTGATAGCAACCAAGAAGGCGTAAAGGAAATAAGTATAAAGCTCAAACCAAGAGCATATCAACTCGGGTTTACTAAGGGTGAATTAATTTCTCAAATTCGTCAAGCTTTTTATGGTGTAGAAGTTCAGAGACTTCAGAGGGGACGAGATGAGGTTAGGGTTTGGGTTAGACTTGACGAAAGAGATAGAGCATCAATGGGTTCAATAGAAAACTTCAAGCTCAGGACTATGCAAGGCCTTGAGATTCCATTTACTGAGGTTTGTAAAATAGAAATTGAGCGCGGTCTAACGGCCATAAACAGAATATATGGCAAGAGGCAAGTTGAGGTTAGTGCAGATTTAAGTGGACCTCAAGCAAGTGCGACAGACATTGATCAAGCGATTAAAACTGAAATTCTTCCACCCATCCTAGCAAAATACCCTAGCATATCAGCAAGCTTTGAAGGCCAAAACAGAGAGGTGGCAAAATCCCAAAACAGCATAGCAAAGGTTATGCCGTTGATTTTCTCTCTTATGTTCTTGGTAATAGTTCTGACTTTCAGATCTCCATTGCAGGCTTCGGCAGTGTTTGGGTTAATTCCATTTGGCCTTGTTGGTATAAGCATAGGACACTGGTTACTCGACGCCCAAATCAGTTTGTTCTCTGTTTTAGGAATGATTGCTTTAATAGGAATTTTAGTAAATGACGCATTAGTATTTGTTGCGGCATATAACGCCTATTTGAAAAATGGGTTCAGTATTGATGAAAGTATTTGGCGTGCTGGAATGAATCGTTTCAGGCCTATTATTTTGACTTCTGTAACGACAGTTGCTGGATTAGCACCTCTAATGCTAAACAAGAGTTTTCAGGCACAATTTTTAATACCCATGGCAATTTCAGTTGCGTTTGGGCTTCTCTTCGTAACAGTAATTATCCTAATTCTTCTTCCTATTTATTTGAAATTCATATCCCCACTTCATAGGTCATGGATGTTTGTTTCTAAGGGAGTTTGGCTAGATGATTACAGCGCAGAACCTGCTGTAAGAGAAATTAGAACGATTTCAAAAATGAGAGAGGAGATGGAACATTCAAAGGAAGGTTCAATTGCTAAAAAAACAACTGCAGTTATCGCTGTTTTAATTTTTAGCTCAGCGAGTGTATTAGCCCAAACTCAAGATTTGAGTATAGAGAATGCAATAGGGAAAGCTCTTCATAACAACTACGGTATTAAGGTTGCAAAGCTCAACTCTGATATAGCTCATTTAAATGACCATTGGGCAAATACGGGAGCAATGCCACAAATTGGGATTGGAGTTGATGCATCCCAATCTACAATTGACATGTCTGAAGACTTCACAGTAGTCGAGCAGATGAGGACGAATTTTAATTCTAAGGGCATTAATACAGGGTTAAATATTAACTGGACTATTTTTGAAGGTATGGGTATGTTCGCAGCAAAGCACAGCCTTGAACTTTTAGCCGCTCAATCCGACAATCAGGTAGAAATAATAATTGAGCAGACTGTTGAAGCTGTAGATTTTGCATATCACAATGCATTAGTCCAAATCGAACTCCTTGAAGTACTTGAAGAATTAATGGAGTTGAGTAAAACTCGTTTGCAAGAAATTATTTGGTCTGAGAAATACGGAGTTGCTGGAACATTTGACAAGCTTCAATTTGAAAATGCTATAATAACAGATAGCACCGCGTACTTAATGCAAGAGGTAGCTGTTAACACTTCAATTCGAAACCTAAACAGATTGATGGGAGAAGACGAGGGAATTAAATGGAACCTTGTTACGAAACTCGCAACTCCTCCAGGGATTGAAAACTTGGCATCTCTCCAGGATAGAGTAATTAGCGACAACAGCATTGTAATCAATGCAAATTTGACAAAGGACATAAGTATTGAAAATGTCAATATGGCCAAATCAAAACTGTATCCTGTAATCAGCCTAAGAGATTCTAGAATGGAATCAGATAATTTGTTTTCTACTGATATGGGCTCGCTCCAAAGTGGAAATTCTACAAATGCAGTAACTCTAACTTTGAACTTCAACCTATTCAATGGCGGCGCTACGAAGCGAGCAATTTCTCAAGCAAAAATCAACCGAGAAATTGCTGAACTAGCTATAGTAGACCAAATCTCTGAAGCGAGAAAATTAGTTGCAGATGCCTACGATCGGTTTAATGTAAACGCTGCAGTTTACCAACTAAGTGCAAAGGCTTCTAAAAACGCAAGAATTGCACTTGAAATTTCAGAAAGTGGATATAAGGATGGAGTAGTTGGTTCATTAGACTATAGGGCGCTTGAGGTAGCTCTTCAAAGTGCAAGAGTACAAGAACTTCAGGCACTCCAAGCTTGGCGTGCATCTTTCGTAGAAGTCCAAAGATTAGTTGGCTCATTAAGAGCCCCAATTAAGTGATAGCTTTTAAATCAGCTTCAACCATTTCTCTGCATAGCTCTTGCCAAGAAGTATTTGCCTTCCATCCTAGAGTTCTCTTAGCTTTGCTCGCATCACCAACTAGAGCATCAACTTCTGCTGGTCTGTAATATCTAGGATCAATTTCGACAAGTATATTGCCTGTTGTCTCGCAAATGCCCTTTTCATTTTCGCCCTCACCTTCCCACCTGAGATTAACCCCAGCCTCTGCAAAAGCAAGATCAGTAAAATCTCTTACCGAAGCTTGAATGCCTGTGGCAAGAACGTAATCATCTGCTTCTTCCTGCTGTAACATCAACCACATGCCTTCAACAAAATCTTTGGCATGTCCCCAATCTCGACGAGCGTTAAGATTACCAAGGAATAGTTTTTTTTCTAATCCTCTAGATATTCTTGCAACTGCCCTAGTAATTTTACGTGTCACAAAAGTTTCACCCCTAACTGGGCTTTCGTGGTTGAATAATATTCCGTTACTAGCGTGAATCCCATATGATTCACGGTAATTTTTTACAATCCAAAATGCATAGAGCTTTGAAACTCCATAAGGCGACCTGGGGTAGAAGGGGGTAAGCTCTGTTTGAGGAGTCTCTTGCACCTTCCCAAACAATTCAGAAGTACTCGCTTGATAAAATCGGCAAGTCTTTTCTAAGCCTAGAATCCTGATTGCTTCTAACAATCTTAATGTGCCCAAAGAATCTGCATTAGCTGTGTATTCAGGGGTTTCAAAACTCACCATTACGTGGCTTTGGGCTGCTAGATTATAAATTTCATCTGGCTTTACTTCCTTTACAATCCTTATCAGATTAGTGGCATCTGTCATGTCTCCGTAGTGGAGCTTAAACTTTACGTTTTCTTCGTGAGGATCTTGGTATAAATGGTCGATTCTTGAAGTATTAAAAGAAGAAGCTCTCCTTTTAATTCCGTGCACTTCATAACCCTTAATTAGTAAGAATTTAGCAAGGTAGGATCCATCCTGTCCTGTTACACCAGTTATGAGAGCTTTACGAGACATATCAATTTACTAAGTTAAGCAGTGATTTCTTGGGATTTAACTTGGTTGTAGTAGGATCCCTTTTTCGCCATGAGCTCTTCATGCGAACCTTCTTCTATTATGGCTCCATCTCTTAGTACAGCAATCTTATGTGCCTTTTTAATTGTACTCAATCTATGCGCAATAACTAGTGTAGATCTTCCTTTCATGAGTTCGTCTAAAGCCTTTTGGACTTCAGTTTCACTTACGCTATCTAACGCACTTGTTGCTTCATCAAGTATAAGAAGGTCTGGATCTCTTAAAATTGCTCTTGCAATTGCAATACGCTGCCTTTGGCCTCCAGAAAGTTGAATTCCTCTTTCTCCTACTAGTGTCTCAAAACCATCTGGAAACTCCTCAATAAATTCAAGCGCATATGCTCTTCTTGCTGCCTCTTTCACTTCCTCATCAGTAGCTTCAATATTACCGTAGGCAATGTTTGTCCTGATGTCCTCGCCAAATAAAATCACCTCTTGAGGAACATAGGCCAAACTCTTTCTATACCCTCTTAAATCAAGAGATGATGCATCCAAGTCTCCAATTGTGATTTGGCCTTTTATAGGATTTTGGAATCGCAATAGAAGAGAGGCTACAGTTGATTTTCCAGCTCCGGATGGTCCAACAAGGGCCACTTGCTCGCCCTCATTTATCTTAAGGTTGAAGCCTACTAAAACAGGCACATCAGGTCTTTGTTGATAGTAAAAATCAACACCTTTAAATTCAATTTCTTTATTTAGATCTAATGGTGCTGAAGTAGTTTCGAAGTCCTTGATTTCTCTTTTCTCCTTAAATATTTCCATTAGTGATTCAACAGCTCCAAGTCCTTTTTGTACCATCCCAAACTCAGCAGCAAGGCCACCAATACTACCTGCTACAAGCCCGGTCATTAAAAGGAAGGTGAAAAAGTGTTCTGAAGCCAGCTCACCCTGTTGCATAAGAGCTGCTCCTTTAAAAATTACAAGGGTAATTGCTCCAAATATGAATAATATGATAAAACTAGCGAATGCACCTCTGCCCATAGCGCCTTTCATTGCTAAGCTTCTGACAGATTTCACCCTTTCTGTATACCTCTTGCGTTCAAACCATTCGTTTGCAAAAGCTTTTACGTTTACAATGCCTGTAAGGACTTCTTGGACTATTACGTTGGAAGCTGCAATTTCATCTTGGGTTTCTTTCGAAAGGCGCTTAATGAATTTGCCAAAGAAAATTGCTACAATGATCACAATTGGCAGTGTTCCAAGCATAAGTAGAGTTAATTCTACAGAAAAATATGCTAGAGATGCTACTCCTCCACCTACAATGATTAATTGCCTTATTAATTCTGCAAGTGTTGTCGTAAATGTATCTTGAATTGCAGTAATATCAGCTGAAATACGGCTATTTAAATCACCTACACGCTTGTCATGGTAGAAATCCATGGGCATGCTGATAATAGCTTCGAATGCATCCTTTCTCATTGAAAGCATCATTTTTTCTGTCATATCTGCAAAAAGGAAGACCCTGATAAAGCTTAATACTGCTTGTATTATTAGGACAATTGCAATAGCAATACCTATGGTACTCAAGTCGTTTAAGTTCCAGTTTTGTAGAATTTCAGCTTCAAGTCCTTGTGATTTAGAATTACCAGTGTTTACAGGGTCTCCGAGGACACCAACGCCGCCTAATTGCCCCCAAAGCCTTGTAACTAATAGCGTTAATACTCCACTCAAACTGAGTAGTATGATACCTAAAATAAACCCCCATTTATGGGGTTTTAAATAAGGTGCTATTTGACTAAATCCTTTAAGATCTCTTATCTTAAATCTACTCTTCTTCATGAAGGACAAATTTAGTACTTAATTTTGTGTTGGGATAGTAAAAAGAATTCACTATCTTTGCCGTCCTTATCTACTGGAGTAATAACAATTTAAGATGAAAAGGACATTTCAACCATCAGTACGCAAGCGTCGTAACAAGCATGGCTTCCGTAAGCGGATGTCAAGTTCTAATGGTCGTAACGTACTAAACGCACGTCGTCGTAAGGGTCGTAAGAAGCTAAGCGTTAGCTCTGAGCGTCGCCACAAGGGAATCGCTAGATAATCCTTTTTATCATCTATATTCAATCAAGGGAATCCTCATGGGTTCCCTTGTTTCGTTTAAAACAATTATCTGAGGAGCTATTTAATGGGGCCTAGAGCAAGTGTTACACAACTCACCTCATGGACTAACCACTTTTCCTTTTTCCCCTTAAAGTCCACTAACGCCTCTTCGTTTATTATGGGTGTGCAGACTTTGATATCGTTTTTAAAATCGACTCCAGGGCCAAAAGCTTTATACACTGCCTCTTTCAAAGCCCAAATCTCAGCTAAACAACCGCTTTCTAACTCATCCGAACTCATTGTTCGGTTTGCTATTCTTTCTATCCTGCTATCATTGGTATAAACTATATCTAAACCTATGTTATAGTCCACATCTGCAATTATTGTAGCTGCATATGACGCTTTTTCGGGACATTGCATATGAGAAACAGAAATTTTCAAATTCGATTCCTTGCCTTGAACAAAAAGTTTTGGTCTTCCTCCATCTTCGTGTTCAAGATGCCAGTTTTCATGACTTAGTTGCTCATTTATTGAAGCTATAACGGCGTGATGCTCTACTACTCTCTTGTGACTCAATCCAGTAACATCTCTATTTGGGAAATGCCTTGATAAAGTGTTTGGGAGGAATTGAATGTTATTGGACTCTGGGATACGTGCCATTACCAGACGATAAGGATGAGGAGGTGAAGGGCAATTAAGTATTTCCATTATGTCTAATATATTGTATTTTTGACCTCATGAATGCAACATCTGAATATTCTGTTTTACCATATAAGGTTAAGGACATGAGCCTCGCTGAGTGGGGAAGAAAAGAAATTAAGCTAGCTGAGGCAGAAATGCCTGGTTTAATGTCAATAAGAAAAGAGTTTGGCACGTCAAAGCCACTTAAGGGTGCTAGAATTGCTGGTTGTCTACATATGACTATTCAAACTGCTGTTTTAATTGAAACTCTAGTTGAGCTTGGTGCAGATGTTACATGGTCGTCGTGTAATATCTTTTCTACTCAGGATCATGCAGCAGCAGCTATTGCAGCAGCAGGCATTTCTGTTTATGCATGGAGGGGGATGACTGAAGAAGAATTTGACTGGTGTATTGAGCAAACTCTGTTTTTTGGAGATGAAAGTAAGCCTCTTAACATGATTCTTGACGATGGTGGTGATTTGACTAATATGGTACTAGACAATTACCCAGAATTAATTGACGGTGTAAAGGGAATTTCTGAAGAAACAACTACAGGTGTACTAAGATTACACGATAGAGAAAAGAACGGTACTCTTCCAATTCCAGCAATTAACATTAACGACTCTGTAACAAAGTCAAAGTTTGACAACAAGTACGGATGCCGCGAATCACTAGTTGATGCGATTAGACGCGCAACTGATGTTATGATGGCAGGAAAGGTTGCTGCAGTTGCAGGATTTGGCGATGTAGGAAAAGGATCTGCAGAATCTTTAAGAAATGCAGGATGTCGTGTAATAGTTAGTGAGATTGATCCAATATGTGCTCTTCAAGCTGCAATGGAGGGATTTGAAGTGAAATCAATGCTAGAAGCTTGTAAAGAGGCAGATATTGCAGTTACAGCTACTGGTAATAAGGACATTATAACTGGAGCACACTTTGAAGTGCTAAAGGATAAGGCTATCGTTTGTAACATAGGCCACTTTGACAACGAAATAGATGTTGCTTGGCTCAATAACAACCACGGATTTTCGAAAGAAGAAATAAAGCCTCAGGTAGACAAGTACACTATAAATGGTAAGGATATTATTCTTCTTGCTGAGGGTCGACTTGTAAATCTTGGTTGTGCTACTGGACACCCGAGCTTTGTAATGTCTACTTCCTTTACAAACCAAGTGCTAGCGCAAATCGAACTTTGGGAACGCGCAGAAAATTACGAGAACAAAGTATACACTCTGCCTAAGCACCTTGACGAAAAGGTAGCAAGACTACATCTTGAAAAGATTGGCGTAGATTTAGAAATACTATCTCAAGACCAAGCGGATTATATAGGTGTTCCTATTGAAGGGCCTTATAAATCTGACCAATACAGGTATTAATTAAAAATACTGAGAACCGGAGGGTTCCAGCTTGCACCATATCTGTGAAGGGGTAATATTGCTGTTCCTTGATTTACGGTTCCATCTATAATCAACCACTTTGATTCAGAGCAATCGCTGTGATCGCTTATAAGTAGGCCATCATCATCAACGGAAACGGTACAGCCAAGCTCAATATCCGATGTTGAATGTCTATCTAGAACCACGAAAATGTCTTGGGTGTATCTGTAAATAATCAGCCCTTTTGAACCTCCGTTTACGTAAATGTGATTTGACACAAAATTCAAATCGTTATATGCGGGTAAATTTAGGTTGATGTCAAGATTTACTGGAACATATGGAATGTTCTGAACATTGTTGTCACATTTGGCCTGAGTTAGAAGCACTGTAAGAACCAACCCCAAAACAAAATTCAAGTATGTTTTTTTCAACATCATTATTGAGCAAATCTACTCGTTTTATCCCTGAGATTAAATGGATCTTTTGCAATGCCAGCTTTGAATGCTTTGAGATACATCGGTTCATAAGAGGCCACATCTACAAAGTCCTTTTTCTCAAAAGCACTAATTGCAAGATCTAATGCGTATTCTGGCTTGGGATATGTTTGGATGAAATCTCGACCTTCGGATGCTAAAATTTCTCTGCATTTTTCTGATCCATCGCCTATGAAGCAAATTGTGTTGTGTTCGTCAAATGCAGATTTAGTATTTGTGTCAATAACAAGGGCTTCAACTTCTGATGAATATTCCTTCGTGAAAGTTTTGGTATATACTTCCATTCTGCGTGCGTCGAGCATACTAACGTATGCGTCTTTTCCAGGCAGTAGGGAGACAGCTTCGTGTTTTAATACACTGAGTGTATCGACTGAGATAAGTGGAATAGAAAGAGCATGGCAGATACCTTTGGCAGTAGCTACTCCTATGCGAAGTCCTGTATAAGATCCTGGTCCACCGCTGACACTAACGGCGTCTAAGTCAGATTTTGAAAGTCTACATTCTGAAAATATTTCATCTATAAAAGGCATTATGTTTTCAGCGTGCGAATATCTTTCCTCGCAATTACTTCTGCTCGAAACGACATTACCATCGCAAAAAATTGCAACTCCACAATTAAGAGTTGTAGTCTCTAGATGAAGAATATTTGCCATTAGTTTTTTGTCACTGAAATTCCCAGAGACTTCTTTGAGTCACCTTCGTTCTCCATATTACTTGACGCAACTACATCGCCATCAGATAATTTTCTTGCTACCATATCATATGGCCCTAAGACAACTGTGGTCGATTCGGTAAGACCTGATATGACTTCTATACTTTGGTTGTCTTGTATTCCAATTTCTATTGGAGTCCAAACCACACCTCCACCATCGTAAACAAAAACTCCTATTGTGTCGTTTCGGGTTGTTACGCATTGAATAGGTAAACTAAAGACGTCACTAACTGACTTTGTCTTGATATCAACAGTAGCACTCATTCCTGGTCTAAACGGCGCGTTTGAATCAAGAAGTTTAGAGTAGCTGCTAGAATCAATTCTGATTTTTACAGAGAAGTTTGTGACTTGGTCTAGGTTGAATCCGTTTGAGCTAGCGTTGAGAGCAGTATTGCCAATTTCGGTTACAATTCCAATGAATGTGTGACCTAAGTAGGCGTCCACTTCTATTTCAGCTTTATTACCCATTTCGACACTAATTATATCACTTTCGTTTACCTCTACATCAACCTCCATTATGTCGAGGTTTGAGATCTTCATGATGATCTCTCCAGCAGTAAACCCATTGCCTTGAACGCTTTCGCCAATCTCTTTTACCAAGGCCGTAACTATACCTGCTTGGGGTGCGATTAGTAGTGTGCGGCTGAGGTTGTCTTCTGCTTCTTGGAGTGAGGCTTCGGCGCTGAGGATGGCGAAACTTGCGGATTTCACGCCCTCCGAGGCGCTGGTGAGATTTGCTTTGGCTGTTAAGTATGAGGCTTCGCTTTGGTCGTAATCGGCTTGGGATATTACTCCTTGTGAGAATAGACTTTGATTTCTATTCCAGGCTTGTTCAGCTACAAAGAGATTTGCTTCTGAAGTTGCTTTGGATGCTTTTGAAGATGCTAGGTTTGAGCGAGCTGTATTAACTGCTGCTTGGGCTCTGTTTTTTGCCGCAATGTATAAGTCTGGATTTATTTCAGCCAGGAGATCACCAGCTTCAACAAAATCTCCCTCCTTGACTGGAAGTTGTATAAGTTGTCCGCTGACTTCAGCTGAAATATTTACCTCTAGTTCGGGCTGAATTTTACCAGAAGCACTAACTTTTTCAGTTATATCGCTAATGGTTACTTCTGTAGTTTTCACTTCTTGCATTTCTACCCCATCACTAAAAATTGGTGAAATGGTAAACAGGACTAAAAGCGATCCGCCTATAATGAGAAGTATTTTTTTCGATCTGGACATTTGGGTTTAAAGGGTGATTGCTTTTCCTTGGTAAAAGTCAAGAATCTTTGATTTAAAGACCAAATCATATCTAGTCCTCATAGCATTAATCCTTGCGTTGTCCAACCTGTTTCTTGCGTCAGCGTATTCAAGAGCAGAAACTGCACCTGCTTCAAAGCGCAATTCTGTATTTGCAAAGGCTAGTTCAGCTGATGTTAGAGCGGCTTCTTGAGCTGTAAGTGTCTTTTGAGCAGCTTTTGCATCAGCCCAAGCACTCTCAATACTCGTTCTTAATGTTTGGCTTATTGATTCCTTTGCGTACTTAGATTGAAGAACATTTACTCCGGCTTGTTCTACGCTATTTTGAACGCTAAATCCATTAAAAATGGGGATGCTCATGCTGAAGAAAATGCTTTGGTTTACGTTAGCAGAAAGCTGATCCATAAAAGGGATGGTCACTAGATTCCCTAAATCATCGAAATCTCTTCTATTTCCTGAATATCCTGTTCCTACGTTGTACGATCCTGAAATCCTAGGGTATCGTCCTGATTTTGCTACGCTGAGGGCAAGCTCGGCGTCGTCTACAGAATACTGAGCGGCTTTAATCTGAGGAAAATTTGTCATTGCATAACTTACTGCTGATTGGGCAGTTTGTGGGATTGGCGAAACTTCTAGGTCACCAATTTGTGGTGCAATAATCTCAAAGTCACTAGCCTTATCACCCTCAAGTTGTAACATTTGTACGAGGTTGAGTTTTGCAAGGAAACGAGCGTTTTCGCTGCTGATAAGTGATGCTGCGTCAGATGCTTCTTGAGCTTTTACGTCTAGAAGGTCTGCAGCAGGAGAAGCGCCTGCGTCAACTAATTTGCTTACTCTTTCAACTTGACGACGCGTTGTTTCTAAATTCAATTTAGCAAGCTTGACAAATTCTTCTTGGAAGAGAATGTTGAGATATGCAGCTGAAATACTCAATGCCAAATCATTTTTAGATTGGTCTAGGTTTAGATCAGCAATGCTAATCCCCAGCACAGCTCTGCGCATATTTAAGTGATTCCTAAAACCATTAAAAAGAGTTATACCTGAACTAATGCCAAAATTGTTTGACTGCGTCATATCAGTTGCCCAGTCATTCGTGAATGGGTCAAGAGTTTGTCCAATGTTGTATCCGTGAGAACCAGAGGCATTTATTGATGGAAGGTATGAACCAATTGCTCCAAGGTGATTGATTTGGGCTCTATTAGTACTAAGCTCACTTTGTTTAATCTGAAGATTGTGTTCAAATGCATGATCTATACAAGACTGTAGCGACCATGTGGTTTGGGCTACAGTACCAAAAGAAAAAGAAAAAAATACTAGAGCTAAAAGAATTACACGCGATGTCTTCATTTGAAAAAAGTCTGTAACTCAACAAATTTAACTCATAGGAAGGTTCATTTGCTTTAAGATTTCCCCCCTTGTTTGTTAAATCTACGCCAAATAATTAGCGCACCTAAACTCAAAAGAATATAAGGAATGGCCATAAGAAATAAAATTCCTGCGTTTAATCCCCTGCCAAGACCATCTAATTTGGCGCTTTGTTCACCAACGGCCTTGCACATAACGCATTGAGCAGTTGCAACTTCAGAAGTCGAAACAATTAGCAGAATGATTGCAAGAAGTATGACGCCTTTGTGGGTGGTGTACATTGTTTTAAACGTAGCAAGGGCATATCATAAGGTATACGATAACTCCAGTTGCAGTCACGTATAACCAAAGTGGCCAAGTGATTTTAGCTAGCTTCCTATGTTGCTCAACTTGCATCATATAACCCCTAGCATAAGTAAATAATACAAGAGGAACGATGATAGCGCTAAGTAGAATATGTGTAATTAGCACAAAAAAGTAGATGTACTTCATTGTTCCTTCTTCACAGTAGTGAGTTGGTTCTGTTGTAAAATGGAATGTTATATAGCTTAAAAGAAAAAGTACACTCAAAATCACAGCAACCGAAGTAAGTTTCTTGTGAAGAGCTACATTTTTATTCTTAATTGCAAACCAAGCTGTTACTAGGGCCACAAATGCCGTTCCGTTGATAATAGCATTTAGTTTAGGTAAAGCGTACATAGTTTGTTTGGCCTCAGGACTAAGTTCTAATCCTGGAATTATAGCTAGGATAGTTACAACGAGAGGGATCAAAATCGTAACGCCCCAAACAATCTTCTTAAGGTTTGAATCAGAAATATTCATGAAAATTGAGTTTATTCAGATAGCAATTTATGGATATCAAGTATCATCTCGTCAACTTCTGCAGTAGATGTTCCGTCATAAAATCCTCTAATCCTATCCTCTTTATCTATAAGTGCAAAAACGTCAGAGTGGAAGAATCCACCAGCAGCTGTGTCGCTTGGCATTGCAGTAAGGTAATATCCCTGCTTTGCTTGTTCGTATAAATCGTCTTTATTTCCAGTCAAAAATTTCCATTGAGATGTATCAGCACCAACCATCTCAGCATATTCAGCCATTCTTTGAGGAGTATCTCTTAATGGATCGACACTATGGCTAAGTATCATTAAGTCATCTTTAGTTATCCCTCTGTCATTCAGGATTTCTTGTGTTCTAGAAAGCTGACTACTTAATACAGGACAAATTGTAGGGCAATGGGTAAAGAAGTAGTCTACAATTTTAATCTTACCTTCGACATCTTTATGAGTAACTTCTGCCGAGTCTATACCCCAAAATGCAAAAGCAGGAACTGTATGTCCAGGTGATCCCAAAATAGGCAGCTCAGGCCTACCTTCATTTTCATTTGCAATGTTCTCGAAAATTTTCTCCAATCGATATTCCTCAAGATCCATTTCCTTCCTTAGAAGAGCAATGTCCTCTGTTGCATCCCTCAATGCGTTTTCTGAAGCAGCATGGTATACGCCTCTTAGATAGCCATCAGTGTCCACAAGCCAAAGAGTTGCAATATTGTTTGGCTCAATTTCATCCCTTTGAATCATAAAATCCTCTTCTATAATTCTGTCAATCTCTTTTTTCTCCCCTGTTAAGAATTGCCATTTGTCCTCTACACCATTGTAACGTGTATTCATATGAACGTATTCTGACAACACTTCTGGAGAGTCGTTTTCTGGATCAAGTGAAAAGCAAACAATGTTGATCCCTTCAACATCTCTATATCTGAAGTTAGGCCAAAGTAGCTGCTTTGTCGTCATGCCCGCATGTTCTGAGTTAACTGAGAAAAACGCAGCAATCCAAACCTTGTCTTTTAGGTCTTTTGAGCCGTAATGCTCACCCTTGTGATTTACCAACTCGAACTCACCGATTCTGTGTGCTTCAATAGTGAGTGAGTCGATTTGGCCAGTTTTAGTAAAGTATGGAAGGGTGTTAAACTTATGGGTACCAAGTACCCCCAGCAATACAATTCCCGTAATGGGAAATGCAACAAGTAAAAGAATTAAAGCTACTCGCTTTAACATAAACATTCAGGTTTAGTGCAGGACTGTGAAGTTATCTAGGTGACCTAATGCCTCAGTCAATGCAATAAAGATTAGGTAGATAATGAACACTAGATAAGGAACTAGAATTGTATTTCTAAGATTTTTTCTTTCGTCTCCAAGGTGCATGAATATCATTACAATGTATCCTGCCTTAACAAGAGTTAGAAAGATAAAAGACCACTTGATAGTCTCCCAAGTGAATGTTTCAGCTCTCTTGAAGAAGATGCCCATAGCAACCTCAACAGCTGTTATCAGCGTTAGTAGGACTGTTACAAATACAATCTTCTTACGAATTTTTACACCCTCCTCTTCACTGTGGTGAGCGTTTAATGCGTAACTATCATTTACAATTAGATCGTCTCTTTCCATGATAATGTTCTTTGAGGGCTAAATCAGATTAGGTAAAAGAAGGTAAATACGAATACCCATACAAGGTCGACAAAGTGCCAGTAAAGACCAGTCTTCTCAACCATTTCATAGTGCTTACGGCGTTCGAATACTCCATTCAATGCCATAAAGAAAATGATGATATTTATTATTACTCCAGAGAATACGTGGAATCCGTGGAAACCTGTAATAAAGAAGAAGAAATTTGCATATGATTGCTGAATAGCATATTCGTTATCGTGCATGTTTGCTCCGAAAACCATTGCACCATCCTTTCTGTTATTCCAAAGCTTAACTGCATCATTTCCACTAACGTGAGTCTCTCCAGAAATGTACTTGTTGAGTGTTAGGCTGTGTAGTTCTGCTTCATGAGTGTGCTCACCGTAATGTACAAGCTTCACGTGACCATGGTCTTCAAATTCTACAACGTTTGCAGGCTCGTCGTGCATAGCCATTGCTAAATCACCAAAGTGATGATCCATGTAAATTGGAGTATCCTCAGCAAGAGTATGTTCGTTTCCGTGGTCATCAGTAATTACTACTTCAGTAGCTAAATTGAAATGTCCACCAGATCCGTGAATGAAGTGTGACCACTCCCAAACTTGAGATCCAAGGAAGAAGGCACCACCAATAATAGTAGCTCCCATCCAACGAAGAACACTCCTTTTATCGTTTCTGTGACCAGCTTCTACAGCAAGTACCATTGTAACAGAAGAAACAATCAGGATAAATGTCATTAGGGCAACGTAGATAAGCGGGTATTCTCCTTCAAGTCCTGGTAGAGACCTAAACACCTGCTCTCCAATTGGCCATTCTGATTCACTTGCCTTTCTTGAAAATGCATATGCAACCAATAATCCACTAAACGTCAATGCATCTGAAACAAGGAAAAACCACATCATCATTTTTCCATAAGTTACTCCAAAAGGAGAACGACCTCCTCCCCAAAGTTCTGCCTTAGTCAAATTATCGCCTGAATGTCCGCCCATTATAAATTTGATTGCAAATCACGGATGTAAATTTAAGGCACGTGTCATGAAACTTAGCCTATGTTTTCTTGTAATGATTCTAAACTGAGAATAGAATGAAGAAAAGTACTAGCCATAGCCCGCCAAGAAAGTGCCAATAGATTCCTAATGTGTGAATTTGAACGTTATTTTTAGAGTTTATTATTCCCATCTGAACCCTTGTAATATTTACGATTAAGTAGATTAATCCAAGTGCTAAATGGAACATGTGAATTACAACTAACACCCACAAATAGCCTCCTGAAGTGTTTGTTAGTTTTTTCACTTTAGGAGTGATGGGATTCACTTTTAAAGGATCGTTTGGGGCATATAATTCTCTTGATTCAATATCAAAGATCAATGATTCTCCATCTATTTTGATTTCGTAGTTCTCTCCGTAAATCGCACTGCCTTCAAGTAGTGACTCTATACTGTTCCACGAGGTTGCAACTCCAAATTCTGTTGGCCTGTTATTCCAGCCACTTCCCCAAGATTCAAGTACCTTCCATCCACTATACTGAGAATAAGCAAAACCCAAACCCAAACCTAGAGTCACCATCAAATACAATTTAGTTTTTGTAACATCCGCGGTTTTAATTGACCTATTTGCTAGGTACAAAACGATTGAAGATGCAATAATTATCGCATTGCTTACAAGGAACATTGTTGGTGGAGTGATATGAACCCAATACTGACCAACACTACTTACAATGTATGCACTAATAAATCCTCCAAACAACATCGTGATTGAAAACACGATGAAGTACATGAGCATTTTTTTGGTTGAATTGTGAACCTTTTTTTCCATCTAAATTTTGTCTAGTACGTAAATAATTTGAACAACTGGAAGGTATGCAAAACTTGCAAACATCAAGCTTCTTGCTGCTTCATTTGTCTTGTGAATTTTTAATTGAAGGGCAAACCATGTGAATCCAAATCCACATAAAATCGCCATTACTAATGCAAGTGTTCCTACCATAGGGTCGTTGTTTGGTATAGCCCATGGTAGCATACTGGCAGGAATACAAAATAAAGTGTATAGTAAAATGGTTTGGGCTGTTCTATCTGACTTACCTTCTCCATAGGGAAGCATTTTGTATCCCACCATATTGTAATCTTCATCTGCTAACCATGCTATAGACCAAAAATGAGGAAACTGCCACATGAATTGAACGGCAAATAATACCCCAGGCTCTATCCCAAAACCTCCAGTCGCTGCTACATAACCAATCATTGGTGGTAGAGCTCCTGGAATTGCTCCGATAAACACACAAAGTGAGGATTTGGACTTCATTGGCGTGTATGCGAATGCGTATAACACCAAAGCTATCAACCCTAGAAAAGCTGCGATTTCGTTTAATTGATATAGGCAACCAAATCCAATAATTCCTGCTAAAATGCTCCAAAAAACGGCTTGTTTAACAGTCATCCTGCCAGATGGCAAGGGCCTGTTTTTTGTCCTCTCCATTTGGCTGTCATTATCTCTTTCGAAGATTTGGTTTAGCCCATTTGATGATCCAGTGAGCAAGTAGCCACCAACAGTTAGCAGAAGCATAGTTTTGATGTCGATAGATTCAACACCCATAAACCAGCCAAGAACTGACGACATAACTACAAATAAGCCAAGTCTAAACTTGTATAATGTGCCAATATCCTTAATTAAACTGTTACCCATTTATAGTGCAAAACTACATCACCAAGGTTGCTCTTCAGCGTATTTTTTACAAACAGATTCAATGCCTTTTCTAAGGTCGATAGAGGCCTTCCAACCTAAAGAGTTTATCAATCCAACGTTTAGCAATTTTCTAGGAGTTCCGTCTGGTTTACTCTTATCCCATTTGATTTCCCCTCTGTAGCCAATTACATCGGCAACTATAGTTGCAAGATCCTTGATTCTCAAATCTGATCCTGTTCCAATATTTACCCAACCTACGTCGTCGTAATTATCCATTAGAAAAATACAAGCTTCGGCTAAATCATCAACGTGAAGGAATTCACGCATAGGTTCACCTGATCCCCAACAAATTATCTCAGATTTTTCTATTTGTTTGGCCTCGTAAAAACGCCTAACAAAGGATGGGAGAACATGGGAGTTTTCTGGGTGATAATTGTCGCCAGGACCATAAAGATTGGTTGGCATTGCACTGATAAAATTGCATCCGTGTTGTGCACGATATGCTTCGCACATTTTGATTCCCGCAATTTTTGCAAGCGCATAAGGTTCGTTAGTAGGTTCTAATTCGCCAGTTAGTAATGCACTTTCAGAGATGGGTTGTTGAGCGTGTTTCGGGTATATGCAAGAACTACCTAGGAAGAGTAATTTGTCTACTCCATATTTATGAGCTGCTCTAATGGTGTTTGAGGCAATAGCTAAATTGTCAAATAAGAAATCCGCTGGATATCTCATGTTTGCTAATATTCCTCCTACTTTTGCAGCGGCTAAATAGACAATTTGGGGTTGCTCTTTTTCAAAAAATTCATTTACAGCTTGTGAACTTCTCAGGTCGAGTTCAGATGAAGTTTTTAGGACGAATTGTTGGTGACCAAGTTCCTTTAGCTTTCTTACAATAGCAGAACCAACCATGCCTGTATGGCCTGCGACAAATATTTTTTTGCCTCTTTGGTTTGGTCCAAGATTATCCACGTTCAAATTTACTTATTTACTTCGAATGCAACTCTTAGTCCATCTCCAAGCCAAGTAAAAGCAAGTACAAGACTTGCAATTAATGCTCCAGGTATGATTGCAAGCCATGCAAAATCACTTGTTAAGAGATGATAGTGTTCTTTGATAATATTCCCCCATGATGGAACTGGAATTTGAGCTCCAACGCCTAAAAAACTTAGGCCGGATTCTATCAATATAGCTGCTGCAAAATTTGCTGCTGCAACCACAATGATGGGGCCTAAAGCATTTGGCAACATGTGTCGAAACATAATTTTGAAATCACTTACTCCAAGAGCCTGAGCAGCTTGAACATATTCCAATTCTCTCATTGAAATAAATTGGCCTCTAACAATTCTTGCTACTTCAACCCACATAGTTAGTCCAATTGCTAAGAACACTTGCCAAAACCCCTTTCCAAAAGTTAGAGTTATCGCAAGTACCATAAGAAGAGTTGGAACAGTCCAAACCACCTGCAAAAACCAACTTATTACAGCATCTGTCCGGCCTCCCTTGTATCCAGCTACAGATCCTAAAAAAAGCCCTATTAAAAGGCTTATTAATACTGCAACGCCAGCAACAGAAAGACTGATTGCACTTCCTGCCATTAATCGGCTAAGGAAGTCTCGACCATATCTATCGCTTCCCAATAAATATGTAAATGAGCCATCAGCCCTTTCAACCTCTGATCCAGGAGAGAGCATGCTAAATTCTAAAAATTGGTCATTAGCAAATGGAGTGGGGTCTGGTCTGAGTAAAGGCCCCGCAATTGCAACTATGATCCAAAGTGAAATCCAAATCAAACCAACAGTAGCTAATCTTTGTTCTAGTAATTTTTTTGTAAAAGTGGAAGTGAGTTTCACGATACTAAGTTCGGTATTTATTACTTTAGTATGGTATGCAGGAGACTATCATTTTAGGCATCGATCCCGGGACTACGATTATGGGGTTTGGGATAATTAAGACAAATCGAAAATCAAAAGTCCAAATGCTTGAAATGGGTGCACTTCACCTATCAAATTATAAGGATCATGCAATGAAACTCAAAAAGATATTTGACAAGTGCTCGCAATTAATTGAGACCTATTCTCCTGATGTAATGGCTGTAGAAGCTCCTTTTTTCGGAAAGAATGTACAATCTATGTTGAAGCTTGGAAGGGCCCAAGGTGTTGCGTTTTCTGCTGCCTTGAGTAGAGAAGTCCAAATTGCAGAATACGCTCCAAGGAAAGTTAAAAAAGCAATTACAGGATCTGGTTCAGCTTCAAAAGAACAAGTTGCTGGGATGATTCAAAGGACTTTGAAAATAGCAGATGACCAAATGCCCAAGCATTTAGATGCGACAGATGGATTAGCTGTAGCACTATGCCATCATTTTCAACTAAGTTCCCCGTCTATGCAGAAAGGGGGTAGTGGCTGGAAAGCTTTTATCAAGGAAAACCCCGATAGAGTTAGCAATTAATTAAAGCACTGATTAAGTACTCTGGTCAACATCTCATTAATAGAAATTCCGCAGTGAGCTAATTGTTGTGGAAGTATGCTCATTTTAGAAAATCCAGGAACAGCATTGACTTCAAGAATAGCTGGTTTGTTTCCGTTGACAAGTATGTAATCCAGTCTAACCATGCCCCTACATCCTAGAAGTTTGTAAGCGGCAATACCCGTGGATTGGATTTGAGCTTTTTGATTATCAGTAATATCAGCTGGAGTAATCTCATCTGAAGCTCCTTCGTACTTTGCTTGATAATCAAAAAACAGATTTTGCGTTACAATTTCAGTGATAGGCATAGCTACAGGGGTTCCGTCTTCAGAGGGAACTACGCCCATAGAAAATTCTCGGCCTTTGAGTAGCGATTCAATAATTATCGATTCACAATTTGTGCTTTTTGCAAGGTCAATTGCTTCCTGTAAATCTTCAATTTTTTCAACCCTGCTAATTCCTAAGCTAGACCCTCCTTGGTTTGGCTTTACAAAGCATGGGAACTTTACATTTTCTTCAATATTTGACATATCAACATCGTCATTTGAGTTTAAAATCACTGAATTCCCTACAGTAAATCCTTCCTGTCTGAGTTTAGTTGTAGTTGCAAATTTGTTGAATGTTCCAGCTACAGATTCTGAAGATCCTGTAGTAAAAGGAATACTAAGATTTTCGAAGTATTCCTGCAAAATACCATCCTCTCCAGGAGTCCCATGAACCATGATGAATACAGCATCAAATGAATGGTCTATATTATTTTGGGTATAGGTAAAAGTATTTTTATTTATAGATGGTTGACCGTCAACATCTGCCCACCATCTATCAGAGTCTATTCTTACAAGGATTGGATTAAATAAACTTCTGTCTAAATGCTCCATAACAGTTGCGGCACTTTGCAATGAAATAATTGCTTCTCCAGAGTAACCCCCTGCGATAACAGCAATGCGCTGTTTATTTTGAGCTATAGACATGTAGCTAAAGTACCCTTACTCGGTACCAGTTACACGTATAAATGATTGAAGTTTCAACAATTTATTTTGAACCTCTTCTATGCTAGAACCTGTTACAGTGATATGTCCCATTTTTCTGTGAGGTTTAACCTGTGATTTGCCATATAAATGTGGATTTACTCCATCCATTTCAATAGCACTTCCAAGTCCTTCGTAAATCGGGGTACCATATGCGCCTTCTGCTCCAAGGAGGTTTATCATTCCCGCAGCTTCATGAAGTTTAGCCGTAGAACCTAGAGGGAAGTTGGCAACAGTTCTAAGGTGTTGTGCAAACTGAGAAGTTCTATTTCCTTCTATAGTATGGTGACCACTATTGTGTGTTCTTGGCGCTACCTCGTTAACTAGGATTTTACCATCCGTATTTAAAAATAGCTCAACAGCCATTAGGCCTTCGAATTGCATTGCATCAATAACCTTCATTGCTAATTCTCTAGCTCTTTTTTCAGTGACTTCATCTATGCTTGCTGGGGCAATCAATGATGAGACCAAATTTGCCACTGGGTCGAAAACAGACTCAACAACAGGATATGAAGTGATTTCCCCGCTTGCATTCCTAGCAACAATCACACTTAATTCTTTATCAATTGCAACTGCTCTTTCAATAAGGGATTTTTCTTTAAATCTAGTTTCTGTAGCTTCCTCGGCTGATTTGAGAATTAAAACACCTTTTCCGTCGTAGCCCCCTTTTCTTAGTTTTTGGACTACGGGAAAACCAAACTCACTTATATCTCCCCCATCTTCAACGAGTTGAAATTCAGAAGTGGCGATGTTGTTGTCTACAAAAAATTGCTTTTGAATACCCTTGTCTTGAATAAGCTCAATGTGCTTTGGTTTGGGTACACATCTAACGCCTGATTGCTCTAATCTCTTAAGTCCGTCAACGCTAACATTTTCAATTTCTATTGTAATTACATCGAGGTCTTTTCCAAATTCAAAAACGGCATCCGCATCATTTAAATCAGCACAAACGAATCGGTGTGTAAGCGAACTACAAGGTGCATCTGGCGAGGGATCCATAACTTCAACTCTTATGTCGAGATCTATTGCTGATTGAATCATCATTCTGCCAAGTTGACCGCCCCCAAGAACACCTAATTTCAGAGAAGGACCTGTGGATAGGTTAGTTGATGCTTTTTTTGCCATATTGCAAAGATAAAGGGGAGTATTCCGAAATTAGCTTTATGGAAACATTAGAAACAACAGAATTTTTAGGCAATCCATTAACTGAATGGTTAATTGCTCTTGCATATATCGTTGGGTCGGTAATAATTGCAAGAATTCTTTATAGGATTTTTAGTAACAGAGTTAGAAGGTGGACTGGGGAAACTGAAACAGAAATTGACGATGTAATTGTTGATGCGGTTGAAGAACCAATTAGCATTGCGATAGTTCTACTAGGATTTTGGCTTGGTTATAGTCACTTGAACTTTGAGGCATCAGATGAATACGTCTATAAGATTTTTGACATTGTTGTTGTTCTAACGGTTACTTGGTTCGCAGCTAGAATATTGAATTCATTAGTTGGGCATATGCTTGGACGTCTTGCTGAGAGTAAGCATGAAAGTATGGTAAATGACATTGCGCCAATCCTTAAAAAAACTCTTGGTTTTGGGATTTGGTCGCTAGGCGTAATTATGGCTCTTAACAATGCGGGATATGATGTTGGGGCTCTATTAGCAGGTGTTGGTATTGGTGGTATTGCGATGGCTATGGCAGCCAAGGACTTTGTTGCCAACATTTTTGGAGGAATTACTGTCTTTATTGACAGGCCATTTAGAGTAGGTGATAGAGTGAAGGTGAGCGGCATTGATGGTACAGTAATAGAAATTGGGATTAGGTCAACTAGAATTATAACACTACAGGGTAGAACAGTAACAATACCAAATAATCAGTTCACTAATACTGTAGTTGAAAATGTAACTGCTGAGCCATCGAGAAAAATTAGCATACAGCTCGGACTTACTTATGACGCGACACCAGAGGATATTCAATTAGCACTTGATACTTTGAAAAAAATCGTAGATGATCATCCACATACTGAGGAAGACTTAACGGTTTGGTTCTCTGGGTTTGGGGATTTCAGTCTAAATGTAAATTGTATATATTACATTAACAAACAAGGTCATTGGGCAAATACACCAAGCGAGATAAACATGTCGATTTTAAACGAGTTCAACTCAAAAAACCTCGACTTTGCATTCCCTACACAGACAGTAATTTTAGATAAGTAATTGGTAAATCCTTTAGATACGAGATCAATAGAAGTAGCTATAGAATATGATGATCCTAGGTATTGGATTATGATATTTGGAGCAGTTGTATTTGGCCTTGTTCTAAATAAATTTTTTGATAAAGCAACTGAAGATGCAAGAGGTAATTACCTAGTTATCTTAGGTTTTGCTATGGTGACTTTGCAGCTTTATATACCCATTACTCAGGCTCTTGATCCGGATTACACATTCTCTTATCACCGAAATCTGCCATTGCACTTTTGTAGTGTTAATTTTTGGCTCATTGCATTCAACTGTTTCTTAAGAAATAGGATGCTATTTGTATTGACAACTTACATGGGTATTACGGGTGGGTTTCACTCTTTCATGACTCCTTTATTAACTGCAGGAGATGCGTCAATTCAGATAGCACATTTCACCTTGGTTCACTCGAGTTTAATCTCAGTTCCTATTGTAATGATGCGTCATTTTGGGATGAATTTTTTGAAGTTTGATTGGTTAAGAGCTTATGGATTTGATGTGTTGATTTCGACTGTTATGATAGGGGTTAACTACTACTTGAATCACTTTGTTGAAAATCCATATCCTGATATTGCAAATTATATGTACGTGACAGAGGCGCCTGATGTGAACAATCCTTTCCTTTCTAAATCTTTGGGTTGGCCCTTTTACATGTTACCCCTTCACTTCTTATTTATCTTCCATATGCTTCTAATAAACCAAATTATTAGATGGACGAGGCGTGAAAAAATTGCCAGTTGGAAAGAGATATTTTACTAGTTCTCCACTACGTTTCAACGATGTGTATTTAACTAGTTTCTTCTGCCTATATTCGAGGTATGAAGGTGTATTTAGACTTGTTAGATCACATCCTAGATAACGGTGTGAGAAGAGATGATAGGACAGGTACTGGAACCATAGGATGTTTTGGCTACCAAATGAGGTTTGACCTAAGTAAAGGCTTCCCTGTATTGACTACTAAAAAGCTCCACCTTAGGAGTATCATACACGAATTACTTTGGTTTTTAAAGGGTGATACGAACATTAAATACCTCAAGGATAACGGGGTAAGAATTTGGGATGATTGGGCTGATGAAAATGGAGACTTAGGGCCAGTATATGGATATCAATGGAGGTCATGGCCAAATCCAGATGGGACTGTTACAGACCAAATCGCAAAGCTTGTAGATCAAATAAAGAAAAATCCATATTCTAGAAGACACGTTGTTAGTGCGTGGAATCCAAGCTTTATAGATGAGATGGCTTTACCACCTTGTCATTGTCTATTTCAATTTCACGTAAGTGAAGGGAAACTCAATTGCCAACTTTACCAACGTTCAGCTGATACTTTCCTGGGAGTGCCATTTAATATTGCTTCGTATTCTCTTCTTACTATGATGATTGCTCAGGTATGTGATCTTAAGCCTGGAGAATTTGTACACTCATTTGGCGACGTTCACTTATACACAAATCACATGGATCAAGCCAGAGAGCAGTTGAATAGAACTCCCGGCAAATTACCCCAAATGAGGATTAACCCAAATGTCAAAAATCTCTTCGATTTTACTTACGAGGATTTTGAGCTTGTTGATTATGTAGCTGAGCCAAATATCAAAGCCCCAATAGCTGTTTAAATGCGAGTTAGTCTTATAGCTGCAGTCGCAGATAATGGTGTAATAGGAAAGAAAAATGATTTAGTTTGGTCTTTACCTGACGACATGTCTTTTTTCAAGGCTTCAACTTCAGGCCGACATGTTATAATGGGTCGCCGCAATTACGAAAGCATTCCACATAAGTTTAGACCTCTTCCTGGAAGGCCCAATATTGTAATGAGCCGGAATTCAGAATACGACTCAAGAGGTGCTTCCTTAGTAACTTCTTTGGAAGATGCATTGGAAATTGCTCGTGAAGCAGGTGAATCAGAAGCTTTCATTATCGGTGGAGGCCAAATCTACACGATGGCATTAGACGCCAGAGTAGTTGATACCATGTACATTACTCATGTACACGGAGAACCTGATGGTGATGCATTTTTCCCAGAGTTTGACTCAACACAATGGACGTTAAAAGTCCTAGATCACCACCCTGCCGACGATCGTCACGAATTTTCATTTACAATTTGTAAATACGATAGGAAGTAATGAACGACATCATTCTTGGAGCAAAACATATTATGGACCCAAATGGGTTTGATCACATGTTATTCTTAGTTGCTCTTGCAGCTGCTTTTGATTTGAGCAAAAGCTGGAGAATGATATTGCTAGCAACGGCTTTCACTGTTGGCCACTCGTTGACTTTATTTCTAGCGGGTATGGATATAGTTCGGGCTTCAAGAGATTGGATTGAATTCTTGATTCCAGTGAGTATTATGTTTATGGCAATAGCAGCAACTCTTGGGATTTCTCTTGCTGTAAAGAATTCTAAATTCAATAAAGCAACATATGCTCTTACTGTGTTTTTTGGCCTAATACACGGTCTTGGTTTTTCTTCCTTCTTTAGAATTGCAGCAGATAGGGGAGAGGGAATAGTAATACCTCTTCTAAAGTTTAATCTTGGTGTTGAAGTAGGCCAGATCATAATTCTTCTTATTACCCTCTCAATTTTTTCATTGGTAAGATCTTTAGGTGTAACGGAAAGATCACAACAAATCTTTATTGGAGGACTAACTCTGGGTCTATCTACGATTATGGCCATTGAAAAACTGCCGCTTTAGTACCTTTGAGGTATGCGGTATATCCTTATTGCATTTGTCAGAGCATACCAATTAATATTAAGCCCATTACTTGGCTCAAGTTGTAGGCATGAACCAACGTGTTCTGCGTATTCAATAGAAGCGTTAAAAACATGGGGAGCGTGGAAAGGTTTTATTCTAACATTTAAGAGGATATCAAAATGTCATCCATGGGGAACACAAGGTCCAGACCCTGTTCCTCAAAAACCCAAAAACAAATGAGATTATTCAATACAATTTTTATAGTACTTATAGCACTATCATTTGGCTCATGCTCTTCAGATCATTCACATGATGTAAGCTCAGAAAAGGCAGAAGCAATTTATATTCATGACCAATGCAAATTGGATTCAAAGGCATTCCATAAAAAGCTAGCAAATCAATTTGCACATACCCCAAAAACTGATAGTTCTTTCACTCGTCTAGTAGATTTAGATAGACGCTATGTAAAGTGGAAGAAGACTCTTGTGAAATTGCCAGGAACAGAGTGCAATCATGCTCCAGGTGAAGAGCACGTTCACGATCATGCAGCTGAATCTGCTCTTGGAAAATTATCAGATGCCGAATTACTAGAACTACAAAAGGCAATTCGCGAAGAATTAGACAAGTTGATTTGCGATTTTAATATAGTAATTGGCGAAGATTGTTAATTATGAGAAAGTATCTCTCTTGTATATCTATCGTATTGATATGGTGCTTAAGTATCACAGCCCAAACTCCTAATATTAGGATTGGACCTGAAAAAGTTGCAGGCTATCAGCCATGTGAACCTAGTATTGCGATAAGCCAAACCGACCCCAACATAATTGTTGCTGGAAGTATTCTAGATAACGTTTATAGATCAGAGGATGGCGGAGTAACTTGGTCACACCAAAAGCTAATATCATCACATGGTGTATTTGGTGATCCATGTGTAGTATCATCACCACTTGGCGATTTCTACTACTTACATCTTAGCGATCCAGATAATGCAGGTTGGAAAAGCGAGAAGCTACTTGATAGAATAGTTTGCCAGCGCTCAATTGATGAAGGCAAAACTTGGTCTGACGGAGGTGGAATGGGCGAACAACACCCCAAAGACCAAGATAAGGAATGGGCAGTGGTCTCTCAAGACGGCTCAAAAATCCATGCTTGCTGGACGCAATTCGATAAGTACAATAGTAGGGTAGAAGAGGATTCGACAATTATACAATGCAGCTTTGCAGATAGAAAGGGAGAGAAATGGTCTAAGCCAGTTCGCATAAGTGAAAAAGCAGGAAATTGTCTAGATAGTGATATGACTACTGAGGGCGCAGTGCCAGCAATAGGACATGATGGAACTGTTTACGTAGCTTGGGCTCTTGATGAAACAATTTGGTTCGACAGGAGTGATGATGGAGGCCAAACCTGGCTGAAACACGATATCCCTGCAACAAAAATTGTTGGCGGATGGGACCAAAACGTAGAAGCTATAGGACGCGTAAACGGAATGCCAGTTACATGTGTTGACCTATGCAAAACTTCTGATTACTATGGCAGAATCTATATCAATTGGACTGATGCTAGAAATGGTAATGATGATCTAGATGTCTTTATATGTTATTCTGATGACGGAGGATTTACATGGTCAGATGCTGTAAGAGTTAATGATGACGAAAAAGGATCTCAACAGTTTTTCACGTGGATGAGTGTTGATCCCAAAAACGGAGGGATACACATTGTTTTTTACGATAGGCGAGCTCACAATGACGCACACACAGATGTATACGTCGCCAGTTCTTTTAACGGGGCAAAATCGTGGACTAATAGACTTGTATCCCAAAGCCCTTTCCTACCTCGAGGAAAAGTGTTTTTCGGAGATTATAACAATATAAGCGCAATCGACGGTCACGTACGTCCAATTTGGACTAGAGAAGATAACGGGAAATTAACAATTTGGACTGCTCTTTTAGAATTAGTAAAATAATTCTATGCTAATTCAGCTCTTATTTTATAGGCAATTTCAGCGAGTTCATCGTTGTTTAAGTCAAGCTTCTCACGCTCAAAATTTATATCCTCAACAGAGTTTAGAGGAATGAGATGAATGTGTGCATGGGGGACCTCTAATCCAATTATAGCAACCCCAACTCTTTTACAAGGGAGTGTTTTCTCCATTGCTGTGGCTATCATTTTAGAGAATATAGAAAGTTCACTTAAAGTACTATCATCAAGATCAAAATATCTGTCTACTTCAATCTTTGGGACTACTAGTACATGCCCTATAGCAAGAGGCATGATATCCATAAAGGCAAAACACTTATCGTTTTCTGCTACTTTGTGACATGGAATATCACCTGTTATAATCTTACTAAAGATGCTTGCCATTTATCTAGTGATTTCTAAAATTTCAAAAGGAATAACTCCTGCAGGCACTTCCACTTCTACAATATCTCCTACACTTTTACCAACTAACCCTTTTCCAATTGGTGATTCAATTGAAATTTTCTTTTCAGCAAGATTAGCTTCATTTTCAGC
>Ga0160422_10000262_pt1 | contig 31064 bp, 30 predicted proteins | sample Fk160mmetaG_FD_108192 | JGI IMG/M metagenome (GOLD analysis project Ga0160422, IMG submission 108192) | Marine microbial communities from the Central Pacific Ocean - Fk160115 60m metaG | ecosystem: Environmental > Aquatic > Marine > Oceanic > Photic zone | place: The Central Pacific Ocean...
TCCCAGACCCTGTTACACAGCCGCTTTTGTGGTTCGGCCTGTTCCTCAATGTGATGTATCCGTTGGTTCCCATACAAGACGCAGTGTTGGGCGCAATTTTTGGTTACCTAAGCCTTTGGCTGGTGTTCTGGTTATTCAAGCTGGCAACTGGCAAAGACGGCATGGGTTACGGTGACTTCAAACTGCTGGCCGCATTAGGTGCCTGGTTGGGCTGGCAAGCGTTGCCGCAATTGCTTATGACTGCAGCAGTAACTGGTTTGATTTACGCGCTGTACCAGGTGCTGGCAGGCAAACAGTCAAGCTCTAGCGCGATTCCTTTTGGGCCTTTTCTCGCCATTGCAGGCTGGGTCGCCCTATTGTTTCGTGATAGCGTTCCGACCGCCTGGGTAATGCAGCAGCTGCTTGGAGCGACGACATAAAGTGAGTGGGCATACAATGCTGGTGGGCCTCACCGGCGGCATAGGCAGCGGCAAGTCCGCTGCTGCAGACTATTTTGCGACCTTGGGTATCGACGTTGTCGATGCAGACCTTGCTAGTCGCGCTGTAGTCGAGCCCGGCCAGCCAGCGCTGAGCACGATAGCCGAGCATTTTGGCGCGGGTATTGTCGATGCTCAGGGCCATTTGGACCGCGCGGCATTACGCAAGAAGGTGTTCAGCGATGTCGCTGAACGCAAGTGGCTGCAACAACTGCTGCATCCTTTAATCAACACCTACCTCGTTGAACAGGTCGCTGGCGCACGATCCGCTTATTGTCTGTTGGTGAATCCGTTGTTAATCGAATCAGGGCAACAACAGTGGTGCGACTCAGTGATAGTGGTGGATGTACCGGTCGCTACCCAGCTGACACGCACAATGGATCGCGATGACAATACCCGCGAGCAGGTACAAGCCATCATTGACGCGCAGGCAAGCCGCGAACAAAGATTGAAGAACGCAGATTTTGTGATCACCAATGACCGGGATCTGCCGTCTCTGTACGAGCAAATTGACGCCCTGCACAACGACTTAATGCAACAATGTCAGAACCATCAAGAATAATCAGTTGTCCAACCTGTAAAGGACGCGTCAAATGGACGCCTGCGAACCCGTTTCGGCCCTTTTGCTCGGAACGCTGCCGACTTATTGATTTGGGCGCATGGGCCGGTGAGGAACATCGCATCGCTGGCACAGAACCTGTGGAATTTGATGGGAGCTCCGATGACTAAGAGCGGTACTCAGCGTTAATGCGCACATAATCGTAGGACAGATCAGTCGTCCAGATCGTTTCTTCTGCATTACCTCTGCCTAAGTCGATGGTGACTCTAAATTCGTCTTGCGCCAGCACTTTGGTTCCTGCCGCTTCGCTATAGGTCTCTGACATAAGCCCCGCTTTCGCGACTTGCACTTCATCCAACCATAGCGCTATACCCGAGGGGTCGAGATCCTCGACGTGGGCTCGACCAATTGCCATACAGAAACGCCCCCAATTGGCGTCGCCGGCAAACAACGCAGTCTTCACCAACGGCGACTCTGCGATGGTGTACGCAACCTCTAAACATTCCTCCCCGGTTGCGCCACCGCACACTTTCACCGTAACAAACTTGGTTGCACCCTCGCCATCACGGACAATGGCCTGAGCCAGCTCGGATACAACATCGCTTAGCCCAACAAAAAGCGCAGCGTAGTCCTTATCTCGTTCAGACTTAATCTCAGCAGCCTCAGTAACGCCGGTAGCCGCCAGCATGAAACAGTCGTTTGTCGACGTGTCGCCGTCAACAGTGATGCGGTTGAAGCTGCGGCGCGCAAGGTCTGCCGTTAAGGTTTTGAGAAGCGATGCCGATATTTTGGCGTCGCACGCCACAAAAGCCAGCATGGTAGCCATATTAGGCTTGATCATGCCGGAGCCTTTTGCCATACCTGTGACAACGACATCGCCGCTCGCCAATGGCACCCGGCGACTGATTAGTTTCGGCACGGTATCCGTCGTCATTATGGCGCGTGCTGCCCCTAACCAGCCATCGGGCCTCAACCCTTCGGCGGCGGCCACCGCTGCCTGTTGCAAGGCAGACACATTCAAACGCTCGCCAATAACGCCTGTCGAGAAGGGCAACACAGTCGTGGCATTAATGTCCAACCGCTCGGCAACCGCAGCACAAATAGCCGCAGCATCTTGTTTGCCGGGTTCTCCAGTAGCCGCATTGGCGTTGCCGCTATTGATTACCCAGGCTTGGCATTGTTCTTCACGATCTCGAGCAAGCAGCACCGGTGCAGCGGCGAAAGCAGATCGGGTGTACACCCCAGCCACCCGCGCCTGTGGGTGCAAGCGCGCAACAACAACGTCCTCCGTGGGCTTCAAGCCTGTGGCAGCGATGCCCAGCTCGATACCGGGCACATCCAACACATCACTCGGAGGAAAAAGGTTAACCGCCACCCGCGCCCACTAAGCCACAACATTGCTTATACTTTTTGCCCGAGCCGCAGGGGCACGGTTCATTGCGTCCGACTTTGCGATCGTCGCGCACAAAGGGTGCTGCTTTGGGTTGCTGTTGCTCTACCGATTCGGTTTCGGCGGCGCCAAGCTCATCTGCCGCCGCATGTTGAAATTGCATTCGCTGCTCCGCTTCTGCACGTCGCTTACGCTCCGCGGCGGCGAGTTCTTCCGGATTTTCCAGTTGCATGCGAGACAGCGTTCGGATCACGTCGTACTTGATGTTGTACAACAGCGACTGGAACAGCTCAAACGACTCGCGCTTAAACTCTTGCTTTGGTTGTTTCTGCGCGTAGGCACGTAAATGAATGCCCTGACGCAGCTGATCCATCGAAGCCAGATGCTCTTTCCAGCGCTGGTCGAGCAGTTGCAACATGACCTGCTTTTCGACCAACCGCATGTCGATATTTGACGCTTCAAACACCTTCTGCTTTTCCGCGTATTCCGACTCAATCTGCTGCAAAATTCGATCGATCAATCCGCTCTCATCTAGTTGATCGTCTTCATCTAACCAACGCTGTAACGGCTGTTGACTGGAGAATTCGGTCTTTAACTCCTGTTCCAGACCTGGCAAATCCCATTGTTCGCTAAGACTCTCTGGCGGAATATGCTGACTGACCACATCGACAATCACTTCCTCGCGGAGACCTTCGATGGTGTCGGCAATACTATCCGACTGCATAAGTTGCAGGCGTTGTTGATAAATAACCTGACGCTGATCGTTAGACACGTCGTCGTATTCCAGCAAATTCTTGCGGATATCGAAGTTGTGACCTTCAACCTTGCGTTGGGCATTCTCGATAGAGCGGTTAATCAGCTTATGCTCAATGGCATCGCCTGGCTCGCCGCCAAGCTTGTGCATCATGCCGCGCATATTGTCATTAACAAATATACGCATGAGGTTATCGTCTACAGAAAGATAAAAGCGGCTCGAACCCGGATCACCCTGACGCCCTGACCGCCCACGCAGTTGATTGTCAATGCGGCGAGACTCATGTCGCTCCGTGCCAATAATGTGCAAACCACCCGCGCTCAACACCTGTTCGTGCCGTTGCTCCCAAGCTTCGCTGATGCGTGCCACCTCTGATTCATCGCTTGAGCCAGCGCGCTGAAGGTCCGCTTCTAGATTTCCACCCAGTACGATGTCCGTGCCTCGCCCCGCCATGTTGGTGGCTATCGTCACAGCAGCAGGCCGTCCTGCGTCAGCCACGATGTCGGCTTCACGCTCATGCTGCTTAGCGTTCAACACGTTGTGACCGATGCCCCGATCAGTGAGTTCCTTAGACAGCAACTCGGATGACTCAATGGACGCGGTGCCCACTAGGATCGGCTGTCCAGCCTTAGTTCGCGTCTCAATATCTTCCACAATAGCGTCATATTTTTCTTGCAGGGTCAGAAAAATAAGGTCGTTTTGGTCATCGCGGATCATCGGCTTATGCGTTGGTATCACGACCACGTCCAGACCATAGATCTGATTAAATTCGAACGCTTCGGTGTCCGCGGTCCCGGTCATGCCCGACAACTTTTCATACAAGCGGAAGTAATTTTGAAAAGTTGTCGACGCTAACGTCTGACTTTCGTTCTGGATCGGCACGCCCTCTTTGGCCTCGATGGCCTGATGGATGCCGTCCGACCAACGTCGTCCAGGCATGGCCCGCCCGGTGTGTTCGTCGACAATAACGATTTCTTTGTTGCGCACCATATAGTCTACATCGCGCTTAAACAGCGCGTGAGCTTTCAGGGCGGCCAGCACATGATGCAAGAGGTTCAAATTAGTAGACGAATACAAGCTGTCGCCTTCCTCAAGCAGCCCCATCTGGTTTAAAGCCTGCTCGACTTTTTGGTGACCTAATTCGGTGATTTCGATCTGGCGATTTTTCTCATCGACACTGAAGTCGCCGGTCGGCTCGCGTTCTGGTTCGCCGAACACTCGCGGGGTATCGTCAAACGGCTGTTCTTTTAGGGTGGGCGCGACTTTATTCAAGACCTGATAGAGCTTGGTGCTTTCCTCAGCCGCCCCAGAAATAATCAAGGGCGTGCGCGCCTCATCGATGAGGATCGAGTCCACCTCGTCGATTATGGCGAAGTTCAATTCTCGTTGAAGGCGATCCTCCAGCGTGAACGCCATATTCGAGCGAAGATAGTCAAAACCAAATTCGTTATTTGTGCCATAGGTAATATCTGCCGCATAGGCTGCATATTTTTCTTCATGCGGCTGATTCGATTGGATAACGCCAACGCGCATCCCTAGGGCTTCGTATATCGGGGCCATCCAGTTAGCATCGCGTTTGGCAAGGTAGTCGTTGACCGTGACAACGTGGACACCTTTGCCAGAAAGTGCATTGAGATAGGCAGGCAACGTCGCCATCAAAGTTTTGCCTTCGCCGGTACGCATCTCCGCGATACGACCCTCGTGCAGCGTGATGCCGCCGATCAACTGGACGTCATAATGGCGCATACCCTTAGTACGTTTGGCCGCTTCACGGACAGCCGCAAACGCGTCAGGCATCAGGGCGTCTAGTGATTCACCGGCAACAGCACGGTCGCGTAGTTGCTGGGTCCATGCAAGCAGATCGACACTCGCATCCAACGAGTCTTCTAGCGCATTGATCTGATCGACGAGCTTCTGCATGCGGCGCAATTCGCGCGCGTTTTTCGAACCAAAAAGTCTAGTGAAAAAATTCGCCATGATATCTGATGTTTATAAAGCCCAAATTCAGGTTGGAACTAACACGCTGGTCATTGTAGCGACAGCACGGCTGGCGGGACAGGTTTATAAGGAAAAGACTGGAGGGCGTTAGCCGCTAACGACCACCGGCGATATCACTGACAAAACGCGTTGGATCTATGGCTCTTCCGTTGCGCAACACTTCAAAGTGTACATGTGGTCCAGTCGACCTACCGCTACTGCCCATTGCGCCAATCACATCACCTTTTCGAACAATTTCCCCAACCTTAACCAACAGCTTTTCATGATGGCCATAGCGGGTACTGATGCCGTTGCCATGATTAATTTCAACTAACTTGCCATAGCCGTCGCGGCGATCGGCAAAAACCACCACACCACTGGCCACTGCCAATACGTCGGAACCCTGACTGCCCGCAAAATCCACCCCGGCATGCCAGGCAGGCTGCCCAGTAATAGGGTCGATACGATTGCCGAAAGCCGACGACAGCCAACCCTTGGCTATGGGCCTTCCGCTCAAACGAATCTGCTCGGAGCGCTGCAAATCGACCATTACCGAGTCAAGGATCGTTAACTCTTTTTCGCGCCGATCTAATCGCAAGGCCAACTGATTCAGTTGAGTTTGCAAATCGACCCATGCGAACTCTTGCGCTTCCTCCGCCAGAGGCCCTCCCTGAGCGATTTTCTGATCGAAATTAAATTCATCATCTTGCAGACCGGAAAGATCGTGCATGTGCTCAGCCAAGGCCTCGATGCGCCAAAGCCGGCTCTGCATCTTTGACAGCTGGCTCGCTAGGGCATCATTCTTTGCCACGGTTTGTCGCTGCAGATCGTCTAAATCCGAGCGATGACCGCTAACAACGTCTTGCCAGTTTTCTATTACGGCGCCATCAATCGCTTGGTGATTCGATACGCTGACACCTAAAAAGACAAAACCCACCGTCAAGGCGGTTGCGAAGGCTGCGAAAAAGTACCCCCAATACTTGGAGATATTGACGCCTCTGAAATCGCCGCGTTTACCAATAATGATAATTTGCATGTAGCTAGCTTCCTTGGTGATCTAGGCCAATGTCAACGAGCCACAGCTTCGCGATCGAATTTCCCTGACCTGTTCAAAGCTTGGTCTATTCCCAACTAATTTTCAATCGCTTACACGCACATTTTGGGCGATGGCCGCTAGCCTGCTATGCTCCGGCCGCGAAACACAACAGTTGAGATTCCGAAGCCTACCAAAACTAGGCTCGCGCGAGCGCTCACTTTTTCACAACACGGATCTAAAACTGGATGACGACTGAACGAGTAAAAGACCTTCTACAGCAACACGACAAACAGTACTCAACGTTACAAAAGCTGCTGCAACGATCGGACAACCAGCGCGCTTGGACGGCCGAGTTCAGAGCCGTGTTAGAAGGGCCGATGCGCTATGAGGTAGAGGTCACAGATATTAGGGGACCATACGTTTATCTGCTTTGCAGATCAGCAGCGGCCGCTACACGACTTCGCTTCATGGCCGACGATGTAATAAGCAAACTACAACCACTGGCAAGCTTTGCAGAGACCAAGGAGTTGAAGTTACGAATCGCGCGACTGAGCACGGAGACTTGAGACAGTGTTCCAAGCTGAAGTTCTAGGCCAGCAGTGACGCCTGGCGCTGATAGGAATGCGGCACAACGCAATCGGATTCATAACAAACAACATCAAAACTGCTGGGTGTGGCTAGGACTTTTTTCACCAGGGCGTTGTTGAGGGTGTGTCCAGAGCGATAACCACAAAATCGCCCGACCACGCTGAATCCAATGAGGTAGAGATCACCCACTGCGTCCAATAATTTATGCTTGGCGAATTCGTCTTGAACGCGTAATCCCCCCTCGTTGAGAATGCGCGTGTCATCAATCACTACCGCGTTACTGAGACTGCCTCCTCGCGCCAGATTGTGCGATTTCAATCGCTCATAATCGGCCAGAAAACCAAATGTTCGAGCGCGGCTTATTTCTTTTACGAATGAGGTCGAGGAAAAATCAATTTCCACTGTTTGATCATGAAGAGCAACGACAGGATGCTCGTAGTCTAAAGTGTACTTTAGAGCGAAGCCGTCATACGGCTGCAATTCCGCGTACGAATCCTCGCCTCCGACACGCACCGTTTCTCGTATGACCAGGAATTTTTTTGCAGCGCTCTGCGCCACCACTCCCGCTGACTGAATAAGAAAGACGAAGGCCGCAGCACTGCCGTCCATAATCGGAAGTTCTCCAGCATCGACCTCGATTTCGGCGTTGTCGATACCGAGTCCCGCGAACGCAGACATCAAGTGTTCAACAGTAGAAATCGCATTGGCGCCATCCGTGAGCGACGTGGCCATTGCGGTGCCGCACACGTTCATTGCAGACGCGGCGACTCGATGATCGTAGTCGAGATCAGTACGCCGAAAGACGATGCCGCTGTCTACCGGGCCTGGACGAAGCACAATATTTATCTGCGTTCCTGTATGCAATCCTACGCCCGTAGCACGAATGCAATTTTTTAACGTGTGCTGCTGCGCGCTGCGTTGCATCGATGAATTCCGTTATGAACGTCGTCTGACCAAGTCAACCCAACCGATCCAGAAACGCCCAACAAGGTTGGGCGCCGACACTTCTAGCAGGAGGTGAAGATCGGCGGGCAACTCGGGGGACGACGCTATTTTAAAGGTGTAACCCGTTAGCCAATTTGCTGCACTTAGAGGCCAGAAACCTTGGGGTCAATCAGCCTGACGCCGTAAAAACGCCGGAATATCTAGATACTCCATATCCTTAGTTTGACCAATATCGAGATTTTGCTTGGATTTTTCCACGGGCTTTTGCCGTTCATATGCCGGGGTATCCAAGTTCGTATAGTCCACGGGGCCCACAGCAACAGCGGGCGTGATCGCTGTGTTGTCTACCACTACGTTGGGCGTTGAAGTCTTACCAAGACCGGTGGCCACTACTGTCACCTTCATCTCATCTTGGAGTGTTTGGTCAATCACCGTTCCAACGACTACCGTCGCATCCGGCGACGCGAATTCCTCAACACAACGACCCACTTCAGTGAACTCGCCAATGTTCAGATCCAGCCCAGCCGTTACGTTGACTAAGATTCCCCGCGCTCCATTAAGATCCACATCCTCCAGTAACGGCGAACGTATTGCCGACTCAGCTGCCTCGCGAGCACGATTTGCTCCCGCCGCAGAGCCTGTGCCCATCATCGCCATGCCCATTTCCGACATCACCGTGCGCACATCCGCAAAGTCTACATTGATCATTCCAGGGCGAATAATCAGGTCAGCAATCCCTTGCACAGCGCCCAGCAATACATCGTTAGCTGCGGCAAACGCGTCAAGCACACTGGTCTGCTCGCCAAGCACTTCCAAGAGTTTTTCGTTGGGAATCGTAATGAGCGAGTCAACGTGAGCGGCAAGTTCTTTAATGCCTTGTTCGGCGTTACTCTTACGCTTTTCGAAATCGAAAGGCTTGGTTACCACCGCGACGGTCAACACCCCAAGTTCCTTGGCGACTTCCGCAACCACCGGCGCCGCGCCGGTCCCGGTGCCGCCACCCATACCTGCTGTCACGAACACCATGTCCGCGCCGCTCAGCAGCTCCGCAATGCGGTCGCGATCCTCCAGAGCGGCAGCGCGGCCTACATCGGGATTGGCGCCAGCACCAAGTCCCTTAGTGACACTGCTACCGATCTGCATGGTAGTTTGCGCACCTAGGCCTTTCAGCGCCTGAGCGTCCGTGTTAGTGGCAATAAAATCTACGCCACTGACTTGTTTTGAAACCATGTGTTCGACCGCGTTGCCGCCGCCGCCACCGACCCCTATAACTTTGATTACCGCACTTTGGGGTGCGCTATCCACCAGTTCAAACATCGTATTCTCCTGCTAGAAGTTTTCACTAAACCAACCCTTTAGCTTCGCCAACGTGCCACTCTTACGGTCGCTTTGTTTGCTCGGCTTGTCTTTCTCTTGGTCCAACCCGTACTGCAATAGACCTACGCCTGTAGCAAATACTGGGTTCCTTACGATGTCCTTCAAACCCGCCACGTTTCGTGGCGCCCCCAAACTGACCGGCATGTGGAAAATCTCTTCCGCAAGCTCGATCAAACCTTCCATCTTGGCACCACCTCCGGTGAGAACGATGCCCGATGCGACCAGGTGCTCAAAACCGCTACGGCGCAGCTCTGCCTGGACTAACTTAAATAATTCGTCGTAGCGAGGCTCTACAACCTCGGCCAACGTCTGCCGCGACAATTCTCTATCAGGCTTGTCGCCAACACCAGGAACTTTGATAACCTCATCTGGCCTTGCCAACTGGGTCAATGCACAAGCGTAGCGAATCTTTATGTCTTCGGCATTTTGCGTGGGCGTTCGTAACGCCATTGCTATGTCGTTTGTAACCTGATCTCCCGCGATCGGAATGACTGCAGTATGCCGGATTGCGCCGTCCGTAAATACCGCTATATCTGTGGTGCCGCCACCAATATCGACCAAGCAAACCCCTAAATCGCGCTCGTCAGCGCTCAACACTGAATAGCTGGAGGCCAATTGTTCCAACACTACGTCGTTGACCAGCAGGCCACAACGTTCGACACACTTTTCGATATTTTGCGCAGCGTTTACCGCGCAGGTCACCATATGCACCTTGGCTTCGAGGCGCACACCCGACATGCCCAATGGCTCCTTGACGCCTTCTTGAGCATCGATAAGAAATTCTTGTGGCAATACATGCAGTATTTTTTGGTCGGCTGGAATCGCCATAGCCTGAGCAGCATCAATCACCCGCTCTACATCCTGACTGTATACCTCGCGGTCTCTGATCGCGACGATTCCATGGGAGTTGAGACTTTTGATGTGACTGCCAGCGATCCCCGCGTAGACCGATTCGATGGCGCAGCCGGCCATAAGTTCCGCCTCTTCTACCGCGCGCTGAATAGACTGCACAGTGGATTCAATATTAACCACAACACCTTTTTTTAAGCCGCGGGATTGGTGAGTGCCTATCCCAATGATCTCTAACTCGCCTGCGTCGCTGACCTCGGCCACAATAGTCGCTATTTTGTTGGTGCCGATATCTAAGGCCACTATTTTTTGTCTTTCCACATCCAAAGCCATGCTTAGCGCCCGTCTGTTAGATTGCCGTCGGTTTCTTGAACGGCATTGCTTTGACCCCAATTCTGCGCCTGAATCGGCACCAGCGCATCAAATTTAGCTACATCGATTTCACTGTAGCGTACCGCAACCCCACCAGGATACCTGGCATCCACGTACGCTACCGGACGCCGCTGTCGCTGAATAATACTGTTGTATGCGCGCAAAAATCGCTGCATACGCGCCTCCAATTCCACGGCACCGAGACGTAGCACCATGCCTGATTCGAAACCCACATGCCACTCGCCCTGTGCCGTTTCTGCTAATTCTAAGATCGCCAAGCCCTGCCGTGCCGCATATTGCTGCAGCAGCCGAAAGATCTCCATGCTTTCCCGCGGAGAACTTAACTGTGCCGACAATCTTGGCAACTGATCGTATTGATCTGGTAACTGCAGAATATCTCCGTCAGCCGACAGGAAGGTATGGTCATCCCATTGGGCCACCGGACTCTCTTTATATACGTAAATCACGAGCTGATTTGGCCAGCGCCGCCGCACATCGACACGACGCGCCCAATCCATCTGCTGCAGTTGCGTCTCTAATCGCGGCAACACCAAACTGAGAATACCCGGAAGCTCGAGTCCCCCTATGTGCTTTTGCATAGCCGCCTGCTCGGCAAGGGTTAGATCGCCTTCGATGACGATCTTGTCTATTGGACGGTCAAATTTTATCCACATCGCAACGCAGACCAATGCCGCGCCTATGACCATGAACGCCTTTGCCAAGCGTCTAAACACGTAATGCCCTTAACGTCTTTGACAAGGTACTGACGTTACCTGCTCCTTGCACCAAGACCACGTCATCGGTTTCACAGATATTTGGCAGCAACTGCATGGCTTCGGTTGTATCTTGGGCGTGTAGCGGGCTGATTTGGCCACGCTGTCTTATCGATGCGATCAAGGAACGACTGTCGGCACCATCAATCGCCTGCTCGCCGGCCGAGTAAACGTCCAGTAATAACAGCACGTCCACCGTAGACAAGACCCGCACAAAATCGTCAAAAAGGTCTTTGGTGCGCGAGAACCGATGAGGTTGGTAAACCATGACTACTCGACGTTCTGGCCAGACTTGCCGCGCGGTCGCAATAACGGCCTCAACTTCAGTTGGGTGATGGCCGTAGTCGTCTACCAGCGTAATCGTGGTGTCGTCGATGTTCACCGGCGCGGTAATTTCGAAGCGTCGATCAACACCCGCAAATTCCGCCAAACCCTGCACGATTGCTTCATCCGCAATGCCTTCGTCGCTGGCAATAGCGATGGCTGCAAGGGCATTCATGACGTTGTGCTGGCCCGGAATGCCAAGGCTTACCTGCAACATCGGCTTATCTGGGCCACGCTCCACATCAAAACACCATGAAGCACCTGCCACCTGAACATTGGTTGCGCGATAATCTGCCGAAGTATCGCTGCCATAAGTGATCACACGCCTAGTGAGCATAGGAATAAGCGCCCGCGCTTCAGCATCATCAATACAAATCGCCACTGCCCCGTAAAAAGGCAGTCGCGCAACAAACTCTAAAAACGATTTTTTTAACTCGGTAAAACTGTGCCCGTACGTAGCCATATGATCTTGGTCAATATTAGTAATAACCGCGGTCATCGGCTGCAACCGCAGAAAAGAGGCATCACTCTCGTCTGCTTCAGCTATTAAATAATGGCCCTGACCCAATTCTGCGTTGGTCCCTGCGCTGTTTAGCATACCGCCAATCACGAACGTGGGCGCCAGTCCTGCGCAGCGAAAGATCTCCGTAATCAAACTGGTTGTCGTGGTCTTACCGTGAGTACCTGCGACGGCGATACCGTGGCGATAACGCATCAGTTCACCAAGCATTTCGGCCCGCGGCACAACAGGGATCAATGCGGCTCGCGCTGCCTGCATTTCAGGGTTGTTTTCATCGATTGCCGAAGACACCACAACAACATCCGCTCCCTCTACCCAGCGGGCGTCGTGGTTATCAAATATCGCGGCGCCTTTAGTTTGCAACCGCACCGTATTCGCAGATTGTGCGATATCCGATCCGGACACCTGATATCCCTGATTCAGCATCACCTCGGCGATACCGCACATCCCTGCACCGCCGATTCCGACAAAGTGTATGCGTCGAATGCGGCCCATTTCTGGAATACGAAAAGGTCCGGTCTCAGCCACGGGGAACCTCTCTTGGATATGCGCAGCGAAGCACCATGCCGATCATCGCAGAGGAGATGATCAAACTGTTTCCGCCATAGCTGACAAAAGGCAAGGTAAGCCCCTTGGTTGGCAAAGCGCCGGTGTTTACGCCTAAGTTGATCAAAAGCTGAAAGGCAAAGATTAGACCTATGAAGTAACAGCAATAACCGGCAAACAATTCACCACGATCGGATTGCGCGCGCGCCACTGAGAAGATCTGAATAACGAACAGGCTGTAGACAGCGAGCAAGGTCAGCGCCCCAACGGCACCCAACTCCTCGGCAATCACCGCAAAGATAAAGTCGTTATGCGCTTCTGGCAGATAATAAAGCTTCTGTATACCCTCGCCTAAGCCAAGACCAAACAACTCGCCGCGGCCGAAAGCAATGAGCGCTTGCACCAGTTGATAACCGCCATCGAAGGGCATGGCCCATGGATCAATAAACGCCAGAAGTCGCTCCATTCGGTAGGGTTCCAACCAAATCAACAGCGCAAGCATTCCGCCTGCTGCGAGCAGCAGCAATAGAAAGTAACGCAGTTGAGCGCCACCAATGAACAACAGGGCTATGGAGGCGGCAACGATGACCACCGCAGATCCAAGATCGGGTTCAACCACTAACAAGCCGCTGACAACCGTTATCATGCCGAGGGGCACAAAAATTTTCGCAGGCTCAGCACTGAGTTGCTCACCGTAACGGTGCAGGTAGCCCGCCAAGTAAATCATTAAGCCAAATTTTGCGACCTCCGATGCTTGCAGGGTAAATCCGCTGATCTGCAGCCACCGAGTTGCGCCGTTGACCGTGTGCCCAACACCAGGCACTAGGACAATAACGGCAAACGCCAGCGCGCCAAACCAGCTGACAAGGTACAAACCGTTCCAAACCCTGAGTGGCACAACGAAGGTCACCAAAAACGCCAATAGCGCCATCACCAAATAGACCAAGTGCTTAGTTGCGTAGTTACCATTGAGGGCGACGGCTGCCGAACTCACCATAACCAAACCGAACGCGAGCAACCCAAGCCAACAAAAAAATAATTGCGTGAAACTTCTCGACACGAAAGGATTGGGTAAAGCCTCCACTAGTACGATGCCTCCCTAACCGTTGAGATCACTGGGCAAACCTCGCACCGCTTCCACAAAAACCTCTCCCCGTTCGGAGAAATTTCGGTACATGTCCAAGCTGGAGCAGGCCGGTGACAGCAAAACCATATCGGCGTCAGTCGCCATACGCCGCGCCACCACAACCGCTTCGCCGATATCCGCAACTTGAGCACAATCGACACCGGCCGATTCGGCGACCGCCGCCACTGTATTTGAATCCTTCCCCAAGGCAACGACTCCCACTGCCGAAGCAGCCAAAACCTCGGCTAGGGGCCCTAAGTCTGCGCCCTTGGCATCGCCGCCAGCGATTAAAATCACTCGCGTCTGCGGTTTTAAGCCCTGCAGCGCGGCCAACGTAGCGCCAACGTTGGTCGCCTTTGAATCGTTTACATACTCCACTCCGTCGAGGGATCTAATGAACTGGAAACGATGTTCAAGCGCTGCGAACTGCGTGGCAGCGTGCGCTGCCTCCCGGGCTGCTATAACAGGGTCTAGCAGCGCCAGAGCAGCCATCGTATTGAGCAGGTTATGGGCACCCCTGAGCGGTAAGTCATCTACTGCAACAATCCGTTCATCGCCTCTGGTCAGCCACGTCGCGCCTGCATCACTCGCCACACCAAAAGACTCCGTATCGCCAGCGGCGTCGAGTCCAAAGCTCACCATTTGAGCGGCCTCGGTCGGCCGAGTCATCGAGTCACCCCGATTGAACACACAGTGCCGCGCGCCGCGATAAATTCGCAACTTCGCGCAACGATAATTTTGTATGGACCCATGATGGTCTAGATGATCATCTGAGATATTCAGCACCGTCGCCGCAGCGAATGGCAACAAACCACTGCGTTCTAACTGAAAACTCGACAATTCAAGCACGTAACGCTTCTGCGGCTTGATCAATAAATCTAACGCCGCAAGCCCAATATTGCCGCCGACGCCACACTCCTCGCCCAAACCACGACATATATGACCAACCAGCGAGACCACAGTGCTCTTGCCATTTGTCCCAGTTACGCCGATAACCGGGGCCGTGGTGGCTTCAAAGAACAGATCAATATCGCTGACAATAGGCAATCCGAGAGCTCGGGCCGTCAGCAGCAGGTCGAGATCTAGGCGCACTCCGGGACTTACGATCAGGCGCGATACATCACTCAAGTGTTCGCGCAACTGCACTGCAGGCCAGTGCCCGATCTGCCAGTTCACCTCCAGGCCGCGAAATTCCTCTGGCAAAGGTTGCTCCGACCGCGTATCAAAAACCTTGAATGGCTCACCGTTGCGCGACAGGTGCCTTGCCACCGATTTTCCGGTGACCCCAAATCCGAGGATTGCCTGAACCGCGGTCATACTTATCTAAGCTTCAATGTTGACAGGCCAATGGTCACAAGAACCAGCGTAATGATCCAAAATCTAACGATCACTTTAGGTTCTGGCCAGCCTTTTAGCTCAAAGTGATGATGGATAGGCGCCATGCGAAAAACGCGACGCCCTGTAAGCCTAAAGGAGGCCACCTGTATGATGACGCTGGCGGTTTCCAACACAAATAACCCGCCCATGATTAACACAACGATCTCGTGACGGACGATAATGGCCACCAAACCTAGGGCCGCGCCGATGGCCAAAGCGCCGACATCACCCATAAATATCTGGGCCGGGTAAGTGTTGAACCACAAAAAGCCCAATCCCGCACCGATCAGCGCGCCGCAAAAAACCGCCAATTCGCCAGCGCCGGCCACATACGGAATTTGCAGGTACGAAGAGAACTCTGTATTCCCCGCCACATAGGCTATTAAACCCAGCGCCGCGCCAACCATCACCGCAGGCATAATCGCCAGGCCGTCTAACCCGTCGGTTAAATTTACCGCATTACTCATACCAACGATCATCAAATAGCTCAGCAACACAAAGCCGATGCCCAAGGGAATCGCAATGGACTTAAAGAACGGCACATACAAAGCGGTTTCCACAGGCGACTGAGCCGACGAGTAGAGATAAATTGCGGCCATCAGCGCAAACACCGATTGCCATAGGTATTTCCAACGCGCAATTAATCCGTCGGTATTTTTACGCGAAATTTTTAAATAATCATCGACCCAACCAATCACGCCAAAACTCAGCGTGATGAAAATAACCAACCAAACATACCGGTTTGTAAGATCGCCCCACAACAATGTTGTGACCACCAAAATGACTAAAATCAAAGCCCCGCCCATAGTGGGCGTGCCCGCCTTGCTGAAGTGCGAAGCAGGTCCGTCGTCGCGAATCGTCTGGCCGATCTGCGCCCGCGCCAAACGCGCGATCATGACGGGCCCAATAATCAGGGACATTAGCAGGGCGGTCACCACGCTCACCATGGTGCGGAAGGTCAAATATTGAAATACCGCAAACCCGCGAACAAATTCAGAGAGATATTCGGTTAGCCATAGCAACATCAGCTGTTCTCACTTTGGATTTCACGCACGACCGCAAAGTCGCTGAAGGGAAGAAATTCGCCTTTGATTTCCTGGGTTTGCTCGTGTCCTTTACCCGCTATGAGCACAACGTCATCTGGGCTAGCGCTGGACAAAGCCGCAGCGATCGCCCGAGTTCGATCAACCTCGCTACGCACACGCTTCAGACTGGGCGCGCCCAGACCACCGCTCATGTCATCCAAAATCTGCTCGGGGTCCTCACTGCGGGGGTTGTCGGACGTAAACCAAACACGGTCACTGCCTTTTGCAGCAGCGAAGCCCATCTGCGCGCGCTTGCCCCGATCACGATCCCCACCACATCCAACAATACAAATTAGCTCACCGCGACACTGGGGCCGCAGAGCCGCCAACGCTTTTTCAACCGCGTCCGGCGTGTGAGCATAGTCAACGACAACCCGGGGCCACTTTGAGCCGCCATCGACCACCTGCATACGTCCTGGCACAGGCGCCATGACCTCAACCGCTTCCGTTACTCTATGCAATTCGTGCCCTTGAGTGAGCAACACCGCCATCGCCGCCGCTACATTCGCCACCGCGAACTCAGCAGCAACCGGCACGACGGTTTCGGCACTACCCCAAGGGGTCGAAAACATTACGCGCATGCCCTGGCGCACGGCCTGACTGTGCCAACTGACGTCACCATGGGTACCGTAGCTGACAACCTCAGTGGCGCGACTCGTACACAAAAATTCCCGGCCAACCGGATCACTACTGTTGATTACCGCTGCAGCTAAGGGCCAATTCTGAAACAGTCTGGCCTTTGCGTGCTTGTAAGCTGCGGTGGTTTGGTGATAGTCCAAATGATCACGACTCAAATTTGAAAATACCGCAACATCAAATTGCACAGCTGTAACGCGACCTTGATCCAGAGCATGGGAACTCACCTCCATGGCTACGCGAGACGCGCCATGCGCCTGCATCGCCGCCAAATTACCCTGTAACGCCACAGCGCTCGGCGTCGTCAATTGAGAGGGACGTAATTGATCCAGTGCTCCCCAGCCAAGGGTGCCGCAATAGCCCGTAGACACTCCAAGCCGCTCGCTTAGGTCTGCGATATGCCATGCGATAGAGGTCTTACCGTTTGTACCGGTTATGCCAATGCAGCACAATTCGCGGCTCGGGTGTTGGTAATAGCGCGACGCTATTTCGCTTCTGCGAGCAGCCAAGTCGGCAAGCGGCACCAGGGGTATCGGCGCTTGCAGATTCATAAGTTCCGGCACCAACGCCGCTACAGCACCGGCCTGAACAGCCTCGTGCACGTGCTGTGTGCGCTGCTGCAAATCCTTACTGGCGGCGATAAATAGATCACCCGGCTGCACTGTTCTGGAGTCTTCACTGATACCCGAAACAGTTAGGTCGGACCAGTTAGAGTCCTCTATGAGTTCTCCTAAGGTCATAATCCACCGCCCGTATCGGACACCAACCGCCCCGCCATCTGTTCGGCAACCAACGGCGGCTGGGCATCGCCAGCAATACCCATTAGCCGCACACTGCGCTCGGCCACCCGACCAAAAATAGGCGCCGCTACTCCACCGCCGCTGTTCACACCAGATCTGGGCTCGTTCACCACCACCACCATCACCAGTCGTGGATCGGATACCGGCACCATGCCAGCAAACCACGCCACATGTCTCTCATCATCGTAGCCCTGCTCACCCACCAATCGCGCGGTGCCGGTTTTACCCGCTACTCGGTAGCCCGGCACCGACGCCTGGGTTGCTGTGCCCGCTTGCGAGGTCACCAATTCCATCATCGCCAGTACGTTGCTGACATGTTCTGGCTCAAAGACCTGCTCTGTTTCAATAGGCCGATCTTGCTTAAGTATCGACAACGGCATGCGTTTCCCGCCACTGGCGAGGGTCAAATAGGCTCTCGCCAGCTGCAGCGGCGTTACCGACAAACCGTATCCATAGGCGAGCGTTGCACGCACCACTGGATAACGCAGCTGGCTGCTATTTAGTCGGCCCATAGCCTCGCCAGGCAAGCCGGAGCTTACAAAATCACCCAGACCGGCCCGCGCCAAAACATCGAAAACCGCGTCTTCTTCTAGATCCAACGCCACCTTGGCGATAGCCACCTGACTCGACTTTTGAATCGCTTTAGCCAACGACAAAGAGGCGCGATTAATCGGGTCCTGAATCAACTTGCCACCGACACGAAAATACCCTGGCGAAGTATCGATGCTTGTTTCAGTGTCATAGCGACCGGACTCCAGCGCCGCCATTGCAGTAAATGGCTTAACCGTTGAGCCGGGCTCGTAGGCATCTGTAACCGCGCGATTGCGCATACCCGCAAGTTGGCCTGCAATATCGTTTGGATTGTAAGACGGCTGATTAACCAGCGCTAAAATCTCCCCGGTCTTGGCGTCGGCCATGATTAACGAAGCCGACTCAGCCTTATGCACCTGAACGGCCGATTTCAATTCGCGATAAGCAATATATTGCAGGCGCAGGTCTATGCTCAGACTCACGTCCTGACCAAACCTCGGCGGCGCCAAATAATCCAAGTCTCGAATTGAATTGCCGCGGCGATCCTTAAGCACTAACTTCGCACCGCGTTCACCGCGTAAATTCCGCTCAAAAGCCAGCTCTACGCCTTCGATTCCCTGATCATCTATATCCGTCAAACCCGTAACGTGCGCAGCAATCTCAGCCGCCGGATAGTAACGACGATACTCTGGACGCAGTTCCAAATGGGGCAAGCCCAAGTCGCCCAATCGTTGGCTCATGTCCCATCCCGCATGGCGCTTCAGGTACACGAACTGTTTGTCGGAATGCCTCTGCACACGATGTTCAAGTTCCGTTTGCGGAATTTCCAAAACCTCCGACATTGCCGCATATTGCGACGCACTAAAATCCGCTTTGCGAGGATTGGTGGATACCGCATAAACAGGTGTACTGACCGCCAGCGCTTCCCCATTTCGGTCATAAATTACGCCGCGCAGGGCGGGAATAGATTCGCGGCGAACGGACCTAGCATCACCCTCTTGCTGCAAAAAGTCGCGTTCCGTAACGCTGAGGAAAACCACCCGAGTCGACAGCGCCGCCACTGCGATTAAAAACAGGCCAAGAACAAAGTAATGACGCCACGCTTTCATTGGAGATCCGGCTCGGTCAACGGCGGGAAGTGCATGTCTAGTTCATGCTCGGCAGCCCGTTCTACTTCGTTCAAACCGGCACGCGCACCGCGCTCCAGCAGCAGCCTACTGTGCACAGCCAGCAGTTCGTTCTGCTGCCGCTGAACTTGATCCAATTCCTGATAAAGACTGCGCATACGGTGGGCCGAATCAACCGTTTCAAGGGCCGAAAATACGATCGCCAAAAGTAAGCCGGCGACGATAACCATCGGATAAAGTGTTTTACTCAGGGGCTCGGCTGGCTGATCTTTAACGCGACGACGAAAGCGCGCTGTTTGTTTCTCCTGCGCCTTCACCGCCATAGTCAGGCCACCCGCTCGATCACCCGCAGCGTCGCACTGCGCGCTCTCGGATTAACATCAAGTTCGGTACGACCGGCGCGTATCGGACCGCTGATGAGTCGACCACGGACGGCAACCTGCGCATCCTGAACGGGCAAACGCCGCGGCAACACGGGCGGTTGCGACAGCGCCTTAAACGCGTGTTTGACTTGCCGATCTTCCAACGAGTGAAAACTGATCACCGCAAGTCGGCCACCTAGGGCTAAATTGTCAAAAGCTGCCAGTACGCCCTGCTGCAATTCCTGCAACTCATCGTTGATGAAGATGCGCACCGCTTGAAAGGTTTTAGTCGCGGGATGTTTGGTTGATCGCGTATTGCCGCGTGGCACGCAGGCGGCTACTACTTCGGCTAAACCTTGAGTTGTGTGCAAGGGCCGAGCGGCAACGATGGCCTTAGCAATCCGCCGTGCGCGACGCTCCTCGCCGAAGCGCCAAATCACGTCGGCGATAACTTGCTCATCTGCACTGTTCAACCAATGCGCCGCATCGACGCCCTGGCTCGGATCCATACGCATATCCAGCGGGCCGGGATGTCTAAAGCTAAAACCCCTATCGGGGTCATCTAGTTGCGGCGAGGACACGCCGACATCCATGAGCACGCCTTGAAGGGCACCAGCAAGCCCACACGCAGACACCACCTGGCTAAGTTCAGAAAACCGCGCGCGAAACACTCGCAATCGTGGCTCTTGAGCTTGTAATTTTTCAGCCTCTGCAATGGCCTGAGGATCTCGATCGAGGGCTATCAACCGGCCCCGATCAGATAATTCCTCTAGTATTGCGCGACAGTGGCCGCCACGGCCAAAGGTTGCGTCGACATACGCACCATTTTTCTCTATTGCTAAAGCGCGCAACACTTCGACCAACAGCACCGGCAAATGTCGCAGCACAGCGCTTTGCGCCGCGGCCGAATGTGGCTGCACCGAATCGGTCATACAGACAACCCAGAGAAATCGTTACCACTGTCATTCAACGCTTTTGCGCCCTGCTGCAGCCAGCCGCGCATACCCTCTTGCCAATTCGCCTCGGACCACATTTCAACCTTATTGCCTTGACCAACAAGCACCAACTTTTTATCCAGCTCAGCATAATTTCTGAGCATCGCGGGCAACAATAATCGCCCCGCAGAATCGAGTTCCAGATCTGTGGCATGGCCGATCAGCAGCCTTTGCAGTAACCGAGCTTGGGGGTTGATATTGGACAACGCTTCTAATTTACGCTGCACCACTTCCCATTCGGGCAATGGATACAGCAAGAGACAGGCCTCGCGCATGTCGATGGTGAGCACCACTTTGCCGTCGCTGGCGAGCTGAACAGCTTCTCGATTACGCGCAGGCAACGCCATGCGACCTTTAGCGTCGAGCGTTGCACTGTTGATGCCGCGAAACATCTTTACCTTGACCTTGGTGGCGGGATCGCGCGAGCCGTTATCGCGTCACGATTCCCACTTTTCTCCACATTTATCCAACGTGCGACACTATATAGCCGGCATGCTAGAGTCAAGCGCTATGAGATGCTCGGTAATCGGCATAAATCACGGAAATAAAAGAACTTTTCGGAGGCTCGGCCAGCTCGCAATTGAGCGGACGAAGATCCAAATGCGCAAGGCGGAAAGAGCGAGAGTCAGCCTGTAAGCCGGGTTCTGTCGAGGACAATCATTCATCTAGGGCTGCCGTCACCGACAACCTCAAGCGGCCTACCCGGATCTGATACGGGCCGTATCAAAAGATCTCTATTTGGCCTTGCTCCAGGTGGGGTTTACCTTGCCACAACGTGTTACCACGCGCGCGGTGCGCTCTTACCGCACCCTTTCACCCTTACCGAAGGCGTCAAACACACATCGGCGGTCTACTCTCTGCTGCACTATCCGTAGGCTCTCGCCCCCCAGGCGTTACCTGGCACCCTGCCCTATGGAGCCCGGACTTTCCTCCCGTCGCAAACGACCGGCGATTGTCCAGCTGACTCTCGTCTGACAGTGTAGATTGATAGCCACGCGACACAAGTCGCCCATGGACGCTTTTACAATTATTTAATCGGCGCTTGAGGGCTCATCGACACGGCCAGTTCATACAGCTCTTTTTTACTGACTCCACAAATCTGCGCGCCCAAACGAGCTGCTTTTGCCGGTGACAGTTCTTGCAGCAACACCTGCATCACCTGCCGATGGGCGTATCCTTGGGTCGTGGCTTCACCGCGCTCGATAACACCCACAAACTCGCCCTTGGGTGGATTCGGCAGTTGCGCCAACAATTCTGCCGCCGATCCATGCATCAGCGTTTCGTATTGCTTGGTCATTTCGCGCGCGATAAATATCCTTCGGCTAGTAAGCTCCGCTAAGGTCTCTAGAGTTTGGCGAATACGATGCGGTGATTCAAAAAACACCACGGCATCAGGGTGTTGAAGCCATCCTTGCAACTGCTGCCGGCGCGCTGCCGACTTAGTCGTCAAAAACCCCACATAACGGAACGGCTGGCTTGGCAACGGACATACACTGAGCGCTGTAATGACCGCGCTCGGTCCCGGAATCGGCACCACTTTTATGTTCGCCTGGGAAGCCAATTGCAGCAATCGAAAACCCGGATCGTTGATCAACGGTGTGCCTGCATCGCTCACCAGAGCGACGGATTCCCCTCTTTCTAAACGCATGATCAGTCGGGGGCTGGCTGTATCCTCATTGTGATCGTGCAAGCTGACGAGTTCGCAACCGTCATGCCCAATGTGCGCTAACAGCACGCTGGTACGTCTGGTATCCTCAGCCGCAATGACCTGCACTTGTTTAAGCGTCGTAATTGAGCGTTGACTTAAATCGCCCAGATGGCCGATTGGAGTTGCAACCACGTAGAGTGTTCCTGACATGCCCACTAAACTCCTAATTTTATTTTGTGCAGCGATTTTGACGGCCGGCTGCCAAACTGCGCCACAAAACTCGCGGCCATCCGCATCGTCGCCAACTGCGACACCAGAAAAAAAAGCGCCGACAGGAACAAGTCTTTCCGACGAGCAGGCGCAGCAGACCCTTACACAACAAGACCGCGACCTCAAGCGGACCCTCGTGGAAGCACAGACCCTACTGAACACAGGTGCTGCCGATCGAGCCCTAGATTTGATGAGCGGGTTCGAGCCTGGGAAATTCTCAGAAGCTACGAGCGACGGTTTATTCTCCCTTACCGCGCAAGCGCATCTTTCCTTGGGCAATCATATCGAAGCCTATCGAGCACTCACGAGAGTGTCGCGTATTACCGCCGACTACTGGTTTTTACTCAAACGCGTGTGCACACAGTTGGCATTTAACCGCTGCAGGGCAGACAGCTTGATCGCGCTGCAGGCGGAAAGCGCATTGTCCAGTCGTTTCGAGCATGATGCCATTCTACAAGCTCTACTTACTGCGAGCCGTAACCCGGGGTACGAGGATGTTATCCTCGCTGCTGCAGAAATCATCCCCATAGCCACTCCGGAAACCAGCAGCCATCAAGGTTGGTATGCACTTACAGAAATTCTCACCTCCGCAGGATCGCGCCAAAGTACCGCGGTAGCATGGCAGAACTGGCGACAAAGGTGGCCCGACCATAAAGCGGCTTTAACACCGCCTACAATCACTGACGCGCTAGGCGTCGAAGCGACAAAATCTATCGCGCTGATGTTGCCTCTTTCGGGCGACTTGGCTCGCGTCGGTCGAGCCGTTCGCGACGGATTTATCGCAGCCTTTATGTCCGAAAACATTGATTTAGACCTGCATATTTTTGACAGTGCGGCCAACTCGTCGATCGAACTCATACGTTCCGCCAGAGAGGTTGCCGCCGACGTGATCGTAGGCCCCTTGTTGAAACTTAACGTCGACACTTTCGCGCCATTTGCCGCAGCAAGCGAAACACCCACCCTGTTGCTCAACTATCTGCCGAACAGCACCGACACCAATGCGACAGCAACCCCGACACTAAATTTGCTGCAGCTCGGCACAGCTATAGAAGACGAGGCCGCCACTCTGGCTGTGCACATGCAGACCAATCAGCACGAGCGGGTCATGATCGTGTACAACAATAGTGCCTGGGCGAATAAGGCACTGGATACTTTTCGGACGGCTTGGCCACACCCAGTGTATCCCGCGAACTTCAGCACGATAAAACAACTGACTAACGCTGTGGGCAAGGCAATGGGCGTTGCAAAGAGCAATGAACGCAGAGCTCGAGTCTCGGCGCTGCTTAAAGAACCGGTCGAATTTCTGCCCCGAGCACGCCAAGACCTAGACGCAATCGTTGCGCTCACCACTGGCTTCGAGTCGGCCGCACTGATACCAGCATTACAGTTTCACTTTGCCGACCACCTGCCTGTTTACAGCACCTCGCAAAGTTTACGCGACAACGAATCACCAAAAGGCTTCACCGTCACCGAATTACCAGCTTTGGTTCAACCCACCACAGCCGAGCGCGCGTTAATTAAAGCCTTTAATTTAAATCAAAACCCGCTCGTCGACCTGTACGTGCTGGGACTGACCGCCTTCCAGGTGGCTACATGGGCACCCGCGCTGAGTGAAACGTCCTCTTGGCGCGACCATTTCACACGTCAATCGCCCATCGGGCGGCTCAGTCTCGAAGCCGGAGGACGTCTGTCGCGCAGCCTTGCGGTGACAACAGTGCAAGACCCGCGGAAGGAAGCATTTATGGGTGCCACGGAGTCTGAATAATGTCGCGGCGCGTCGGCCGCCTTACCGAAACGCTGGCCATGTTATTTCTATTGCTGCGAGGGCTGAGGATTGTGGGCCGCAACTACATGTGTGTGCATGGCGAGATTGACCTCATCGCACTACACCGCGAACGGCAACGATCTCTGGCTCTGGTTTTTATCGAAGTGCGCTACCGCTCGTCAGAAAGCTTTGGTGGTTCGTCAGAAAGCATTGACGCACACAAGCAACTTCGGCTAATAAAGAGCGTGAACCATTTCGTGCACACGCATCAGAATACAGCCGTCTTCCCATCCGCTTTGACGCGGTGCTAATGACATGGTCTTCGCGACTACCGCGAATTACTTGGATAAAGGACGCATTTGACACATGAAGACATTCTGGCCTTCGACAGCGCTGCTGGCCTGTCTCGTATTAGCCGCCGGCTGTGCAGGCACTCAGGAAAGACCCCGCTCTACCGGCGCTTTGATCGACGACAATATTCTCGAAGTCGCCATCGAGCGTGAAATCAGGGCGTCCGATGAGGCTTACCAAGGCTCTCATTTGGTGGTCGCTGTTTACGACGGTCTGGTATTGCTGCTCGGCCAGGTGCCGAGTGCACAACTTAAGGCTCAAGCCGAAGCAGTTGCCGGAGCGATGTACAAAGTCGACCCTGAAAAGGTACACAACCATTTATCCGTCAGCGGACCTATTTCTATGCTCGCGCGAACTAATGACGGCTGGCTGACAACCAAAGTTAAGACTCGTTTATTAGCCTCAGACACGGCCAAAGGTCTCCGCATAAAAGTCATCTCTGAAGATGGCACGGTCTACTTACTCGGTGCGGTTACCGCCGAGCAAGCCGACGCTGCAGTCTTCGAGGCGCAAAAAGCATTTGGCGTCCAGAGGATTGTAAAGGTCTTCCAGTATACGGACGTCGAGCCAGCCATGACGCCCCCGTCGCCGTTAGACGAGCTTTAAATCTGGTCCTGTTTTTTTTGCATCCCCGGCCTCAGTGGCTTTTTCGCTCTCTAATCTGGCGCTGGGCTTTTGGGTCACAGCGGGCTGTGAAGGGTCCGCAGACATAGCGTCTTCAGGCGAAAACTCTTCATCCTCAAAGGCGAGTCCTTGGCCGCTGTCTCGCCCGTAGATAGCGCGTATGCTTTCGATCGGCAAAATTATTTCGAAATTTCTTCCAGCGAAGCGCCCATAGCACATCACATAATCATTGCCCAAGGAAAGGTCGCGGACTGCGCTGGGTGAAATATTTAGGACAATTTGCCCATCCTGAACATGCTCTGAAGGCACTACAACCCCGTCCACTTCAGCATCCACTAAAATGTTAGGAATCTCATCGCAGTCTAATATCCACTCGTATAACGCCCTCAATAAGTAAGGACGACGAGGCTTCACTCCTGCATCTCTATTTCGGTCTCGGTCAGACTCTGCCTGAACGCGTCGCGCTCAAAAATCGTATGCATGTATTTAAACAAGGGCCGGGTGGATTTTTCCGGAAGCGTTATACCCACTTCTTTGAGACGCCATAAAATAGGCGCAACGCAACAGTCGACCAACGAGAACTCTTCATTCATGAAAAACGGTTTCTCTGCAAAAATCGGCGCAATGGCAATAATACTTTCCCGCAACTCTTTACGCGCCTTGGTCAAGGCCGCTTCTCGTCCCTTACCCAACATCAATAAATCGAGCCTACTGCTCCATTCTTTTTCAACACGGGTGATCCACAATCGAGACAATGCGCGTTGAACCGGATACACGGGTAACAGCGGCGGGTGCGGGAAACGCTCGTCCAAGTATTCCATGATCACATTGGACTCGTAGAGCACCAGATCACGATCTGAAAATGTGGGCAACGTGTTGTATGGATTGACGTCCTTCAGGTCATCATTAATTTTTCCGCCAACAACATCGACGATATCTACGGTAACGCCTTTTTCAGCGAGCACCATGCGTACGCGGTGGGAATAATGGTCACGGGGATCTGAAAACAGTGTCATAGAAGTTCTCTTGGTTAAGGCACTAATGATGCTTTTTGGTTTGCGTAGGCAGGGTATTGCTATGCCTAATGAACGTCTTTCCAGAACTCGCGATTCAATAAGTACGTAAACGTGCCGAGAATCACTAGAAACAAGAGGACATAAATCCCTAAACGTTGCCGTTGGAGTCGGCTCGGTTCGCCAACGTAATACAAAAAATTCGAAAGATCATAAATCGCTTGGTCAAATTCTTCCGCGGTGAGCGAACCTGTCCCCGGGTCCAGCGAGAGTTGTTTGGTTTCGGGGTCGTAGCGTTGCACACCCTGCAGGGGCAAAAGTACATTAGGCATCCCCACATTGGGATAAACACCATTATTGACGCCCAACGGTCGGCTTTCGTCGACGTAGAAGGTCTTGAGATAATTGTAGATCCACTCAGGTGAGCGGAGCCGAGCCTCCAGCGTGAGGTCTGGAGGCGTCGCGCCGAACCAGGCCTTAGCCTGCTCAGGATCCATTGATGTGGTCATCAATTCACCGATTTTCTGACCGGTAAAAACCACCGACTCTAAAGCTAATTCCCTGGGGATCCCGAGGTCATCAGCAGTGCGTCCATAACGCTGATATTGCAGGCCGTGGCACCCGAGACAATGATTTGCGTAGAGCTTAAATCCACTCTGCAAACTGGGCAGATCCGTGAGGTCAGGCTCAAACGCTTCCATAGGCCAATCGTTTTTTGCAGCGGACCAGCTAACGGATGCCGCTCCCAGCATGGCGAGGGATGCAAGAAAAGCTATAGGCCTAAAGAAGGCTTTCATCAGGTCACCCGTTCCGGTTCAGGCAGCGTTTGCTCTACCCGAGTGTACCAGGGCATTAAAACAAAGTAGGCGAAATACAACAGGGTGCAGAATTGCGCCAAGATTGTGTATGCCTTCGTGGCCGGCATCACCCCAAGAACTCCTAGGATGATAAAACATACAACAAAAATTCTGAGCGCCCAGCGCGACAACTTACCCTTGTAGCGCATAGACTTCACCGGGCTTCTGTCGAGCCAAGGCAGCCCGGCGGGAATGACTACAGCGGCACCCATAGTGACGAGTCCCCAAAACTTGGCATCCATGCCAAACAGCGGAAACGTCGCCGCACGAAGCATCGCGTAATACGGCGTGTAATACCAAACTGGCGCGATATGCTCTGGCGTCTTCAGCGGATTCGCCACCTCAAAGTTAGGTTTTTCGAGAAAATAGCCGCCCATTTCCGGCGCGAAGAACACGACAGCACAAAACAAGAATAAGAAAACTACGGTGGCATGAATGTCATGCACTGTGTAGTACGGGTGGAACGGAATTCCGTCGACCGGCACACCGTCCTCGTTTTTGTTTTTCTTTATCTCTATACCGTCCGGATTATTTGAACCGACGTGGTGCAGTGCCACGAAGTGTACAAATACTAGCCCAAGCAACACGATAGGTAGCGCCACCACATGCAACGCAAAAAACCGGTTGAGGGCAACTTCAGACATCAGGAAATCGCCTCGGACCCATTCCATCAAGTCGGCGCCTACATAGGGAATTGCGCCAGCGAGAGAAACGATGACTTGTGCACCCCAGTAAGACATGTTGCCCCAAGGCAGCAAGTAGCCGAAAAACCCTTCCGCCATCAGCGCCACGAAGATCGCCATACCGATCAACCAGATCAGTTCCCGTGGACCGCGATATGAGCCATACATAAGGGCACGGTACATGTGCAGGAACACCACGATGAAAAACGCCGAGGCGCCCGTTGAGTGCAAGTAACGAATTAGCCAACCAAACTCAACGTCGCGCATGATGTATTCCACCGAAGCGAACGCACCATCGCCACTCGGGACATAGTTCATGGTTAACCAAATGCCGGTAACCAGTTGGTTCACTAATACGAACGTCGCGAGCCAGCCAAAATAGTAGAAAAAATTGAAGTTTTTGGGCGCGTAATACTTCGACATGTGGTATTCGAAGGTTTCAGTCGCCGGAAACCTCGCATCAAGCCACTCCATAGTATCGGCTAGCGCACCTTGCTTTGTTTCAGGGTTCATTTGTTGCATTTGTGTTTACTTAACCTTAACCAATCACAATTACAGTATCAGACTGAAAGCTGTAGGGAGGGACCTCTAAGTTGGTCGGAGCTGGGACTCCTTTAACAACTCGGCCTGCCATATCAAACCTGGACCCGTGACAGGGACAAAAGAACCCACCCTGCCCAGTGTCCGCAAAATTGTCCGTAACTACGTATTTCGGCGAACAGCCCAGATGCGTGCAAACACCCAAGAAGACGCCGTATTCCTTGCGATCCGAGCGCCACGAGTTCACCGCAAAGTCGGGTTGCTGATCAACGACCTCAGAATTGGGATCGGCAAGCATGTCAGTGTCTGTTTCCAACGATGCAAGAGTCGCCGCGTCACGACGAACCACAAAAATCGGTTTACCGCGCCAAGCCACAATCGGGCTGAGCATTTCCCCAGGCGCCAACTTTGAAACGTCGATCTTTACCGGAGCACCAAGCGCTTTAGCTTTCTCGCTTGGTGACCAATAGCTTATAAATGGCCAGGCCGCGCCCACCGCTCCGGCAGCACCGACAACGGAGGTGGCTTGAATCAGAAAGTAACGCCGGCTTGCACCGTCGCTATTAGAAGATTCGCCCGTTGGGGCGTCATGGACTGCGTCACCAGTACTCAAGGCTGTCTGCTCCACTTTTTCTAGTACCGAAATCCACCACAGCCTTCGTCACAGTCTGCTCCATCGGACAATGACGCTAGCCCTCGGAATTCGGGTCGACGCCGTACGATCCTCTAATTTCGGTGTTCTTCTATTTTGAATTGTTGCTCTTTTTTTGTTCTGCAACGTTGCAACCGAAGGTTCTGTAAAACCGTATGAGGGGCTCACTCACCGCGGACTGCGGACGTTTGATCTTCGCCGTCAGCCCTGCCTATGCAACCCCCGCCAAATACGCGATCGCCTCGGTATTCTCGCCGCTTTTCAGCGCGCAGAAGCTTAGCATAAAACAGCGCCGGTAACCCACCGAGTAGCTGAACGAAACCTGACTATCGCTTAGAGAATTGCGGCCGTTTGCGGGCCTTGCGCAGACCGACTTTTTTGCGTTCCACAGCTCGCGCGTCGCGGGTCAAGAATCCCGCTTGCCGCATGGGGCCGCGCAAGGTTTCGTCGTATTCGACAAGCGCACGCGCTATGCCGTGGCGAATTGCACCCGCCTGACCTGTATTGCCGCCGCCGCGCACCGTGACTTTCAGGTCCAGCTTGTCAGCCAAATCAGCCACCTGTAGCGGTTGCCGCACGACCATTCGAGCCGTTTCGCGGCCAAAAAACTCGTCTAGCGGTTGCGAGTTCACCATGATTCGACCAGTACCGGAGGAAACGAAGACTCGCGCCGCAGCTGTTTTACGACGACCGGTGCCGTAGTTGTAATCGGTCATGTGCTATAGCTCCAATACTTGTGGCTGCTGTGCTGCATGCGGGTGGCTATCGCCAGCATATACTTTCAATTTCCTGAACATGGCACGACCCAGCGGGTTCTTAGGCAACATCCCTCTAACAGCGCTCTCGATCATACGCTCCGGATGTTCCGCGCGCATGGTTCCAACGTCTGTGGACTTAATACCACCAGGATAGCCGGTGTGCCTCCAGTAGACCTTGCCGTTTTCTTTATTGCCGGTAACGTGAATTTTTTCTGCGTTGACCACAACAATGTAGTCGCCGGTATCCACATGCGGCGTAAACTCGGGCTTATGTTTACCACGCAGCCGACTGGCGACTTCGGTAGCGAGCCGACCGAGGGTTTTGCCGTCGGCGTCGATCAACCACCAGGCGCGTTCGACATCTTGTGCGCGCATGCTTACCGTTTTCATTATCTGCCTTACCTTTTCCAGCCGGACCGTCCCATCCGAGCCCTGGTTCAATTCGTATTTAACGCTTTTTTATTTTGCGCACACATAAGTTTTTTCCCGCCGATCTGCCTGCCTTGGCTAACGCGGGTCGCCCACCTGAGCTGGTCGCCACCGTCAGCGACCGAAAATTTCGGACGCGCATGATAGTGGAGGCCCTTACGCTTTACAACACAGTTTTCGCCTAGTCGGGCGCGCTATCGCCGTGTGTGTGCGATCCAGCAAGGTAGTCCATCGATTGCATTTCCAGCAACCTACTCTGAGTGCGCACAAACTCAAATTGCAAGCGCTGACCCTGATAAAGCTCATGAATCGGTGCTGCGGCAGACACAATAAGCTTTACTCCGTGGTCGTAGAACTCATCCACCAGGCTGATAAAGCGTCTCGCTGAATCCTCTTTACGTGAATCTAGAATCGGAATATTGCTAACAAACACTGAGTGGTAGAGCGTTGCGAGCTCGATATAGTCGTTCTGGCTTCGAGGCCCGTCACATAGATCTGTAAAGTGGAACCAGACGACGCCCTCGCTGAGTTGCTGGGTATTGATGGTGCGTCCTTCAACAACCAGGGGGACCGCCAACTCAATCGGCGCCGTTGCTAGTGCAGCGAAGCTGCGTTGCAAGCTTTCTTCGGCGCCGGCGTCAAGCGGGTAGTGATAAATCTCGGCTTGCGCCAGTGTACGCAAGCGGAAATCCTGACCCTCTTGAATTTCGACGACCGCACAATGTTGGTACAACAGATCGATTGCAGGTAAAAAGCGGCTGCGCTGCAGACCATTCTCGTACAACCTTTGAGGTTCAACATTGGACGTCGCAACCAGCGTCACCCCTCTGGCAAACAACGCGCGCATCAGTTCAGCTAGGATCATCGCGTCGCCTATGTCCGAAACGAAAAATTCGTCGAAACATAAAACATTAGCCTCTTGCGCAAATTCGTCAGCTACTTTTTGTAA
>Ga0160422_10000263_pt1 | contig 31004 bp, 24 predicted proteins | sample Fk160mmetaG_FD_108192 | JGI IMG/M metagenome (GOLD analysis project Ga0160422, IMG submission 108192) | Marine microbial communities from the Central Pacific Ocean - Fk160115 60m metaG | ecosystem: Environmental > Aquatic > Marine > Oceanic > Photic zone | place: The Central Pacific Ocean...
CCATAAAAACCGTGGACAAGGGATTATTCCCTATGGCTTTTTGTAAAATCATTCCAGATTACTTGACCGGTAGTCCAGACCATTGCTTAGTTATGCACGCTGATGGTGCGGGAACTAAATCTTCCCTTGCCTACATGTATTGGAAGGAAACTGGTGATTTAAGTGTATGGAAAGGGATTGCACAAGATGCTTTAATCATGAATGTAGACGATCTTATTTGTGTTGGTGCCACAGGACCAATGTTAGTGTCTTCTACCATTGGTCGCAATAAGCATTTAATTCCGGGAGAAGTTATTTCTGCTATAATTAACGGAACTGAAGAGTTGTTAGCAGAGCTAAGAGATGAAGGGGTTGATATTATTTCTACTGGTGGAGAAACTGCCGATGTAGGAGACTTAGTAAGGACTATAATTGTTGATTCAACTTTAGTAGCCCGAATGAAGCGAGAAGATGTAATCGATAACGCAAACATTAGCTCAGGCGATGTTGTGGTTGGTCTTTCAAGCTTTGGCCAAGCTAACTATGAAAAAACGTACAATGGAGGAATGGGTTCTAATGGTCTAACATCTGCTAGACACGATGTGTTTAATAAGAGTTTGGCCTCTAAATATCCCGAAAGTTTTGACCCAGGAACCGATGAGGCCTTTATCTATACTGGTAATCACAACTTGACGGATAAAATTGATGAAACTCCTCTAAATGCAGGTCAACTTGTACTAAGTCCAACTCGTACTTATGCGCCTATTATTCAGGAATTTTTAAAAGAATGGAAGTCTTCGGTTAACGGTATGATACATTGCTCAGGTGGTGCACAAACAAAGGTTCTACACTTTGTAAATGATGTCCACGTTATAAAGGATAATTTATTCCCGACGCCACCATTATTTAAGACTATCCAAGAGGCTTCTGACACATCTTGGGAAGAGATGTACAAGGTGTTTAACATGGGTCATAGACTGGAGGTTTATACAAATGAGGCAGCTGCAGATGCACTTATTGAGCTTTCTAAAACCTTTGGTGTAGAAGCCCAAATCATTGGCAGATGCGAATCTTCGACTTCAGGTGAAGTGACAATAAAATCAAAGCACGGAGAATTCCATTACTCAAACTCGTAATTTCTACAACTTGGAGGAACTACTATCAAAACTTGAAGCAATAGCCCTGAGGTTTATTGAGGTAGAGAAATCCATTGGTGATCCAGATCTGATCGCTGATCAAAAGGCATATAGAGATTCCATGCGTGAATATAGGAGGCTAGAACCAATTGCTGAACACGCTAAAATCTTTAGGGGAGCTTGGGATGATTTAAAGCAGGCAAAAGAGTGGGCTTCTTCTGAAGATGAAGAATACAGACAAATGGGAAGAGAGGAGGTGCCTGTACTTCAGGAGAAACTTGAAGAATTAGCCCAAACCTCAAGAGAAATGCTTCTACCTCGCGATGAGGCAGACGACAGGGACGTTGTCCTTGAAGTCCGTGCGGGTACAGGAGGTGACGAGGCTGCAATATTTGCAGGTGAATTACTTAGAATGTATTTAAGACATGTCGAGTCAAAAGGCTGGAAATACGAATTTGTTTCATCTTCTGAAGGAACTGTTGGAGGTTATAAAGAAATTGTAGTCCGACTTAGTGGCGAAGGTGTATACGGTTGGCTCAAATTTGAAAGTGGTGTTCACAGAGTACAAAGAGTCCCAGCAACAGAATCCCAAGGTAGAGTTCACACATCTGCAGCAACAGTTGCAATACTGCCAGTAGCAGAGGAAGTAGATGTTGAACTAAAGATATCAGATTTAAGGCGAGATACATTCCGCGCTTCTGGAGCTGGAGGTCAGCACGTAAACAAAACTGAATCTGCTGTTAGATTGACTCACCTCCCAACTGGAATTGTAGTTGAATGCCAAGACGGAAGATCACAGCACGCCAATCTTGAGCACGCCATGGAAGTGATGAGGACAAAACTCTTCGAAATGGAACGAACCAAGCAAGAGGAAGAAAGGTCTGAAAGCAGAAAACTACTAGTATCTACGGGTGATAGATCGGCAAAAATTAGAACATACAACTTTCCTCAAGGAAGGGTTACAGACCATAGAATTGGATTTACTTCACACGCTTTGTCAGCTATTATTGGTGGAGATTTGACAGAAGTAATAGAAGCGTTGCATCTTGCAGAAAAAACAGAGCTGTTAAAGAATTTATAACATGTCTAGACAAGCTGAACTTACGTCGTCGTCTAAACTTTACGAGGCAATTCTCGAAAAGCAGTCATATCTATGCGTTGGACTTGATCCCGATGAAGGTAAAATACCAACTTGTTTTGGTTCTGGTGTTGAGGCTGTAGAGAGATTTTGTTCTTCAATAATCGATGCTACAAAGCATGTGGCAGTTGCTTATAAGCCCAACCTAGCATTCTTCGAAACATATGGAGCTGAAGGATGGACAACATTGGAAAACATCATAACCCAAGTCCCATCTAACTGCTTAGTTATTGCCGACGCAAAGAGAGGTGATATTGGCAATACAGCTTCTAAATATGCCCAAGCAATCCTTGATAATCTTGGGGCAGATGCTATTACAGTTGCCCCTTATATGGGAGCAGATTCTGTGATACCATTTACCGAAAGAAAGAATAAATGGACCATTTTACTTGCGCTGACTTCAAACCCAGGAGCCGACGATTTTGAATTCCACGGAAGTACTCCTCTTTATGAATCAGTACTTACTAAAGCCCAAACCTGGGGCACACCAGATAACCTAATGTTCGTCGTAGGAGCTACTAGACCTGAAATGCTGTCAAGAGTTAGAGAAATTGCTCCTGATTCGTTCCTTTTAGTGCCTGGAGTTGGAGCCCAGGGTGGAACAATTGAATCTGTTGCTGAGTTTGGACTCAATTCAAAATGTGGTCTCTTAGTTAATTCATCAAGGGGAATAATTTATGCTGGTTCGGGAGAAGAAAGTATTGAGAGTGCTATGGATGCAACTCGAAAAGCGGCTGAGAAATTAGCTTCGAAAATGGCAAAAACGCTACAGTAGTAAGACAGTAGACCACGATTGCGAATCCTTTCTTTTTTATTTAGGTCACTTGTGTGAGTTGTGCTTAATTTAGAGCGTGCTATATAAGTTCAAAGCCTTTACTAGATTTTTTCTATCCCTTGTCTTCGTTACATCGGTTGTAATCATTGGTAGCATAGGGTATGTGATCATTGAAGGGTATTCTTGGATTCAGGCATTTTACATGACCGTAATAACTGTTTCTACAGTTGGGTTTAGGGAAGTGCAGCCATTATCTGAAGCAGGAATGATCTTCACATCAGTATTGATTATTTCTAGTATAGGTGCTTTTGCATATTCAATATCAGCTCTCACGACGTATTTTGTCGATGGTGAGTATCGTAACACCTTTAAAGCAGCACGTTTGAAAAAGGAAATAGACAAATTAAATAACCACGTGATCGTTTGTGGATACGGACGTGTTGGTGAGATGGCCGTGTCTGAGCTCAAGGATCACAACACAACAGTAGTAATTATTGAAAGTGACGAAAAGAGGTGTGAGCTACTTAGGCAGGAAGGGATCCTTGTGATTTCAGGTGATGCAACAAAGGATGAAAATCTTGAAAAAGCTGGTGTGATGTCAGCAAAAGCTCTTATTTCAACTATGTCAGTTGATTCGGAAAACTTATATGTAATCCTAAGTGCAAGAGAGAAAAACTCAGGAATTCTATTGATTAGCAGAGCTTCTCAAATGAATTCAGTTCACAAGCTAAGAGTAGCGGGTGCAGATAATGTAATTATGCCAGACAAAGTAGGAGGAGCTCATATGGCATCTCTAGTTGCTATGCCTGATGTAGTTGAGTTTTTAGACCACATTAGTATTCAAGGTTCTGACTCAATAAACCTTGAAGAAATTTGCATGGAACAGTTGCCTACTGCTATAAAAAAATCTAAGCTGGAGGATATAATTGAACATAATAGAGTTGGGGTAAACGTTGTTGGATTGAAGCGATCTAACGGAGAGTATGAAATAAACCCTGGTCCAAAAACAGAAATAGATGGAGCATGTAAATTATTCGTTCTAGGAACATCTGAACAAATAAGAGCTCTAAACCGCATGATTAAGCATGCACAACCCAAATCTTAAGAAAAACCAATTATGATAAAGTTTACAATTAAGTATGCTGCAGCACTCTTTTGTGCAATTTTGCCATTCATTACTATTGGACAAGAAGAAGTTGTAGATACTATTCAGCAAGATCAAGCTATTGAGGTGGTGGATTCAACAGCAGTTGAAAGAGTGGTGGAAGTAGTATCTTTGCCTGAAGTTACAGAACTTACTCTCGACGATAAGATTAACGAGGTTATGGGGCCCATAACCGATTTTATAGTTTCAGTAATTTTCTTTGAAGTAAATTTCCTTGGATTCACAGTCCCATTTGTACTTATCTGGTTAAGCCTGGGAGCACTATTATTTACATTCTACTTTGGGTTTATAAATATTACAGGATTCAGACATGCTGTTGATGTAGTAAGAGGGAAATTCGATGACCCTAATTCTAAGGAAGCTGGTGAAGTAAGTCACTTCCAAGCTCTAACAGCAGCATTATCAGGTACAGTAGGAGTAGGAAATATTGCTGGTGTAGCAATTGCTATTTCACTCGGTGGTCCTGGTGCAACATTTTGGATGATAGTTGCAGGTTTATTAGGAATGAGTGCAAAATTTGTCGAGTGTACACTAGGTACTAAGTATCGAAGACAAAACGCAGATGGAACGGTTTCTGGAGGACCAATGTACTATTTGAGTAATGGATTAGCCAAGAAAGGTGATACAATTGGAGCAATTGGCAAGGTCTTGGCTGTTCTATTTGCAATAGCTTGTATTGGTGGTTCATTTGGTGGAGGATGCATGGTTCAAATAAACCAAGCGACAAAGCAGTTGATTTCAGTTACAGGCGGTGAATCTTCGTTCCTGTTTGGCCAATCTTGGATGTTTGGTGCAGCTATGGCAGTTCTTGTTGGAATGATAATCATTGGTGGTATTAAGAGTATTGCAAATGTTACTGACAAGGTTGTCCCATTTATGGTAGGAATATATGTTATTGGAGCTTTGTTTGTTCTTGGCGGAAATCTTGGATCTATCCCAACAGCATTTGGCCAAATCTTTAGTGGAGCTTTTGCAGCTGACGCTATATACGGTGGCCTTATAGGTGTTATGATTCAAGGGTTTAGAAGGGCAGCTTTTTCTAACGAAGCTGGTATTGGTTCAGCTTCAATTGCGCACTCTGCTGCAAAGACTGATGAGCCAGTTAGTGAGGGTATGGTTAGTTTACTTGAGCCATTTATCGATACAGTTGTTATTTGTACGATGACTGCACTAGTAATTGTAATTTCTGGTTACGGTGATTACACTGCTGAATCTGCTCTTACTCTAGCCCAAAACAACGACCTGCAGGCTATTGAACTTACTTCTTCAGCATTTAGTCAAACCATACCTTGGTTCCCAGTAGTATTATCTGTAGCAGTGATTTTATTTGCTCTTTCTACAATGATTAGCTGGAGTTATTACGGGCTAAAAGCTTGGACCTACTTATTCGGTGAGTCAAAAACATCTGATCTGTCTTACAAGGCAGTTTTCTGTATGATGGTAATAATTGGCTCAGCAATTTCAGCCAAGAGTGTATTCGACTTTGGAGATGCAATGATTTTTGCAATGTGTTTCCCAAATGTGCTCGGATTGTATTTCTTAGCACCTGAAGTGAAAGAGAATTTGAAGGATTATTTGAGGAGGGTGAAATCAGGTGAGATTAAGAGATTCGACTAAATCAAACAATCAAGGAAACGATCTGTATCACCTCCATTCAATTTTACTAGTCGTAATTATTTTCCTTATTGCTTAAATTGTTCAAGAATTCTCGAATTCAAAGATATAGCACTGTTAATTTTTAATGTCTAATCGATGGGGTCGAGTTGGGTTCTGAGAAACCTCCAATTATAAATTCGAATTCAATTCCAAATTCTCGAGAATCAAACAAGTTTCTAAAAAATTGATTTGTTTGAATTATGTTGACAGTGCTGGCTTGGAATCTTTGCGTGTTATTGATCCTATACTTTCATCTAGAACAATCAAATTTAGAGATGCTCTTGGAGGTTTTTATAGCGTTGATAAGCTCAAAGAGGTATAGGGGTTAGATAGTTTGGTCTATGAAAAAGTAAAACCATTTTTCAAAATCGACTCAACCCCAATCTATCAAATTTGCTAACTATTTCTGATTATTACACTATTAAATCTCACCATAACACAGGAATTTAAAAAAAAACTCATCTTTTTTCCATGTTTTTAACCACAACAATGCTACGAATCTGTCATTACTGAAAATAGAACTGTTTATCTGACCTCAACTTTGGCATATAATAATACCATATTTAAAGATTTGTGAATCCGATTAGCTAGATAGGAGTTTTCATTACGACATTTGTGCCATGAATTTTCAGTTGACAGAAGGCCAAAAGATGATCAAAGACTCAGTTAGAGAGTTTGCACAAAGGAGAATCTTACCAAATCGTATGATTTGGGATGAGGATCAGATTTTCCCAAGGGATGTCTTTAAAGAGATGGGTGAGATAGGACTAATGGGAATGTTAGTACCGGAGCAATACGGTGGAGCAGGCCTTGGATATATTGAGTACAAGACGGCAATTGAAGAGATTGCGAGTGTGTGTGGATCTGTTGGACTAAGTATGGCTGCCCATAACAGTCTTTGCACTGGACACATTTTGCAATTTGGTTCTGAAGACCAAAAGAAGAAATACCTTCCTAAGCTAGCATCGGGTGAGTGGATTGGTGCTTGGGGTTTAACTGAGGCGAATACTGGAAGTGATGCAATGCGAATGCAGTGCGTAGCAAAAAAGGACGGGGATCATTGGGTTATCAATGGTACTAAAAATTGGATTACTCACGGTATCTCTGGTGATGTAGCAGTTGTTCTTGTAAGAACTGGTGAACTACTAGATTCTCACGGGGTGACTGCATTTATTATCGAAAGAAACACCCCTGGATTTTCTGGTGGTAAAAAAGAGAATAAGCTCGGAATGAGAAGTAGTGAAACGGCCGAAATCATATTCGATAACTGCCGAGTTCACGAATCACAGGTGATAGGAGAAATTGGTGAAGGATTTATTCAGGCAATGAAAGTTCTTGACGGAGGAAGAATAAGCATTGGAGCGCTAGGTTTGGGCATTGCAAAAGGAGCATATAGGACAGCTTTGAATTATTCTAAAGAAAGACAACAGTTTGGACAACCTATTTCAAAATTCCAAGCAATTGCATTTAAGCTTGCGGATATGGCAGTTGAAATCGAAGCGTCAGACCTGCTTCTTTTAAAGGCCTGTACATTGAAAAATGCAGGTAAAACATCTACTCTTGCTAGTGCCATGTCCAAATACGAAACTAGTGAAGTGGCAGTACGAGTTGCAACCGATGCAGTTCAAGTGTTAGGAGGTTACGGTTACACTAAAGATTTTCCTGCCGAAAAGTTCTATAGGGATTCTAAACTTTGTACAATTGGAGAGGGAACTTCTGAAATTCAAAAATTAGTAATTGCAAGAGAGTTGGTTCGTTAAAAAGAATCATATATCTTTGCACTCCAATTTTATGACAATGCTTAGCATACCAGTTAAAGAAAACGATAATATAGAACGCTGCATAAAGCGCTTTAAGAAGAAGTTTGATCGCACAAAGAAGATGCGAGAACTACGTAATCGCCGTGAATTTGTTAAGCCTAGCATTCAAAAACGCGAGATAATGAAGAGCGCTGTTTACAGAAATGCAAAGTCTTTAAATCAAGATTAATTAAATAATTCTAGATTTTTTACGATATTGAAAGCGAGATAAGATTCTCGTTTTTTTTATGCCTATAATTCTAGATTTCATAAATCATCTTAAAAAGGAAAGGAGACTTTCTGATCATACCATCAGAAACTATAGCTCAGATCTAGCCCAAATTTCACAATACATGTCTGATGAATTTGAGCTTAGTAGTATTTGTTATGTGAAACCTGAATATTTAAGGTCATTTATAGTGAGCTTAATGAAAGAATCAAAGTCTCCTAGGTCTATTCATAGAAAAATTTCATCATATAGAACTTTTGTCAAATATGCTCGCAGACAAGGAGCTATGAAAGGCAACCCAATTGAAGGAGTCGTTTTACCCAAACTAGAAAAGAGACTACCGAATGTAGTCCCTGAACACGCCATGGATTCTTTATTTTCAAGCGAGTTATTTTCAGATGACTGGTTTGGAAGAAGAGACGAGGCCATGCTGGGTCTTTTATATGAAACAGGATTACGAAGGAGCGAACTAATTTCATTAAAAGTCTCTGATTTAGACAGTGCAAGAAAAGTTCTTAAGGTTTTTGGTAAAGGGGCAAAAGAGAGGATGGTTCCCTTGCTTTCCAAGACTCTTAAGGCAATAGAAAATCATATTGAAGAGCGGCCATTTACATCAGAAAATCTATTTATAACTGATAAAGGTTCGGAGTTGAATCCATCATTTGTTTATCGTAAAGTAAATTTTTATCTTAGTGAAGTAAGCACATTACAAATGTGTAGTCCTCACGTTCTTCGACACACATTCGCTACACATTTACTCAATAATGGAGCTGAATTAGCGGCTGTAAAAGATTTGCTAGGGCATGCTAGTTTGGCCTCTACTCAGGTGTACACACACCATACAATGGCCAAGCTGAAAGAGTTTCACCGGTCTACTCCTTTGGATAGACGCAAAAAATAAACGATATGGATATTCAGATACACTCAATTCACTTTGATGCAGATAAGGATTTACTTGCTTTTATAAAGTCTAAACTGAATAAATTAATCACGTTTAATAACTCTATTATTTCAGCTGATGTTTTTCTTAAAATAGAGAAAAATACCGAGATGGAAAACAAGCTTGTCGACATAAAGATTCAAGTTCCTGGAAAAGAGTTGTTCGCAAAAAGGCACGCAACTAGCTTCGAAGCAGCTGTGGATGAGGTTACTGAAGCACTAAGGAGACAGGTAGTTAAGGCTCACGGATAGCAGTAGATTCAGTAAATTTTAGACAAGGTAAATTTTCATTGGCATAGTGTTTGGTTGCGCCGCTTTCTTTTGTACATTTGCAATCCCAAAATTAGGGAGGTTTTGTTCTTTGAAAGTTTGCCTTTGTAGCTCAGCTGGCTAGAGCAGCTGATTTGTAATCAGCAGGTCGTGGGTTCGAGTCCCTCCAAAGGCTCTATGATTGAATAGATAGTTCACGGATTTTTCTGTGTTCTATTTAACTGGGGGCGCGCCGGAGTTGGAGAGCCGGGGCGGACTGTAACTCCGTTGTTTTATCGCTGAATAGGTTCGAATCCTATCACCCCCACTTTCCATCTCTTAACGAGTATGAATTACAAGCGGAAGTAGCTCAGTTGGTAGAGCATCAGCCTTCCAAGCTGAATGTCGCGAGTTCGAATCTCGTCTTCCGCTCGATAAAGCCGATGTAGCTCAGTGGTAGAGCGCGTCCTTGGTAAGGACGAGGCCGTGGGTTCAATTCCCATCATTGGCTCATCAATTAAAAAGAAAAATATATAATCAAAATAAATCTGTCCAAATCATGGCAAAAGAAACATTTGACAGGTCGAAACCACACGTTAACATTGGTACTATTGGCCACGTTGACCACGGTAAGACTACTTTGACAGCAGCGATCACTAAGGTGATGGCTGACTCTGGTTACAGCGAGGCTAGCTCGTTTGACCAAATTGACAACGCACCTGAGGAAAAGGAGCGTGGTATTACTATTAACTCATCTCACGTTGAGTACTCAACTGAGAAGCGTCACTACGCACACGTTGACTGTCCAGGTCACGCTGACTATGTAAAGAACATGGTAACTGGAGCTGCGCAGATGGATGGGGCTATCCTAGTAGTTGCTGCTACAGACGGTCCTATGCCACAGACACGTGAGCATATCCTACTTGGTCGTCAGGTTGGTGTACCACGTATCGTAGTATTCATGAACAAGGTTGATATGGTAGATGATGAAGAGCTATTAGAACTTGTTGAAATGGAGATCCGTGAGCTTCTTTCATTCTACGAGTACGATGGAGATAACACTCCTTGTATACCTGGTTCAGCACTTGGCGCTCTTAACGGAGAAGATAAGTGGGTTGAAACTGTAAAGAACCTTATGGTTGCAGTTGACGATTGGATTGAGATTCCTCCACGTGATAACGAGAAGCCGTTTCTGATGTCTATTGAGGACGTATTCACAATCACTGGTCGTGGTACTGTTGCTACTGGTCGTATTGAGACTGGTGTAATCAACTCTGGTGACGATGTAGATATTATCGGAATGCAAGCTGAAAAGCTTTCTTCAACTATTACTGGTGTAGAGATGTTCCGTAAGATTCTTGATAGAGGTGAGGCTGGTGATAATGTTGGCCTACTTCTTCGTGGTATTGATAAGAAGGACATTAAGCGTGGTATGGTTATCGCACGTCCTGGAACTATCACTCCTCATACTAAATTTAAGGCTGAGGTTTATATCCTTAAGAAAGAAGAAGGTGGACGTCACACGCCATTCCACAACAAGTACCGTCCACAGTTCTACTTCCGTACGACTGACGTTACTGGTGAGATCAGCCTTGAGGCAGGTCGCGAGATGGTAATGCCTGGTGATAACGTTACTATTGACGTTGAGCTAATTGCACCTGTAGCGATGGATAAGGGTCTACGTTTCGCTATTCGTGAGGGTGGTCGTACTGTTGGCGCTGGTCAGGTTACTGAAATTCTTGGATAAGAATTAGGGTAACCCCTATCTAGAAGATTAACGTGAAGAAGGGCTCTTTTATAGGGTTCCTTCTTCCCGTATCTACGGGCGTAGCTCAATTGGTAGAGTAGTGGTCTCCAAAACCATTGGTTGTGGGTTCGAGTCCTACCGCCCGTGCAAAAACAAATAAAATGTCTCAACTAACTAACTATATTAAGGAATCCTACGATGAACTTCTAACCAAGGTTACTTGGCCAAATTGGAAGTCATTACAGGAATCTTCTGTTTTAGTGTTCGTTGCGTCTTTATTGATTGCGGGTGTTGTATTTGCAATGGATTGGACGTTTGGTGTTAATGCTTCTGATTCAATCTGGAAAGGTTTTGTTGGAATCATATACGACTTATTCTAAAATCAGATAATTCACTAGAAAGCTCCTACGAATATGAGTGAAATTGATAAAAAGTGGTATGTAGTTCGCGCCGTTAGTGGTCAAGAAAAGCGAGTAAAGGAGACAATCGAAACTGAGGTTGCTGCTGCTGGTTTACAAGACTATGTGGGTCAGGTTCTTATTCCTATCGAGAAGATCTTCCAGATCAGAAATGGTAAGAAGATTAGTAAGGAGAGAAACCTATTCCCTGGGTACGTATACATTGAAGCTGCTTTAATTGGAGAGGTGCCTCACCTAGTAAGAAACGTAACAAATGTTATCGGTTTCTTAGGTGCTGAAAAAAGAGGAGAACCTATGCCACTTCGTCAACATGAGATTAATAGAATCTTGGGTGTTGTAGATGAAATGGCTGACCAAGAAGAGGAAATCAATATTCCTTACAAAGTTGGTGAGCTAGTGAAAGTTACTGACGGACCATTCAACGGCTTCCATGGTAACATTGAAGAAGTAAACGAAGAGAAAAAGAAATTGAAGGTAATGGTTAAGATTTTCGGGCGTAAAACACCTGTTGAACTTGGCTACCTACAAGTAGAAAAAGATAAATAATTAGGAACAGACAGTAAGAAACGTTGCATGACCTTTTGAATGCTTCCCATTTGCGGCGAATCCTAACTGTTCAATATAAATAAAAATGGCTAAAGAAGTTTCTGGACTCATTAAACTGCAAATTCGCGGTGGAGCAGCCAGCCCAGCACCTCCCGTTGGACCGGCACTTGGTGCAAAGGGTGTAAATATCATGGATTTTTGCAAGCAATTCAATGCAAGAACTCAAGATAAGGCTGGTAAAGTACTTCCTGCAGTTATCACCGTTTACAGTGATAAGTCGTTTGACTTTATCATTAAAACACCACCAGCTGCCGTTCAACTCTTAGAAGCGGCAAAATTGAAGAAGGGTTCGTCAGAATCTAACAGAGATAAAGTTGGTAGGGTAACTTGGGATCAAGTCCGCGCGATTGCAGAAGACAAAATGCCTGATCTGAATTGCTTTTCAATTGAATCTGCTATGAAAGTAGTAGCTGGAACAGCACGAAGTATGGGTATTAATGTAATCGGAGATTTTCCATCTTCATAAAAAAATCGCAACAAATGGGATTATCAAAAAACCAAAAGGCTGTTGCCGAAAAAATCGATGCAGAAAAGCATTATTCGCTTTCAGAAGCGTCCTCACTTGTGAAGGAGTGCTCAACTGTAAAATTCGATGCTTCGGTTGACTTAGCTGTACGTCTTGGCGTAGATCCTCGTAAAGCGAACCAAATGGTTCGTGGAACGGTAAGCCTTCCTCACGGAACAGGTAAGGATGTTAAGGTTCTTGTACTTTGCCCTGCTGATAAGGATCAGGAGGCGCTTGATGCTGGAGCTGACTACGTAGGATTAGACGAATACATTGCGAAAATCAAAGGAGGTTGGACCGATGTGGATGTAATTATAACCACTCCACAAGTTATGGGCAAGGTAGGTGCGTTGGGTCGTGTACTCGGACCACGTGGCTTAATGCCAAACCCAAAGTCGGGTACTGTAACTATGGATGTGGCTAAGGCTGTAACAGACGTTAAAGCTGGTAAGATTGACTTTAAGGTTGATAAGTTTGGAATTGTTCACGCTAATGTAGGTAAGGTGTCATTCGATGCTGATAAAATACATGAAAATGCTAATGAGCTTATTCAAACTCTAGTACGCTTAAAGCCATCTTCTGCAAAGGGAACATATATTAAGAGCATCACTATGAGCTCTACTATGGGACCTGGTATTAAAGTTGAACAAAAATCGGCGGTTTAACCGCATAAAGCATCAAATATGACACGCGAAGAAAAAGATCTACAGATTAAAGAGCTTACGCAGATGCTTGCGGATAATTCTGTTTTGTACCTCACAGACGCAACTGGTCTAAATGCTGAGGAGACAACTCAGTTACGTCGAGTATGCTACAAGAATGACGTACGTATGCGAGTTGTAAAAAACACGCTACTACGCAGAGCAATGGAAGCTTCTGAAGGTACAGATTTCAGTGAACTGTATGAAGTACTAACAGGGCAAACAGCTTTACTTGTAAGTAATGTTGGAAATGCTCCTGCGAAAATTCTAAAGGAATTCCGCAAGAAGTCCGACATGCCAACTCTTAAGGCTGCATATGTAGAAGAATCTACTTACTTAGGTGATGACCAAATCGATGCACTAACAGCAATCAAGTCTAAGGATGAACTCATTGCAGAGCTTATAGCACTGCTACAATCTCCTATGAAGAATGTTGTTGGAGCACTTAATTCGGGAGGTAACACCGTATCTGGTCTCGTTAAGGCGCTACAAGAACGTGGCTGAGCTTAACAATTAAATAATTATCTGAAAACTATAATAAATTCTATAAAAATGGCTGATTTAAAAGCAATGGCCGAGTCGCTAGTTAACCTTACTGTAAAAGAAGTAAACGAACTGGCAGAAATCCTTAAAGAGGAACACGGTATCGAACCAGCTGCAGCTGCAGTCGCAGTCGCAGGACCTGCTGCAGGTGGATCTGACAGTGGCGGAGAAGAAAAGTCTGAATTTGACGTAATTCTTAAAGCTGCTGGTGGATCTAAGCTTGCGGTAGTAAAACTTGTTAAAGAATTAACTGGTCTTGGCCTTAAAGAGGCTAAGGGTATTGTTGACTCTGCCCCAGCTCCTCTAAAAGAGGGAGTTTCAAAGGACGAGGCTGAAGGCCTTAAGTCTCAACTTGAAGAAGCAGGAGCAGAGGTTGAGCTTAAGTAATAGCCTAACTCTAACTCGTTAATGGTTCAGGGCGAAGAACAGGTCTTCGCCCCTGATCCCTTTTTGCCTGTTTAGTAAAACAGGTTTTGGAACCTGTATTTGTTGTCTGAATCTAATTTGACCCAATCCTCCATGTCTATGGTCAACAATAACACCCATGCAATCCGTCAGAGTTTTGCTTCAGTGGATCTTCCACTAGAGCACCCGGATTTTCTTGACATCCAACTTCGCTCATTCCAGGAATTTTTCCAATTGGAAACAAAACCTGAGGACAGAGAGTCAGAAGGACTTTTTAAGGTTTTTAGCGAAAACTTTCCTATCACTGATACGAGAAACCAGTTCGTACTTGAATTCCTTGACTACTTTATCGATCCTCCGAGATACAGCATTACTGAATGTATTGAGAGAGGACTAACTTACAGTGTGCCTTTAAAGGCAAAGCTTAAGCTTTACTGTACAGATCCTGAGCACGAAGATTTCGAAACAATAGTTCAAGATGTATATCTTGGTACAATTCCTTATATGACTCCACAGGGGTCTTTCGTTGTAAATGGTGCTGAGCGTGTAATCGTCAACCAACTTCACCGTTCTCCTGGTGTATTCTTTGGTCAGAGTAGACACGCAAATGGAACTAAACTCTACTCAGCTAGAATTATTCCATTTAAGGGATCATGGATTGAATTTGCTACAGACATCAATGGTGTTATGTATGCTTACATCGATAGAAAGAAAAAATTACCTGTAACAACTCTACTTCGTGCAATTGGTTACGAATCAGATAAGGACATTCTTGAAATTTTCAACCTTGCAGATGAAATTAAAGTAAGTAAGGCAGGTCTTAAGCGTGCTATTGGACGCAGATTAGCAGCACGTGTTCTTAAGATTTGGGTTGAGGATTTCGTAGATGAGGATACTGGAGAGGTTGTTTCTATCGAGAGAAACGAAGTTGTTCTTGATCGTGAAACAATTCTTGAAAAGGAGCATATTGAAATGATTCTTGAAAGTGGTAGTAAGACTATCATTCTTCACAAGGAAAGTGTAAACCAAAGTGATTACGCAATAATTTACAACACTCTTCAAAAGGATAGTTCTAACTCAGAAAAGGAAGCAGTAGAATACATCTACCGCCAACTACGTAACGCTGAGCCACCAGATTTAGAAACTGCTCGTGGTGTAATTGATAAGCTATTCTTCTCAGAAATGAGATACGACTTAGGAGAGGTAGGTCGTTTCAGAATCAACAGAAAACTTGGTATTTCTGACGAGGTAGATAGCAGAACTCTCACAAAAGATGATATTTTGTTAATCATCAAATACCTGATTGACCTTGTTAACTCAAATGCAGATGTTGATGACATCGACCACTTAAGTAACCGTCGTATCAGAACAGTAGGAGAGCAACTTTATTCTCAATTTGGGGTTGGTCTTGCTCGTATGGCAAGAACTATCCGTGAGCGTATGAACGTACGTGATAACGAGGTGTTTACTCCAACTGACCTTATTAATGCAAAGACTCTAAGTTCCGTAATTAATAGCTTCTTCGGTACGAACCAGCTATCACAGTTTATGGACCAAACGAATCCACTTAGTGAGGTGACTCACAAGCGTCGTATTTCAGCTCTTGGACCAGGAGGACTTTCAAGAGAACGCGCTGGTTTCGAGGTACGTGACGTTCACTACACTCACTACGGAAGACTTTGTACAATTGAGACACCTGAGGGTCCAAACATTGGTCTTATTAGTTCACTTTGTGTATACGCAAAGGTTAACCGTTTAGGATTCATTGAGACTCCATACCGTAAAGTTCAAGACGGAAAAGCTGCAACTAAGGCAGAGGATGTAATTTATTTAAGTGCGGAGGACGAAGCTCAAGCAATTATTGCTCAGGCAAACGCATCTATTGATGAAAAGGGAAAATTCAAGAATAACCTTGTTAAGTCTCGTTTACAAGGTGACTTCCCTCTTGCAAATCCTAAGAATCTGCAATACATGGACGTTGCTCCAAACCAAATTGCTTCTATCGCGGCGTCTCTTATTCCATTCCTAGAGCACGACGATGCAAACCGTGCTCTAATGGGATCAAATATGATGCGTCAGGCAGTTCCTCTTATGATTCCAGATTCACCAATTGTTGGTACTGGACTTGAGGGTGCTGTTGCTCGTGATTCAAGAATTTTGATGCGTGCTGAAGGGGATGGTATTGTAGAGTATGTAGATTCAGATGAAATCCACATTCGTCACAAAATGAGCGAAACAGACATGCTCGTTTCATTTGAAGATGATTTAAAAATTTATAATCTAACTAAGTTTGCTAGAACTAACCAAGGAACTTGTATGAACCTTCGTCCTATAGTTACTAAAGGAGATAAGGTGAAGTCAGGCCAAATCCTTGTAGAAGGATATAGCACTCAAAAAGGAGAGCTTGCACTAGGCCAAAACATGAAGGTAGCCTTCATGCCTTGGAAGGGTTACAACTTTGAGGATGCTATTGTAATTTCTGAAAGAGTCGTAAGAGAAGACGTATTTACTTCTCTTCACATTGATGAATACACCCTTGAAGTAAGAGACACAAAGCGCGGAATCGAAGAGCTTACAAATGATATTCCAAACGTAAGTGAGGAAGCTACAGCTAACCTTGACGAAAACGGCCTTATTAGAATTGGTGCTAATGTAAAGGGAGGCGACATTCTTATTGGTAAGATTACCCCAAAAGGAGAATCTGACCCAAGCCCAGAGGAAAAGCTACTTCGAGCAATCTTCGGTGATAAAGCTGGAGACGTTAAGGACGCTTCACTTAAGATGCCACCGTCAAGCAAAGGTGTAGTAATCGATAAGAAGCTATTTAGCAGAGCGGTTAAAGACCGTAAAGCAAAAGCAGCAGATAAGGCGATTATCGAAACTATTGATGTTGAATTTGATAAGGAAGCAGTAGATTTAAAGAAGGCCTTGGTAGATAAACTTATGAAGCTTGTGGCTGGTAAGGTTAGCCAAGGTGTGTTCAACTACTACAAAGAGGAGCAGGTTAAGAAGGGAGTTAAGTTCACTCAGAAGATTCTTCTAAGTCTTGACTACCTAATTATCAACTCTGAATCTTGGGTACGCGATGCTGAACTAAGTGATCTTGTAAATAGAGTAATACATAATTACACTATGAAGTACGGAGATTTACTTGGTGCTTATCGTCGCAAGAAGTTCCAGGTAACTGTAGGAGATGAGCTTCCAAACGGAATTGTTAAGCTTGCAAAAGTTTACGTTGCTAAGAAGCGTAAGCTTAAGGTGGGTGATAAGATGGCGGGACGTCACGGTAATAAGGGTATCGTTGCACGTATCGTTCGTCAAGAAGATATGCCATTCCTTGAGGATGGTACTCCAGTAGATATCGTCCTAAACCCACTAGGTGTTCCTTCTCGTATGAACCTTGGACAGATTTATGAAACTGTACTTGGTTGGGCAGGTCAAAACCTAGGCATGAAGTTCGCAACTCCGATTTTCGACGGAGCTTCACTTGACGAGATTACAGCACTTACAAATAAAGCAGGAGTTCCAGAATGTGGAGTTTCATACCTGTACGATGGAGGAACAGGTGAGAAGTTTGACCAGCCAGCAACAGTTGGTGTGATTTATATGATTAAGCTAAGTCACATGGTTGACGACAAGATGCACGCGCGTTCTATCGGTCCATACTCACTTATTACTCAGCAGCCATTAGGTGGTAAAGCACAATTCGGTGGTCAGAGATTTGGTGAGATGGAGGTATGGGCACTTGAGGCATTCGGTGCTGCAAACATCCTTCAAGAAATCCTTACTGTTAAGTCTGACGACGTAGTTGGACGTGCAAAAGCTTACGAAGCAATTGTTAAAGGTGATATGATGCCAAAGCCAGGTATCCCTGAGTCTTTCAATGTACTCATGCACGAGCTAAAAGGTCTTGGACTAAGCGTTTCACTAGATTAATCACCCCGTAGATATAACTGAATATGTTCCAACAAAAGAACCCCCAGCAAAATTCGAGTGACTTCTCTACTATTACTATTTCGTTATCGTCTCCGGAGACTATTCTTGAGCAATCTCATGGTGAGGTGCTTAAGCCAGAAACGATCAACTACAGAACATACAAGCCAGAGCGCGATGGTCTGTTTTGCGAAAGAATCTTTGGTCCTGTAAAGGATTATGAGTGCCACTGTGGTAAGTACAAGCGTATCCGTTACAAGGGTATTGTATGTGACCGTTGTGGAGTAGAAGTAACTGAAAAGAAAGTACGTCGTGAACGTATGGGACACATTTCACTTGTTGTTCCTGTAGCTCACATTTGGTACTTCAAGAGCCTTCCTAATAAGATTGGTTACCTACTTGGACTTCCTTCTAAGAAGCTAGACCAAATCATTTACTATGAGCGTTACGTAGTAATTAATCCAGGTGAGGCAAAGAACGCAGAAGGAGAACCATTCCAGGTAAATGATTTCCTTACAGAAGATGAGTACTTTGATGTACTTGATACTCTTTCAAAGGAAAACCAGTACTTGGATGATAAGGATCCAAACAAATTCGTTGCAAAGATGGGTGCTGAAGCAGTACATGATCTTCTTGCAAACCTTGATTTGGACTCTCTTTCATTCACTCTAAGACATAAAGCAGATACAGAGACTTCACAGCAGCGTAAGAGCGAGGCTCTTAAGCGTCTTCAAGTTGTGGAGAACATGCGTGATTCGCAGCTACGTATTGAGAATCGTCCAGAGTGGATGATTGTTAAGGTGTACCTGTGATTCCGCCAGAGTTGCGTCCACTTGTTCCACTTGATGGAGGACGTTTCGCAACATCTGATTTAAACGATCTTTACAGAAGGGTAATCATTCGTAACAATCGTCTTAAGAGATTGGTTGAGATTAAGGCACCTGAGGTGATCTTAAGAAATGAGAAGCGGATGCTTCAAGAAGCGGTTGATAGCTTGTTCGACAACAGTCGTAAGTCAAGCGCTGTAAAAACTGAATCAAACAGACCTCTTAAATCTTTAAGTGATAGCTTAAAGGGTAAGCAAGGGCGTTTCCGTCAAAACCTTCTTGGTAAACGTGTTGACTACTCAGCTCGTTCTGTAATCGTTGTTGGACCAACTCTTAAGATGCATGAATGCGGTATGCCAAAGCACATGGCTGCGGAGCTATATAAGCCATTCATCATCAGAAAAATGTTGGAGCGTGGAATTGTTAAGACTGTTAAGTCTGCTAAGAAAATAATTGATGCTAAAGATCCTGTAGTTTGGGATATCTTAGAAAATGTAATGAAGGGTCACCCGGTACTACTTAACCGTGCACCAACTTTACACAGACTAGGTATTCAAGCATTTCAACCTAAGCTTATCGAAGGAAAGGCTATTCAACTTCACCCTCTAGCTTGTACGGCCTTCAACGCCGATTTTGATGGTGACCAGATGGCCGTTCACCTTCCACTTGGACACGCTGCAATTCTTGAGGCTCAGTTATTGATGTTAGCATCTCACAACATTCTTAATCCAGCTAACGGAGCTCCGATTACTGTTCCTTCTCAGGATATGGTACTTGGACTTTACTACATCACTAAGGAGCGTAAGTCTACTGACAATCTAGTTGTTAAGGGTGAAGGAACAGTGTGTTATTCTTCAGAAGAAGTTAGTATTGCTCACCAGGAGGGAAGACTTGATCTTCACGCAGCTATTAAGATGCGTTACGAAGATGCTGAAGGAAACACTTCGATTATAGATACTACTTGTGGACGTGTTTTATTCAATGAATTCGTGCCAAAAGAGGTTGGTTACATCAATGAACTTCTAACGAAAAAGTCTCTTAGAGATATTATCTCTAAAGTACTTGAAATCGTCGGAGTTGCTAGAACATCTCAATTCCTTGATGATATTAAGCAGCTTGGATTCATGATGGCATTTAAGGGAGGCCTTTCGTTTAACCTTAACGATGTAATTATTCCGCCAGAAAAGGAGAAGCTTGTTAACAAAGCAACTGCAGAGGTTGCTGAGGTTATGGACAACTATAATATGGGTCTTATCACAAATAACGAGCGTTACAATCAGATTATTGATATTTGGACTCATACTAACTCTCGTCTTACAAACATCCTAATGGATAGATTGGAGACAGATAACCAAGGGTTCAACTCAATTTACATGATGATGCACTCTGGAGCCCGTGGTTCTAAAGAGCAAATTCGTCAGCTGAGTGGTATGCGTGGTCTGATGGCTAAGCCACAGAAATCTTCTGCAACTGGAGGTCAAGACATTATAGAGAATCCAATTCTTTCAAACTTTAAAGAAGGTCTTTCTATCCTTGAGTACTTTATTTCTACTCACGGTGCACGTAAAGGTCTTGCGGACACGGCACTTAAGACTGCCGATGCTGGTTACCTTACTCGTCGTCTTGTAGACGTAGCCCAAGACGTAATTGTTAAGGAAGAGGATTGTGGTACACTAAGAGGTATCATGGTTACTCCACTCAAAAAGAATGACGAAATCGTTGAAGGAATTGCTTCTAGAATAGTTGGACGTATTCCAACAATGGATATTATAAACCCGAAAACAAATGAAGTCTTAGTTTCTGAAAAACAAATTATTACACCTGAAATTTCAAGAAAAATTGAAGGTTTAGGTATTGATGAAGTAGAAGTTCGTTCACCTCTAACTTGTGAAGCCTTATCAGGAATTTGTGCTATGTGTTATGGGCTTAATTTATCAACTTCTAGAATGGTTCAAAAAGGAGAAGCTGTTGGAGTAATTGCTGCACAGTCAATCGGTGAACCAGGTACACAGCTTACTCTACGTACTTTCCACGTTGGTGGTACGGCATCTAAAATTAGTGATGAAAACGAATTCAGAACTAAGTTTGAAGGTGTTGCTGAGATTGACGACTTAAGAACGGTAGAGCGCAAGAATGCTGAAGGCGAAATGGAAACAGTTATTGTTTCTCGTTCTTCAGAATTCAAAGTTGTTGATCCAAAGACTGGAGTTGCATTCTCAACTACTATTCTTCCTTATGGTTCTATACTATTTGTACAGTCTGGTGATAAGGTTAAGAAAAATACTTCAGTTTGTAAGTGGGATCCATATAATAGTGCAATCATCAGTGAAGCTGAAGGAAAGATTCAATTCGAGCACATCGAAGAAGGTCTTACATTCAGAGAGGAGCTAGATGAACAAACTGGTTTCCGTGAAATCGTTATTATTGAGACAAAGGATAAGAAGAAGAACCCTGCTATTCAGGTTGTTGATAAGAAGGGTGAGATTCTTAAGACATACTCGCTTCCAGTAGGAGCTCACATTTCAGTTAAAGAAGGAGATAAGTCAACTTTAGGCCAAATCCTTTGCAAGATCCCACGTGTCGCTGGTAAATCTGGTGATATTACAGGTGGTCTACCACGTGTGACTGAGTTATTCGAGGCTCGTAACCCATCTAACCCTGCGGTTGTTTCTGAAGTTGACGGTATTGTTAGCTACGGAAAGATTAAACGTGGTAACAGAGAGGTAATTGTAGAGTCAAGAATGGGAGACAAGTACAAGTACATGGTTCCACTTTCTAAGCACATCCTTGTTCAGGATAATGACTTCGTTCGTGCGGGTATGCCGCTTTCTGATGGAGCTATTACTCCTAAAGATATCCTAGATATTAAAGGGCCAACTGCTGTACAAGAGTACATCGTTAATGAAATTCAAGATGTCTACCGTCTTCAGGGTGTAAAGATTAACGATAAGCACTTCGAGGTTATCGTACGTCAAATGATGAAGAAGGTAGTTATCGAGGATTCCGGTGATACTCGCTTCCTAGAAAAACAAAACGTAGAAAAGTCTGACTTCCTAAGTGAGAACAACAGAATCTTCGGAATGGTTGTAATCCAAAATGCAGGAGGATCAGAAGATCTTAAGGAAGGCCAAATGATCTCAGCTCGTCGTCTCCGCGATGAAAACGGATCACTTAAGCGCCGTGACCTTGAGCTAATTGAGGCAAGAGATGCAATTCCAGCAACTTCTCGTCCATTACTTCAGGGAATCACAAGAGCATCTCTTCAGACTCGCTCATTCGTTTCTGCTGCATCATTCCAAGAGACAACTAAGGTGTTGAACGAAGCTGCCGTAAGTGGTAAGCAAGATCAACTACTTGGTCTTAAGGAAAACGTTATCGTTGGACACTTAATCCCTGCAGGTACAGGTACTAGAGACTTCCAAGATCTAGTAGTTGGATCTCAGATTGAGTTCGATAATGCACTAGAAGCTACTGAGGCTACAGAATCTTCAGATATAGTTACTGATGCAGTAATTACTGAAGAGACTGCTGCTACTGAAGAATAATAGAACTTGACTATAAAAAGAAAGGGCTTCCATTTGGAGGCCCTTTTTTATTACTTTAAAAAAATCACTCGTCGTTTTGCTGTTCGATTGCTCTTGCAGCTGCAAGGGCTGGATCTTCAGCATTTGTTTTATCCTCGGGCTTTAGACCACAGTAACCAAACAAACATTTCTCTTTGATAATTCTATCAACAAAGTCCGGAACCATTTTTTCCCATTCTCCATCACCAGATTTAATCATCTTGAATGCCTGGGTTGAGAAAATCGAAAGTACACTCTCATCATAGTCTTCTATATCTACAATTCTTTTGTTAAATGCTAGATAGTCATATAGAGGCTTTAGTCTTGGATGAATAGGTGTATTTTCTGTTGTCCATAGTGCATTGCTCTTTTCATCCCTCCATGGGTAGAGTAAGATCTTGAGATCTCTTGAGAATAATATGCCAAATGCCTCTAGTATTCCACCATTTAGATGCCTGTAATATTTCTCGTTGAATATTTCTGTTAGAGTAGCGGCACCCATAATTACACCCATTCTCTTCTTCGTGTGTCTTGAGAAGAATTCAACTAGTTTGAAGTACTTTTGGTAGTTGGATATGAGTACGGTTTGGCCTATTGAACAAAGAATATCAGCACGATCTAAGAAATCTTGCTCATCTATATCGCCCTCGCTCTTTAGATTGTTGACCGTGATCTCAAAGAGAACCTGAATATTGTTTGGATCTACTTTGGGCTCTTCGCGGAACTTCTTGAGACCCTTGGCAATCATATCGATGTTTACTTTGGTAACAGGGCGGAAGCTACCTCGAATAGCTAATATGTTTTTCTTGTATAACACGTCAGCCGCTTGTCTGTTCACACCGTCTGGTGTGAAGATTACAGCATCTGTCATTCCAAGTTTAACAAGTTGAAGGGATAGAATTCTATTATCTACACCTTCAAATGCTGGGCCATTCATTTGGATCATATCGATCTCTAAATGGTCGCATTCAATATTGTCGTAAAGTGATTTTAGAAGCTCTTTGGGATCTTCGTTGAAGAAAAAGCAACCGTAAAGCAGGTTAACACCTAGTTTACCAGTTGTCATTTGCTGTTGAAGTACATCAGATTCGTGCAATCTGGCGTGAAGAAACACTTCACTTGGTAGTGCGTCTGGTGATGTTTGGAATTTTACCCCAAACCATCCGTGACCTTGGCTAGTCTTAGAATAGTTTATTGTGGCAACAGTGTTTGCAAATGCAAAAAACTGTTTTGATGGATGCTTGTCTCTTTGGATTCTGTCCTCAACGAGATTGTACTCGTGAAGGAGCATTTTTTCTAACCTTGATTGACAAACATATCTACCGTTTTCTTCTGTTCCATAGAGAGCGTCAGAGAAATCTTTGTCATACGCACTAATTGCTTTTGCTATAGTTCCAGAGGCACCTCCAGCACGAAAGAAATGGCGCACAACCTCTTGTCCAGCACCAACTTCGGCGAATGTTCCGTAAAGGTCTTGGTTCAGATTAATTCTGAGTGACTTTTGCTTTGCAGATAATATGACACGTTCAGAGTCCACTTACAGGCAAAGGTAAAATACCTTTGTAGAGTGATGAACAAAAAAATGCACGAATTAGGGGTGAATAATATGAAGGTGACCTTTTTGGGTACCGGGACATCTCAGGGCGTGCCTGTAATTGGTTGTAAATGTGAAGTTTGTCTTTCTGAAAATTCTAAAGATGAGCGCTTGCGAACTTCAATTAGAGTTGAGATTGGAGATTATAGTGTAGTTATTGATTCTGGGCCTGATTTTAGGCAGCAAATGCTCAGAGAAGAGGTTGAAAGGCTTGATGCTATAGTGTTTACACATGAGCATAAGGATCATGTAGCAGGATTGGATGATATAAGAGCATATAACTATTGGCAAAAAAAGCCGATGCAGATTTATGCTAATAAAGCCGTTGAGGTAGCTTTAAGAAGAGATTTTCACTATGCTTTCGACCCAAGCATTAAAGGGGGAGTGCCTAAAATCATCTTCAACCACATTCACAGAGAAGATTTTTCTTTAGGATGTTCAATTTGGAGGCCTCTGCCGGTAATGCACGCTGAGATGGAAGTTTTGGGATTTAGGATAGGGGACTTTGCATATGTGACAGATGTGAATCACATTCCAGAGGAGACATTTGAAAAATTAGAAGGAGTAAAGGTTTTAATTATTAGTGCGTTAAGGAAGTTTGAACATCCTAGCCATTTTTCGCTTGAAGAGGTCCTTGAAGTTATTAAGAGGATTAAACCACAGGCTTCTTACCTTACACATATGAGTCACCTAATAGGATTACATGAAGACCTTGAAAAGGAGTTGCCATTAGGTGTGTATCCTGCTTATGACGGTTTAAAACTAGAGAGTGTATGATGTCTAGGATTGCTTTGTTTTTTGTGCGACTATATGGGTTTTTGCCTTGGTGGGTTGTGAGGATTGATGCACATGCATTAGCTTTTTTATTGACTTATGTTTTGGGGTATAGGCGTACGGTGATAAGGCACAACTTGAAATTGGTTGGGGCTAAGGGTGTAAGCGAGTTTGGCATTTATAATAACCTATGTACTCTATCATTTGAATCTCTCAAACTTCATTCAGCAAGTATTAAAAGTGTAGAGTCTAGAGTTTCTTATGAGAATTTAGATGTTTTACATGAGCTTTTTGCAAAAGGAAAGAACGTAGTAATTGTAGGAGGACATATGGCTAATTGGGAAATGTTTTCTCTTTCTTTGCCTCAAAATGTGGAGTTCAAAACCTATGCAGTATACAAGAAGTTAAATAATAAGACATTCGATAAGGCAATTAGGAAATCGAGGAGTAGGGCTGGGATGGAAATCGTTGAGATGAATGATTTGAGGTCAATCGTAAGGGATGATTCAGATATGCCTAAACTCATCTCGCTAGTTTTCGATCAAAGGCCACTAAAGCCCAAAACTGCGCTATGGACTGAGTTTCTCGGCGTTGAAACTCCTGTATATAGAGGGATGGAGAAAATAGCATCTATGCTCGATGCTTCTGTGGTATATGCAGCAATAAGACGTGAAAAGGGTGGGCGATATGTGATGAATCTGAGATTAATTGAGGAGGATGTTTTGCAAAATGGTGAGTTAATAGACAAATGCCTTGAGATATTGGAAAATGAGATAGTAAAGGCGCCTGAGTCATGGCTTTGGACTCACAGAAGGTGGAAGCATATAAGGCCTGAGAACGTTAAACTCCACGAGCGAAAGATTAGTAAGTTTGAAGGGTGGCGTTAGAAAGAGAAAATATGCCCTTAGCAGAGAGGATGAGGCCGAAGAGTTTGGATTCTTATCTAGGCCAAACCTACCTAATTAGTACAGATTCTATTTTATTACCTTTTAATTTTACTGCAAAAAGACTAATATATATGTCTTTTGAAATAATGTATAATGGATTTAAGAATCTTAATTATTTATTAAAATATTATTGTAAAAAGTAGCAAATAAGATTTACATAAAAATCCCAATTATGGTTGTTGATAATAAAAAATCAAAAAAAATTCCAGTTATTATTCTTAACGGTTTCCTTGGATCTGGCAAGACAACTTTATTTAGAAATTTACTCAATCAGTCAAGAAAAAAAAACATAAATCTTTGTGCGATCGTTAATGACATGAGCGAACTTGATGTTGATGGACAACTAATTGGTAATACTGAACTGGTAGAAGAAAATTCAAAGATCATGAAGTCAATTCATTCCTGTGTTTTGAGTAGTGATATTGGAATTATAAAACTTGATGAAGCAATAAATGATTTGCACCTCACTCAAGATACAAAATGCTTAATTATTGAAACTTCAGGAAGCTGCCACCCTTTGCCAATTATTAAATATTTTCAGACCCATGAAAATTTGAAGCTTACAGGTTTATTAGCACTTGTTGATTGTTTCATGATGGCTCATGATTTTAGTTACGGGGAAATGTTGATATCAAATTTCAAAGACAATTTGGAATTAAATAAAAGGGATACAATTAATTTGTTAGTTGAACAAATTTTATTTAGCAGTCATGTGATTTTTACAAAATCAGATAGAATTGAAACAAACAAGATAAAAGATATCCATGATACTGTCAAAAAAATAAATCCGTTTACTAGAATGCATACAGTAGTTCATGGAAGACTAGAACTTGAGTCTTTACTAGAACTTCAAGAATACAATTATTATAGAGTTGAAAGATTAATTGACGAATTAGAGCCGTTAATTAAAAATATTGATAGACCATATGAATTAGTGACAAGGGTTATTCATGATGACCGACCTTTTCATCCTGAGAGATTTTGGAATATATGTCAAAATTATCTTGATAAAACAATTTATCGAAGTAAAGGTTTTTTTTGGATGGCTTCAAGAGACCGACATGCTTTATTATGGAATCAAGCGGGAGGTGATATAAATTTAGAAATTGTCGGAACTTGGAAGCAATCTGTTCTTGAAGATCAAAATAATGGACTTTTAGACGAAGAAATTAATGCTTTAAAAAATAAAATATCTAAAGAAAAAAGCCGTTTCGGCGATAGACATTGTAAACTAACTGTTATAGGAGACATCGAAAAAATCACTCAGTTTTCAGAAAAACTTAATTCATGCTTTTTAAATGAAGAAGAAATTAAATTTTGGAAAAAAGGCGGTGAATTTAAAGACCCATGGCCCAAAAGTATTGTGAATATTAATTAGCCATTTTTGTTATCAATTAAAATGGTTTTATTAGTTCATTTTTTTCTTGTCCAATTCAGACATTTTTCTCATATCTTATAACGAACTTTCCTAGTCGACTAAAACTCCATTTTCATAAACCTCATTCTTGACGATCTTGCCATGCAAGTCATAAAAATACCTTGGTCCGTCAAGATTGCCCATTACATACTCTCCTTCTTCTTTCACTTGGGTTCCCTTGAGAACACGCCTTTGAAGTTGTTCACCTGTTTCTTCGTCTGTAAATGGTTCAATTATGTATTCGCCGCAATCGTACCAAATTCTGTAAGGACCGTCCAACTCCTTATCTGTGTATGAGTATTCGCTCATCGATCTGCCGTCAGGGAATGTGTCTTCAAATGTCCCATTAATCCTTATTTCTTTCACTTTAGTGCCAAAAGAATATTTGATTATCATCTCCATCCTTCCATCTTCCAAGTAAGTTTTCCAAGACCCAACTTCCTGTCCTTCTATATATTGTCCTTTAATTCGAATGTTGTTGTTGCTGTAGTAAGAAGCGAATTCTCCTTCTAATTCCCCGGCTTTATATGTGATGCTTTGCCTGGTTTTGCCGTTTTCGTAAAAGGAAGTCCAAACTCCATCTTTTTCTCCGCCAGAATAAGAACCTTTCTCCACCAATCTGTTCTTACTGTCCTTAACCCAATACACACCTTCCAATACACCATCATCATACGATTCAGATCTGATTTGCAATGAGTTTTCATTGAAATAACCCCAGCTTCCTTGCTTCGTGGGTTCGTTACTGCCAATTGCTGGATTGTAGTACCCAGAGGCTTGGATTGTCCCGTTTGGTCTGTAGTGGATTGCAGCCGTAGTCTCTGGCATGTGTTCAATTGATGACATTAATTTTCCAGAATCGTAGAAATACATAAAGTTTCCTACAGGCTTGCCTCCTTCAAAAGTTCCCTTATAATAAATGCTTCCATTAGGCCAAACTCTTATCCAGATCCCGTCCTTTTCTCCATTAGAATCTAGTAAATTGTAATCCACTCCGGCTTCACCTGCGGGAATAACTCCTTTGGCAGAAGGTAGGCTGCCTGGTTGGGCGATTGCAATGTTTAGTGGGATGAATAAAGCCAAAAGCGATAAAAAAGAGAATGTAGCTTTCATGTAATCATAGTTTAATAACGAAAATAGGCACTCATTTGTTTCAGCAACGGTCCTTGACCTTGTATTTTTGCACTCCGAAACCCCAATATCTTAAAATGAAAGTTACTGTTGTAGGTGCTGGTAATGTAGGCGCCACTTGTGCAAATGTTCTTGCGACACGTGAAGTAGCAAACGAAGTAGTTCTTCTTGATATTAAGGATGGCTTTGCTGAAGGTAAAGCTCTTGATATCTGGGAAACATCTCCAATTAATCTTTACGACACAAGAACTGTAGGTTCTACCAATGATTATTCAAAAACTGCTGATTCAGATGTAGTAGTAATTACATCAGGTCTTCCTCGTAAACCTGGTATGAGTCGTGACGACTTGATTGCAACAAATGCTGGAATCGTAAAGTCAGTTACTACTCAGATTATGGAGTATAGCCCAAACGCTATCCTTGTAATCGTATCTAATCCGTTAGACGTAATGACTTACTGTGCATACTTAAATGCTGGAGTAGATTCTAAGCGTGTTCTTGGTATGGCTGGTATTCTTGACACTGCTCGCTACCGTTCTTTCCTTGCTGAGGCATTAAAAGTTAGCCCGAAGGACATCCAAGCTGTACTTATGGGTGGTCACGGAGACACAATGGTTCCACTTCCACGTTACACTACAGTTGGTGGAATACCTGTAACTGAGCTTATTGACTCTGATACACTTAATTCAATTGTTGAGCGCACTAAGAAAGGTGGAGGAGAGATTGTTAACCTTCTTGGCACTTCTGCTTGGTATGCACCCGGTGCTGCAGCAGCTCAAATGGTAGAAGCAATCATCAAGGATCAACGCCGTGTATTCCCATGTTGTGTATGGATGCAGGGTGAGTACGGAATCTCTGACATTTACCTAGGTGTTCCAGTTATTCTTGGAAAGAATGGTGTAGAAAGAGTTATCGAGCTTGATCTAAACGATGAAGAAAAGCAGTTACTTGCTGAAAGCGAAACTGCAGTAAGAGAAGTTAAGGCTGTACTTGACGGAATGAATTCTTAAGTTAGTCTTCTAACTTTATCCATAAAGCGGGAGGTCCAAACGGACTTCCCGTTTTTGTTGGGACTACAATGTAAGTGCCGGCTGGCCAATTTGAGGTTTGGACTTGTCGCTCTTTTGAAGTTCCCATTAAGATTCCTGTTGAGTTGAAGATTTGTACTTCAACTTGAGGGTCATTGCAAATCCAGTTCAAAATCGATTCTCCAGGGTTGGGGAAGAGGTTGAATTTGGGCTTGTCTGTTATAGGCAATTCAGGAGCATTTATAGTGACAGAATCTGAGCCTAGATAGCACCTCATTCCACCGTTTTGGATTCCCATTAAACAATCGATTTTTCCATCGTCATTAAGTTCTCCAAAAGTGCACTTAGATCTATATCCACTAACGTAGTTCAAGACGTTCGTTGTTTGCTCAGTGTATTCAAAATTGAGGTCCTCTTGTAGTAGTCCAAAGTACTGCACCGTCCCCACTTCATTAGATACCAAAATATGGGTTCCACTTTCGTCTGTTGTTAATGAAGGAGTGCTGTAACCGTTTATGCCTAAAGCATTGTCTACAAGTATATTGCCCCAATCTTGTCCGAATTCATCGCTAATGTATTGACACCATGACATTTGGGTTGATGTTCCGCAATTAAGAAACAGATTTAGAGTCCCATTTTTCTCTCCTACAACTAGGTCAAGTAACCCGTCATAATTAATATCAATTAACTGAGGTGCTGCAAATTGTCCGATGTCAATTCGCTCACCATTGTCGTCCGTCATAGCTAGAATTGAAAGCTCAAATTCAGGCCAGTTTCCTGCACCATTTATATTCTCGTAATAATGCAAAATCCCAAGCTCATCACCTACAATCAAATCCACATCTCCGTCACCATCCACATCCCCAATAGCAGGCACTGGACTTTCGATTCCAAATGTGGCTAAATCTGCTATAATTTCAACTGGCATTGTAAAAACAGGGTCGCTTATAGTCCCTGTGTTTTTATATGCCCTCAATTTTGCAGGAGTACTTCCGACCTCTATGTAGTTCTCCTTATTCGTAACAACTAAATCAAGCAAGTTATCTCCGTCTAAATCAACTAGTAGCGGATAACAGCCCCTTCCCATATCTATCATACCGTCCTGAAGGAATTGAGGTATGATATTATCCCAAATAGGTTGATCTTCTGTTCCAGTATTTCTCATGTAGTAAACACTGTTATCATCGTCTACTTCTAGATAAGTGTTTGGGCTAAATAATAGATCTCTTACTCCATCTGCATCCACGTCAATGTGGTAAGCAGCTGGGAATCTTTGGCAATCAAGAGCTTCTATACCGTTTGTTTGGCTTGGGAAATCAAAATCGGTGAAAATGGCACTGTCTTGACCATCTACAGCGTCTTCGAGTAACACACCAATTATTGTAGGATATGTAACATCACCAATTAGCAAGTCAAGTGGTCCATTATCATCTAATTGAAGTGCTGTTAGAGAACCTCCTATATGTCTTTGTTCTTTTCTTGGGTCTACAACGTTGTATTCACAATTGAAATCTTCGCCTATGTATAAATTGTTATTCTCACTAGCTTCTGCAAGCATACCATAACAGCGATTAGTACACTCCATTTCTAATTCACAATCGCTTAGACCTTCGTATTTATAGAGTGTTGCAGAGGCAGCAGTAAAAGTAATAATGTCCAAGTCACCATCGTCGTCTAAATCTTGAATTGCCGGAATGTCGCTGCTAAGGCATACCACAGGAACTAGATCAGAACCAGATCCATCATCGTAAAGACATTCTAGGGGAGAGGCTACTAAGTCAAACTGAGGGTATAAAGGGTCA
>Ga0160422_10000265_pt1 | contig 30967 bp, 27 predicted proteins | sample Fk160mmetaG_FD_108192 | JGI IMG/M metagenome (GOLD analysis project Ga0160422, IMG submission 108192) | Marine microbial communities from the Central Pacific Ocean - Fk160115 60m metaG | ecosystem: Environmental > Aquatic > Marine > Oceanic > Photic zone | place: The Central Pacific Ocean...
CGGATGCGGATGCGGATGCGGATGCGGACGATACAGGCACGTCGGACGCGATGTTTCCGGTGTGCGCCACCGATGCGGACTGTGCGACCGAGCAGTTCTGTGGAATCGAGTGCTGGACGGGTGATTGCGGCGCCGACGGAACGGTGCCGGCGGGAACAATGGGCGCCTTCTGTCAGCCGTGCAGCGAGTGCCATTGGAACACCGATGCGGTGTCGGGCAGCTGCGATGTGTGCGGGGGCGAGGCGGGTGATCCGACCGGACCCGAGGGCTGAGCCGCAGGGGAGCCGGATTCCCACACTGGTCGCTCTGCGATGGGATACACTATCGACATGAAGATTCAGACGCTTTCGTTGTTGGTGCCGCTCGCCCTTGCGGGGTGCGGTGACTCAAAAGAAGACACGGCCACAAGCCTTGGTGACGCGGACGCCGATGCGGATGCCGATGCCGATGCGGATGCTGACGCGGATTCGGACGCCGACGCGGATTCGGACGCCGATGCGGATGCGGACGCCGATGCGGATGCGGACGCCGATGCGGATGCCGACGCGGATGCGGATGCTGACGCCGATGCGGACGCCGATGCGGATGCGGACGCCGATGCGGATTCGGACGCCGATGCGGATGCGGATGCGGATGCGGATGCCGACGACACGGGGGCACCGCCGCCGCCCAGCTGTTCGTCCGAAGACTTGGTGTTTACGGCTGAGGTGCGAGACGCGAGTGGGAGTGCTCTGAGCGGTCCGATTGTCGAGGGCGGTGAGATCTACGGCACAGGAGTGGTGACCAACCCGTGTGCCGAAGACCTCTCGTTCATGAGCACCGATGGGTGCTTGGTGGACTCCATTTCCTACTCAGGGGCGACCATTGAAGGGGGGTTCGTTGCACCCATGTGCACCATGGCCATCACAGAATTTTCGGTCCCTGCCGGCGATTCGATAGAAGAGACGTATTCACTCGGTCGGCTCGATCCCGATTCATACACGATGACGGTCAGTTTCGGTGGCGCCACAGAAGCCTCAACCGAGTTCACCGTGGCGGCGGATGGCGCGGCAGCGGTCCCCGACTTCTCGCTGCCCGATGTAAACCCCAACTCGCCGTCCTACGAAGACAGCATCTCTCCCCGGGACCTGATGGGGCAGGTGGCGGGATGGTATTTCATCAAAGCCACCTGAGGCGGCTGCCGCGCCCAGTTTGGGCGCCTCGCTGAGATGCAAGAGGAGTTTGATGCAGCCGGTCTGAACATTGAAATCCGGGCCATCAATAAGATTGCAGCAGAGTCCGGCATTTTATCGTTGAGTTCCTCCATGGACCTTCCCGTTGTCCAAGACACCGATGATCGTGGCGTGTGGTCTGCTTGGGACGCGGAGTGGCGAGACGTGTACCTCTTGAATGCGGCCAATGAACACGTGGGAACGTACAACCTGCGGGAGCATGACATCCGCGATGACGAGGACTACGCAGAGCTGAAGGGCATGCTGGAAGCACTGGTCGAGGATTAAGGGCGCATGGGCCCGCGAGGGTTAAGCAGGGTCCATGTCTGATGAAGCTCACACTCGTTTGTCCGCCGAACTCAACGCCTTTGTCGAAAACCTCGCCGACGAGACCGTGACCATCGGGGCGGTCTTGGATGCCATTGCAGACCGCGGCTTCGGTCTGATCTTGTTGGTTCTGGCGCTGCCTGCTGCGCTCCCGCTTCCGGCACCGGGATACGCGACGCCGTTTGGCATCATGATGGGCATGTTGGCCATTCAAATGATTCGCGGGCGACCCACACCGTGGTTGCCTGAGCGAGTCCGCGCACGAACGGTCACGAAATCAAAGCTGGCGTGGACCGTTCGCAACGCAGGCGTGCCCTTGCGGTTTGTCGAGTGGATCATCCGACCGCGCCTGAGTGGGCTCGCCCGCAACCGAGGGTTCTTGGCCTTGGTGGGTGTGATCGTGTTGCTCATGTCCATCAGCATGTCCATGCCCATTCCATTGACCAACACCGCACCGAGCTTTGTCATCTTTGTCCTTGCTGCAGGAATTTTAGAAGAAGACGGTCTCGTTCTGCTCGGTGGGCTTGTTCTGGCTCCCGTCGCTGCTGGCATCGCGGCAGTCGCCGTGTATTACGCGTGGACACTCGGTCTCGACGCGGTTGAGTCGCAGGCCAAGCCCTTCATTAAAGGTTTACTGGGGCTCAGTTGAACAACCGCTTTGACGGGTACCAAGAAGACCGAACTTTCGCCTTGACTGCAGGCTGAAACAATGGGTCACTAAGGGAGTGGTGACCCCTGTTTATGAACATCTGAAGTCGGTTTCTTCGGGCCCGCTCTCCGAGTCGCTGTCGTTCGTGCTGAGTCACGAGACGGGGATGAGCTCTGCCGGGTTTCCGTTTCTGGCGGAAGAGGCATACTGCCGCCTTCGGGACCGCGTTCCTCAGCTGCTGGGGTGGGGAACGCAGGCATGGGATGCGATGGAGGACCTGTGTGCCCAGCTTGATGGTCTCGATGAATCGCAACGCCATCACGTCCTCCAGAGTCGGCGGGTGGTTCAGCAAGTGCTTCGAACCGCAGCGATTACCGGGCCCCCTGCGCTGTGGCTTTTGCGCCATGTGGTTGGATCGGTCGCGCGACTGGGGATTACCCGCCAGCTGTTGAGTGATCGCCCCGTACTCCCTTCCGAGACTGGGCTGGAGCCCAATGAGATCGACACCGATCTCAGCTTCTTGACCGTCATGGGGCTGGTTGAACGACGCGTCGAAGGCTTTGTCCTCTCGGCGCGACCGGGAGCACGGGGTGTCTTTGAGGCCTTGGGTCCGCTTCCTGAAGATGAACCCGTCGATGCGGCGCTTCAGTGGGCAAGAGTGTGCGGTGGGGGCGAGGTGGCCGATGCTGATCGCAATCGACTGCTCCTGCTCGCTCGGGGTGCGTGTCCCCGCCCAGACTTCCACCAAACGGACTGGTACCCCACGGTCGATGAAATCGCGCTTGGGTACCGCTTGCTGCCGTTGATTGTGGGGATGGCATCCGCCGGCACCACGAACGATTGTCTGAAACAAACAAGCATCGCGCCCATTGATTTAGTGCCCGATGATGCGGAGTTGGGGTCGGCTGCCCTGCAGCTGTTGCACGCATCCGGAGTGGTCCGTCCCGTACCGGGGTTGGCCGAGTGTGTCGCAACGCCATTGGGTCGACGATTGTTGGAGCGGGGTCCGGGCCCATTCGGCATCATCGAGGCGTATCAACCCTACATGGCGAAGCTAAGCACAATTGCGCGGGACGGTCGCGGTGCGGTTCACCTCACGCGGTCGAGCAACATCGCAGCCAGCCAGCGGGCCAACCGGGACAGCTTTCGAAAGGCCAACGACGCCCTCGATCGCTATTGTCGAGACACGGGATTTCAGTACACCGTGTTTATCGAGCACGCCTTGGGGCGTGGCGAAGCCACACGTCAACGCTTTGTGCGCTCGGGCGACCGAGCCATTCAATACGTTGGTGCCGATTTAGAGGACGCGGCAATTGATGCGGCCATTGCAGAACGCGATGCGGGTGCGTTGCCGGCCGAGATGATGTTTGTTCGCGGTGCAGACATTGGCAATGCGGAGATTCTGTTGTCGGCTCTTCGGGCAGCAAACATCGACCCGCGCGGGGCTGTGATGATGGTGGGGAACGGCTTCCACGAGGTCCGTGATGCCCACGACGCGAGAATCATCGATGTGTTTCGCGCCTACGCCAGTGCGGGCATTGTCCTGTTTTTCACTGAAGAAACTGCATTGTCGATTGCGGATCAACAGGCCACAGCCTGGAACACCTACCATCCGGCGTTTCGCTACGTGCATGAGAAATCAGGACAGGGACTGCGGCCGAGCGTGAATCGAGTGACGGCGCCCAATGATCCGCTTCCGATGAGTTGGACTGCCGCAGCCGAAGCGGGCGGCTATCGGCGCTTGGATGCCTACTGCACTCCCGGTCGCACCATCTACCCGTGCCCCCCACCCGATGGACACAACCCCAGCACCTACGTCAACTACGTGTTCGTCCCAGCGTCTTAGGCGTCTACGGTGACGGCCAGCGTTGGGTGGGATGGACGCCCATCGGAACAATCAAGCGGTAGACCTCGTTGGGCCACGGTGCCACTGCAAGATCCGATTCTCGAGTCGGGTACTTCGGAAACAGCAGCGCACCATCGCGCGGCGCGATCATGGGCGGTGTGCCCTCAGCGTGCAAGGGTTCGCCAGCTTCAACTCTCTGGAAGTTCACGAGCCCGGGCCGCAGCATTTTTGCGGGCGTATCGAACGGTTCAGCATACACCGTGGTCATAAACTGGAAGTCTGGTTTGGAACCCGCGAGGGTCTCGATGGGTGCACCAGCGCTCACCGCATCCGCAACGCGGAGCGCATTGCACATGGCTGTCCAACACAGGTCCTCGGCATCGGCAGAGAACCCCTTTTCGGACAACTCGAGGGTCATGCCGGGACGTCCGCGGTCGCACACGTACTCGTCTGTGCACTTGGTGCCCGAGCTGAACTGAGTCGTGGGGTTTCGTGTGACCCAAAGGGGCGTCGCCTGAGTGGCCCGAGCCCAGTGCCACGCCTGAGGATTCCAAGCAGAAATGTAGAACGGGTATGCGGTGTCGAGGATGGTCTGATGAAAGTCGATGAGCACATCGGCTGCATCCAATATGGGCATCAGTTCTTGGGCTCGTCGCGCTTCGTGGGTGTCTCCGCTGGAGGGGAGAAATGCACGGTTCAGATCGGCTTCGAGGTACCGGCGGTTTTCGAGTGCCGCCTCCGGGTTTCCGATGAATACGGTCACTTTGCCTCCAAAGGTGACCTCACCGAAACGCAACGCGGCGATGAGACGCAACGCAGCAGGCAGTGAGCCGAACTCGTTTCCGTGAACCATGCATCCAAAGACAACATGCAGACCGTGGTGCTTGCCGTCGTGCTGATGAACCCACCCGTAGTTGAACGGGCCCGGCGATGCGGATTGCTGAAATTCGTCGAGGAGGTCTGTCAGGCGACGACGGGTTTCGGGTTCGAAAGCATCGTTCATTCAACTGGCGTATCATCTGGACGCGGAGCCGGTTAGGGACCGCCGACGAGAAGGTGATTTAAGATGCGATTTGCATTGATCATGAGCATTGGGTCGGGTTGTGCATACATTACCGACAGTGAATACGACGAGCGGGTCAACCCGCGAGAATCGGTGGCCGCGGTCGGCTGCGAGGATCCAACGCTGTATTGGGTCGATGCCGATGGTGACGGCTACGGGGACCCGGAACAGGCCACCGAGAACTGCGAACCCATCGATGGGCTTGTCGACAACGACTTCGACTGCGACGACTCCGACGCGTCAATCACCGTTGCACGCGTGCTGTATTTGGACGAAGATGGGGATGGATACGGCGATCCAGCCACGGGCCGGTACACCTGCATTACCCCCGATGGCCTCACCGGAACCGCCGGCGACTGCGATGACACCAACATCGATGTGAACCCGTCAATGGCGGAAGACTGCGCCACAGATGTGGACGATGACTGTTCGGGCGGGACCAACGATGAGAACGCAGAAGGATGCGTCGACACCTACGCTGATGCGGATGGTGACGGGTACGGCGGTGGTGATGCAGTCTGCCTGTGTGAGGTGACGGAGGACCGACCCACAACCGAGGCGCTCGATTGCGACGATTTGCGTGACGATGTCAACCCGAGCGTGGAAGAGGTCTGCAGCGATGGCGTGGACAACAACTGCGACGGGGTTGCTCCTGGGTGTGGGTTGGCAACCACCATAGACCCCGAGACGGCATTCTTGCGGATCGATGGCGATGTGGTCCCTTCGGCGTTGGGCGCTGCACTGAATCGAGATGCCGACATCACAGGGGATGGCCTGCGGGACCTCCTGATCGGGGCCCACAAGGCAAGCCGCATCGTGGTGATCTCGGGGTCGCCCACCGATGCAGACTCTGCGCTGACGATTGGCGGCCCCGATGGTGACGATTACGGCCGGTCGATCGGCGTTTCGGACCTCGACGGCGATGGCGAACCAGACCTCATCGTTGGTGCGCCGCAGGCGTCATTCGCGGGTCGGGCTCGTGCGGGCCGAGTGGCCATTCACGCCGGACCCGTTTCGGCCGGTGCAACACTCGACGCCGGCGATGCAATCGTGGGTGGCCCGGTCGGGTACGCGTACGCGGGTCGCAATGTGGCCACTGGGGCGGACATGACCGGCGACGGAATGCCGGAACTCTGGATCGGTGCGATCGACGCGAAGCGCAGCGGCGTCAAGGTGGGCATGGCAGCGCTCATCAGCGGAATGCCCGAATCGAGCTCCGTTGATCTGTCGGAATCGGACGCCGTGACGGCGCGATTCTACGGTGAAGCGGGCGGAGACAAGTTTGGCGTGTCCATGTTGTTGGGTGCGGATGTCAATGGCGATGGAATGCCAGAAGCCTTCGTCGGCGCGCGCGCGGCGGGCGGCGGTACCGGGATGGTGTACGGCTTTGAGTCCGGCCCCGATCTCTCCGGTGACTTCTCGGCCACCGATGCGGCCATCGTCATCACGGGTGTTGGAGCGGGGGCCCGGACCGGCGAGACGATGGCGAACCCTGGGGACATCGATGGCGATGGACTGGATGACGTGGTGATCGGTGCACCGCAGCGGAACCTTGCGGGTTCTCGACGGGGTGCTGTTTACGTGCTCACCGAAGCGACCAGTGGAGTTGTCACCGAAATCGCGCACCTTGAAATCCAAAGTCAGACCGACCAAGGGCACTTCGGTTCAGCGGTGTCGGGGTCCGGTGACGTGGATGGATCCGGCTTGGGAATTGTGGTGGGCGCCCCCAACGCGGGCGCCGGCTCTGTGTACGTGTTTGGCGGTGGCCTGACGGGCATTGTGACCACCGACGACGCCCTCGGTTCGGTTGCCGGTTGGTCGGAAGGAGACCGAATGGGCAGCGCTGTGCTGGGGGGAGTGGATTACAACGGCGACTTCTTACTGGACCTGATCGTGGGCGCAGAAGGGGCCGATGATGGGGCCGGTCGGACGGCCATTTTCGTTGGAGGTGGGCTGTGATTGCGTTCTTACTGACGATTGCGGTGGGAACCGCTTCGGGCCAAGGTCGTTCGGGGTGTCCCGAGGCCATTTCCACAGCCACGCTGGCGCAGCACATCTCTCAGGCTGACATGGCCTTCTCAACCATGAACGAGGAAGACTTCCGCGCAGCACGGTGGACGGCGCAGCGTGCCATTCGGTGCCTCGGCGAGCCCGTGCAATCGGGTCAAGCGGCAGCGTATTACCGAATGGAAGCGCTCGGGAGCTTTCTCGACCAGAACCACGCACAGACCGTGGGGTTCTTCAAGAGCATGCTGACGGTGGCGCCCAACTACATGCTGCCCGAGCCGATGGCGCCAGCGGATCACCCGCTGCGAATCGACTTTGAGGTTGCCCAAGGCACGATTTCACCGCCCGGAAAGCCCATCCGCAAAGCTGCAGATGGCGTGATTCGAATCGATGGACGTGTGGCCAACGAGATGCCGGTTGATCGTCCGTTTTTGTTTCAACATCAGCGGAGCGATGCATCGATAGCGGCGTCAGCAGTAGTGGGGATCGGTGTTGAGGCTCCTGCGTATTCCACGGGCAGAGGGCTCCAGACCGAGAAGACAGCCCGCCGTGTCCCAACGGATGTTGTGACCGTCAAACGGAGTCGGCAGCCCCTGAATGTGAACCTCCCGCTCGCAGCCACCGCAGCCCTGTCTACAGCGGTTGCGGGCATTACCTACGTTGCCGCCATGGGCCACGAAGCCGAGTTCAATGACGAAAACACGGCCCGTGCAGACCTCGCTGACCTGCGCAAGAAGACCAACTCCATGGTGTTCGTCAGCGCCATTTCAGCGAGCGTGGCCCTCACCACTGGGACTGCAGCCTTTGTGGTTGGTGGGACGTTTTAGGTGGATCTGGACGCCCGCGAACTTCGATTGGTTCGACCCCTTGACTCTGGGGATTTGGCCACCGTGTTTGCGGCGGTCGACCTGAGCCATGGCAATGTCAGCCGCGCCGTCGCGCTGCTGCATCCTGATCTTGAAGGCCTTGATGAAGTCATCGAACGCATGCAGGCTCGAATTCAAGCGGCCCGCGTGGTTGCTCACCCGGGCCATGTGCAGACCGAGGGCATCTTTGATGTAAGTGGGCGTGCTGGCGTCGTAATGCAGTATGTCGATGGAAAAAATTTAGAACGGATAGCGAAACGAAAGGCTGTGCCGGGGTCGGTTGCCGCGCGTCTGGCTCTGGGTGTTGTCGACCTTCTGGAAGCGGCCGCGTCCCACAATTTGCTCCACGGCCACCTGTGCCCCACGCGAATCATCGTGACCGCTGACGGTTCGGTACGTGTGCTGGGACTCGGCATGCGCAAGGGTGGCGATGTGGGTGTGAACAATGCGCTGTATCGAGAAGATCGGTCGGTGCATCGGTACGCGCCCCCCGAGGGACTCAATGGGCTCGTGACCTCGGCTGTGGATGTGTATTCGCTCGGATCCATCATCACCCGGATTGTGTCCGGTCGTTGGCCGAAGCGTGCTTCCCAGCATGGGGCGGGGCAGGCCACCGTGATCGAGGGGGCGGCCCATGTGATGTCCGGTGCCGGTGCGTCACCGGAGTTGGTGGGCGTTGTACGAGATTGCTTGGGCTTTCGTGCGGACCTGCGGCCGTATTTGTCGGAGCTTCGAACCATTTTGACTGCGGAAGCCATTGACGACGCGGGCTGGGCGCAATGGTTGGGTGAACACGTGTTGTCGGCAACAGACAACACCGAGATGGTCGATGAACGTTCAGGCAGTCCGCCAGTCAAGCGTGCAACCAGCACGCCGTTCACTGAACCGGATTTGGTTCGTCCTGAGAAGTCTGATGAGGAGGGCCCAGAGTCCAGCCTCCCCGAACCCGAACGGTCTGAATCAACACCGTCCGAGGAGGCCTCGAAGTCGGAAGGAGACGACGCTGAGGCCGAGTCGAGGGCTGCCGAACCTGCAGACGACGCCTTTCCGTTGGAGCGGCTTGAGACCAATGTGCATGAGCCCACTGAGATCGCATCGTTCGACGCGGATGACGACCCAGTGCCGTCGAAACAGGGGCCGCAAGAACCGCCCACCCTTGGCGCTTTGCCCCCGCCCTCCGCACGGTCCTCCGAAGGGCCGCTGGCGGTGACCGGAGGGGAAGACCTCGACACCGAATGCAGCGACGACCCCGATACGGTAGACGAGCCCACGGAAGAAGCGGGGAGAGCACGGGATGCGCTAGAGGTGGATGCTGGAGCGGACCGATGGGACCGGATGCTGGGCCTCGATGTGAAGGTGCAAGACGAGCTGGACAAAGAGTGGTTGAATGCTGCTCGCGGAGGGTCACCGTGGCTGAAGCGGGTGGGGATTCTCGGTCTTGCATTGGCCGCAGCTGTGTTTGGTGTTCTCGAGCTGTCCGACGAAGGGCTCGATGCTCCACCGCTGCCCTCGAGCGTTGATGCACCCGCGAATCCAACCCCGGAACCGGCGGCCTCCGAGCCCGCAGAAGCGACTGCAGAACCCGCACCCCCACCCCGGCCTCCTGAGCCGGCCGCATCGTCTGCACCGGAACCCATCGCCGAGCCCGACCCCGTGCCGGCACCTCTTCCCGGCGAGCCCCCGGTCAGCGAGAGACCGGAACCGGACAACGACGCTGACCCGGCCGGTGTCCCCGAGCCCTCACCGAACGCACCAGCGGAGTCGGCCGAAGAACCCATCGAAGTACCAGAAGCTGCAGAGTCAACGCGTGAACCCGAGCCTGCGCCACCGCCTTCACCGGCCACGGCGGTTGTGCGTGTGACGGGCGATGCGCATGGTGTCAGCTTGCTTCGGGACGGTTCGGCCATCACGTCGGGCCGTGTCCCGCCCGGCACCTACTCCATCATGGTCGAATTCCGGCCCGGTGACGCTCCGAAACCGCAGGGAACCTTGGTGATCGATGCGGGCGAGTCCGCGGTGATCAACTGCAAAGCTGCCTTTTACCGTTGCACCACGCGGGGCCCGTGGAAGTAGACCGGTTGACGCTTGTGTGAACTGCAGGCGATTGAGCGTGGCGGGCAGGCCAAAGTCTCGTTAGACCGCGCGCCAAATCTTCCATTAGGAGCACACCATGCAGCGTACCCTCTCCATCATCAAGCCCGACGCCGTCAAGAAGAACCTCATCGGCAAGATTGTTGCCCGGTTCGAAGAAGAAGGTCTTCGCATCGCCGCCATGCGCAAGGTTCATCTGTCCAAGCGCGAAGCCGAGGGGTTCTACGCTGTGCACGCGGAGCGACCCTTCTTCGGCGAGTTGACCGACTTTATGTCCTCCGGCCCTGCGGTGGTCATGGTGCTCGAAGGCGACAACGCCATCCTTCGCAACCGCGAGATCATGGGTGCCACCAACCCTGCTGAGGCTGCCGAAGGCACCCTTCGCAAGTTGTACGCCGACAGCATCGGTGAAAACGCTGTACACGGTTCGGATGCTCCCGAGACCGCAGCAGTCGAGATCGACTACTTCTTCCGCGCCACCGAACTGAACTAAGCTTCGGTCGCACTCCAAACCGCGCCGCGAGTCTCGTGTGGATTCGCGGCGCGTTTGCGTTGAACCGTCTTATTCACCCGTGAGTTGGGGCTGCTCGAATGCGAAGCGAACCTTCAACTGCAGGTCGTTCTCGCTCACCTCGATCCGCACGTCATCGATGCCCATTTTCAGCTTCAGGGGGCCGCCCGCTGGTGCGACCATCTCTTCGAGTTGGGCTTTCTTGATGAGTGGAGTCCGATTAAACTTTTCTGCGTGCTGGGTGAGCAGGGTAGCGGCAGCCTGAGAGAGGGCTTGCAACACTACGCCATCGCCGAGGTCCAAAAAGGGGTCTTGAACATCGCCCACCACCGCGCGCATGTCTTTGTCGTAGCGAATGTTGCCCATGTGGGCGGCGGCACCAAGTCGTTTCTCGATGGTGAATGGGATCTCGACCGAATCACGCACGAGGTACGCAGTTCCATTGATGGTGGCCTTCACGTGTGCATCGATGCCAATCTTTTGCGGTGCGTAGTGAAACTCCGTGCCCTTGTCGTCGATCTCGACCATCCAGTCGCCCTCAACGCGAAACATCTCATTGACCACTTGGTAAATCTCTTCGCGGTTGTCGGTCCAAAACTGGGCGGCGCGGTCTTTGGCGCGGACCAAGGGCTCGGGTGGTTTGCGGTCTTCCAACAGCCCACGGACCCGCTGGCGAACGCCGATTTGCTTCACGCCGCTGATGACAATCTTGCCCAAGTCGAACGTGCCGTCACGCACCTTTAAGGGCAGAGCGGCCCCGACAAGGTCGTCCCAAAGGGCCTTTCCGATCGATAACGAGAGGTGATAATCCTCGGTCAGTTGTGCGGTAGTAGCCATGGCAAGTCCCTCCCCACGCCAGCATACCGCAGGTCACGAGCCGTTCAAGCTTGATCTGAACGCTTTCAGATCGGTGGTGGGTTGTTTGCAGGCGCCATTGCGGCAGACATAGGCCTGAAAACCGCCCTCCCCGGGCTCTTTTCCAACGAGTGCGAGGAAGGGTTGTACGGGTTCAGCGTCTTGACCAATGATCACTGCAAAGGCGGTATGCGGGCGGACTCGCTCGTGGTAGGCCGAGCGAAACTCGAGAAAGGCAGGGTTGTCGGGGGTGTCCGTGACGAGGATGATCTCGGTTGACACCCTTTCCATGCGGTCGGCAACGTGAGCGAGGCTCGGTGCACTGTTGGGTGCCCGATCGAGCATCCACGCGGCGCGCTCGAGCGGTCGGTCGATCCAGCTTCGTTCGATGCCGGGCGCGCCCAAGGCGTGCAAGCGTGCGAGCAGACGCAGCGCTCGGCCCGGTCCGGAAGGTTCCGCGCTATCGGTGAGTTCGACCTTTCTGGTCATCAGTTCAACTCGTTCATCGGACTGGTACAGCACTCCCGTGTTCGGGTCTTGAAACCGCTTGACCATGGCGAGTGCGATGGCGTTGGCCGCAGTCAACCACTTGGAGTCGGCGTCGGTCTCGAACAGATCCAGAAGTCCATTCCCGGTGTAGGCGTAGTCTTCCAGCACCCCGAGGGGTGAACCCGCTGCCAAGGTTCTGGGGAGCGCACCATCGGGGGCTTGAACCTTCAGAATTTGGTCTGCGGCCCGTTGCGCCGCTTCGATAAAGTCGGGCCGGTCAAGGATCCGTCCGGCGCGCGCGAAGGCTCCAATTGCCATGCCATTCCAAGCAACGACTCGTTTTTTGTCCGTCGGCGGAGCGGTCCGATTGGCTCGTAGGTTCATCAGTTTGAGGCGTGTGCTGCGGTACGGTTCCGCGTCGGGGTCAATGCCAGGTTTGCGATTCAAAACTGTTCGATTGCCCTCAAAGTTCCCCTGTTCGGTGACTCCATAAGCCTCGATGAAGGCATCGGCGGTGGGCCCTACAGCTGCGACTTGGGCGGGAGTCCAGACGTAGAAGGACCCTTCTTCGCCATCCGAGTCGGCGGATTCTGCCGAATAAAATCCACCGTCGGCATGCTGCATCTGACGGAGAAGGTAGTCGCCGATGCCTTCAGCAACGGACGCGAAGCGGGGTCGCTGAGCGATCACGCTGGCCTCGGCATACACCGCCAACAACTGAGCGTTGTCGTACAGCATCTTTTCAAAATGGGGAACGGACCATGCGGGGTCTACGGTGTAGCGGTGAAACCCGCCGCCGAGGTGATCGTGAATACCGCCTTCGTCCATCGCTGTGAGCTGCTGCAGTGCGATGTCGGGGGGACTGGAGTCCGGGTGAGCGGCATGGTGCCACAACAAGAACTGAAGGCTCGGGCTGGTTGGGAACTGCCGGCGCGTTCCAAATCCTCGGGTGTCTGGGTTCCACGATACGCCAAGGCGGTTCACCGCCCGTTCGCCGATGTCGGGCGGCACTGTTCCGGCGCTCCCGCCACGCGCCCGCTTTAGGATGCGTTCTTTGGTTTGTTCTGCGAAGGTCGCAATGTCACCGGGTTTGGTATTCCAGTCTTGCGAAATCCGGTTGAGCAGGCTCGAAAATCCGGGTCGACCTTGGCGATCTTCGGGCGGGAAGTAGGTGCCGGCGAAGAACGGTTTTCGGTCGGGGGTCAACCAGATGCTTGCCGGCCAGCCGCCGTTGTTTCGGTTCAAGACGTGGACGGCATCCATGTACAACGCATCGATGTCTGGTCGCTCCTCGCGGTCCACCTTGATGGCCACAAAATTCTCATTCAGGATCGCAGCGGCCGCCGGGTCTTTGAAGCTCTCGCGGTGCATCACGTGGCACCAGTGACACGCGTAGTAGCCAATCGAAAGAAACACCGGCACGTTCCGACGTTTTGCCTCAGCGAAGGCTTCGTCTCCCCACGGGTACCAGTTGATCGGGTCGTCGGCATGCATCAGCAAATAGGGGCTCGTTGCGTCCTCCAGCCGGTTTGAGAAGGGACCGGTCTGAACCGTCGATGAGGCGGTACGGTACACCTTGGCTGGAGCGGCACTCGGAGCCTCAACCGGGGTCGTGTCGCAACTCAACAACGCCAGCAAGAACCACCCAATCATGTGGACACCAACGAATATGAGCTGAGCTCCTCATGGCGCTTATCCGTGAACGGGGAAGGGTTCCCCAGTCGCTTTTGTTCGGCAAGCCATGCATCGCGCTCACGGTAGAGCCGATCAATCGCAGTCCGGTGCTTCTTCACCGTCTCGTGTATGAACGCGGCCAACTGTGGCTGTTTGGTGTTGGCGGGCTTGAGGCTGAACCGATCGATGAACGTCGACATGCCCGCGGCGTCGACGTAACGAGTGCCTGTTACCCATTGATTGGTGGTGGTCAGCTTGGTGGCCACTCCCGCGGCGTTGATGGTGATCATCACGATGTGAATGGGCGCCCCATACTCATCGCGCCCGAAGGTGTGGAAGTGACCGTACTCCTCAGGGCGATGGTGGTGAAAGAAAAAACGGCACCCTGATTCAACATCCTGAATCCCGACCTCGCTTGGGTAGTGTTGGTGCGGATCGAAGGTTCGCGTACGCCCTCCCAGCGCCGCCTCAGCCGGATTGAACTTCGCCCATACAGGCAGGGGCAGGCCCGCGGCAACAGCCGACATTAGCGTCCGTGTGCAAAACTGGCGTCGATTCACGTTGGCGTCTCGGTGATCAGTGCCGTAGTCTACCTCGTATGAGAGCATTCCTTCCATCATTGATCGTGTTTATCGTTGGCTGTCCTCAGCCCGTAGAAGAGCAGTCCGAGCCATCGGCGACGTCTGCCGTCCAGTATTCACCGGTGAGCACCGATGTCCCCCTCGAGGCTCGAATGGGACAGACGGTGGTCTCGGATCAACCGGGCGGGACCAGTTCCATTACGCCTTCGCAAGCCGACGCACTCCAGAAAAAGATCCGTGCCGGGCACCACACGGTGTTCTCGGGTGAGGTGGTGTGCAATGGGTGCTCGGGACCGTTCATCGTGAAGGTCGGAGCCTTTGTTCGTCCGTCACCCACGGCCAGCAGTGACCAGTCCAACGGTGGGACGCCGCAGGCGCCAGCCTGCGGTGTGGGTGGGCACGGAGCAGACGTGCGGTTTCCGCCAATTGTTGTGGCCCGACCCGGGCCCTTTGAGATCGCATTTCCATGGCACGGTTACCCGGTGGTCATCGAGGTGCATGAAGACGCCAACGGAGACGGGACGCCCGGTATGGGCGAGCGGTTTGCCGTGCTGCACGAGGGGGGGGCGCTGATGGGCAATGAAGACCATTCGGGGCTGGAGATCAACCTTGACCGCGCCCCCCAGATGGTGGGTGACGGATCGGCGGCTCCGGTGGACAATGGCGGCTCCGACCGAACGTCGCCGTAGAGCCCGGGATGGCACGTCTCTCTCAGACCCTCCCAAGCGGCCCGATTGACATTATCGGTGACGTCCATGGTGAGGCCGATGCGCTCCGATCGCTGCTTTCACGGCTCGGTTGCGATCCAGATCGGCGAACGGCGGAGCGGCCGATTGCGTTTGTCGGCGATCTCGTGGACCGCGGTCCGAACAGCCCCGAAGTGGTCGAGATGGTGATGGCGCTGATCGATGCTGGGGTGGCGCAGTGTGTCCTCGGGAACCATGAGTTGAACATTCTTCTTGGGTCGAGAAAAGAGGGCAATGGGTGGTTGTGGGGCGATGAATCCGACCATCATCAGTACATCGTGGACGGCGCCGTCCACACAGAATGTTTTGAGTCGGTGCTGGCCACTCCGCAGCAGCGGGAGCGATACATTGCGTTTTTCAAGACCCTGCCGTTGGTGCTGCAGCGGCCCGATCTCCGAGTCGTGCACGCTTGCTGGCATGGACCCTCGGTCGCTCGCCTCCCGGAGCAAGTCGACATCGTGTCGCTGACCAATCGGTGGGACGAGGAGATCAACCGCGACTTGGATGCGCGTGGGATCCGCCAACAAGAGCGGGATGAACGAGATGAGTTTGCCAACCTGCTTCGACTCGACGTGCGACCGACGCGGGATCTCAATGCCCATGCGGTGGCGGCGGGCGAGCGGCAATCCAAGCATCCAGTCAAGGTCATCACCAGCGGCCGTGAGGTTCGGGTGCCCTTCGAATCAATTTTCTTTGTTGGGGGCAAGTGGCGGTTTGTGCAGCGGTTCGATTGGTGGAATCACTACGATGAGCAGCCAGCGGTGGTCGTTGGGCATTATTGGCGGCGGCGAATCGGGACGTGGTCGGCGGGCAAACCCGACTCGTGGTCGACCGAGCAATACACGGACTGGACTGGCCCGCGTCGAAATGTGTTCTGTGTGGATTACAGCGTGGGGCGTCGATTCGCCGAGCGCGCCCGGGGAACACACGATGGTTTTGATGGGGGCTTGGCAGCGATGCGGTGGCCAGAACAAACCCTAGTCTTCAGCGACCGAGATGAGTTCATTCCGACGACCAACAGGGCGACCGTGGGCGATTGAATTCCGCCCGGTTACCGGCATTGTGTGGCTACCTCAGACCCCTCGCATCATGTGAATCGCGTCACGCGCTATTACGTCCGGAACACCCAGAAGTTCCTTCGTTTTGGGGAGAACGACGCCTACCCTGCGATTCACATTGCGCTGTGGCCAGCGGGGACCGAAACGGTTGAGGCCGCCCTCGCTGTTGCGCACGCGCTCATTGCAGATGCGATTGAAGAACATCCCGGGCGGGTGCGCCGAGTGGTTGACCTTGGGTGCGGTATGGGCGCGGCGCTTCACCATCTGGCTGAACGGTTGGATGCAGACATCGTGCTCGAGGGCCTGACTTTAGGAACACCACCGCCGCGATTGACGGCGCACATCCAGTCGGGGCGAGTCCGGATTCAACAGGCGGACTTCCATCAGGCCCATGCGGTCATCGATAGCAGTTCTGTTGCATTTAGCATCGAAGCCATGGCCCACTCCGATGATGTTGAAGCGTTTTTTAGGTCCGCCTCTCGGCTCCTCGAACCCGGTGGTGTGCTGATGATTATGGACGACTTCGCCGCAAGCGAGGCGGTTCCATCGCGATGGCTTCGGACCTACCGAGCGCACTGGCTGGTGCCGGGCGTACGTCCGCTCTGTGAGGTGGAGCGCATCGCTGCGAGGCATGGGTTTGAGATGGTGGGGAACCAAGACCTCACCCCATGGATTCGGCTCGGTCGCCCCCGGGATCGGCTGCTTCGGTGGACGCGTCCGTTGTGGGGCTGGCTCTGCCGGTGGTCGGACTATGCCAAGTCTTTGTCCGGTGGAGACGCGAGACAGCGATGCTTAGAAGCGGGGGAGACTCACTTCCGCTTTGTGCAGTTTCGCCGCTCGGAGGGTGAGGCCGATGGACCAAGCTGAGCCGCCCGCTTCCAAAGAATTGGGTGTCGTCCCGAGCCCGCGCTACGATGAGCCCATGACCGATCCCGTTCGTCGTGCGCTCATCGCGAAAACCTATACCCAGCTCAATCACGAGCTGCCGATCATGTTTTACCGGTCGATGGATCGCGACAAATACCAGATGTGGAAGGACTGGCTCGTCGACCCGCAGATTCGGCCAGCGCTTCGGCGCGACTTGGGCATGTATGTGCACGTCCCCTACTGCACGCAGGTCTGCTCCTTCTGCTACCTCGAGAAACGCCTGATCGACCACACGGTGCCGGACTTCATGGACCGGTTACTCACGGAGATCGAGGCCTTCGGACCGTTGTTCAAGGGTCACGGTTTCAAAACCCTGTACTTTGGTGGTGGAACACCGGGTTCGCTGAGCGTGGCTCGACTGACTCGGCTCTTCAGAGCGCTTCAATCCTCATTTGATTTGACGGCCCTCGAAGAGTTTGGATTGGAGACGGACCTGCCGAGCCTGACCGAGGCGAAGCTGCTCTGCTACCAAGAGTTTGGTCTGACACGACTCAGCGTTGGCCTGCAGAACGTTGATCCGTCCGTGCTGGAACAAAACAGCCGGCTGCATGGCTACAACATGGAGGCAAAACTGCAGCTGCTGGAGTCCATTCGGTTCCAAGACTTGAACCTCGACATCATCGTGGGCATCCCCGGTAGCGCGCTGGAAAACGTGGAGCAGACCGTTCAGCGAGCCCTCAGGCTTCGCCCAACGCGAGTGTCGCTGTATACGTTCAATCCGTTCGATGGCTATGGCTTCGATTTCAAGGATGCGCGCGCGGTCGAACAGTTGGTCACCGGCCGCCGCGAGCAGTATTCGCTCGCGAAACAGTTGCTCGACGATGCCGAGGCGCGGGGCGACCTCCCCAACCACGACAACCTCCAGCTGGACCTCACCATGCGAAGGCATTGTCCTCTGTTGGGGCTTGGTCCGTCATCCAACAACCGGCTTCCGTTTCATGGCTACTACGCCAACCCGAAGACCCACGAGTATTTAGAGGATCCGAATGCAATTCGCGGCTGGATGAGCGACGGCGCTGACCAAGAACTTGAGTTTCACATTTACAACCGCCTCATCCGGGACTTGCCCATCGATCTTCGCTTGGTGCGGTCAATTTTCGGGGCGCTTCCGTCGGAGACCCACGCCTTTGCCACGAAGCGCATTGGAGAGCACCTCGACTTTTCTGACGGACAATTGCGGTGGACTGGCAATGGCGGTGTCGAGCGTCACTTGCGCCTGCTCTCTGCCCTCGACGTCACAAGGGAACATTTGGACCGCGTCGCGTTTCCATCAGAGCTAGAAGGACTGGACGAAGACTGGCTTTTGGAACTTTTAATCGGTTACTAAAACGAACGAAGACCGAGCACGAGGGGGTATAGTAAGGCCATGAAGCCGGTAGTCGTTATTGGGGGAGGCCCTGCAGGAAGCGTCTTCAGCGCCATCCTTGCCGCCGAGGGCATTCCGGTCATGCTGTTTGAGCGCGGAGCGCATCCTCGGCACCACGTGGGCGAGTCGTTGCAGCCGGCCACCATCGACATTCTCGAGGAACACCTCGGGATTCGAGACGCCATCGCGGCGGAAGACTTCGCGCTCAAGTATGGCGCTGTGTACGTGTGGGGCGAAACGGATGAACCGTGGAGCATTCTGTTTGATGAGCGGCTCGAGCGCGACGTCGACTCCATCTCGGAAGAGGAAATGCTGGCGCGAGACTACGAGCGGGCATGGCAAGTGCGACGGTCGCGGTTCGATGAGATCATCTTCAACGCCGCTGTGGCCAAAGGCGTGCAGGCGCACACCAACACCGGGGTCGCCAAGGTGCTGTTCGAGGACGACCGCGCCGTCGGCGTGATTCTCGATGACGGTCGGCAGATCGACGCGTCCTTTGTGGTGGACGCCAGCGGGCAGCGGTGTTTGATTGGCCGCCATCTGGGGCTGATCGACTCCGCAGAAGACCTCAAGTCCATCGCCATCTACAGTTACTTTCGCGATGCGGGCGGGCTGCCTGCGCCGCTGGGCCGACACGCTCAACTGATCGCGGCGATCCCAGAGGGGTGGCTGTGGTTCATTCCCATCTCTGCCGATGTCACCAGCATTGGGCTCGTGACCCAAGACCGGCGGCAGTACTCGGAAGATGAGTTTCGAGAACTCCTTGCCCGGTCGCCCGTGCCGATCGACAATGGCACGTACTGCGAAGTCGATGGGGTGCGAGGGCTCCAGACGGTTCGGGACTGGTCGTACAGCGCCCGGTCGTTTCACGGACCCGGTCATGTGTTGATCGGGGATGCGGCGTGCTTTGTGGACCCAATCTTGGCGGGGGGAGTGGACTTTGCCATCCGCGGAAGCGCCAACGCCGCTGTGGCGGTCATGGAGACGCTCACGGGGTCCACCTCTGCCATGAGTCGATACGCACAGACCATGCGGAAGGATTACCAAGCGTGGCTCCGCATGGCCCGCTACTGGTACGGCAACAACCGGAAGGTCGATGGATTCTTTTGGCAGGCGCACCAGTTGGTGCAGAGTGCCAGCGTCAGCACGCCGCTGCGCGCGTTTGTCTACCTGACCAGCGGACATTACTCCGCGGATGCCCACTTTAAGGTGTTCCAAGAGTGGCAGGAGAAGAAGATGTTTCACGCGCTCGGGGTCAACCGCAGCGAACTCAAGACGGCGCTCGAGCAGCGTCGCCCCGTGCCCTCGAGCCAAGCCTGATGCAGGCGAGCGGAACCAGCGCGGACCAGCGAGTGGTTCGGGTGTGCAGAGCCTTGGCTCGGCACGACTCCCGTTTGGATGACTGGTCGATAGAGAAGCAGGGGCATGACCTTCGCGTTGAGTTTCGCATCGGTAACGACCGGGTTCGCGTGTTGGTGCAAGAGGGCTCTGCCGATCGCGCTTGGGCCCGAACGGCCTCGTTGGCGTTTTCGATCCAGCCTGTGGAGTCCGAGGCGGTTCGAATGGGGGTTGTCGAGCCCTTTCTGCGTCAGTTTGTCCAGCTGGTGGACCGAGCCGATCATGGGCAACTGGTTTTGGCTCGCCCCCCCGAAGCCGAGCAGCCGGTTCGGCCGTCTTCGCCGCGAGGCACTCCTGTGGATCCGGAGGCCGCCGAACGTGCGGCCAAGGCGCACCGGGAGCTGGCAGATGTGTTGCATTACGCCAGCTTCGTAGCCTACAAAGCAACCGTGACCACAGACCTCTACCCGCACACTATGGCGCTGGGCGACCCGATCGACACCGAGGCCATTGTGGACGGGTGGAAAGATACCGTCAGCCGCATCGGTGATGGGCGGGCCCCCGATAAGCTGGGGCTCTATGTCCACATTCCGTTTTGCGCCAAGGCCTGCACCTTTTGTTACTGCGCCAAGACCGATGTGTTCGGGCGCGACCGATTCTCGCGCTACATTGACCGATTGGCGGCGCAGTTCAACCTATTCGGACCCTTGTTTGCCGAACGCCTGTTTACCAGCGTGTACTTCGGCGGCGGAACCCCTTCGCTGCTCCCCGCCGGTGCGATGTCGAATCTATTCGACTTGCTCCACGGCCGGTTCGACGTCCCGGAAGGCACACAGATTATCTTTGAGGGCAACCCCGACAGCCTGAACGACCAAAAGATTGGACTGATGGCCGACAAGGGTCGCGTCACGCGACTGACCATCGGAGTTCAGACCCTCGACGAGGCGGTCCAGAAGCATGTGCACCGCTGGAACACCCACCGGCATGTGCGCGAGGCGATCGCAAGCGGCCGGACCCACGGCATCGCGCACATCAACACAGACCTCATGGCGGGGCTCCCCGGACAGACGATGGAATCGTTTCAGTCTGACTTTGAGTTCTTGCTCGAACTCGAACCCGACAGCATTCACATCAATGCCTACCGGCCGTTGCCCCGGACGGGACTGGAGCAAGCCGGCACATCGATGGATGAAGAACAACTTCGCCTGCGCGATGAGATGGTGGAGTGGGCCAAGATGCGGCTCGCCGAGAGCGGACACGCCGATGCAAGCGGACAGGGCCACCGGCGGACCCGCGACGCCGCAAACATTCAGGAGTACGACCTGCGACGGCAGAACTCATCGCTGCTCGGGCTCGGCTTCCCCGCCAGCTCCCATGCCTTCGGAAACTGGTTCTACCAGCCCCAGATGCAGGGGTCCTTCGACGATACCCTCGATGCCGAACTCGAGGGTCCTCATCGCTGGACTGGGGTGCCGTCCAGCGATGAAGAGGAACGGCACAAGTATCTGGCCAGCAACCTGCGAACCGGCTTTACCCGCGCTGAGTTCAGCGACCTGTTCGGCATGGATGTGGAAGAGGCTGTACCCGACGCGATCGAACAACTGAAGGCGCTGGGTGTGGTACGAGTCGATGACGAAGAGGTCTACAGCCACACCGGAACGCACTCGCAAAATGCCACCTACCGCGTGTTGCTGTACAGCCCGGCCATGATGGATCGCATCGACCGGGTCTGGGGGGCAGAGTACGACCCCAACACGAACTATGATGACCGTCTTCGTACGCTGGTTGAAGCGCATCAGTGATTCGCTGGAAGCCTTGTACATAACGGCGTGTTGTTGGGTCGGGAGGGCGCATGGGCGGACGATTGGTTGACGGAAGTTGGGTCTCGAAGGACCACTGGGAGTCCGACACGTCGGGCGGATTTAAGCGTCAGGAGAGCGCCTTTCGCGACTCCGTCGATCGCGCCGAAGCCGGCCGCTTTCACCTGTATGTGTCTCATGCTTGCCCGTGGGCCCATCGGACGCTGATCGTTCGGGCCTTGCTTGGGCTGGAGGACGCCATCTCCTGGTCGACGGTGCACCCGTTGATGCTTGATGACGGGTGGATTTTCGACCCCGATGATGGCGTCTTTCCATCCGAGGACCCCATCCATGGCGAGCGCTTTCTTCGCGACCTCTACGTGCGGGCGGACCCAAACTTCACCGGTCGGGTGACGGTGCCGATGCTCTGGGACAAGCAAACAGACACGCTTGTGAACAACGAGAGCGCAGAGATCATCCGGATGCTGGCCACGGACTTTGCACCGCTCGGGACGACCGGAGCCGTGCTGTACCCTGAACCACTTCGAGCGCGCATTGATGCGGCGATGGACCGGTTTTACAACCCCATCAACAACGGGGTCTACCGCTGCGGGTTCGCGCGCACGGAGGCCGCCTACCGAGCGGCCCACGACGAGTTGTTCGTGGCCTTGGACGAGTGGGATGCCGCCCTCGAAGGGCAGCAGTACATCTGCGGCGATGCGCTGACCATCGCCGATGTGGCCTTGTTTACAACCCTGATTCGATTTGATCCGGTGTACTTCGTACACTTCAAGACCTCGAAGAAGCACATCTACGAATACCCCCACCTGTGGGCCTTCGTGCGCCGAATGTATGCCCTGCCGGGCGTGGCCGAGACGGTGCACTTCGACCACATACGGACCCATTACTTCGCGAGCCACCGGCAACTCAACCCCCGGGGGTTTGTGCCCGATGGGCCCGACATGGATGCGCTGCTCAGGGCCTGACGGACTCTACTTCCACCAGTCGGAGTGAACGATCTCGAGCGTGTACGGGTTGCTGCACGCACCCCCGTCGAGCGAAGAGACGACGACTCTGAACTGGCCGGAGTCACTGCCAAACCCCGTTTCAAGTTCGAACACGAGTTCCGTGTCCTCGGCGGTGTTGAAGGCGTTGAAGAGTTCTTCTTCGGTCATGACATCGATGACCGACATCTTGTAGGTGATCGTACCGTCGAGCCCGACCAGTGCCACGGTGAGTCCGTCGAAGTCCACCCACGAGTCGGAGTAGATGAACCGGTACCGGTCGATGTCTGTGTCGTCGTCCAACCATGCAGTCACTTCGAAGGTGTCGTCCACCTCGCCCAGCAAGTAGTCGACAGCATCGTTGGGTTCGTATGTGTCGCCTTCGGCGTCTTCATCGATTTCGTCGTCGCAGTCGTTGTCTGCCCCGTCGCAGATGTCGGCCACTCCGGGGGCAATGTCGGGATTGTCGTCATCGCAGTCCCCGTTGACTTCCGAATAGCCATCGCGATCGTCGTCGGTTTCCTCGGGGTCGATTGGATCGACGGGGTCGCCTTCGTCGGCCTCACCGTCGTCGTCTGATGCTCCATCGAGCCCTGCGTTCCACATTCCGGAATCAGCGTTTTCGACCGCAGTTGATGCCTTGAAGTCGCATCCACCAACAATCAAAACGAGCCAAGTGATCACGGTCCTTCCCTCCACTCGGGTATCGTAGCCTTGTGAAGGACGTTCCACCCAATTTTTGGCGCGGGCGACGGGTGTTGGTCACCGGTGCGTCGGGGTTCATCGGCGCCGCAGTCTGCCGTCGGCTCGCGGCTGAAGGCGCTGAAGTGCACGGCACCGGACGGACGCGCCCCTCGCCCGCCGTCGCGGAGCATCATCGAGTCGCGCTGCCCGCCGATGCGATGAGTGTGATGGAACGCGTGCGTCCCATGGGTGTGATCCACCTCGCAGCACCGGTGATGGCCGGGGCGAATGCTGAACACCGGTCGATCCTCGAGACTGGGATCGTGGACGGGACGATCTCCATGGCCAAAGCCACGCACCGTCTTGGCGTACCCATGGTTCATGCCGGGACCTGCGCTGAATATGGATCCGTGCCGTCACCCCACCGCGAGGATGGGGCTGTGCGACCCGTCGATGCCTACGGGGAGCTCAAGCTTCAAGCCACCCAGCAAGCACTCGCCTACCCCAATGTGTCGGTGGGCCGAATTTTCCGGGCCATCGGGCCAGGCGACACAGCGAGTGTGGTGGCTGCGGCGGCGCGGGCCGCGCTTACCCGCACGTCCTTCTCGATGACCAGCGGCGAGCAGATTCGCGAATGGAATCACGTCGATGCTGTTGCCACCGGTTTGATGCACCTGCTCGCCCGTCCCGGACTGCAGGGGTGCATCGTGAACATTGGGGGCGGTCCTGAGTTGTCGGTTCGCGCGGTCGTGGAGATGGTCTTCGATGCGGCCGACTGCGACCGGACCTTGATCAACCTCGGGGCACGACCGCAGCGACCCGGCGAGGTGGCCTCGCTTGTGGGTGACCATCGCCGTGCTCGTTCGGCGTGGGGTGAGGTACACCAACCTGCAATTCAAGACACGGTTCGCGATGCCGTGGAGTGGACGCGAACCCATCTCGAGGATGCAGCGTAATGGATGCCAGTTGGTGGCTTGGTTTGCTCGGTCTGGCCGTGGTGTTCACGGTCCCCGGGTCGGGCTTTGCCGCTCGGTTTGCCCGCGGTCGGTCGACGACTCTGCTCGAACTGGGGCTTCATGCAGCGTGGGTTTCTCTTGCCATCAACTGGCTAAACGTGGCTGTGGTGCGCGAACTTGGCATTGCAGAGAGCGCGCAATTGAGCGTCCTGTGTGGGCTCGCTGTGGTGTGGGCCATCGCAGGATGGGCTGTGGCACGATCGGTGGACTCCGTGATTCCGATGGGTCGTAACGAGCGGCTTGGAGTTGGTCTGGTCGCCTTGGCAGTGTGCGCATTGGCGGGCTGGAAAGCCGTTGATCTTACGCGCCCCTTGGACGGCTATTGGTACCTCAGTGGAGCGGATTCGATGGCGTTCGATGGCGTTGCGCCGCAGCCTGTTTCAGGGGCCGTCACACCCATCTCGGGCTCGGATGCCGGAGGCTACCGCATGGGCCTAAGCGGAGCCCCAGTCGTCCTGAAGGCACCGGATGCCGCGACCGGCGAACTCGCCATCGCCATGCAGGGACCTGTGGGTTCAACGCTGCAGGTGGGCTCGCAGTCGATCACGGTGGAACAGTCGGTGGTGGAAGTCCCCGACGAAGGGGCGGTTCGACGCTACCTCGATCACGGCACCGTGGGTCTTCGGCTCCCCATACAGGCGGAAAAAGACTCCGAGATCACGGTTGCGGCCACCGGAACCGAATTGTTTGTGTTGCCCGGTTCTGAGTCGGTATGGGCGGCGCATGCAGAGGGTTCGCTGCGCTTTGTTCACTACTACCAGCTGCTCAACCAAGTTGAGAACCAAGTCTGGGCCGAGGAGATGCTCGAGGATCGGTGGGCAACCCTAAACCAACCGCCGGCGTGGAGCCCGCAACTCTCGACAGCCATCTTGATGCTCGGCAACGACATGCCGGCGGCCGGGGTGCTGTTCTTGCTCACGCTCATGCTGGTCGGCGGATCGGCGGTGCGCCTCGCCGGTGCGGTTGCGCCCAATGCTCCACCAGTCGCCTTCGCCGTGCCCGCAACCCTGTTGCTCTCGCACGGACTGCTCATGATCGAGCCGGGCTCCTTTAACTTCCCCGACAGCCTCTATGCGGCGGCCTTGCTTGCGGTGGCAACCGCCATTGCTGAGCGCCGCACCGGCTGGATAGTGGCGCTCACCATCGCCGCCGGGCTCAGCCGGTGGCCCGGCGTAGTGGTGGCGACCATCCTTCTGCTCCTGCACGGCAAGATCGTGGGCGGCATGCAGTGGGAAGCCTTCAAACGCACATGGATATGGGTTGCCGTGGGTGGACTGGTTGCGGCGCTCGGGGTGGCGAGCGGTGTGCTGAAGGACCTGCTGTTCATCTTGTACTTTGAGACCTTTCCCGAGCACTGGCATGGCGATTACCGTGCGACGAAGCTCGGCCCTCGAGTGCCCGGTTTTTATGCGCTGTGGACGGCGTACACGGGCGGGGGTCTGCTGGTTGCGCTGGGGGCTGCGCTGGGTACCACGGCTGGGGCGACGCGGAGCGCGTTGCGATGGCTTGTGGCCGGTGCGGGCGCATACAGTCTGATGTTGGCCACCATCGATCATCACCCGACGCACTATTTCTTACCGCTGGTGGGTCTGACGGGTGCGATGGTGGTGGCAGCCTCGGACGCCGCTCGGCATCCCGCCATTCGCTTCGGGCTGCCCATGCTTACGATTGTGGGGACCGCGATATTCCTCGTGGGCGGAGACGTTGGGCTTCAACCCATCGAAGACATGGTGGAGTCGCTGGATGCAGCCCTCAACCCTTGACCGGTCACGTGCGTGGAAGTGCGGTGCCGTCGCAGTATGGATGGCAGTGTCCGTCGTGTGGCTGCGCTTCGATCGTCTGCTGCGCGATGGTGATGAAGAGGGCCATGTCGGAGCCGCGGAGTTGTTTCGGGCCGATTTGGCCGACGGCAATGTGCTTGGGTTTCTCGAGCGCCTCTGGGTGGGTCCCATGGGTGAGTATCCGCAGGCGTTTGCCGCGACGGTCGGAGCTTGGTGGTGGGCCACTGGAGTGGGCGATCCCGCGGATTCTGTTGTTCGCGCCATTGCGCTGATCTCGCTGCCCGTTGCGGCCCTTGCGACCGGACGAATTGCTGCACGTCTGCACCGCGGTGAGCGGGCTGCTGGTGTCGATGCATGGGTCACGGCGCTTGTCCTGACCGTCCCGCTCTGCAACGGGCTTGTTCGTCACTTCATGCCCGAGGGCGCTCTGATGGCCGTGACGGCATTGGCCGTATTGAGTGCGTTGCGGTGGGCGGATTACCCGTCGGGGGGTCGCAGCGTTCAGCTCGGATTGGTGTTGGGCGTTGGCTTGCTGACCAAGCAGACCTTCGTGATCGCGGCCGTGCTGCCCGTGGCATGGGCGATGCGTCAGCGGGTGTTTAATCGACCAGCTATGGCCGCGTTGGTGGCGCTGACGGCGGGCATCGTGGCCGGTCCATGGCTGATCGCAAACCTCGGCTCGCAGTGGAGCTACGCGGGCGCTTCTGTCACCGGGCACGGCTCGATTGCGCAGTGGAGTCATCTTTCGTTCTATCCGCGGAGCATGCTGTGGGTGGGCCTGGGGCCCGTGTTGACCGCTGTGATGGTTTGGGCCGTCGTTCGCGGTCAACGAAATGATGCATGGCTACTCGGAATGATTTGGCTGATTGGGGGCCTTGTAATTTTGTCGCTGATCCCAAAAAAGTACCCACGGTTGATGGCACCGATGTTGCCGGCCGCAGTGCTGTTGATCAGCGCTGCGTTGAGAACGCATCGGTGGCGATGGCGTGGGGTGGTAGCAGCGGCCACGGCATGGGCCGTGTGGGCATCCTCCGATTCGTTGCCCATCCATACGCGGTCACCGAGCGTCGATCCGGGTTGCCCTCAACAGTGGTTGCGGCCACCATCCAACAGCGATGCGGGGCTGACGGCAGCTGCCGATTTACTCGCCTCCACAGGGCCTGGTGACGTCCTCGTCGTAAATGACCCGGCAATTCCATGCGCGCTGCAGACCACCCACGACTGGTCGAATCACTTGGGACCCTTGCTGCGGCGGCGAGGCCAAGAGCGCGCGGTCCACGTGGATCCGGAGCGCACGCATCGGTACGTCATCGAGTGGAAACCAGAAGGTGGGGACTACGGAGTGCCGGTCCTCAATCAAACATTCACGTTCCGTGATAGGCTGGACCCATGAGCGAAGACGACAACCAGATTCCCGTAGAGCGACAGTCCATTGCCAAGGAGTTCGCCGACTTCATCATCCACAACAAGCTGTGGTGGATGACGCCGATCATTATCGTTCTTGCCGCAATGGTGGGCTTCATCCTGTTTGCCGAGTCCAGTCCAGTGTTGCCGTTCATCTACACCGTCATCTGAAGCACGTGTACTAAGCCCGCTCTGGCCGAGCGAGGCATCCAATGGTTGCGTCGGTTCAGTATGGCCGTTGCGCTCGTCGGATGTCTTGCTGCTCGAGAGCGAGGGGTATCCAGTAGGAGTCGCTGTTGGGGTCGCCCAGTCCCCGGTCAATGAGGTCATCGTACTTGATGCGCATGACCACGGCCACGGGGCCCATACCAACGGCGTAGGCGATGGCCATGACCAGCCAGTTCTGGCCAGCGATGATGCGATGGGCCATGCCTTTCCAGCGGCGCCAGAGCATTTTCAGAAGGTGAAGCATGGGTAATAGGGTGCCCCGTCGACACTTTGTCGTCAACCCTTGGAAATGGCGCATGGCGTATTTGCGCGATACAGCCCGGCACCCACACGAGGACCCTGTACTGTGCTTGGAATGTTACCCATTGCCGCTCTCTTGTTTCCCACCTCTGCGACCGCGATGGAGGTGGCTTGGGAGGGTCATTATCGGACCCGCGTTCGCTACTTCGACTCCCTGTCGTTGGCGAAGGTCGAAGACAACCCGGCGAGCGAAGAGTCGGCCATGTGGACGGATCACCGCCTTCAACTGCGTCCTGCCTTCGTCTTCTCGGAAGCGGTCCGTCTTCACACTGGATTCGAATTCCTGCCGTTCAATACGCTCGGCGCGAATCCCATTGGCATGACCGATCCGGTGACGGGCGAGCCGGCCTATCAGGCTTTCGCACACAGCGTCGGTACAGCTCCCGGCGAAACCAATGTTGCCGTCGAGTATGCCTATGGTGACGTGGACGCAGGGTTCGGCCACATCCGCTTCGGACGCATGCCAGTGGAGTGGGGCTCGGGCATGGTGTACAACGCGGGCCTTGATCCCCTTGATGAGTACGGTGACACGGCTGACCGATTGCAGATCACAGCTCCAGTGGGACCGGTCTACCTGATCGGCGCCATCGAAACGAGCGCCGAAAACTTCATCAACGTCGATGATGACATGCTCACCTACACCGGCGGTGTGGCCTATCTTGGTGAGCGATACGGGTTGGGTACCTACAACACCTACCGCGTGGCCAAGTTCAGCGACGACAGCCAGTTCACCCTGTTCACGGGAGATTTGTGGGCACGGGTGCAACTTGGCATGACGGAGATTGAGTGGGAGTTTGCCTTCCAGACCGGTGGGGGTAACCTTTCCGATGACATCAATGACGTCACCATTACCGGGATTGGTACGCAGCTCAGCGCGCTGGTCGGCAACGACACCATACGCTTCGGTGCTGCGGGTGGATTGGCAACGGGTGACCAAGATCCCTACGACAATGAGTTTCGCACCTTTGGGTTTGACCCGGATTTCAACATCGCCCTGATGATGTTTGAAGAACCCATGCCTGTGCTGGCGCATGAGAATGCCAACATCGAAAATAACGGTGGTCGGGAATCCGGCGCGGTTCGCTTGGGTGAGGGTGTAAGCAACGCGTTGTATGTCCGGCCCGCGATTCAATACACCCTCACCGAAGGGCTGGATCTCGAACTCGCGTGGATAGGCGCTCGGGCCGCAAAACTCCCGGAGTCAGAAATGGACGACAAGGGCTACGGATCGGAGTTTGATTTCACCATCGACTACCGTCCATTCGAGCATGTTCAGGTCACGTCGACGACGGGTGTATTCATGCCCGGAAAGTACATTTCGTCCTACGAAAACGAAGAACTCGGCGGTGGGTTTGAGCAGACTGCAATCGGATCGCGACTGGTTGGGACGATTACCTTCTGATGAACACGCGCATTGCGATTCATGGCGCCGACGGCCGACTGGGGCGACTGGTCCGCGAACAAGCGGGCGATGAATACTGCGGTGCAGTCGCCGCCGGTAGCCCGGTACCCCCATGCGATGTGGTCATCGATGTCACGAGCGCTGAAGGCCTTGCTCAGCTGCTGCCTCGATTGGAGGGTCAGGCACTGCTGGTCGGCACCACCGGTGACTTGCCCATTGCTGCCTTGGAACGCTACGCGGAGCGTGCCCCGGTGGCCTTGGTGCCAAACTTCTCAGCGGGTGTGCCTTTGCTGCTTTCGCTCATCCAACAGGCTGTCGCGGGCATGCCCGATGAGTGGTCCGTGGAAATCGTGGAGGCCCATCACGATCAGAAAGTGGATGCCCCTTCAGGGACGGCCAAGCGCATGCAGCGCGCAGTGGCCGAAGCGGGGGGCCCCACGGATCCGGCGACCCACGCGGTGCGCCTTGGAGACACAATCGGTGAACACACCATTTGGCTGGCTGGACCCGGCGAGCGGCTGGAACTCAAGCACGTTGCCACGCGCCGCGAGGTGTTTGCAATTGGTGCGCTTCGATGGGCAAGCTGGCTGATCAAACAACCGGCGGGGCTGTACCGACCCTAACGGGACCACGCTGCGGAGAAGGTGCTGTGCACGACGTCTCCCTCGACTTGGCTGAGTCCGATATCAAGGGGGTCCATGGTGACTTTCCCGTCCCAACTGATCACGGGATTGCGATGCGTTTCGGGGTTTGCCACCGGGCGATTATCGCGCTTCAGACGGACACCCACGCCCAGCGCAGTCGCGACCTCGTTAAGCGCGCGCGTGGCCTCTTGGTCAGCCAAATAATGCGCGTGACTGCCTCGCCGCATCCAGATGGCGTCCTTGAAGGGGGGAGGCTCCCCTGCGTAAACAGGGGTCCCATTGATGTGCAGGGCTTCGGTATTCAGTCCGGTGCGCGCGGTGTGCGCCTTCCAGATCGCAACATTTTCATGCCGATGACCATCGAGCATCTGCTCAGCGTGCTCAATCACGCTCATGGGCGCGCGGTCACCGTTTAAAATCCACAATTGTTCGGCGGGGTGACTGGCGAGCGATGCAACGTCGTCGGTAAGAAACCGCCCGTCTGTTTCAATGACGAGGCGGGCTGCCACATGCCCGGCGGCGATGGTGTTGAGCAAGAACTCCAAGATCGGATGTGCCTCTGGGTGAAGCAAGGGTTCCCCCCGCCACCGTATCGCCAATTGCCCAAAGCGAATGCGGCGGGCCTTGAGGTCGTCAATGATGCTCCGAACCACTTCAAACCCCATAAAGCCCCGACCGAAATCAATTCGGCCCTCGTCCCGATACCGTCGCCAATCACCCGCATCGAAGTGGTCGATGTTTTTGACCAGCGCGGTCCATCGGTGCTCCGGGGTGGAGCATTCCGGATCACCGCAAGGGCAAACATCGGACAGCTCCAAGCACAGCGTTGTGTCTGGATTGTCTTGGGCGGTTGGCTTGAAACTCGAGATGCGGTCGGCAATCCGCCTGGTCACCATCCGTCCCGCATCGGTGATCAACGAAGGGATGGAGTCACTGGATTCACGCAGATAGCAATCTTGCACGCACGGTGTAGAACACGTTCGAACCGTGGATCGTCGCTCGCGCAGAGCGGGTGACACCCAAAGCTGCTGCAGCGTGTGGTCGCGGACACTGCCAAAGTTGCCTTGGAGAAAGTCGAGGGTTCCGTCGCACATGATGGC
>Ga0160422_10000266_pt1 | contig 30923 bp, 23 predicted proteins | sample Fk160mmetaG_FD_108192 | JGI IMG/M metagenome (GOLD analysis project Ga0160422, IMG submission 108192) | Marine microbial communities from the Central Pacific Ocean - Fk160115 60m metaG | ecosystem: Environmental > Aquatic > Marine > Oceanic > Photic zone | place: The Central Pacific Ocean...
AAACGAATTAATAAAAAACGAATACGTCGTTGGCCGTTGCCATTAACGCTTCGAGAATTGTACTTTTTTACGTGCTTTTCTCTGACCAAACTTCTTACGCTCAACCATACGTGGATCACGTGTAGTTAATCCTTCAGCTTTAAGAGCTGGTTTGTTCTCAGCATCTAGTTCAACTAGAGCTTTAGAGATAGCAAGGCGAACAGCTTCGGCTTGTCCAGTAATACCACCACCTGCAACGTTTACCTTAATGTCAAACTTGCCAGCGTTTTCTGTTAGGTTAAATGGCTGGTTAATCTTGTATTGAAGAGTTCCTGTTGGGAAGTAGTCTTTGTAGTTACGATTGTTAATTGTGATTTCACCTTTGCCTTCTGACATGTAAAGGCGAGCAACAGCGTTCTTACGACGACCTGATGTATTGATTACGTCCATTTCCTATTAAGAATTCAATGTAATAGCAGTTGGGTTTTGAGCCTCTTGCTTATGGTTAGGGCCTGCGTACACATGCATGTTACGGAATAGCTGACGACCAAGAGTATTCTTTGGTAGCATTCCTCTAACAGCCTCTTCAACCATAGCAAATGGCTTACGAGCCATTACTTCTGAAGCAGTGCGTGTACGCTGTCCACCAGGATACCCGGTGTGGCGCATGTAAATCTTTTGATCCCACTTTTTTCCTGATAGGGAAATCTTATCGGCATTAATAATTACTACGTAGTCTCCACAATCTGCGTGTGGTGTAAAGTTTGGCTTGTGCTTACCACGAAGGAGCTTAGCAACTTCAGATGCAAGACGTCCAAGAGCTTGGCCCTCGGCGTCGATTAATAGCCATTTCTTATCGGCGTTCTCCTTGTTAGCGGAGATAGTTTTGTAGCTTAAAATATCCACAGCGAATGTGTTGCATGTTTAAGATTCCCAAAAATTTGGGTGTGCAAAGATAGTGAAGGCAGTGGATAAACAAGCGTTTTTGTCTAACAAATTTTATTTCTCAGACTTTCGACGCTTCATTTGGACTGAAAAATTGCAAATTATTGCGTGCTCAACCCACGGATCTGGCCCACCACGTGGGGTTTCCAACTGATATCCTATTGTTAAATATTTGCGCTTTGACAGCTTTTTCCTCATTGAAATTCTGCCTCTTACATCGCTAAATTCATAAATGTCATAAAGAGGCCTGAAAAAAGTCTCGCCACTAAGGCTTAGCCTGTAGCCCTTTGCAACCTTGTAATATAACGTTGCTTTTGTCCTCGCAGCCTTTGAAAAGTCCAAACCCTCTCCTGGGGTTCTAACTCCTTTATGGCCGCTTTGATATTGAAGTCTAATAGAAATTGAAGCCTTCTTTCCCAATCTTTTCTTATATCTAGCGTTAGTAGCAATCCTTCTCTGTGGCTCCCATTGATGTTCATTTGTCATAGAAGCCCCTCCTCTAAAGGCCAAACTTAAATTCAGCCCCTTAGCTACTTCCCTATCTATCTCAGTATTAATAAATGTTGAGCCTATCCTTGTAAAATCTCTGTCAAATCTTGCTGCCAAATCAGCCGAAGCAACCGTTTTGCGCATGATTTTTTGGGAAAGAGACGCTGAAGTCCAAGCACCATGATCAACCCATTGAGCGTTGAGGACTGCGCTTGCAAATGCAAAAAATGAAATTGTCGCAAGGACTTTTCGCATTGTTTATAGCTCGTCGTAAATAGTTATTAGTCCAGCATCAACCACGTCTTTTCTGCCGTCTATGACTACCTCATTATATACCGCAAACTCAGGAATAGGATAAGCAACTTCGCTAGTGTCTTCTGAGTACACATAAATAGTATAATCTCCTGTTCTAAGCCAATTAAAAGCAAAATCACCATCAGGATTAGTAAAGACTCTGTCGTCAGGGCTTGTGTTGTCTCCATAGACTATAAAAACTTCTGTGTCTGACGATGGAATTGTGTCTTGTGAAGTTTCAGGGTTCGAAATCACTACCCTTCTTTCAACTTCTACGCTTCCAATAATTGATGCGCGTCCTCCTTCCCCAGGAGTCTTTTCACATGAAGAAAGAAAAATTATGAAAGAAAGAAGTGGCAGATATGCTTTGTAAATATTCATGTGCCTAAATTACGAGTCTTAGCACCAATCATAGTCGTAACTTGCAACAGCTTATGCATAGATCGGATTCATATCACTCAATTTCAACTCTTCCGTTGGGCGAAGGGCGTCTTGAAGTTATTTGTGGGCCTATGTTTTCTGGCAAAACTGAGGAGCTCCTCAGAAGGGTCAGGCGCTCTCAAATTGCAAAATTGCCAACTGTACTAGTTAAGCCCACAATTGACACTCGTTACGCTGTTGGAGATATCGTATCTCACGACAAAAACGCAATGCCTTCAACTGTTGTAAAGAACTCAAAGGATATTTTAAAAGTGTTGGAAGTTGATGGCAGGCCAGCATTAGTTGTGGCAATAGACGAAGCACAATTCTTCGACGAAGATCTCCCAGAAGTATGCACACAGTTAGCAGATCAAGGTATGAGGGTAATCGTTGCGGGTTTGGACTTAGACTTTAACGGCATCCCATTTGGAAGCATGCCGAAACTTTTGGCCCTTGCTGAGGAGGTGACAAAACTCCACGCTGTTTGTGTTGAAACTGGTCGCTCAGCCCACTTTTCTCACAAAATCTCTGGAAGCAGTGATACTGTCGAATTAGGCGAAAAGGACAAATACATTCCGCTAGCAAGACACGCTTTTGTTGCTGCTAGAAAAAAGTGACCTATGGCAAGCAAGTCCCATGTAACTACATTGACTCTGGATTTAATGCGTATTCGAGAAAATCTAAATACGATAAAATCTCATTTGCAAAATTCTGGGGGAGTGACCCCGGGGATAATTGCGGTAATTAAAGGGTTTGGTTACGGAACTGACGATACTGTTTTGGCTAAATTATATGCTGAAGAAGGTGTAAATTATTTGGCAGTTGCATATGTAGAGGAAGGCATTCAGCTTAGAGACGCTGGGGTTAAAGGCCAAATCATGGTCCTAAATCCCGACCCATCAACCTTTGATATGATGGGCGAATACCGACTAGAACCAAGCCTTATCTCAATGGGGCACTTAGACGAATATTTGGCTTGGGTTGATAGAAGCGGTGCTGACCTAGAGCCCGTGCACTTGAACTTTAATACTGGCATGCACAGATTAGGGTTTGCTGAAAATGAAATAGTTGCTGTTGCTGACGCGCTAAAAAAAGTCCCCGGAATAAAGTTGGGCACAGTTTATACTCATTTGGCCTCAACTGAAAATGAAGAAAATGATGCAAGCACATTAACACAACTTCAGAAGTTTAAGGAGACGTGTGGCGCACTTAAAGAAAAATTCAAGGGATTTAGTGCGCTTTCAGGGTTTAAATCCCATTCTCTTAACTCATCCGGAGTTGTGCGTTTCCCAGAGCACGGGATGGATTATGTAAGGGTGGGGTTAATTCTTTTGGGCTCGGAACTTTCTGGGGCTGGAATAGCTCTTAAACCTGCTGTTTTCTTTAAAACTGTAATAACCCAAATCCAAACCGTCCCAGCTGGTCAAGGTGTAGGATACGGATATGCAGACCCATCGTCAGTTGATAGAGAAATTGCTTGGCTCCCTGTTGGATATGCAGATGGATATCCGAGAAGTCTAAGTGATGGTAAAGGCCGCGTTGCGGTCGGCGGGCAAATCGCTCCTGTTGTTGGTCGAGTATGTATGGACCTAACAGCAGTAGATGTCACGGGACTAAAAGTAAATGTAGGTGATGAAGTTGAGCTGTTTGGTGACGAAGTCTCTATTAAAGAGGTCAGCGATGCTGCTGGCACCATTCCTTATGAACTTATTGCCAGGGTTCACCAAAGGGTAATTCGAAAAGTAATATAACAAAGAAGCGCCGCCCGCGTTCGGACGGCGCTTCAGCCTTAACCAATACCCTGAGAGTCGTCTCAAGGGCTAATGTCGAAATCACACGACATTGACTTTCTAATCACTTTTTAAACGCGTCCCTTTCTAAAAAGGTTGCGCAGCAAATGTTAAAATTCCCAATCTTCAGATTATCCTAAAGAAATAGATAAGGTGTGAGCCTCTCTTTTGGATATCAACTTCTTGTACCTTAAGACGACTCTCAGGCTATGTGCGACTAATTTGGAGCGTTCAAGCAGTAATTTAGTGCGGATTTAATTGTGTCTTCGTCAGTGTGATTTGGCATAGTTACTTTAAGACGGGGTTCTAAGTCCATCGCTCTTTCTATTGCCCACTCCGCGTTAGAATTTCTGGCCCAAGACCTTCTTGCAATTCCGTTATTTACATCGAAATGAAGCATAGATTTGAGTCTTCTGTCGGCGTCAGCCGTCCCGTCGAGAAGCATCCCAAACCCTCCGTTTATCACCTCTCCCCATCCTACTCCACCACCATTGTGAATCGAAATCCATGTTGCTCCTCTAAAGCCGTCTCCTATGACGTTGTGTATCGCCATGTCTGCTGTAAATGCTGAACCATCATATATGTTTGAGGTCTCTCTGTAAGGCGAATCTGTTCCGCTAACATCGTGATGATCTCGCCCAAGAACTACCGGCGCACTTAATTCTCCAGAGGTAATAGCTTTATTAAATGCCTCTGCAATTCTCATCCTTCCCTCTGCATCAGCGTAAAGAATTCTAGATTGAGACCCCACCACAAGTTTGTTTTCTTCTGCGCTCTTTATCCATTGGATATTGTCCTTCATTTGCTGGCGTATATCTTCTGGCGCCGTTTCCATCATTTCTTCTAACACCTTGCAAGCAATAGTGTCTGTTTTGGCCAAATCCTGTGGATCACCGCTTGTGCACACCCATCTAAAAGGCCCAAACCCGTAATCGAAACACATTGGCCCCATTATATCTTGAACATAGCTTGGGTATCGGAAGTTGATTCCGTCTGATGCCATTACATCTGCACCAGCTCTGCTCGCTTCGAGCAAGAACGCGTTTCCGTAATCAAAGAAATAAGTTCCTTTTGCTGTGTGTTTATTTACAGCTGCGGCATGTCTTTTTAAAGACTCGTGTACGAGTTCGCGGAATTTTTCTGGCTCCTCTGCCATTAATCTATTTGATTCCTCAAAACTTATTCCAACTGGATAGTAACCTCCAGCCCAAGGGTTGTGTAATGAGGTTTGGTCTGAGCCAAGATCAATATAAAGATCTGCTTTGTCGAATTCCTCCCATACTTCTACCACATTGCCTAGGTATGCGTATGAAACAACTTCTCTGTTTTCAATTGACGTGACAACCTTTGATTTTAGGTCTTCGATATTTGTGATTACGTGATCGACCCAACCTTGTGAGTGTCGTTTGTAAGCAGCGTCTGAACTAACCTCAGCGCATACTGTCACACAACCAGCAATATTTCCGGCTTTGGGTTGAGCTCCGCTCATTCCTCCTAGCCCAGAAGTAACAAACAGCTTGCCTGCTAATGTTCCATCTTCAGAGAGTTTGCGCCCAGCGTTTAATACAGTGATTGTTGTTCCGTGCACAATGCCTTGAGGCCCAATGTACATATATGACCCAGCTGTCATTTGGCCAAATTGGCTTACGCCTATGGCGTTCATTCTTTCCCAATCGTCTTGTGAGCTGTGGTTTGGTATAACCATGCCGTTTGTAACTACAACCCTCGGCGCGTCGGGGTGCGATGGAAATAAGCCCATGGGGTGGCCAGAGTACATTGAGAGAGTTTGGCCTTCATCCATCTCGCTCAAATACTTCATTACAAGCCTGTACTGTGCCCAATTTGAAAAAACTGCTCCATTTCCTCCGTATGTTATTAGCTCTTCTGGGTATTGGGCAACAGCTGGATCTAGATTATTTTGGATCATCAACATGATGGCTGCTGCTTGCTTACACTTTGCGGGATACCAATCAATTGCCCTTGCCTTCATCTCGCCTTCTGGCATAAATCTGTACATGTAGATTCTGCCGTAGTCCTTGAGCTCTTGAGCGAATTCAGGAGCCAACATTTCGTGTTGATGTGATGGGAAATATCTAAGCGCATTCTTAAGAGCCAGTTCTTTTTCTGCTGGAGTTAAGATGTCCTTACGCACTGGTGCGTGAGGGACTTTTGGATTAGGTGTTTTTGCAGATGGCAGTCTAGAGGGGATGCCCTCAGTAATTGTATTGCGGAATTGTTCTAAATTCATTTGCACACATCTTTCCTAAAAGTTCCTGTTTTCTTGTCAAAACCATATGGGCAATGCTTACAACAACTTTGACAACAGTGTCCTCTTTTTAAATGATATTTTTCAGTAAAAATGATGAAGCCCTCTTCAGTGGTGTAAAAATCCTCCAGTTCTAAGTTTTTCTTCATCGTTACAAAGGTAGTATTTCACTACCTTTGAGACTCAATTATTCCATCTTTATGAGCGACTTCTTAACGCACGAATGCGGCATCGCGCTTTTAAGGCTAAAAAAGCCTCTTCAATACTACATAAATAAGTATGGTACGGCATTCTACGCGCTCAACAAGATGTATCTCCTGATGGAAAAACAACACAACAGAGGACAGGACGGAGCAGGTATTGCAAATATCAAGCTAGACGTAAGTCCAGGGAAAAGATATATATCTAGAATGAGGTCTGTTGACAACAAGCCTATTCAAGATGTTTTTGGCAAAATCATGGGTCGTTTTGAATATTTGAATGCCGATCAACTTCAAGATGCCGACTTCCTTCAACAAAATTTCGCCTTCACTGGCGAGCTCTCTTTAGGGCATTTGAGATACGGCACTTATGGCAAAAACGACATTGAAAATTGTCATCCTTTTTTAAGACAAAACAACTGGAGAACAAGGAACTTAGTTATAGCTGGAAACTTTAATATGACAAATGTTGACGAATTATTTGACGTATTGATTAACATTGGTCAGCACCCTAAACAGAAATCTGATACAGTTACTGTTCTCGAAAAAATCGGCCACTACTTAGACGTAGAAAACCAAGCTAGATTTGATTCTTTAAAGGCGGAAGGCCTCGACAACCGATCTATCTCAGAAAAAATTGCTGATACTCTCGATCTAGGAAGCGTTCTTAGGTCTTCGGCATCTGATTTTGATGGAGGGTACGCGATGTGTGGTTTGCTCGGCCATGGCGATGCTTTTGTACTAAGAGATCCAAATGGAATTAGGCCTGCATATTGGTATGAAGACGACGAAGTCGTTGTTGCAGCGAGCGAAAGGCCTGTAATCCAAACCGCATTTGATGCTAAGGCAGAAGAAGTTGTTGAGGTTAAGCCCGGGCACGCGCTTATCATTAGCCGAAACGGTAACACTAATCTTGAAAAAATTACTGAGCCAGGCGAAAGAGCTGCTTGTAGCTTTGAGCGTATTTACTTCAGCAGGGGTAATGACAAGGACATCTACGAAGAAAGAAAGGCCCTTGGGGAGGGTGTTGTTTCACAGGTTTTAGAGGCTGTTGAACACGATCTGGACAACACTGTGGTTAGCTTTATCCCAAATACAGCTGAGGTTTGTTTTTATGGCCTGGTTAAAGGGCTTGAAGATAAATTGAACAGATCAAAAATTGAGCGTATTAAAGGCCTTGGCGCCAATCCTACCGCAGAAGAAATTGAAAGCATCCTAGGGGAAAGGGCAAGGGTTGAAAAGGTGACGATTAAGGATGCCAAACTCAGAACATTCATTAGCGAGGATGCTACTAGAGGCGACCTCGTTGCCCACGTATACGATATCGCATATGGCACTATCAAACCAGGTGTAGATAACCTTGTTGTGATAGACGACAGCATCGTTAGGGGAACAACTCTAAAAAAGTCTATCCTTAGAATTCTCGACAGGCTCAACCCCAAAAGAATTGTTGTTGCCTCAAGCGCTCCTCAGATTCGCTACCCTGACTGCTATGGAATTGATATGGCAAAAATGGGCGACTTCATCGCATTCCAAGCCGCTGTTTCGCTTTTAATTGAGCGTGGAATGAGACACGTTCTTGACGAGACATACGAAGCGTGTTTGAAAGAACTTGAAAAACCTCTTTCTAATGACATCAAGAATCCGGTAGCTTCAATTTATGAGCCGTTTTCTGCAGATGAGATTTCTGACAAGATTTCTGAGCTCCTTACTCCAGTAGGAATGGCCGCTGAAGTAAAAATCATTTTCCAGAGTATAGAGGGATTGCACAAAGCTTGTCCTAATCACACTGGCGATTGGTACTTCACTGGCAATTACCCTACACCAGGTGGACGAAGGGTGGTAAACAAAGCTTTTGTTTATTTCATGGAAGGCCGAACAGATAGGGCTTACTAAAGCTTACTCTACTATTAATTTTTTGATCTTTTTTCCATCAATTGAAGTAAAACTAACCGTGTACACTCCTGCTTCCCATCCGCTTACATTAAACGCAGCAATTGGAAACCCCGGCGTTGATTTTATGTTTTCAATCACACGCCCATAAGCGTCGTGTACGTCAATTAAACTTTCGCCTGCAAACCACTTTAATGTAACTCTATCCGATGCTGGATTTGGGAACATTGCAAACTGGGGCTCCTCCACTTCTTCGGCATCAACAGTGTAGCTAAAAAGAAACTCCATTACGTCAAATTCCATTAAATCTCCGTCTGTGTTTATGGTTATCAAACTATGTGCAACCAGTGGTGTAGCAACACTGTTTTGCATAAAAAGGATTTGGTCTACGGTCATCGTAGTTATTCCTGTTTTGGAAATATCTTCAATAAATCTGTAAAGCCTTATTCTGCATACATCATCGTATAAAGCTTCGTTTGGAAGATTTAAAGTCCCATAACCATCAAAAACTGAGTTTGTAATAATGTTTCTATTTACTAATTCGCCTTGTATGATAATTTGATTATAAGAAGAGTCCAAATGTGTTTGGCCATACTCAAAAGGATATGGATATAACTCTTCTGAGTCAGTATAAGGATAGCTAATTCCTCCTTCAATACCGCCGTAATATTCATAAATATAAGGGCCAAAATTGTAGTAATATTCCCCTCCGTTTATTTCTGTGACCCACATGGCATTTGGGTAGTCTTTTTGAAATGTAGAGTTGTTAGCGAGATAATACTGCCCGGAATAATTCTGAATAAATTGTGCTTGCGTATAATCCCAAACCATGCTTTCACCCGCCTCGCCAACAGGTAATGGATTTCCTATAGATATTGTGAAAAAATCTCCCGCCTGAACTGTAGGTGCATTAAGGACTTGGGCATCAGTTGTAACAACAAATAAAAAACTCAGAATAATTGTGACTAATTGTTTCATGTTGTTAGGTTTCAAGAAAAAATCGTCTGCAATTATAGCTTTTCCCAGTGCTTTACAGAAGCGCCATGTTCGGTCTTAATAATAATACTATAGACTCCTGCACTTAATTGTCCAATATTTAAGCTTACTTGTCTATCAAGCGCCCTATTTACAATTGCATCAACTAAACTTCCTTGAGAATTGTATATTTCCCAGCTTTGAATTTTACTTTCTGACGTTTTAATAAAGAGAAAATCTGATGTGGGATTTGGGAAAAGTTCAATAAAAGAATTATCTGCTTCTGCAACTGATTGATGTTCCGCTGTTTCTTCAAAAAGTGCTGTAAAACTTAAAGAATTATTATACGTTTCTCCAGTCCAATATGGATTAAGGTCGTCATCGATTTGAGGCGCGCTTACCCATTCAATAAATTCATAACCTTCATTTGCAACAGCTGTCATTTCAATTGGGATTCCTTTGTAATACAATCCTTCCCAAGGGTACTCTGTTGGCTCAATTGTGTTTAAATGAATTACTCCAGCACCCGCTGGCAGAGCGTCTAGATATAAATCAAATTGACCATCTAAATCCAGCACGTCTTCAATCTGGTCACGAACCACTTCTGTTTTACACTCTATTTCTTCTTGAAGGTGAATGTGTCTATCAAAAAACTCATTCATTTGGCCTTGTACGTTCCACGGATCACCCCAACGTGCAAATTCTTTTGGCATCTCTAGTGACCACTCATCAAAATAGCTCTGTTCTATAGAGAGGAGTCTATCGACTTTATACAAGGTGTTGTTGAGGTCGGCAAATCTATTTATGAAGTAAACTCTGTAATCGTTGTTCTCATAACATCTGTTCCAAGCTCCAACAAACAAATCATTTTCCCCCTCGTTTCTCACGTGTTGAAGACCGTTGTCGTAACAATCTGACCAACCCCCTGGTTGTAAGCTCAATTCGAGATCTATTGTTGCAAACCTCCACCTTAAGTCAGAGGCGTCAGATCTGTATAGTTTTATGTTGTTATACGGCCAATCATAATTTGCTATCCAGCTTTGGCTTATGATATAATCCGTATAATTTTCAAGGTCATAATACGTATTTGCTTGGGTCAAAAACCCTGGCGAATCTGGGTTTAACTGCTGAAACTCCTCCCACATTATGTAATAGTCATCAACTTGGCCATCTGTAGCACGGAGAATTAAATCATACCAATAGCTTTGGGAAAGGACATCAACCGTTTCGTAATCATCGTAATCGTCATATTCTGCCCAGAATTCTGCATCTAACTTTTCCCTCATCTCATATAGACCAAAATACTCTCCGTTTATGTACACTGATGCTGGCCTCATTGCAGAATGGTAAGCAAAAGTATTGGTGCTTAGCATATCAACTAGACAAGCGTCCTTGTAGGGAATATTTAGCCAGTGGTTTGAACCATTCCTGAAATAAAGTCTTGAGTAAGTGTCTCTTTCTGGACGGTTTGACAATAGTGACAATTCAACTGGTTCTTCATCAAAGGCTCCTTTTGCCATTTCTAATCTGAAGCTGTGCTGAGGGTTTGATCTAGACCCTCCTGCGCCTCCATCTATTTGCATCGCCACATTTCTATCAAAAATATGATTGTGTTCTTGCGTTGAATCAAAGACTGAGATTTGAGCAAATCTTTCCCAGTCTTCCCACCAATTTTCAAATATACCGTCACCAGCATAAAGGTGAGCGTCTTCAATGCTTATAGCAACAATGGGGGTAATGTGACTGACGTTTAAAAGGTAGGTTTCAGATACTATTTGGCTTGGTATATACCCATCTTTGAATGCTCTTGCTCTAATGTTTGACGACTGGAATACATTGATAGATTCTCCTGTATATAACTCTGAATCTAAATTTGGTTCATCTCCATTTGTTGTATAGAAGATATAGGTCTCATCATCACCAGTATTTATGAGGTCTACTTGCAGCGTGCTTTGATAAACCCCTCCTTCTGTACTTATAATTGGTTCACTGCAAACGCCTTCTGGTAAAAAACTATCATCGTTAGACTCTCCTGGTGAAGGAAGGGTTAAAAAAGAAATGTTATTACTTCCGTTTGGTATAGAGCCTCGGCTTGTAAAAATAGATGGAACATCGACAAAAAGTTCGGACTCTATTTCTAAATCAGGAGATACTAGCAAAATGTTTTCTCCGCCTGAATCAATTTTGAAATTAGTGTGAAAATCATCGCCTTGACTATTGGCAAATTGCCCGGTTAGCTGATCTAAGTCCACGTGCTTCATTTTGATTGAAATATAGGTATACTGCTCTTCAGAGGTATATTCTACATCCCAGCCTATTTGATTTATCTCACCTTCCGTCAGTCCCGACTCTTCTAACTCTTCAGCCTTAAAGAGCATTTGGTTTCTCGCAGCCCAATACCAATTCCCGTAAGGCGCAGGATAACATGTATTACAATTTACAACATCATCATCTCCAATTTGATTGTAGTTAAATCTCGTGTTAGGCCTTTGAAAGTGAACATCTCCCCCATAAGCATCACAAGAGGCATCTCCACCATCATTTACTGCAGTCAAAGTTGACCCAAACTCTGTTTCTGTTTGGTGAAATCTAGAATTATTTGTGTATCCATCGTTGTAATAAGAACATACATCTAATATTACGTTAGACTCCCCATCCCAATAGAAGGGGTCTTCAAATTCATGATAATTCCACCCCTCGTGTGGGACATAATTTTCTACATAAGCTACGTCTTGAAAAACTTGAACCGGCTGAATGTCTTTGCCGCTACAAAAAACTATCAAAAACTCCTGAGGTTGAATGAAATACGTAGAGAACTCCCACTTTTGAAGATTTTCTTCGTCATCAGTCAGAAAATATCCATTTAGATTAATCGGATAATCTGCCGTATTATAAATCTCAATCCAATCTTCAGATTCTTCGTCTTCGTCTAAAATGGAATTGAAGTTTTTATTTGAGCCTTCATTAATGACTAACTGTGCATTTGTAAGCGCCGGCAAAAACGTTAAGAGTATGATTATAAGCTTTTTCACGAAACATTAAATTTAGAAATTATTTTTAGTTTCGAAGAATGGAAAGCACTCTTAGTGATAAGCTTAAATATGGGGCCGTGACGCTGACTTTTTGTGCTGGGCTTTACATCATAACGAACCGCATCACCTCGGGCTTAGAAAACACAACCCACATGTTTCTAAAATGGGAGCTAGATATTCCTCGAATTCCGTGCTTTATAATCCTCTACATTTCTTTTTACTTGCTTTTAGTGCTGAGTTTTTTGTCATGCCCAACACGTCGTGAGTTGAAAAGCTTGAGCTACCAAATAATATTAAGCTCGGTAATAGCTTGCTCTTGTTTCATAATTCTTCCCGGCGAGCTAGGTTATACTCGAATGGAGAGCGCGGGAGTGTTCCAGCCAATTTATGGTCTGCTCTTTGTGCTTGACAACCCCACCAACCTGTTCCCTTCTCTTCACATTACCCTCTCCTATGTTGCGTTGTTTTTTGCTCTAGGACAAACCAAGCGGTTCATTTGGAAGACCGGATTAATATTGTGGTTTTTCGGAATATGTGCTTCCGTGATTTTAGTCCATCAGCACCACCTTTTTGATATAGCTACGGGTTTGATTTTAGGGGTGTTTGTAAGGAGGGTGATTTAGCAAAAATTCTAGTTTGGTGTTTTGATCTAAAATCATGTTTTTGAAAGACCGGTCTTTTACTTGTTGATTTTGAATGTTTTACAAATAAACATAACTGAATCGTTTTTAAATCTCAATTTTTGTTGCGCCGCAAAAAGCTAGCGATAATTTCAGCAAAAAAAGCCGCTAATGCGGCTTTGTACACAAGACGACTCAGTTCTCGAACTATTTTACAAAGACTTAGTGCAGCTATACGGCTTAAAGGAAGTGCTTATACACGAGGATTTGAGCGATTATGCTCCGAATAACCAGATTCGTCAAGACTCTCAGCGTAATTCAACACTACAGTTAGGGGGTTAAACTAAAATAGTTAAGAATGGAGTGAATAACCGCGCAGCTTAAAGGTAAAAAGCTTTTTTATCACAAAAAAAGAGCAGACAATATTGCCTGCTCTTTTTAAATAATTACTATACCGTCGCTAGCTCTTCTGTGCTTTTCTCCTTCCTGCTTTAAAGCCTGCATTATAGCCGTCTCTATATGAGTCTATTGATGCTGGATAAGAAGGGTAAGCCGGGTGTGGAGGGTGTGGAGGGTAAGAATATTTCCCCTTAACATCTTTCCATCCTTCATCCCATCCGTCTTTAAATCCTTTATAATATTCTTTCTCATCAGACATCGTGCTTTCAATCTCTGTGGTCTCCTCCAGCAATGACGTGCTATCAAGGCAAGGAGTGTTAGGTGATTGGAAACTACTTAGTGAGACAATCGCTACAAAAAGAAGCGATAGGGCTGATATGCCAAATACTGTTTTTTTCATGGTGTAAGGTTTATTGTGTTAAATGCATAAATAAAACCCATTAAAAAAATTATGTTTTAATAAACAGCTTGATAAGTCTGTTGTCTGATCGTATTTACACAACCCTCCTGAATGAGCCTGAAACTTCCGGAGAGGTTGTGAAAATAGAAAACGAGAGAGAATCTTTCGACGCTCTCTCGTTTGGTACCCGAAGTGGGAATCGAACCCACACTCCTTGCGGAACACGAGTTTGAGTCGTGCGCGTCTACCAATTCCGCCATTCGGGCAAATAAGGGACGCAAAAGTACATCAAGGATTGCAATCTCGCCATGCTGAAGTCATTGGAGTTTCGTGAAGCTCGTCAGACGAAACCCCTTTTAGCTCTCTTGACCTATTTTCAATCCAAAGCTTTCTCTCATTCAATGCCATTTGAGATGCTGAAGCATTGTGCAGCCTCATCTTTTGGGCTGGTTTAAAAGATTTCTTTAAAACTGTTGTACCGTCCTTAGACAAGAGGTCTAATCGAAGTATCAGCTCTACATCACCTGATACTCGAACTGGAAGAAACCCTCCTGCCCTTTCAAAAGCCAAACGAGAGTGCAATGACTGACAGTATCCAAAATACATGGATTTCATCTTAGAAAAATCCTCTTTCCATCGCTCAAGAACTGGACGAACCGATCCTTCCCTGCCTTTGAGTATGTCCAAGCTATGCTCCAGCCAGCAAGGATAAGCCTCGTCGTCAGGGTCAATAAAAGTTACATGTGTCCAATCGGAATCTGCCGCTTCAAATGCGGTGCTCCTAGCTACATAAGCACCAGAATTTTTTTCGAGCACAATCGCCTTAATACGGGGGTCCCGTGATGCTTGAGCCTTTAGAGCTTCTCTAGAACCTTCTGCACTTGAACAGTCGTCCACGATGAGAAGCTGAAAGTTTGTGTGAGATTGGGCTAAAACTGAGTCCACACAACCAGGGAGCCAATCCAAATGATTGTAGTGGGCACAAATTATCAAAACCTTCGACTTGCTATTATCAAGGCCATGGCTTTTGAAATCGCGCGCTATCTTTCTGCACTCAGAAATGCAAAGAGCGGATTGAACTGCCGTTGAAAGGCCCAATTTTCGAAATAGAATTGCCAGAGGGACTCTGATAAATGATGGGGTAATATTTTGTAATAGGCTAACTCGCATCAGATGTCATAGCCAAGTGAATACGCAAAATCCTGAATTTCCTGGGTAAGGTCAGAATCTATTGCTCTAAGCTCGTCCCAAGTCACAGGGCTCTTTCTTTTGTTGTATTTAATCCTGCGCCATTGTGTTATGGGACCAACTCTGTGGTTGAATAGCGAATCGTTTGCCCTTGTTGAACCAGAATTTGCTCCGTGTTTGGCCTTTATATAGGCCTCAGCCCAAACATCATCACTAACACCCCACCCTAACGCCTCCAAAATCTCTGGTGCAGAACCTTCCATGTTTTCTAGCTTCCAAGTAAATGACGCAATGTCAACTGCTCTCGAATTCCAGTCGAGCCAATGAGCCATAGCCCTGTGCATAATTTTGTTTGGCAGCTCTGGCGAATTTTCGCTTATATATCTCCAGCTTGTTTTGTTAAATGTGGTAAGGGAGCCAATCGTTTTTAGCGGGTGACGAACTTGGTGTCCAACTAAAAAATTTTCGTTTAAAACAGCACCCCCTGGGCCATATACTGCATCGGAAACATCTGCAACTAAGCACCAAGATGCTATCCCATCTTCCCCCATTTCTTCGTGCCTGACGTCTTTACCTAATTCAGACAGCACTGCAGCGAAAAAATTGGTTCCAGATCTGCCAGTTCCTGTTACGGCGATTTTTTTAGCCATTTCGTTTTAGTGTAATTCTAAAAATTGTTCCTACACCAGGTTCGGATTTTAAAAGGAAGATACTGCCTCCGTGGTACTCTTCAATAATCCTTTTTGTAAGGCTTAGTCCTAGTCCCCACCCCCTTTTCTTCGTGGTGAACCCTGGAGCAAATACGTTGCGTATATCGGATCTGGAAATCCCTTTGCCAGTATCTTCTACATCTATGAACACATTTTCTCCCTTTGGGGTGAGTACAATTGTAATCACACCCCTGCCCTCCATGGCGTCAACAGAGTTTCTCAAAAGATTTTCTAGAACCCAGCTGAGAAGGCTTGGGTTATATAGGGCCGAAACATCAGCTCCTTTTTCACAACCAACAAGGTTTAATTCTACTTGTTTACTTATTCGCGGCCTCATGTATGCCGCTGTGTTTTGGAGTGCAACAGCAAGGTTTTCTGATTTGAGTTCAGGCTGAGAGCCAATCTTACTGAACCTGTCAGTAACTGTGTGGAGACGCTTGACATCATTTTTCATTTCATCAAGTTTGGCCTTGTCTACTCCCTCGCTTTCAAGTAGCTCAACCCAAGCCATAAGAGAGCTCAGTGGAGTTCCTAGTTGGTGGGCCGTTTCCTTCGCCATCCCAACCCAAACCCTGTCTTGCTCGGCCCTCCTAAACGAGCTGAAAACTAGGTAAGCTACAAGGAGGAATACTGCTATTAGGATGAGCTGGATAAGTGGGTAGTATTGCATTTGGGCTAGGACGTAGCTGTCCTCATAAAAGACGTAGCAAAGCCCCTCTCCAGGAAGGTATACTTCAATTGGTTCCTCTGAGGCAGACATGTCATTGAGGCGTTTCTTTAGTTTCGCTGGCTCATCAATATCGCTTTTATCGATTCCTCTCGACTCTAGCACTTCTGACATTGTTGAGTCAGTTAACAGGACTGGTACAGATGCGCTGTTTAATACCGTTTCCGACACGAAAGATGAAATAAGCTCAGACATGGCCTCCTTGAGTTCTTTGAGCCTGGTGCTTTCGTCGTAATAAATCACATGACCCTCGTCTTCGAATTTAATAGGGTCAAATCTCGAGGCCATCTGGTCGCGTAAACTGTCGAATTTGGCTTGAGTTGCGTCATCGCCAAACTCATTGCCCAAATTGATACAAAATAGCTTCTCTCCATCATTGTTATAGATTAGGACTGGAACCGTTTTGTTTGCCCAGAGATAGTCTGTAACAAAGGTTAGGTCCATCCCGTTTGGTGGGTTGTCTATGATGCGATATGCATCTGCCAACCTATCTGCTTTTTGCCTCTCTTCTGCCTCAAGTTCTTTGAAAAGTTGCTCTGTATATGATACTAGCTTTGACCTTTGGGTGATTGCTTTAGCCCAAACCCTAACCTTAGCGCGCTCCTCGTTTCTTACCCTTCTACTTATATCACTTGCAAACCAAAGCGTAGCCCCTGCAATGATTGCAGCGGCGAATAAAAGCACCTGCTTCCACCTCTGTTTGTTTAATCGTATGCTGGGCATGCTTGGACTTTGGCAGCTTTCATGTCGCAAGCACTAAATGTAACCGTGACTTCGTGTGTGCTTCGTGTAGCTACGTTAATTTTTGAAACGGCAAAATCATAAGAATACCCCACCTTCATATAGTTGAACAGCGCTAACTGAACGCTTCCAATTAGGGCGCTTTGTACCCTGTAGCCCAAACCCACAGAGAACGCATCATCATACACAACAGCACCATTTAGCTCAAAACTTGTTGGCAACCCTTTTGAGTATCTAAGGTTTGCTGATGGGCGGAACATAAATCTACCGTCTAATTCCAATGATGACCCACCTGTGAATACAAAAACTGTCGCCGTTTTAGAGTCATAAGTTAGGGCACTCAACATGCCTGATGTTGCGTTGTTCATTGAAATGCCCACAAAATTCCTTCTGTCTTGATACCAAAGACCTGCATCAATTATTGGGAACAGGAATTGTGTTGTGGTTCCGCTACTAACTGCAGCGTCTGTTGCCGTAATATCTAAGCCGTTTATGTCCAAAGAATATTGGCTCATTCCCAGAGAAAAACCTCCGCTGAACCATCCTCTGTTGTTTAATCTAATCTTATGTGAATAGGCGATGCTTGCTGTGGTTTTGCCCCAAGCTCCTGCTTTATCTGATTCAACCCTTAAGCCAACTCCCTGAACTGATCTAACGCTCTCTCCCAGCCTTCCAGATAGGCTTAAATACGAGTTAACTGGTGAGCCTGGAAAACCAACCCATTGATTTCTGTGTCCAACCCTTAGGTCTAGGCACTCCTTATTTCCAGCCGCAGCAGGATTGTCCATAAAGGTTGTCAAAAGGTAGTTTGACCTAACAGGGTTAAGCTGAGCGTGTGACTCGACCGCAACGAATAAGAACGAAATAAGAACTAATATTTGGCCTAAGTGCTTCATCTTACAAGAGTAATGTATCCCGTTAGTGGCTCTGGGGTTATAGACATGTGATTAAGGTTAATCACATAGTAATACGTTCCAATCGGTGATGGTTGGCCTGTTTTCTCGCTTGCCCCGTCCCAAGAATAATCTCCTGTCTTGCGCAACACTTGCTGCCCCCATCTATCGTATAGATTGATTATTGATCCTGGGTAGTTGTTTAGCCCTGTAACATCCCAAGTGTCGTTATTGCCATCTCCGTTTGGGGAAAATGAATTTGGAACGCTGATAGGATAACCAACCGTGTAGGTAATTTGGGACGTGTAGTTACAACTTTCCACAAATCCACTAACTGTATATGTTGTGGTTTGGTCTGGCATTGCCAAAACCGATCCTCCTGAGGTTGGCCCTGTGATTTGGTCTCCCGGCTCCCACGAGTAGTTCAATCCATTATCACCACCCTGTACGTTCAGGTCAATCTCGTGTCCGTAATCTACTTGAAAATTGTCTGGGGGGTATTCATCGTAATTCCACCCTCCAGGGAAAATGTCAATGCTTAAGGCTTCTCCAGAAACTAATATTTCTAACTCGCATGGACCCGTGATAGACCCTGAGTCGTAGTTAACCAAAACCAAATAGTCTGTGTTCGCGTATAGGTCGTTGTGCGTGTAAAATTGGGTCGTATCGCTTGTGTTCAGGGTAACACAGTCCGACCTAATTTCGTATTGGCTTATATCGCAAAAATCAGAAAAGTCTGGTTGTACAACCATGGCTTTTACTGGTCCGCCAATGCAATCAATATTGTCAATTGTAACCAGAACTGGGTTGCTTGTGATTCTGTAAGTCGTATGAAACCTCGCTACTGTCCACATGTCGCCGCCAAAACAAAAATCTACTGATGAACCAGAAAAGACAACTCCGCTAAACTCGTTTACGCTTTCTGCCTCATCGCCACATAAGACTGTGGGGTTGTCGCAAGATTGCGCGTAGGTGGTTTGGCCTAAACTCAGGGCAAATAGAGATGAAAAACACCAAGTAAGTATTTGCTTTTGCGCTTGAATCATGTTCGAAAGTTAGTTCTTACTCTGAAACAAATTTCACCAAGAGCTCTCCCTTTTCCACAGCCGAACCGGCATTAGCTGGAACTTCTTCAACAGTTGCAGAAACAGACGTCTTGATTACATTTTCCATCTTCATTGCTTCTAGAACGAGTAATGAGTCTCCTTGTTGTACAACGTCTCCAGGTTTTACAAGAACGCTAAGCACCTTTCCTGGCATTGGGGCGCATAGGTCAAGCTCTGCAGATATAGCTCCGGTAGACATTCCCATCCTGTCTAAAAGAAGTGCTCTTTCGTCGAGAATTACTACTTCTCGTTCTACGCCTGAGACCTTAACTGTCATTTTGCCTGAAGAATCTGGGCCTTCAATAGCGCTAATCGTGTAGTTTTTTCCTTCTATAGAAACCCTGTAGCTGCCGGGTGCCAATTGAGTCCAAACCCAATTATCCCTAATTCCGCCATTTTTATCCTCGCTTACTTCGACGATTTTATCGTCCCAACGAATTTCCATTGCCATGCTGCAAATTTAACCTCTTTACTCCGACCTTGCGCATATGTCGGGAATCTACCTACACGTTCCGTTTTGCAGAACTGCTTGTAATTATTGTGACTTTCACTTTTCAACCTCGCTTAGAAATATAGAAGCATATGTAGAAAGCGTTGTTTCGGAAATCTCGATAAGAGCAAAAAGATGGGATAACACTGAGTTTAACACCTTATACCTCGGTGGAGGTACCCCCTCTGTTTTAAAGAAGTCTCAGCTACAAAAGATAGTGGGTGCAATTAGGAAAAACCTAAATTGTGCTTCTGGTTGGGATGAAGCCACTATTGAGGTGAACCCAGAAGACGTCTCGGCTGAGGCTTTAGAGGGGTGGATAGAATGTGGTTTTGATAGAATTAGCATAGGTATTCAATCACTGGACGATGAGCAGCTTGAGTGGATGAATAGAAAACACAGTGCTGTTGAAGCTATTAATGCTGTGTGTTTGGCTAGGAAGGCTGGTTTTGAAAAGATTAGTGTCGATTTGATTTATGGCATTCCCTTTAGGTCGGAGAATAGCTGGGGCCAAACCGTAAAAGAAGCTTTAGATATGCAAATTGACCATATAAGCTGCTACGCTCTAACCATAGAGCCCAAAACTGTACTAGGGTCTTGGGTTAAAAAGAGCCACGTTAAAGAGGCTCCCGACAAGCTTATAGAGGCAGACTACACCTTCCTTTGTGATGAATCGCTAAAGGCGGGGTTCAATCATTACGAAGTGTGTAATTGGGCTCGTGGAGATGTGAATAAGGCGGTCCACAATAGTTCGTATTGGTTTGGGGCGCCATATTTGGGTTTGGGGCCCGGTGCGCACGGTTTTAATGCCTCTAATAGATACTCAGTCGTGTCAAACAACAACAAGTATATCGATTCAATTAAGAGGGGGGTTTTGCCAGACACAATTGAAGAACTGAGCAGGTTTGACAGAAGTAACGAGGTGTTGATGACCGGTCTACGTACAGCTGTGGGCATAGATTTTAGTGAGTTGAAAGAAACGTGGGGTGTAGATCACATTGGGTCTAACCCTCAGCAATGGAAAAAATGGATAGAGGCTGGCGCAATTACCGAATCAAAAAATGGACGCCACAGAATTGCAGAGGAATTTTGGCTAGTTGGCGATTCTATATCGTCCGACCTTATTGTACTACAATCCTAATAGGAGAATATCCTTCACTCAACATCAGTGTGTAAACGCCTGGTTCAAGGTGGTCAACACTTAGCCTAATCCTTTCCGTTGGAGTTTTTTGCTCGTTTATTACACGCCTTCCTTTTGAATCATACATTACCAAAGAACTAACAGGACCCGATTTTAAATCAATTGTGACTTCTGACGTTGCGGGGTTTGGATACGCATCAAATTCTGGGGTTTTGACCTCCTCAACACCCACCCAATTTGATTCTATCTCTTGTGTCGTTTGTGTGCTGCATTCACCGTCCTCGCTATATGCTGTTAGCGTTATTTCAAAAGTCCCTGACTCTGTGTAGTAGTGCTCTGGGGTGTTCGTTTCGTATGATGTTCCGTCTCCCATAGCCCAATGATATCCTCCAGCGCCTGTGCTTAGGTTGAATATCTCTATAGCACCAGATGACCCATCCCAAGGAGATACCACTAAAAAGTCAGCCACAACAGGCTCTGTTAAATCAAACTGACCCCTTGGTGTAATCGTATATCCGTCTACTAGCGGTTCGTTGTAATCTCTTTGGCCTCCAATTCCCGTAACTCCAAACACTCCTATTGGAGCCGGTTGGCCAAAAAGGTCTGTGTTTGCGTCAACTCTCATTGTTATCTCTTGAGTGCCAAACGTAATGCCCACATCGAATGCCGGAATTGTGTTCGTCCACTCGTCTGGATTAACTAACTCAACGCACTTGAGTTTAACCATTCTAGATTCGGTCTCCTCGCTCATTTCTGCAACTATGCTCGGCGTTTCTGTGGCAAACCCGCTTCCTTCGAAGTGAAGCGTGTCCATCCTGATTTGGGCTAGCCCTAAGTATTGGTCAATAACACCTTTCACTCTTACGCTGTCCCCCTCTTCAACATCATAGCCAAAATCGCTTACGGGACTAAAGGCATTAATTCCGTTTGTTTCATCAATTAAAGTGAATTGAAGCCCGTTGGGATAATCGTTCCATCCGTGAACAATTCCTCTTAGCTCACACGCTGTTCCAATGCTGTCTAAAATGCCTTGAGTGTTGGCGCCTCTTACTTGGTTGATTTGGTATACGGGGTATTCCAAGTCTGATGGCAAAATGTGAATTACAACTGTATCAATTCCTAGCTCAACCTCTCCAGACACAACGCTTAACGCAAGGAGAACGTCCTCTTGTAGCTCCGGATCTTCTTCGTCAATAGCTGTAAAATTGAAGGATTGTGTGTTTAGTTGACCCATCTCGAAATCAAATTCTAGAGGGAAGACATCTGGGTAGTCTACCCCAACGGTTGCGTCTCCTCCCACAACGCTTACCTGCATGGTTGCGTCTTCAAGAGGATAGGTTGGCGACATCCCAACAGAAACTCCCCCTCCTTCATATATATAAAGTTCTGGTGCGTCAAATCCTATTTGCATTGTTCCAAGGCCCCCGCAAGTTGCGGAGTGCGACCCCAAAAAATCAAACGTATCTTGAGGGTAGCTGTCCCATTCTGTCATTCCTTCTTCCCAATCTGTCGTGCCGTGCCCAACGTTTGGTTTTCTAACAAGTGTAAACTCTGCCATTGCGCCGCCAGATGTAACAGCCCAAGGCTCGCCAGGGTCCTCTCCTATAATCCCCATTATGTCAATTGGATCGCCGTTTTTAAGGAGCACAATTGCATCGTTTCCGTTGTACCAAGTTACCTGACTAAATACCGTAGATAGGTTTTGAATTATCGGTGTGGCTTGGCTGTTTCCTATTACAAAAACCTCTCCTGGCAACAGCTGTCCCTCTAGTTCAAGTTGTTGTGTCGGCTCGGTTGCTCCATTGTTGTATACTTCAACAGAGTACGCCTCGAGATTTATCGTCGTAGAGGATGGGTTGTGAATCTCAATGGCTTTGTTGTGGCTATCTCCTTCTACGTACTCACTTATAATTAAGTCATCACATAGCCCTGCGTCTCCACATTGTAAAACAGTAACTTCAAGATGTGAGGCTCCCACGCTGTCACACTCAAAAGCAGAAACGCCAAAAACATCTACACCAGGCGCAATAGTGGCTGGGTCAACTTCTCCCTGGGTGCTGATTCCCCAAATGTGATAAACCTCCGCGCCCAAGTCTGTAAAGTCAAAGTATGGTAGCGTGGTTGTTTCGATTATCGTGTTGTCGGAAGAGCAAATAGCAAATAGAAAGTCGTCTTCAACCGCCTCGCTGTAGTAGCCAAATGGAACGAAAGTACCCTCGTCAGACAAACAAACCAAAGCTTCGTCAGCCCCGCTTGCGTCAAGCATTGTGCCTCCATCACACGCCGGAATCTCACAGGTCATCGCAAGAATCGTATATGGAAAGTCAGAAATGCTGTAGCACCCTTCTCCTGTAACGCTGTTTATATTTTGGCCTGGTTCAGTTGTTTCAGAAACGAGGGGCAGGTCGTGTGAGACCGCTATTACAGAAAACTCAGCATCACCCAGGTCCTGAAAGTTTGTTGCAGAACCGCTGGTGCTTCCAACTATCTCGCCAGTTAGTGGGTCTGTTATAAACAGTGTGAGATTTGCAAACGGAGCGTCGCTAAAATGATTGAAGGTTGCTATTGCTGGACCTTGATCGGTACACAAGGTGTCGTTTGCCAGGTTTGTTAGCTCTAGATATCCTCCATCACAAACTAAAATGTTCGAAATTCCTTTAGTTGGAGCTTGAAGTACATAACTGTTTACATCAAATGCCTCTCCCCCATCTTGAAACCTTGAAATAGACTGGCCTTGGGCATTGCCCTCTCCTCCTTCGTAAATAAGCCCGCTTCCGGCCGGCATTAATGATTGCAAAATTGTTGCCGCCTGGGGGTTTGCTGGGGATGTGTTTCCGTAAACAAGTGCGTCAACGATATCGTCAGATGGCGGCGCTGAATCTAATTCTATAGAAGACCCCTCTATTTCATAAAGAGCCACGGCTGCGACAGTTGTGTTAAGCGGGAAATTAAATGATGCAAACCCATCTCCGTTAAGGGTCTCCCCTGTTAGATCAAGCACGTTATATACTTGGGCTTCGTATACTCCCCCGCCTAAAAATGCTGCTTTTACTAGCGCAATTGAAAGCCCACTAAGGTCTAATGAAGGGTCCCCAAACAGCTCTACATATTGTCCGTTATCTCCCTGAAACACCTCTATTTCGTTGATCACAACGTATTGAGAATTTAATGTTGTTGTGCTTAAAAATAGAATTGTCATACAAAGGCCCAGGGCCCTTCCAAATGCTGAACTTATTGTCATTTTTATCTATTTACTTCCGAAAGCACAAGGTACGTACCTTTACATGTTCAAAATGAATCAAATCTCGCTAATAGAAAAGATAGACGAATTTATCCGCAAATACTATAAAAACAAGTGTTTGCGGGGTGGGTTAGTTGCATTGGGCATTATTGCCGCTGGTGTGTTGGTTGTTAGCGCCCTTGAAAATTTTGGCCGTTTTGGTGTCGGAGGCCGAACCGTTTTGTTCTATTTGATTTTGATCTCTGTGCTTGGGGTGGTCTTTTCGTTGGTCCTCTCCCCTCTCTTAAAGTTGTTACAGCTCGGCAAAATTATTAGCCATAAAGAGGCTAGTGAAATCATCGGGGTGCACTTCCCAGAGATCCAAGACAAATTACTAAACACGCTTCAGCTTCAAGAGCAAACTCATGCTGATTCTAGCGACTTGCTACTTGCAAGTATTGAAAAAAGAACCGAGGAGCTGAGGCCAATTCCCTTTGCAAACGCAATTGATTTTAGAGCCAACTTAGTTTACTTGAAATACGCCTCTTTGCCTGTGTTGGTTGTTGTGGGGGTTTTGTTTTGGTCTCCTGGCGCAATTAAAGAGCCCGCTGAAAGAATTATTCAGCACAGAAGCGCCTTTGAGGCGCCGTCTCCTTTCAGGTTTGTGGTGATCTCTTCGCCGCTTAATGTTCCTAAGGGCGATGATTTTGAGTTTCTTATTAGAGTAGAAGGCCAAACCATACCCTCAACTCTATATTTAGTCGACAGTGGCGGCAGATATAGAATGGAAAGAATTAACGATGGTGTTTTTTCTTTTCAATTCAACAACGTGGTTTCTAACACTTCTTTTAGGTGCTCTGCAAACGGTTGGGACTCTCCTGTATACGAACTTCTAGCTTTGCCGGTGCCCTCTGTTAAAGAATTACGCGCTTTAGCTACCCCTCCCTCCTATACTGGTCTTGGTGAAATAGCCCAGACAAATCACGGAGACCTAATCATTCCCGAGGGCTCTAAAATTTCATGGGATTGTAGCGTCGAAGATGCTACGGGCTTGAATTTTAACTTTGGGGACTCCGTTGTTGTTGCAGAGGTCGTGTTGGGCAATAGATATAAATGCGAATGGAGGGCCCATGCTTCTACCCCATATTGGATCGTTCCTTCTAATAAAGAGCTTGGGGCGGTAGATTCTCTTAGATATTCGCTTGGCGTCGTTGCTGACTCAAGGCCAAACATAACGCTCGTTGAAGTCGAGGACTCCCTTACAAGAAGCCTCAGATATTTTTCAGGGAATATTAGCGACGATTACGGGTTTTCTAAGCTTGTTTTTTCCCAACAAGTTGGCGGCGAAGAGGTGTTGTCAACAGAGCTTGATACCCCAAAAGGAAAGTCAGATATTTTTTATTTCACTTGGGACTTGGGGGGGTTAAACTTAGCTGCTGGAGATGTTGTAGAATATTGGTTTGAGGTTTGGGATAACGACAGAATAAATGGCTATAAGTCAAGCAAATCTTCTGTAAGGGTGTTTTCTGCTCCTTCTGAAGAAGAGTTGAAAGAAGAGAGAGACGGAGCAAATGAAGAAATCGAATCGTCTATTCAAGACGCAGTTAAAAAAGCTAGTGAGCTTCGTGATGAAATAGACTCGTTTAAAGAACGATTAAGAGAGGAAAGAGAGCTTGATTGGAAGGATAAAAGAGCCCTCGAGGAACTTCTTGAAAAGCAGCAAGAGCTAAAGAGGTCCTTAGACTCTATCGAGCAAACGAACGAAAATAAAAACAACAGGCTAAACGAATTTTCTAAACAAGAAGAGAGAATTCTTGAAAAGCAGCAAGAGCTACAAAAGCTAATGGAGGATGTTATGTCTGACGAGCTTAAAGAGCTTTATGAAAAAATGCACGAGCTTTTGAATGAAATGAACCCTGAAGATATTCAAGAGCAAATGGAGCAAATGGATGTTGGACAAGAGGCGCTTGAAAAAGAGTTGGACAGAGCGCTTGAGCAGTTTAAGCAACTCGAGTGGGAGGTAAAAATGGAAGAGGTTGTGGAGGAGTTGAAAAAATTGGCAGAAAAGCAGGAGGATTTGGCCTTAGAGTCAGAAAAGGGAGAAAAAAGTTCAGAAGAGTTAAAAAAGGAACAAGAGGAGTTAAACCAAGGGTTCAAAGACGTTAGGAAAGATTTGGAAGACCTTAGAAAAAAAAATGAGGAGCTGAAAAACCCTAACGCCATGATGGACTCAAAGTCGGAGGAAGAGTCTATTGAAAATGCTCAGCAGGAGAGTTCGGATCAGTTAGATAAAAACAAAAAGAAGAAGGCTTCAGAAAGCCAAAAAAAGGCGGCAGAAGAAATAAAAGATATGGCTCGTGCAATGGAAAGCATGTTGTCTCAAGAGGAAGAAGAAAGCCTTGAAGAGGATATGGATGCTTTGAGGGTGCTTTTAGAGAATATCATTACCCTTTCTTTTGATGAGGAGGCGTTAATGCACAAGATTTCTCAAACAGACGACCAAGACCCAAGATATGTTGAGCTTGGTCAAGAGCAGAGAAAGCTAAAAGACGACGCTGCTCTTGTAGAGGATTCTTTGTACGCATTGAGTATGAGGGTAAGAGAAATAGCTAGCGCTGTAAACAGAGAAATCGGTTTGGTTAATCATCACATGGACAAAGCTCTTGGTGGTTTTGGCGACAGGAGAAGCTCTGAAATTGCAATGAATCAGCAGTATGTGATGACGTCGTTTAACAATTTGGCTTTGCTTTTAGATGAGGCGCTTCAGCAAATGCAAAAAAAGCAGGAGTGCAATAAGCCGGGGACAGGCAATTGCAATAAGCCCGGTGGCAAAGGGTCTAAACCCTCTTCTGCTAAGGCGGGCGACATGAAAAAGATGCAAAAAGCTTTGGGGAAAAAGCTGGAGGAGATGAAGTCCCAAATGGAGGGTGGAAACAAGGGTGAGTCTAAAGGACAGCGGGGAGGAAAAATGAGCAAACAGCTCGCTGAAATGGCTGCCCAACAGGCCGCTTTAAGAGAAATGGCAAAAAAGCGAGCTCAGGAACTAAACGAGGATGGTTCGGGTTCAGGGGGTGAAATGAAGAAAATTGCTGAAGAAATGGAGGAGCTTGAGCGTAATCTCATTAACAAGAATATAGATGTTGGCACAATTGATAGACAGAGAGAGATTATGACTAGGTTGTTGGAGGCAGAAAACGCAGAAAGATTGCGAGGAGAAAAGGAAGAAAGAAAGTCAAACTCAGGCAACCAGGGCTTACGTCCAGATTCGCCACAAAATATTGATTACCTGGAAGATAGGGGCAACGAAATTGAGTTTTTGAAAACAGTTCCTGCCGACCTCTCACCTTTTTATAGAGAAAAGGTGAATAAGTATTTCAACAATGAAATTGAGAGATGATTTACTTCCGAGAAGGAGATATAGCCTGTAGAGTTGAGTCTAAAAACTCCGTCAAAAAGTGGGTTGTTGGGGTTGCAAAAAGCCATGGCAAAACAGTCGGTGAGGTGTGCGTGGTTTCTTGTTCAGACAAATATTTGTTAGATGTGAATGTCGAACACCTAAACCACAACTATTACACGGACATTATTTCTTTTGATTATAGTGAGGGCGTGGAAATATCTGGGGACCTCTTAATCTCTTTTGATAGAGTGAAAGAAAACGCTAAGGAAAATGGGGTGTTGTTTCAAGAAGAGTTAAGAAGGGTAATAATTCACGGTGTTCTTCACCTTGTTGGATATAAGGACAAGACAGAAGACGAAAAGTCAATAATGCGAGCGCAAGAGGACGCTGCTTTAAAAAAGTTCCACGTGGAACCAAAATAATGGGATATCATTCAGAATACGATGTAATTGTAGTTGGTGCGGGGCACGCTGGCAACGAAGCGGCGGCGGCAGCGGCCAACCTGGGCGCTAAAACCCTTCTTGTTACTATGAACATGGGGGTAATTGGACAGATGTCTTGTAATCCAGCCATGGGCGGGGTCGCTAAAGGTCAAATTGTAAGAGAGGTGGATGCTCTTGGTGGATACAGCGGGATTGTTAGTGATTATAGCGCAATTCAGTTTAGGATGCTTAATCGCTCTAAGGGTCCGGCTATGTGGAGCCCTCGAACCCAAAACGACAGGAATGTTTTCGCGAACACTTGGCGCGAAATGCTTGAAAACACTGAAAACCTAGACTTTTGGCAGGACAGTGTTGTTGGTGTCGTTGTTGAGGGAGAAAGGTGCGTGGGTGTAAAAACCCTCGTGGGCGGCGAAATAAAGGCTAAGTCCATTGTTTTAACAAACGGAACGTTCTTAAATGGTCTTTTGCATATAGGTGAAAAGCAGTTTGGTGGCGGCCGAGCCGGAGAAAGGGCGTCTGTGGGAATAACCGAACAATTGGTTGATTTGGGTTTTGAAAGCGGTAGGATGAAAACAGGAACACCGCCGAGAGTAGACGGCAGAACACTCGATTACTCAAAAATGGAGCTACAACCGGGCGACATAAACCCGAGTCATTTTTCTTTTCTAAAACTTAGAAAAGATTTGAGCGACCAGCTCCCCTGTCATATTACATATACAAACAATGATGTTCACGAGGTTTTAAAGTCCGGTTTTGACCGATCGCCAATGTTTAATGGGCGAATAAGGGGTCTTGGGCCGCGCTATTGTCCATCTATCGAGGACAAAATTGATCGGTTTGCAGACAAAAACAGGCATCAACTGTTTGTTGAGCCAGAGGGAAGAAACACGGTTGAAATTTATGTAAATGGTTTTTCTACCAGTTTGCCTGAAGATGTCCAGTTAAAGGCGATGCGTCTAATACCTGGGTTTGAAAATGCCAAAATGTTCCGCCCCGGTTATGCTGTTGAGTACGACTACTTCCCCCCTACACAGCTTGGTCACAGTCTAGAAACCACAAGCATAAAATCGCTTTATTTCGCAGGCCAAATAAACGGAACCACGGGTTATGAAGAAGCTGCTTGCCAAGGATTAGTTGCGGGCATTAATGCCGCCCGTTCCACGTGGAACAAGAGCCCTGTTGTGTTCAATAGGTCTGAAGCTTATATCGGCGTGCTTATCGATGATTTGGTGACAAAGGGGACTGAAGAGCCATATAGAATGTTTACATCTAGGGCTGAATACAGGATTTTATTAAGGCAAGACAACGCAGACGAAAGGCTAACTCCTTTTGGTCATGGATTAGGCCTTGCATCAGAAGAGAGGTTAAAAAACCTTGAAAAAAAATTAGCATCAGTAGAGTCGGTAAGAAAAACATTGTCGACTACATCTATTTCTCCCGACAGCGCAGAACGAATGCTTTTAAAGTGCGGAAGCAAGCCTTTAAAGCAAAAAACCAAAGCAGAAAAGATTTTAACAAGGCCTCATATTAATCTTTCTAAAATGATAGAATCTCTTCCTGAGCTTTCTAAACTAAGTGGAGAAAAAGACGATATTGTTGAGCAGGTTGAAATCCGAGTAAAATATGAGGGGTACATAGAAAAAGAACAGGCGATGGCGGACAAGATGTCAAAATTTGAAAGGTTGCCTATTCCAGAGGACTTGGATTATTCTAAGCTAGCCTCGTTGAGCTCAGAAGCTAAACAAAAACTAGGGGAAAAGAGGCCCAAAACTCTCGGAGAAGCCTCTAAAATTTCAGGCGTTAGCCAATCTGACGTTAGTGTATTACTGATCTATTTAGGGCGTTAATATATTGTTTTTTAACCAGTTACGAGCTGGTCAACAACCATTAAATACACCTTACCTTTGTCGGGCAAATTTTTTAAAAATGGATATTAAAAACATTCTTTCTGACCTCGGTGTTTCTGAGTCAAACAACGGTGTAATGGTTGGCTCAAGATCCTTTGGTTCTGGAGCTCCTGTAAGCTCTTATTCCCCTACAGACGGAAAATTAATTGGGTCGGTAACAACCGCAACAAAAGAAGATTACGAAACAGTGGTTACCGCAGCAAAAGACGCTTTTGTAGAATGGAGAAAGTGGAGCGCACCTGAAAGAGGTGAGGTTGTTAGGCAGTTTGGTGTGGCCCTTAGGGAAAAGAAAGAAAGTTTAGGCGCGCTAGTTTCGTATGAAATGGGTAAAAGCTATCAAGAGGGGTTGGGTGAGGTGCAGGAAATGATTGATATCTGTGATTTTGCTGTAGGCCAAAGCAGAATGTTGTATGGTCTAACAATGCACTCTGAGAGAAGAAACCATAGAATGTATGAGCAATATCACCCGCTTGGAATTGTAGGGATTATCTCTGCTTTTAATTTTCCTGTAGCGGTTTGGTGTTGGAACACTGCTCTTGCGTGGATTTCAGGCGACACTTGTGTTTGGAAGCCGTCTGAAAAGGCTCCGCTTTGTTCTCTGGCTTGCCAAAACATTTGGGCTAATGTTGCTGAAGAAAATGGTGCTCCTGAGGGTTTGTCTTGTATCGTAAACGGCGACTACGTTGTTGGCGAGATGATAAGCAAAGACAAGAGGGTTCCTCTAGTAAGCGCTACCGGGTCTACTAGAATGGGTAAGCTTGTGGCTCAAGAGGTTGCTGTTAGGTTGGGACGATCTCTGTTAGAGCTTGGGGGAAACAACGCCATTATTATCACTCCAGACTCTGATTTAAAGGTTGTTGTTCCTGCTACAGTGTTTGGTGCTGTAGGCACCTGTGGTCAGCGCTGTACATCAACGCGTAGGTTAATCATTCACTCTAGTGTTTACGATAAGGTAAAAGATAGTCTTGTTCAAGCGTACAAGCAGATTAAAATTGGCGATCCTCTTGATGAAAACAACCATGTTGGGCCTTTAATTGACAGGGGCGCTGTTCAACAATATTTAGACGCTCTGTGCGCTGTTGAGACACAGGGTGGCAACGTGCTAGTTCCTGGCGGAGTGTTAGAAGGAGAGGGGTATGAAAGCGGTTGTTATGTGAAGCCGGCTATTGCTGAGGCTTCTAATGATATGGAGATCGTTCAACACGAAACTTTTGCTCCAATTTTATATCTAATGAAGTATGATGAAATCGAAGAGGCA